>Ga0302275_10001604_pt1 | contig 24234 bp, 19 predicted proteins | sample III_Bog_N2_2_FD_200229 | JGI IMG/M metagenome (GOLD analysis project Ga0302275, IMG submission 200229) | Peat permafrost microbial communities from Stordalen Mire near Abisko, Sweden - III_Bog_N2_2 | ecosystem: Environmental > Terrestrial > Soil > Wetlands > Peat | place: Sweden: Abisko... | reverse complement strand
CCAGATCCGCAGCGCCCTGTTAAATCGCCTCCAAACCCGCGCCCTCGTCACCGGCGACTTCAAACTCGCCGCCCGGGCCATCAACCTCGATCTACGCCTCGAGCGCAACCTCATCACCCAGCGCCGCCTCGACCTCCAGGAACGCCGCGTCCTCGCCCTCGAACGCAAGACGAATCGGAAACCCCTCACCCCCGAAGGCCTCGCCAAAATCGAAAAAGACCTCCACCTCTTCGAAGATTGATCCTCCTCCTCATCGTCAACCGTGAAAGGCCGCACCACGCCTCACGCCCCACGCATCACGCATCACGCATCACGCATCACGCATCACGCATCACGCATCACGCCCCACGCCCCTCCTTTTTCCAAAAATCGCTTGGCGTTCAAAAAACTTTTTCTTTAGCATGATCGCTGCGAATTCATGAAAGAAATTTTTCCATCTCCGCCGCCGCTCGTGCATAACCAGCACGAGTCGGTGCGCGAACTGTTTGCCCGCAACGTCGTGCCCAGCTATGGCCGGTTTGACCTCGTGTTCAGCCATGGCGCGGGCAGTTATTTGTTTGATGTCAGCGGCAAGCGTTATCTCGACCTCGGCAGCGGCATTGCCGTGTGCTGTCTGGGCCATGCGCATCCGGCCATCACGGAGGCGCTGGTGGAACAGTCCAAACAACTGATCCACGTTTCCAACCTCTATTTCACCGAGCCGCAGGGCCGGCTGGCGGCGGAAATCATCCGGCGCCTCGGCCCGGGTAAATGCTTCTTTGCCAACAGCGGTGCCGAGGCCAATGAAGGGCTCTACAAACTGGCCCGGAAATTCGGCCACGACGAGGGCCGGTTTGAAATTCTGACCGCCGTGAATTCCTTTCACGGACGCACCCTGGCCGGCATCGCCGCCACGGGGCAGGACAAGGTGAAGAAGGGGTTTGAGCCAATCATGCCGGGTTTCCGGTACCTTCCGTACAACGATCTGGCCGCCGCCCGGCAGGCCATTTCCCCGTCCACGGTGGCGATTTTGATCGAGGGCGTGCAGGGCGAGGGCGGCGTGACCCCGGCCACGCCCGAATATTTGCTGGGCCTGCGCGCCTTGTGCGATGAAAAGAAGCTGCTGCTCCTCATGGATGGCGTCCAGTGCGGTTATTTCCGGACCGGGCGGTTCCAGAGTTTTCAACGCATTCTGGAAGGCGTTCCCGGCGGCGAGGCCTTCCTGCCGGACGGTCTGTCCATGGCCAAATCGCTGGGCGGCGGCTTTCCGATCGGCGCGTTCTGGGTGCGGCAGCCCTATGCCGACCTGCTCGGGCCCGGCACCCACGCCTCCACCTTTGGCGGCACCCCGCTGGCTTGCGCCGTGGCCTTGAAAATTTTCGAGGTCGTGGAGCGCGAGCATCTGGATGAAAACGCCCGCAAACTCGGCGCATGGATGCAGGCCGAGCTCGACCAGCTGGCCGAAAAGTATCCCACCGTGGTGAAACGTTCGCGCGGCCTCGGCTTCATGCTGGGATTGGAGCTGGCGGAAAACATTCCGGCGCTGGCCAAAAGCGACAAGCCCGCGGCGATTCAGGTGGTCAACCAGTTGCATGCCGCAGGCGTGTTGACGGTGCCCGCCGGCACGCAAATCATCCGGCTGCTGCCGCCGTTAAACCTCAAACCGCAGGAAGCCGGCGAAGGCATTGCCACGCTGGAAGCGGTGGTGAAGGCGCTGGTCTGACCCGCGCGTTGAACCTGACGCCATGACGCCATGACACCCGAGGCCTGCCAGTATTTATCGGAGCGGGACCCGGTCATGCGCCGGCTGATGGCCGTGCATGGGCCATGCCGGTTGGTGCCCGAGACGCGGCGCTCACCGTTTCAATCACTGGTGCAGGCCGTGGCGCATCAGCAGCTAAACGGCACCGCGGCGGGCACGATCCTGGGGCGGTTCAAAAAACTGTTCCCCGGCCGGCGATTCCCCCGGCCGGAGGATCTGGCCGGCGTGACGGATGAGCAGATCCGCGCCTGCGGGTTTTCGTTTGCCAAAATCCGCGCCCTCCGGGACATCGCGGAAAAGGCCCTGTCCGGCGTGGTGCCCGCCAGCCGGCAGATTGCGCAGCTGCCCGACGAGGAAATCATCGCGCGCCTCACCGCCGTGCGCGGCGTGGGGCGGTGGACCGTCGAGATGCTGTTGATCTTTCAATTGGGCCGGCCCGATGTGCTGCCCGCCGATGATTTCGGCATCCGCAACGGCTTCCGCGTGGCCTACAAAAAACGGGACCTGCCCGCGCCGAAGGCCCTCTTGCAATTCGGCGAACGCTGGCGTCCCCACGCCACCACCGCCGCCTGGTACCTCTGGCGCGCGGCGGATGCCGAGTAAGCATGCGGTTCTGGCAAAAGCTTTTAACCTGAAATTGAATCCATGAACTGCATTGTCACTGCCGGGCCCACGTATGAAGCGCTGGACGCCGTGCGCCGGCTCACGAATTTCTCCACCGGCCGGCTGGGCACCGAGCTGGCCAATTACCTGACCGCCCAGGGTCATCAAGTGACCCTGCTGATTGGCGAAGCCGCCACCTGGCCGGGCGAGCGGCAGGCGCAAACGGTGAAGCCCTTTGCCTCCACCCAGGATTTGCATGCCGCCTTGCAACCCGGCTTGCGCCGGCCGGTGCATGCCATCTTTCACGCGGCGGCGGTCAGCGATTTCGGTTTTGGTAAAATGTTCACCCGCGATGCGGCCGGCCGGCTCAAAACCTTCCGGCCCACCAAAAAAATCTCCACCCGCGCGGGCAATCTGCTGGTGGAATTGGTGCCCACGCCCAAGATCATTGCCCAATTGCGCGGCTGGTATCCCCGGACCCGTCTCGTGGGCTGGAAGTTCGAGGCGGACGGCCAGCGTCCCGACGCCCTGAATGCCGCGCGGAAGCAGCTCGCCGATTGCCATACGGACGCCTGCGTCGCCAACGGCCCCGCGTACGGCAAGGGCTTTGCCATCGTGACGGCCACCGGACAAAAGCATTTTGCGGACAAGCAAAAGCTCTTTGCCGCCCTCGCGGCATTGGCGCTGGGCTGAACCGGATATTTCCCACCGCTTGAGCCTCTTTCATCTTTCATTAACTCCACGCTTCCGCCCGATGGGAATCGGGGCGAAAGGGGGACCGAACGGCAAATTGTCAAAAACCTGCAAAAATATTTCATTGCGCCACAAGCGGTTGCGAAAAATGCGTTAGCCGCTAACAACCCGGTTTTCCGGAACCCTGCTAGACTCCTCCCGGAGTGATGAACTGCCAGGACATCCGGTGCCTGGTGGGCGTGGTTGCGTTGCCGCCAATCCCACCCAAGCCCGCGCGAACCTCCGATGGTGGACGAAGTCGCGCTGCGACTCCGTCTGCCCGCGGAGCAGGCACTTTGGGGCGCGGCTCCGCCCAAGGCTTGCGCCGGATTTCCTGCCTCCCCTGGTTGGAACCGGCTTCCAGCCGGTTAAATCCGAACTCCGAAGTGGGCCATGAAATCGAACGGACCTGCCGCGCGCCCAGCGCGGTAGGGCGCGTCACTCCGTGCGCGCCGCGCCTGCCACCAGCGGGTGCAAAATTTCCCCGGCGTCGCCTTCCCGATCCGCTGCCGATCCAGACTTTGCTCGAGTTTTCCGTGCCAACTTCGTTTTTCGGGTTAAATCCGGCATCCTGCCGGCTTTCGTCCCGGTCAGCCGCGGGTAATATCCCCGATGTTGGCGCGAAACAGACGCATTCGAACTGCTTTCTGGATAACACATTTATTACGTTGAAACCTCATGAATGCACTCCTCAAAATGCACCACTCCCTCACCAGCAGCGTGGCGGCGGCCGCCCGTGCGCCCGTGCGCCCGTGCCACGAGGCTTGTGCCGACGTTGGATTGGTTCTAAAATGACCTCATTCCCGTGAATACATATACCTTCTGCACCCAGCCCACTCGCCGCCTCGGACTGCTGGTCGTGGTGGCGATATGTCTCCACTTTTCCAGCCTGGCGATGACCGTGGCAGACCTGCATTGCGAACACCGGATCAATCCGCAGGGCGTGGATGGACCGCAACCACAACTCAGTTGGACCCTGCAATCCGCCACCCGCGCCGACCGGCAGACCGCTTACGAAATCCTGGCCGCCTCCAGCGAGGCCTTGCTGCAAGCCAATACGGGCGATTTGTGGGACAGCGGCAAAGTGAATTCCGACGACACGTTGCAAATTGCCTATGGGGGAAAGAAGCTGCAATCGTCGCAGTCGGTTTTCTGGAAGGTGCGCGTGTGGGACGCCAGCGGCCGCGCTTCCGCTTGGAGCGCGCCGGCGACGTGGACGATGGGCCTGCTGACGGCGTCCGCCTGGGAGGCCCGCTGGATCACCGCCAGCGGCGCGGAGAAATACGGCGTTGCGTATCCCTCGGCGGCGCGGGCCGATTTCACCCAGCGGTCGGCCTTTGCCCGGGCACATCCCCATGCCGATCATCCTGGCGAGCCGAATTTTTCCTCACTGCTGGCGCGGCGGGAATTCACGGTGAAGCCGGGGTTGGTCCGCGCGGTCATCCACGTCACGGGCCTGGGCCACTATGAGCTTTCCGTCAACGGCCGGAAGGTGGGCAACGCCCTGTTCGCCCCCGGTTGGACGAACTATCGCCAGACCGTCCTGTACGACACGTTTGACCTCACGCCGTTGCTCCCGCCGGGCGGCAACGCGGTGGGCCTGATCCTGGGCAACGGCATGTACAACATCCAGCCGGATTACGAGCGTTACGTGAAATTCCTCAACTCCTTCGGCCCGCTCAAAGCCATCGCCCAGTTGCGCCTCGAATATGCCGACGGAACCGTGGAAACGGTGGCCACCGGCCGCTCCTGGCAGGTCGCGCCCGGTCCCATTACGTTTAACAACATCTATGGCGGCGAGGATTGGGATGCGCGCCAGGAGCAGGCGGGGTGGGACCAACCCGGCTTTGTCGCCGGCACGAACTGGAGTCTGGCGCAGGAAACCACCGGGCCGGGCGGCGGGCTGAAGGGGCTCTCCTGCGCCGCGCCGCCGGTGGGTGCGATGGAAACCCTGCCGCCCGTGGCCACCAATCATTTGAACGACCATGCCGTGGTGTTTGACCTCGGCCAGAATTGTTCGCTGATGCCCCGCCTGCTGGTCAGCGGTGCGCGCGGTTCCCGCGTCCGCATCCTTCCCGCTGAATTGCTGGCTCCCGACGGTTCGGTGGACCGGCGCAGTTGCACGCAGGACGGCGTGCGGCCTGCCTGGTGGCAATACACGCTCGCCGGCGGCGGGGAGGAAAGTCATTTCCCCAAATTCTTCTATCAAGGCTGCCGCTATTTGCAGGTGGAGTTGTTTCCGGCTGACGAGGGCGGCGAACTGCCAGAGATTCAGCACCTGGAAGGCGTGGTCATCCAGGCCGCCTCGCCCCCGGTGGGCGAATTTGCCACCGCCAACCCCCTGTTCAACCGGATTTACCGCCTGGTGCGCTGGGCCCAGCGCAGCAACATGCAGAGCATCATGACCGACTGTCCCCACCGCGAAAAGCTGGGCTGGCTGGAGCAGACGCATCTCAACGGCCCGTCGCTGCGCTATAATTTTGACATGGCGGTCCTGCTGCAAAAGACGATGAACGACATGGCCGACGCCCAGTTGGCGGATGGCTTTGTGCCCAACATTGCGCCGGAATATTTCATCGCCGGCCCGGCCAATGAGAAGAACAGTTTCCGCAATTCGCCCGAATGGGGCGGGGCGTTCCTCCTCGACGCCTGGCAGCAATATGAGTTCGATGGGGATCTGACGTTGTTCCGCAGCCACTATGCGGATATGAAACGCTACGTGGCCTTTCTGGATCGCTCGGCCACGAATAAATTGGTCACCACGGGTCTGGGCGACTGGTATGATCTCGGCCCCAAGCCGCCGTGGGGCTCGCAGCTCACGCCGCCCGCGCTGACCGCCACCGCGTTCTACCAGCATTTTAATTGGATCCTGGCGCGCGCCGCCGCCCTCCTGGGCAAACCCGGGGAGGAGCAGCAGTTTGCCACCGCCGCCGAATCCATCCGCGCGGCCTTCAACCAGGCCTTTTACCGTCCTGACCTGCATCAATATGCCACCGGCTCGCAATGCGCCAACGCCCTCGCCCTCGTGCTGAATCTGGTCGCGGCCACCAACCGTGCGGCGGTCATGGACAACCTGGTGGCGGACGTGCGGGCGAAGGGGTTGACCGCCGGCGATGTGGGCTACCGGTACCTGCTCCGGGCGCTCGCGGAAAACGGGCGCTCCGATGTGATTTATGCGCTGAACAACCAGTCGGACAAGCCCGGCTACGGTTATCAATTGAAAATGGGGGCCACCAGCCTGACGGAGAAATGGGATGCGGGCGTGGGCAGTTTCGGCTCGCAAAATCATTTCATGCTGGGCCAGATCAACGAATGGTTCTTCCATGACCTCGCCGGCATCCAGTGCGATCCCGCCGGGCCGGGCTTTAAAAAAATCATCCTCCGGCCCGCCATCGTCGGGGATCTGGCCTGGGTCAAGGCGGCCTACCGTTCAGTGCATGGCGTGATTGCCGTCGAATGGCATCACGAGGGAGGGCGGTTGACCCTCAAAGCGACGATTCCGGCGAACACAACCGCCACCGTTTATCTGCCGGCTGCGGCACCAGCGGAAGTCAAGGAAGGCCAGGTTCCGGCCGGGCAAGCCACTGGCGTGCAGTCCTGCCGCTGGGAGAACCATGCGGCCATCCTGGAAATAGGTTCCGGCACGTATGAGTTTTCCGTGGTTGGATCGCCCTGATTACCTCCGGGAGCCTACCCCTCAAAATGTTTCAATTGTTTCATGGCAAGTTGCATGGGCACCCAGCCGATGGCCACCGACAGGAGCAAAAAGCCGCCGATGCTGGCGGCCGACCAGGCTTCGTGGCTGTGCAAGCCGCCGTTGGCCAGCACCAGCAGCGCCAGCGAGGCGAGGATGTAAACCGAGCTCAACACAAAGCAGAGGGTGCCGCCAAACCCGCTGACAATCTTGTTGGGATTGGTTTCCTTGAGGTTCGGAAACAACACGCCCAGCCCGGTCGCCAGCCCATTGAGGGCAAACGTCATGACCGTGATGACCGCCGCAAAAAACAGCAGGTCGTCCCACGCCATCTTAAGCAGATAACAGGAAAGCGTGACCAGCCCCAGCGTCACCACCAGCGAGGTGCAGCTGGCGAGGCAGTATTTGACGCCGACAATGCGCGGCAGGCCGACCGGCGCGAGCCCCACGATCCACAGGCGCCGGCCTTCCAGCGAGAACTGCGGGAACACAAAGCGGGTCGTTACGGAGGCGAGGTTGAAGGCGCACGCCCCCAGATTCAGGAAGGCCACGGCTTGGATCCAGAACGGGCTGGTGAGCTGATGCGTGAAGTTGCGCAGATTGATGATGTAGGCTCCCAGCAGGCCGAAAAACACCACGGACTGCCCCCATTGCGTGGTGTCGCGCCAGAACATGCGGATGTCCTTGACCACGAGCGCGCGGGTTTCCGGTGCGAACGGCAGCCGGGTGCTCCAGCGCTCCAGCCGCCCCGGCAGGCGGGAATTGATGGTGGCGCTGGAATAATCCAGCTTGAAGCCGCGGCCGGCCCGGCTTTGCACCGCCGACGCCGTGTTGTAAAACAGGCCGCCAAAACGGGTGAAGGCCAGACTGCCAAAAAACAAGGTGTGGCTCAGCAGCACCCCGGCGAAAAACAGCGCGCTGTTATAGATACCCTCGGCCCATTGCAGCACGGCGGTCGAGAGCCAGTAGCTCGGCAAAAACGGGAACAGGGTGAAGCGCGTTTTGGCCAGCAGCCGGTCGAGCGCCTCCAGCGTGCGTTTATCCAGCAGTTCATCGTCCACGGGGCTGGCCTTCCACCAGAACGCCACAAACGTCAGCAACAAGAGCGCCGCCACCACCAGCACCAGCTGGAAACTTTTCCGGTCCAGATGCCGGCCGATGCCGATGGCCAGGGCCGACCCCAGGATGCCCGGGAGGATGATAAACAGTCCGATCAGCAGCGCGGTGAGCGGATAAAAATGCCACGCCACGTCCCGCACCAGCCCAAAGGCCACCAGCAACGGCGCGATCAGGAACAAAAACGCCCACGACGCCAGAATGGTGGTTTCAATAAACTTCCAGTTGAAGATGGTCTGCGCGGAAACCGGGAGCGTGAGCAGAAAGGCCGTTTCCCGGTTCCGAAACAGATTGGTGTAGGCGATCACCAGGTTGCTCAACAGCAGCAGGGCAAACAGAAAGGCAAACAGCGTGAACAGCAGGCGTTCCGTGAGCACCGCGCCGAGCCCCGGGAACTTGGCGATGAACTTCAGGCCGTGGTAAAACAGCTCAAAGGCCAGCACCAGATAGCCCCCCACGAAAAAAGTGATGATGCCCGTCAGCAGCCGCGACTGCTGGCGGATGGAAAGCAACCGCCGCCAGCTATGGCGCACATTCGTGCGCAACAACAGCAGCAGGCTCCGGGAGTTGGTTGCGTTCGTCCACATCAGGCTTGGCGGCGTGCGTTCACGCGGGGCAGTTTATCATGGCCGGCGGAGTTGTCAGGAGGGAATCGGATTTTTTGCACTTCTGAGCCGGAACGCGTTGGCGGCGGGCGGCAACAATGGCTAAAACAAAACATTGAAATGGCTAAAAAATAACAATGCCGCCGGCGAAATCAGCGTGGCCCTTGACCCGGATGCCAGCCCGGAAAATAAATTCCGCGGACAACGGCCCGCCGCCCGGCGGAATAATCCGGCTTAACCCAAGAATTCCGGTCCGGACGGTTGCAGCCGCGTTCCCAGGACGCTCCGGGCGATATTGGTGAAGAGGTTTTCGACCAGGTTGGCCCCCCGGTTGCAGGCCCGCAGCACCCCCCACCGGCGCTTCAAGTGGCGCCGGCCCAGCGGCAGGGCCACCAGCGAACCCTGCTCGATCTCATCCGCCGCCAGCCAGCCCGGCAGAATGCCGACGCCCAGGTTCAGGCGCACAAATTCCTTGATCGCCTGTTCGTTGGCGATTTCGATGAAGGGCTGGATGTGGATGTTTTCCGAGCGGAAATAGGCTTCAATCAACGCGTACGTGTTGCCGCCGCGCTCGGGCAGGATCAGTTTGCGGTTTGGAATGTCCTCGCGCTGGACCTTGCGTTTGACCGCCCAGGTATGCAGCGGATTGACGATGAACTGCAAATCATCCTCGCCAATCAAATTGAATTCGATGCCGGGCGAATGTTCCGTGGGCTCGGTGAGCAGCGCGAGGTCGAGTTTGCCCTCCAGCAGCATCGCGATCGCCTGGCGGGAGGAGCATTGTTCAATCTTGATGGTGTACCCGGGAAAGCTTTCCCGGAATTCGCGCAGCGTGGGCGGCAGCAGAAACTGACACGCCGTGCCGTTGGCCCCGATGAACAACTGGCCCTGCCGCCAGTCATTCCAGGCCTTGAGCTTGCCGCGCACCTTCGTCATCTGCTCCAGGATCTGCTCGGCCTCGGCCAGAAACTCGCGCCCGGCGGGCGCGATTTCAAATTTGCGCGAGCTGCGGTTGAACAGCCGGCAGCCCAAGTCGGCCTCCAGCATTTTCAAGCCATGGCTGACGCCGGAGGCCGTCATGCGCAATTCCTCCGCCGCGCGGCTCATGTTCTGGGTCCGCGCGAGCGTGACGTAAATCCGCAGCTGCTGGCTGTCAATGGTGGTGTTGCTCATCCGTGACGGTTCCGCTCCTCGCTGGGGAACTTACCGGGTGCCGGCGCGGTTGACCAGATTAAAACATCGAATATCAAATATTACTTGAAGCTGGTTGCGGCTTTTCCGCACGATGAATCGCCCCGGGCCAAAGGGCATTGTGGCATACCCGCTGCTTTTGGTGCGGCATGCGGTTTGCAAAAACAAAAATCAGCGGGCGGCGCCGGACCGGCCAGGGGAGCCTGAACGTGGGCTACGCGGCCACGATTGATTGCGCGGTGCTGATCGCCGCCCAGGAACTGGGATTGTTCCGGCAACACGGCCTGGACGTGCGGCTCTCGCGGGAAGTCGGCTGGACCACCATCCGGGAAAAACTGCTCCATGAGGAACTGGACGCGGCGGCGACCCACGCGAGCATGTTGTTTTCGATTTATTGCGGCATCGGCGTGGTGCGCCGGCCCTGCTTGTCCGGGCTGTTGCTGGGGCGCAACGGCAGCGCCATCACCCTGGCGAAAGCGTTTTGGGACGAGGGCGTGCGCGACGCCGCGACCCTCGGCCGGTGGATTCAAGACCAGCGCGGCCGGCGCAGTTTCACTTTCGGCGTGGTGCAGGAACTGTCCTCCCAGAATTTGAACCTGCGGAAATGGCTGCGCAGCGGCGGCATTGATCCCGACCGGGATGTGCGCGTGGTGGTCATTCCCTCCGCCCTGATGTTTGAGATGCTGCGGAGCGGCCATCTGGATGGATATTGCGTGGCCGAGCCGTGGAACTCCGCCGCCATCATGGATGGCTGCGGTTGGACTGTCGCGGCGACCAGTGAAGTGGAACCCGACCACCCGGAAAAAGTGCTGCTCGTGCTGCGGGAATTCGCCGAGAAACACGAGGCGGAGCACTTGTGCATGCTGGCCGCGCTCATTGCCGCAAGCCAGTTCTGCGCGCGGCTGGAGAACCGCCCGGAGCTGGCCCGGATGCTGGCCCAGCCCTGCTATTTCAATGTGGATAAAAAGCTGCTCACCAATTCGCTGGTCGGTCCCTTTGAATCCGGACACGGGCGGCGCAGCATCAAGGACTTCGTGCTTTACGATGCCCTGCAAGCCGGGGTGCCCACGCGGGCCACCGGCAAATGGGTGTTTGACCTGGTGCGCGGCCTCGGCGGAAATGACCGCAACCCGGCGTTGCGCAGTGAGATCATCCCGAAGATTTTCCGCGAGGATCTCTTCGCCAAAGCCCTGCGGCTGGCGCTGCCCGCCCCGGGGGATGGCCCAGCTTTTTTTCTCAACGACGGCAACCCCAAAGCCGGACTGAAGCCGGACGCTCAGCCAGTCACGTTGCCGTCGTTAAGCGCGCCGTCCGCTCCTGAAAACCCATTGACCCACCTTCCCCCTTTTGTTCCGCCCAGCCCAAACCATCCACCGGAAATGTCCACCGCTCTTTGCGAGTTAACCCGGTTCAACCCAACGCAACCCGCACCGTAATAATGAAAAAAACACCCGCACTCCATCATCCGAAACGCTTAAGTATTTCCCGGCTCACCGCCGCGCTGCTGGCCCTCGGGCTGATCACGCGCACGCTGTCGGCGGCGGATTTCCCCACCGCCAAAGTGGACGCCACCGGACTGGCGGTGACGGATGACACCGTCACGGTCGGCCAGTTGCACTCCGCCACCGGCACGATGGCCATCAGCGAGGCCGGCTCCATCGAATCCGAGCGCCTGGCCATTGACCAGATCAACGCCATGGGCGGCATCCTCGGCCGCAAGATCAAAATCAACTTTGAGGACGGTGCCAGTGACTGGCCGACGTTTGCGGAAAAGTCGAAGAAGCTGCTCGAGCAGGACCATGTGGCCGCCGTGTTCGGCTGCTGGACCTCGGCCTCGCGCAAAGCCGTGCTGCCCATCTTCGAGCGTGACAATGGCCTGCTGTATTACCCGACGTTTTACGAGGGGCTCGAACAGTCGCACAACGTGTTCTACACTGGCCAGGAGGCGACCCAGCAAATCATCGCCGGCCTGAAATGGCTGAATGAGACCAAACACTGCAAGAGCTTCTATTTGATCGGCTCGGATTACATCTGGCCGCGCACCTCGAACAAGATCGCCCGCAAGTGCATCGAAAACGATCTCGGCGGCAAGGTGGTGGGCGAGGAATATTATCCGCTCGGGTCCACGGACTTCGGCTCGCTGATCAACAAAATCAAGCTCAAGAAGCCGGATGCCATCTACGCCATCATTGTGGGCGGGAGCAATGTGGCCTTCTACAAGCAATTGCACGCGGCGGGCATTGACAGTAAAAACTGGACGCTGCTCACCATTTCGGTCACGGAGGATGAGGCGCTGGGAATCGGTGGGGAGAACCTGGCCGGGTTTTACTCCGCCATGAAATATTTCCAGAGCCTGGACAATCCGGCCAACAAGGAATTTGTGAGCGCCTTCAAGGCCAAGTACGGGCCGGCCTCCGTGATTGGCGACGTGACCCAGGCGGGCTATGAAGGTCCGTGGTTGTGGAAAGCCGCCGTCGAGAAGGCCGGCAGCTTCGACGTGGACAAGGTGGTGGCGGCGTCCGGCGGCATTGAGTTCACCAACGCGCCGGAAGGTTATGTGCGCATTCATGATGTCAACCATCACCTCTGGAGCAAGCTGCGTGTGGGCGAGTGGCAGCCCACTGGCCAGGTGAGCCTGGTCTATGAATCCGGCCTGATTGAACCCAATCCGTTCCCTAAAGGGTATCAATGAGCTGGCTCCCGGAGGGCGGCGCGCATCCTCCAGGCGCGCCGTCCGCCGGGACAACTCCTGATTCCATCACCGCCGAAAAACTGAAACCGATTAACGAATATGTTTGGCTATACCCCCTCTGAGCTTTGGTCCATTTTTGTCATGCAGAGTTTTTCCGGCCTGAGCCTCTTCAGCGTTCTGCTGCTGATGGCGCTGGGCTTGACCATTATTTTCGGCCAGATGGGCGTGGTCAATTTGGCGCATGGCGAGTTCATGGCGCTGGGCTCATACACGGTTTACCTGTGTTCGCAAATTGTGCAAGCCCATTGCCCGCAGTTGATGCCGTACTATTTCATCGTGGCCATTGTCCTCGCCTTCCTCGTGGCCGCCCTGTTCGGCCTGCTGGTGGAATGGTCCCTGATCCGGTTTCTCTACCGGCGCCCGCTGGATTCGCTGCTCGCGACCTGGGGCTTGAGTCTGTTTATGCAGCAAACGTACCGCTCGATTTTCGGCGCGCGCGAGGTCACCCCCACGATGCCGGAATGGCTCATGGGCTCCTTTAACCTGACGAGCAGCATTCAGATTCCCATCAACGGCGTGTTTGTGATGGGCTTGACCCTCGTGCTGACCTTCGGCGTATGGCTGTTCCTCTACCGTTCCCGCTTGGGGCTCCAGATGCGGGCGACCGTGCAAAACCGCGCCATGAGCGGCGCGGCCGGCATCAACACCAAACTCGTGGACCGCTTTGCTTTCAGCCTCGGTTGCGGCATCGCCGGCGTGGCGGGCGCGGCCTTCACCACCATTGGCTCGACGGGGCCGGACAGCGGTTCCCGCTACATTGTGGATGCCTTCCTGGTGGTTGTCTTCGGCGGCATGACCAAGCTGGTGGGCACGATCGCGTCGGCCTTCGGGATCGCCCAAGGCCAGTCCATCGCCCAGTTCTTCCTGGAGGGCACCATGGGCAAGGTCACCATTCTGCTGACTGTGGTCGTCATCCTCATGATTCGTCCGCAAGGATTGTTCGCCAGTAAAGTCCGCAGTTAAAACTCATACCCAGGATCCATCGTGAATACCCTCTATCATCGTGTTCTGGCAGGCAAAAGCGGCACGTCGGGCCTGATCGCCATGGCGGCGCTGCTGCTGGTGGTGCTCCCTTGCACGTTGAATATCTTCTGGATCAACGTCGTGGGCAAATACCTCTGCTTTGCGTTCGCCGCCCTCGGCCTGGTCGTCCTCTGGGGCAAGACCGGTGTGCTGAGCCTCGGGCAGGGCCTGTTCTTCGGCCTGGGCGGCTATTGCATGGCCATGTTCCTCAAGCTGGAGGCGTCGGATCCCATCAGCACCAAAATCCAGAGCACCCCCGGCATTCCCGATTTCATGGACTGGAACCAGCTCAAGCATTTGCCCGCGCTCTGGGTGCCGTTCAAAAGCCTGCCGTTTAGTTTGTTCGCGGTGGTGGCGTTGCCGGCGCTGGTGGCCTTCATCATCGGTCTGGCCATGTTCAAACGCCGGGTGGGCGGCGTCTATTTTGCCGTGATCACCCAGGCGCTGGCCCTGATTTTCTCGCTGGCGATCGACGGCAATCAGGGTTACACCGGCGGCCGCAACGGCATTACGGATTTGAAAACCATGGGCGGCTGGGATATTCGCACCCATCATGCGCAGTACATCCTCTATTTCGCCACCGCCCTGTTGCTGCTCATCGCCGTGGTGCTGCTGCAATGGTTGTTGTCCGGCAAAATGGGCAAAATGCTGGTCGCCCTGCGCGAGCGGGAGGACCGGGTGCGGTTCTCCGGCTATGACGTCTCCATGTTCAAGGTTTTCGTCTTCTGCCTGGCGGCGGGGTTGAGCGGGGTGGGCGGCGCGCTCTTCGTATTGCAGGTGGGCTTCATTGCGCCGTCGCTGGTAGGCATCGTGCCCTCGATTGAAATGGTGATTTTTGCCGCCGTCGGCGGGCGCGCCTCGCTCTACGGCGCGATATACGGCGCGCTGCTGGTGAACGCAGGCAAGAGTTTGTTTTCCGAGAGCTTTCCGCAAGCCTGGCTCTTCTGCATGGGCGGATTGTTCATCGGCGTGGTCGTGCTGTTCCCCAACGGAGTGGCGGGCGGCTGGGATTGGTGGTGCAAACAGGCCTGGCCCGTCATCCTGACCCGGCTCAAGGATGGTCCGCCGCCGCCCGCCACCCTGCCCCCGATCACGGCGAAAGGAGAAGCCCCATGAGTGAGACCAATTTTCTGCTGGCCATTGAAGACTTGACCGTGTCCTTTGACGGATTCAAGGCGGTGGACTCGCTCAACCTGTATGTGGAAAAAGGCGAACTGCGGGTCATCATCGGCCCCAATGGGGCCGGCAAAACGACCCTGCTCGACATGATTTGTGGCAAGACCCAGCCCACGGCCGGCAGCATCAAGTTCCAAAACCAGGAATTGGTGGGCCAGACCGAGCATGCGATTGTGCGCACCGGCGTGGGCCGCAAATTTCAAACTCCGTCCATCTATGAAAATCTCACGGTGTTTGAAAATCTCGAAGTCTCCTTTCCCAAGGGCCGCAGTGTTTTTGGCTGCATCGCCTTCCGGCGCACGCCCGAGGTCATTGACCGCGTCCACAAGGTCGCGGACGAAATCGGGCTCCGGGAGAGCCTCCACGTGGAAGGAGCCTTTCTGAGCCACGGCCAGAAGCAGTGGCTCGAAATCGGCATGCTGCTCATGCAGGAGCCGGAACTCCTCATGCTTGATGAACCGGTTGCCGGCATGAGTCCGGCGGAACGGGAGCAGACTGCGGCCCTCATCCAGCGCATCTGCAGGGACCGCTGCATCATTGTCATTGAGCACGACATGGAGTTCGTGTCGCGCATCGCGCACAAAGTCACCGTGCTGCACCTGGGCAAACTGCTGGCGGAGGGCAGCATGGAGGAGGTCCGCAACAACCCCAAAGTCATTGAAGTCTATCTCGGCCATTAACTTGAAATATGCTCGCCATCCATCATCTCGACGTCGGTTACGGCCAGAGCCGGGTCATTCAAGACCTGAGCTTCACCCTGGGCAGCGAGGAAATCCTCGCCATCATGGGCCGGAACGGCATGGGCAAAACCACCCTGCTCAAGTCCCTCATCGGCCTCCTGCCCCCGAAGAAAGGTTCCATCATGCTGGGGGACCAGGAGCTCGTCGGGATGGAATCGTACGAGCGCGTGCGCCACGGCCTGGCCTACGTGCCCCAAGGCCGCATGATCTTTCCCAGCCTCACGGTCACGGAAAACATCCTCGCCGGCGCGCGCGGCCAGGTGGAACGCAGCGTCTGGGATGAAATTTACGCGGTCTTTCCCGTGCTCCATGAAATGCGCAAACGCAAAGGCGGCAACCTGTCCGGCGGCCAGCAACAGCAGCTCGCCATCGCCCGCGCGCTCGTCAGCAATCCCCGCGTGCTGGTGCTCGATGAGCCCACCGAGGGCATCCAGCCGTCCATCATCAAGGACATCGCCCGCGCGCTGAAGGAAATCCGCCAGTTGCGCAAGCTGGCCATTGTGGTTAGCGAGCAAGTGGTCAGCTTCATGATGGACGTCTGCGACCGGGCGCTCGTCATTGAGCGCGGCCGCTTCATTCACGAGGCCGCCCGCGCCTCCCTGGATGCCGCCAAGGTGAAATCTTTGTTGTCCGTTTAACCCGGCGATGCCTTCGCCAACCAAACCAAAAAAAAACGTACCATGCCACCCAAACCCCTGATCAAAGTGGACTTCAAAACGCCACCGGAGCAGCAACCGCAACTCCACAACCGCTGGCACCCCGACATCCCCATGTACGCCTGGGTCAAACCCGGCGACGAATTCCGCGTGGAATGCGTGGACTGGACCGGGGGCCAGATCTTCGACGATGACAGCGCCAATGACGTGCGGGACGTCAATCTCACCAAGGTCCACTATTTGAGCGGACCCATCGGCGTCGAAGGGGCCGAACCCGGCGACCTCCTGGTGGTGGATCTGTTGGATGTCGGCGTGCTGCCGGAATCCAACTGGGGCTTCACCGGCATTTTCGCCAAGACCAACGGCGGCGGTTTTCTGGATGAGCATTTTCCCGATGCCCGCAAAGCCTGCTGGCATTTCAGCGGACTTTATGCGAATTCCCGGCACATTCCCGGCGTGGAATTCGCCGGCATCACCCACCCCGGCCTCATCGGTTGTCTGCCTTCCCGGGAATTGCTCGACACTTGGAACAAGCGCGAGTCCGCCTTGTTTGCCACCGCGCCCGACCGCGTGCCGCCCCTCTGCTGCCTGCCCTTTGCCGAGACCGCGCACCTGGGCACTATGAAGCCGGCCGAGGCCAAAAAGGCGGCCATGGAAGCCGTGCGCACCGTGCCGCCCCGCGAGCACGGCGGCAACTGCGACATCAAAAACCTGAGCCGCGGCTCCAAAATCTTCTTTCCCGTTTACATCAAAGGCGGCGGCCTTTCCATGGGCGACCTCCACTTCTCCCAGGGCGATGGCGAAATCACCTTCTGCGGCGCCATTGAAATGGCCGGGTTCATTGACCTGCGCGTGAACCTCATCAAGGGCGGGATGAAAAAGTATGGCATCACCAACCCCATCTTCCAGCCCAGCCCGGTCGAGCCAAAATACACCAAATACATCATCTTCGAGGGCATCTCCGTGGATGAACAGGGCAAACAATATTACCTCGACGCCACGGTGGCCTACCGTCAGGCCTGTCTCAATGCCATCGAATACCTGAAGAAATTCGGCTACACGGGCGAGCAGGCTTACACCATTCTGGGCACCGCGCCCGTGGAGGGCCACATCAGCGGCATCGTGGACATTCCCAACGCGTGCGCCACCTTGTATGTGCCATCGGAGATTTTCGCCTTTGACATCCTCCCCAATGCGGCCGGTCCCGTGCGGGCGGTCAACGGCGCGGGCAACGACCTGGCCCAGGCCAAATAACCCGGTCGCCCCATGGCCTTCTACGATTACACCTGTCCCGCGTGCGGCGACTTTTCCCTCTGGCGCAAGCTGGCCGAACGTGACTTGCCGGCGGCCTGCCCAACCTGCCAGGCCGCAGCGGCGCGCGCCCTGTCCGCCCCCAACCTCAGCCTCATGCCCGCCGGGCGGCGGCAGGCCTTTGCGCGCAATGAAAAAAGCCGGCACGAACCCGGCGTCACCCGGCGGCATCAATGCGGCACCGGTTGCGGTTGCGGATCGCGAGCGACCCCAACCCGCAAGTCCACGCGCACAGTCAACTTGGGCAAAGCCGGCCAGTTTCAGTCGCCCAACCAAGTGAAGCGGCCGTGGATGCTGGGGCACTGAGCCGTATCCATGCAGTAAAAGATTTTTTAACCACAGATGGACACGGATAAAAAACGTGGTATTCAAGCACCACGTAAAGCGCATCATTTAGTGACCGGCGAAAATCCGGGCCAGAACGACGTTCTGACATTTCTTCATCTGTGTTTATCTGTGTCCATCTCTGGTTGAAATTCTTTTTTACTGAACCGTTACGGCTGAGAGGCATTTCCCTGCTTCTTGGCGGCCAGCAAGGCCTGCTTCACGGCGGCGATGACTTTGCGCTGAACCGCCAGGGCGGTGCCGGGAATGCGGGCGCCGGCGGCCGCCGGATGGCCCCCGCCGCCAAACTGCTGGCAGATTTCACTGACGTTGACCTGCGGGCTCTTGGAGCGCAGGCTGATGCGCGTCAATTGCGGTTCCAGTTCTTCAAAGACACAGGCCACCACCACGGGTTCAATCGCCCGGATATGGTCAATCAATCCCTCGGTGTCGTCGCTCTCGGCCCCGGTGCGGGCGAAGTCCGCCTGCTTGAGCCAGAACCAGGCGATGCGGTTCTCCGCCGTCAGCCGGAAGGTGCTGTAAACGTGCTTGAGCAACCGGGCCCGGGAAAGGGGGTAGGACTGGTACACTTCGTCGCAAATCCGGGCGAGGTCCGCCCCGCGGGTGACGAGTTCCCCGCCGGCGTGAAACGTGCCGGGGCGGGTGCTGGGATACTGGAAGGAGCCGGTGTCCGTGGAGACGGCGGTGAACAACTGATCGGCAATCGGCTTGGTGATGGGCCAGCGCGCCACTTTCAGGAGGCGGAAAATCAACTCGCCGGTGGACGCCTCGCGCGGCGACACCCAATTGATGTCGCCATAGCGGGTGTTGCTGCAGTGGTGATCAATGTTGATGAAAACCTGGCGGTGGCCCACACATTCCCCGGCCTTGCCGAGCCGCTCAAAACTGGCGCAGTCGGTGGCGATGACGCAGTCAAAGTGCTCGCCGCTTCTGGGCTTGGCGAAGAGGCCGCTGGCATTGAGAAACTTGTATTTCTGCGGGATGGCGTCCTGGTTCCAGACGGTGACTTGCTTGCCTTCGTTCTGCAAGGCCAGGGCCAGACCCAGTTGGGAGCCAATGCAATCGCCGTCCGGCCGCACATGGCCGACAATGCAAAAGGACTGGTGTTCGCGAATGGTTTCGAGAATCCGGTCAATGACTTTCGGATATCTTTTCACGGATCATTGCCCACCCGGACCCGGGATGGGGCCGGCCCCGGCCCCGGGCGGGCCGGCTTTTTCCAGTTCCTCCATGATCTGCAAAACCCGGTTGCCGCGCACGATGGAATCATCGGCCACAAATTTGAGCGTCGGGGTGTATTTGAGCACCACGGCCTTGGCCATCATTCCTTGAATGCGGATGCGATGTTGTTCCAGCAGGGTCAAGGCATGTTTCTGCTGGCTGGCGCTGCCGAGAATGCTGACATAAACCACGGCCGACTTCAAGTCGCCGCCCAGATCCACGTCGTTGACGGTGATCAGGCCGGCCTCATCCACATTGAATTCGCGGCGCACGGCTTCGCCGAGGGCGCGTTTCAGGAGTTCGCGCACGCGTTCGTGACGGACATTAGGCATAATTCACGATGAATATCTGGCGGAATGGTTTACAGTCTCGCCGCCACTTTTTCAATCATATAGCATTCCACGACATCACCGACCTGGATTTCGCTGAAACCTTCGATGCGGATGCCGCATTCCATGCCCGCACGGACTTCGTTCACTTCGTCCTGGAAGCGGCGCAGGGATTGGGTGACGCCCTCGTAAATAATGTCCTTGCGCCGGCGCACGCGCACCTTGCCGCGGGCGACGCGACCGGAGAGCACGGAGCAACCGGCCACCGGGAGGCCCTTGGACAGTTCGAAAATCTGCCGCACTTCCGCCGCGCCCACGATGGTTTCCTTGAGGACCGGGTCCAGGAGGCCCGCCATGGCGGCTTTCACCTCGTCAATCAACTCGTAAATGATGGCGTAAAGCTTGATCTGCACGCCGACGTGCTTGGCTTTTTCCGCCGCCGTGCTGTCCACGCGGGTGTGGAAGCCCAGAATGACCGCCTTGGAGGCGGAGGCCAGGGCCACGTCGTTTTCGGTGATGGTGCCGACGTCGCTGTGCAAAACCTCAAGCGAAACCTTTTCGGAATCGATTTTCTTGAGGGCCTCCACAATGGCTTCCACCGAGCCCTGGGTGTCGGCCTTGACGACGGCGCGCAGGACTTTGCTTTGCTGGGCTTCGAGCGAGGCGAACAGGTTTTCCAGCGTGACCTTGGAACGGTTTTCCAGATCCTGGCTCTTGGCTTCCATGGCGCGTTCCTCGGCCAGGGCGCGCGCGGCTTTTTCATCGTCCACGGAGCTGAATTCCCAGCCCGCTTCCGGCACGCCGTTCAAGCCCAGCACACTGACGGCGACCGAGGGGCCGGCCTCCTTGAGGCGCTGGCCTTCCTCGTTGATCAAGGCGCGGACCTTGCCGTAAAATTCGCCGCAAATCACGACGTCGCTGAGGTGCAGGGTGCCTTTGCGGACCAGCACCGTGGCGGTGGGGCCGCCGGGCGAAACGCCGGATTCAATGACGTTGCCCTTGGCGTTACGGTTGGGATTGGCCTTTAATTCCAACAGATCCGCCTGGAGCAGAATCATTTCGAGCAGCTTGTCAATGCCCTGCTTGGTCAGCGCGGAACATTCGACGTAAATGGTGTCGCCGCCCCAGTCGTCCGGCACCAGGCCTTTTTCCTGTAATTGCTGGCGCACCTTCAACGGATTCGCGTTGGGGTGGTCGCACTTGTTGATCGCCACCAGGATCGGCACTTTGGCGGCCTTGGCGTGGGCCAGGGCTTCCAGGGTTTGCGGCATGACGCCGTCGTTGGCCGCCACCACCAGGACGACAATGTCGGTGACGTTGGCGCCCCGGGCGCGCATGGAACTGAACGCCGCATGGCCGGGGGTGTCAAGGAAGGTGATCTGGGCCAGCTCCTGCTTGCGCTCGGGATGGGAGACGGAAATGGTGTAGGCACCGATGTGCTGGGTGATGCCGCCCGCTTCGCCGGCAGCGACGTTGGCCTTGCGGATGACGTCCAGCAGCGAGGTTTTACCGTGGTCCACGTGCCCCATGATGGTGACCACCGGGGGACGGGGCTTCAAATCTTCGAGCTTGTCGTCCACATCCAGCTCCACTTTCCGCTCTTGCTGGTGAACGATGCCTTCACCCTTCGCCCGCTTTTCCGCCTCAAACTTGTAACCGAAATGCGCGGCGACCTGGGTGGCGACCTTTTCGTCAATGGATTGGTTGACGGTGGCCATGACGCGGAGCTTCATCAGCTCGGCGATGATGGCGAATGGTTTTTGCTTCAGTGCATCCGCAAGCGCCCGGACGATGATGGGCGGCTTGATGGTGATGACTTGGGCATCCGCTGGCAGCGCGATTTTGGGCGGCTGGGGCGGGGCGGGGCGGGCGGCCGGGACGCCGGGCAGCGGGCGGCCATCGCGTCCGCGTTGCTGTCCACCGCGAAAATCACGCTGGGGCTGGCCGGGGCGGCCGGGTTGGGATTGCCCGGGACGACCGGATTGGGACTGGCCGGGACGACTGCCGGATTGCGGTGGCTGGCCCGGGCGAACGCCGGTTTGCGGCTGGCCAGGACGGCTGCCCGTTTGCGGCTGCCCGGGGCGACCGCCTAGTGGCGGGCGCTGACCACCCCGGTCACGGTCACCGGGCCGGGACGAGGGGCGAATGGGCAATTGAATGCGGCCAACCAAATCACCCACCTGTGGTTTGGGGGGCGCTGGCGGGACCACTGGTACGGGGGGCGCGGCGGGCGCAATGGGCTGAGGCTGAGCGACCGCTGGCGGCGTGGCCACGGGGGGCGCGATCGAAACTGGGGCGGCGGGCACGGGAGCCGGGGTGGAAATGGGAGCCGGCGCAGAAAGTGTGACCGGGGCGGGGATGGGGGCGGGCGCGTGAGCTGGTGCCGTCGTCGGGGCAGCGGGGGCAACGGCTGCGGCGGCCGCCACGATCGGGGCCGGAGCCGGGACTGGTTCCGGCGCGGGGACGGGGGCGGCAGGGGCATGGGCTGCAGTTGCTTGGACGGTGGGTGCCGGGCGCGTTTCCGGCACGGGCTCGGGGGCGGGGGCGGCCGGGGGCGGTTCGGGGGCGTGAATCACGAGCACGGGCTCGACCGGGGCAGGCTTGGGCTTTTCTTCCTCCAGAGGTTTGGCGAGGCGGGCGGCCACGGAGGGGGTGGTCCGGATGATTTCCTCCTCGAGCCACTCGGCGCTAATCTTGTCGAGCGAGCTGGACGGGACCTTGGCGGCAGTAATGCCCAGCTCCTTGGCCTTCGAGAGAATTTCTTTGTTCTCGAGGCCAAGTTTCTTCGCAATATCGTAAACACGAACGGGCATAAATAATATCTGCTACCGGCGGCCGAAATGTACGCTTCGCCGTCATGGCTCAAAGCACAATCCAAACAGTTCTGGTCCGCACCATAAAATCAAAGACTAGCCGGTCCACCACCGAGATTCAATGTCCGACGGGCCGCCTCGGCCTGCGCCGCGGATAACACGCCGACCGCGCCTTCGCCAATCTCCGGAATATCCGCGAGGTCACCGGCTTCCGCGGACAACAAATCCTCCAGCCGCGTGACGCCGGCATGCACCAAGGCATTGGCTTGTTCGCGGGTGATGCCGGGAATGGCGGCAATCTGCGCCACCGCTTCCGCGACTTTTTCGTCAAAGCCCTTGGTCACCACCTGCTCGGCGTTGATATCCACGTCCCAGCCAGTCAAGCGCTGGGTTAGCCGCGCATTCTGGCCGCGCTTCCCAATGGCCAGGGACAACTGGTCCTCGGCGACCAGGACGTACAAGGTCTTCCGGGCTTCGTTAACCTCAATACTCTTGATCTTGGCCGGTTCCAAGGCCTTGGTGACAAATGCCTTGATATCGGAGGACCAGGGAATGACGTCCACTTTTTCGTTGTTCAATTCGCGGACGATGTTCTTCACCCGCTGGCCGCGCATGCCCACGCAGGCCCCGACCGGGTCCACCTTGGAATCGCGGGAATAAACGGCCATTTTCGTGCGGAAACCGGGTTCCCGTGCGATGCCCTTGATTTCAATGGTACCGTCGTTGATTTCCGAAACTTCCAGTTGAAACAGCTTGACGATGAAGCGCGTATCGGCGCGCGACAAAATGATTTCCGGCCCGTGGGGTCCTTCCTGCACGGCCTTGATATAGCAGCGGATGCGCTCGCCCACCTGGTATTCCTCGGTGGGCACGCGCTCCTTGTTGGGCATCAAGGCCTCGTATTTGCCGAGGTCCAGAATGACATCGGAGCGGTCAAAGCGGCGCACGGTGCCGCTGACGATATCACCGACGCGATCCTTGTATTCGGTGATGAGCATGGCTTTTTCCGCCTGGCGCACTTTTTGCATCAACGCCTGTTTGGCGTACTGGGCGGCAATGCGGCCGAAGCCCTGCGGGGTCACTTCCTTTTCAATTTCATCCCCCACCTTGGCATCCGCCTTGAGGCGGCGGGCGTCAAACACGGAAATCTGGTCATGTTGCGAAACCACGCGGTCAGCGACGATAAGTTTTGCAAATGCCTTGATGTCCCCATTTTTGGGGTCCATGTCCACGCGCAGTTCGCGGGCGGGGCCGACCGCCTTCTTGGCGGCTTGCAACAATGCCTCCTGGACGGCAGCCATGAGAGTCTCACGGCTGACGCCTTTCTCGCGTTCCCAGAATTCCAATCCGGCAATAAAATCTGCATTCATACGCTCAACCTGAGCGGCATCGTCGTCGATTCCAGCGAATAAAAAAGTCGGATAGACCTTTGTCTCCGACTTTCGCACGCTGGCACAACCAGCCAATACCGCTTTGTCCCAACAAGATAAATTTTCCTGTTCCGAGGTCAAGTCAAAAATCGGCGGGGAAAATCTGCCGGGTGCGGGTTTGGGCTGCTGGGAGGGACGCGGGGGAGATGCCGGCTCGCCGCGATGGGAATGGTTTTGGAGTGTTATTTTTGATGTTTTATGTTTTATAATTAAGCTATACTGATTTAAAAGCCTCCGGCAAGCGCCCAGCCTGGCTTTGGGTTTTGACCCATTCGCGGGTGAAAGTCCCGCCCGTCGAATTGGGCTGTACACGACGGAACACGACCTCAACCGCGCCGCCGCGAGGCGGGGTTGGAAGCTGAGGAAGATGAATGGACGGGCCGTAATGAAAATAAACCACATCCAATGAGCCTCGATAAACTTGGAGCCGGAGACAAGCCGAGCCGCTCCTTGTTCGGCGAAGGCCGCAGGGCGGGGGCTGGACAACAGCCAGGGGTCAGCGTGGACGGCACGTCTGTAAGTTCAGCCAGGGAAAACTGGGAGAGCTCCGGCGGCGGGTGCAGAACCCAACCGTCCGCCCAAGCTGGCCAGACCAGCGCGGCGGACGGCGTCGCCGGAGCAGTCGGAGTCCCTCATATTAGCGTTGATCTGCGCTAGCCTGAATTTCCACGGAACAGAATTTGCCTAACGCGAGTGGCGTTTTCGGTCTTCCGCGCTTGCGCTATCGGCCGGTATAAGTCGTGAGCAACAGTTTTC
>Ga0302275_10001601_pt1 | contig 24276 bp, 23 predicted proteins | sample III_Bog_N2_2_FD_200229 | JGI IMG/M metagenome (GOLD analysis project Ga0302275, IMG submission 200229) | Peat permafrost microbial communities from Stordalen Mire near Abisko, Sweden - III_Bog_N2_2 | ecosystem: Environmental > Terrestrial > Soil > Wetlands > Peat | place: Sweden: Abisko... | reverse complement strand
TGCCCGTGGATCCGCCGTTTTCAATTTCGGGGTGTATGGCAATCGATGCAACCGATTGAACGGAGCCCGCATATCCCAGGTCCTGGCGGAAACCCAGCATCGATTCCATTCCGGCGTCGCTGTCCGGTGCAAAATCCACATGCGCCAGAAGTTCGCGGCTATTGCTGGGCGTCTCCTCTACCGATGCTGAAATTCGCTCGCCACTCTCGCCGAATGTGCCCTCTTGCCCGGTGGCCATCAGCCGCGCCTTCAACCGCGGTGCTGCTCCGGAGCCGTCAGAAACCACTACCAACGGCCCATCCTCCAGCCACCGCAACAGCGGCCGGTTTTCGGCGGAGCGAAGCGTCCATTTCCAGTCATCCTGTTGGGCATTTACGGATCGGGGCTCAGAAGGAAGCCACTGCATTACTTCATAAAGCGTGCTTAGCGTCAGGTTCACTACCGTGCCCGCCCGCACCCGTATGTGCTCGCGCAGCGAAGGCAGAAACGATGTATTCATCGCCTTCAGCGCGTACTGGCCCGGAGCCAGTGACGAAATCAGGAAACGCCCTTCGCTGTTCGTGTAAACACTCGCGATGACTGAGAGATCGGGGCGCAGAAGTTGCACCACGGCGCCAATCTGCGGAACGCCTGCCGAATCGCGCACCATCCCCGAAACCGATCCGGGAGCGGCTCCGCGGGCCGGAGTGGTGCTCAGGGCAATCAGCACGACGAAGACAACGAGATGGAGCCTGCGCATTATCACGATTGGTGATGTAGTGCGGCGTCCCTGGCAATCAACCTGCGAAATGAGCCCGCGCAGTTTTTCCGATCTTCAGTCAGATAAACCATATGCGCGGTGTACTTCCTATTCCACGACAAAAGGTGCCGATTGCGCAATCTCTTGTTTCGAGATTGTGTCATTTATTTTGATCGTCACTTTGTATTTTCCTGGCTGCAGCCCGGCCATCGGCAGAGATTTCTCCACCGTTAACTGGTCGCTGTGCTGGCCCAGGTCCTTTGAGGCCAGTTCCTTTTCAAAAATCACTGCGTTCGTTGTCGTGTCGATGATCTGGTAGGTCACCGTGGCCGAGTTGCTCTTGGTGGCTTCGTCAATGCCAAGGTTGTATACCTGCATCCAGAAATTCAATTCCTGGCTGCGCTTGAAGTTCACCGGGGTCGCCGCGTTTGCTGTCACACGCGGGCAGATGTGGGTATTCCCGATCACGCAGCTCCCCGCGCCGATTTCGCGCGACGAAACGGTGTTCATCTCATCTCCCAGAATCAACGACGATGTGGCCAGCTTCTCGTCATGGAACGTGGGCACCTCGAAACCGCGCCCGTAGTAACCCAGGTGGTCTGGATTGTTCACGTCCTTGATGGCGATATCGAGACGGTACAGCCCGGGTAGCAGCGGAAGCGCCTTCCAGTAGACCGACTTGCGGTCCATCTGCTTCTCAAGCAATTCGGCCGGCTCTTCCACTGAAACCGTGTCTTCCTGGCTCTGCACTACCTTGTGGGTCAGCGTCGTTACCTTCACCAGAATGTTCACAAATCCCTTTGAAACGCCGTCTTTGGTCACGAATGTGATGTCGCGATTCCTCAACTGCACGGTGATAGGAACCAGCACCGTGCTGTCGGTCACCTTCACAAAGTCCGTCCGCACATCGAATGGGAAGTTCGGGCCGCTGAGAATCTTATGCTCGGAGATATACGCATCGAGATCGGTGAACTTGATTGGCGGAGGAGCGAACAGCTTGGCCGCCATATCGATGCGGTCGAACTGCTTCGACTGGTTCTGAGAGGTCATCGGGCCTGCACCAAGTGCTTCCATGCCTCCCTTGAAGCGGTCCGCTTTCTTGGTCTGGCCCATTTCTTCCGATTGCGTCAGGCCGGCGCCCGGCACCATCTTCAGCGCGTCCTTCTCGCTGCGGTCGATCGTGTAGTGGTAGTCGCCGCACTGGCAGGAGTCAACGAACTCAAGGTCGATGTTGTCCCCAATGCCCTCAAGATAACGGTAGTGCCAGGTTTCGAATGGAAACGTCGAGGTTTCGCCGCCGCCCTCTTCTATGGGCCGCTGATAAGCGCCGCCGGAGGGATGGGAATCGATCGAATCCGGCTTGCCGAAGGAAATATAGATATGTCCGCGATCTGTCTTCCAGCCCGGCTTGCCCGCGGCAAAATGCTCGTTCGAATAGGCAATACGCCGGTAATGCTCTTCGCGGAATTCATTTTCGGGCGAGTCTGGATTGGGATTGCGACGCAACCAGAAATTCTCAATGAACGCGTCCCGCTCCTCATCGTTGCTCAGACTCTTGAACGCCTTCGTCTCTTCGTCGGTAATGATCCAGATCACGTCCTGGTTCAGCCAGGTCTTGTATGCGCCCTTTAATTCCTGCCGAACCGCCTTCTGGGAATCGAACTTCTCCTTGTCAGAGCGTTCGCGCTTCAAGGGATCAACTTCCTGGCCCTGCTGCTGAGTTGAAGTGGCCGGGGTGGATGCCTGCTGGGCATTCACGCCGCGTCCGGGAACCATTGCCAGGCCGCAAACCATCGCGACGGCGAGAAAAATGCGTGTGTTGAACGTCATTGCCTTCAAAACTCCTGCGAACCTCTATTCTACGGGTCCCGATAAGGCTGGGCAAGATTCCAGATGGAGCCGGCTTACATTTCGACGCGCGATTGCCCCCAAGGTGAGCCTGAAAGGGCTTAACAGGCCGCGGAAAAACTCGTCCGGACGGCAGGCCGGGGATTTATCCGGTTGGGCCGGGGATTTATCCGGTAGGCCGGGGATTTATCCCCGGCATTAAGCCAATCAAATCAATGTGGGCTTTTAGCCCCTGCGGTATGTCTTTCAAGCGTTTCGCCAGAAACATGGCCTCTTTCCGCAGCCTTTGAAGCCCTCACGACTCTTGGGCGTGTTCAGGCGGGCACTTCTTGCGACCCCCGGCGAGTTTTTCCGCACCGTATCAACCAGCCAGAAATTCCAACCGAAACTCCGGAAAAATTCGCTTCCAGCCTCAGATTTTGAGTCCCTTATCGCTTGTTCAACGTCCAAAAAGCAAGCGCAATCCTTCTGCAGTTTCAAGTCACGCCAAACCCCCGGTCTCCCGTTTGTCCGGTTCCGGCGGCATCCGGGAGTCCCGGAACTGCCCAGCCGCCATTCAACCCCGGCTGCCGGCTGGCTTGGAAGAGTCGTAATTCGATTTTGCAGACAGCGGGAACCGTTGCCGCCGAAATTGCGTACACTGAATTCGGGGATATCTGGAGCACGCACCTAACATGAAAAAGATTCTTTTGATCGTTCTCGCCGTTCTGGTGGCCGCTGGCCTCGTTTCATTTTTCATCTATAGGCAGCAATCCGGCTATACCAAGGTGCTGACCGCCAAACTGGCCAAGCAGGACCTTGCCACAGTCGTCAGCGGCACCGGCCAGATCAAGGCCAAGAATTACGTCAATCTCGGCGCCACCGCCATGGGCCGCGTCACCCACTTCTTTGTGAAGGAGGGAGACTTGGTCAAGAGGGGCGAGACGGTCGCCACCATCGAGCATGTGCAGCAGGAAGCGAATGTCACTGGCCAGCAAGCCACCATCGCCGCCGCCAAAACTGACATTGCCTCCTATGTTGCTGCGGAAAAAACGGCCGAAGCCAACGTCGATCATGCCAAGGCCGACCTCGAGCAGAAGAAGCTCGACTGGGATCGCGCCCAGGCTCTCTACAAAGACGGCATCCTGGCCAAGCAGGACTTTGACGCCAAGAAGGCGGCTTACGACCTCGACGTGGCCTCAGTCGCCCAGGCAGTGGCCCAGCTTAACCAGGCCAAGGCGCAGACTGACTCCGCCCGCGGACACCTCGGCACGGCCGTAGCCAGCCTCACCTTCAATCAGGATCTCCTTGACCGGACGGTCGCCATCGCCCCCTTCGATGGCATCGTCACCAACGAGCCCATCCGCGAAGGCGAAACCGTGGTCGAAGGAATTCAGAACGCCGAAGGCTCCACGCTGATGACCATTGCCGACATGAGCGTGGTCACCGCCGAAGTCAAGGTCGACGAAACCGACATTGTCAATATTTCTATAGGCCAACCCGCCGAGGTCACCGTGGACGCCATTCCCGGCAAGGTCTTCAAGGGACATGTGACCCTCGTTGGCGACCAGGCCCTGCTCCGTTCCACAGGCCAGGCCACCTCCACATCCACAACCGGAACAGAAGAGGCCAAGGACTTCAAAGTCGTGGTCACCCTGGACACGGTTTCGAACGAGCTCCGCCCCGGCCTTTCCACCACCGCCAAAATCACTACAGCGCACAAGCCCAACGTGCTTTCGCTCCCCATTCAGGCGCTCACCATGCACAACCCCGACGACGACAAGCCAAAGGCCGCGGAGAACGTGCAGGCCGCCTCCGCTTCCGCCCCCAAGAGCACTCCCATCCAGGGCGTCTACGTGCTGGAAACCGACAAGTCCGGCAAGCTCCGCGCCCGGTTCGTTCCCGTCACCACCGGCATCACCGGCGCCACCGACATTGAAGTCCTTTCCGGCCTCACCGAAGGCCAGGAGATCGTTACCGGCCCCTTCAAGACGTTGCGTGCCCTCAAGTCGGGCTCGCTCGTCAAGCGGGACACCGAAAAGCCTGTGGTTCCGGCTTCCGGCTCGTCCTCGTAATCGAGTTAAACCGGTTCCCGGCGAATTCGCCGCATCGGCGCTTCGTCTATAACTGAGGGTTCTTCCCTGGGCAGCCCGGACTAGAACCCTCAAACCCCAGGCAAAGGATAGAATTCGCATGGCTCTGGACACCAGCAGCGAAGCAGTCGTACAACCCACGGTCCGCCCCACCGGCGACGTCATCGTCGTCGAAGACCTCTGGCGCACCTACGATATGGGCTCCGAACAGCAGGTGCAGGCCCTCCGCGGCATCAGCATGCGCATCAGGCACAATGAGTATGTCGCCATCATGGGACCGTCCGGTTCCGGTAAATCGACCCTCATGAACCTCATCGGATGCCTCGACACCCCTTCCAAGGGAAAATACTGGCTCAATGGCCAGCTCGTCTCAGAGCTCGACGACGACCAGCTCGCCCGCATCCGCAACAAGGAAATCGGCTTCGTCTTCCAAACCTTCAACCTGCTCGCACGCGCCACCTCCCTCCACAACGTCGAGCTGCCGCTCATCTACAACGGCACCCCCACCGCGGCCAGAATCGCGCGCGCCAAAGAGTCGCTGACCAACGTCGGCCTCGGCGATCGCATGAACCACAAGCCCAACGAGCTCTCCGGCGGACAGCGCCAGCGCGTCGCCATCGCCCGTGCCCTCGTCAACAGGCCCTCCATCATCCTCGCCGATGAGCCAACCGGCAACCTCGACTCCAAAACCGGTGTCGAAATCATGGCTCTCTTTGATTCGCTCCACGCCAACGGCAACACCATCGTCCTCGTCACCCACGAGCCCGACATCGCCGAGTACGCTCATCGCGTTGTCCACATCCGCGACGGCCAGATCTTCTCCGACGAGCCTTCCAAGCGCTTCCGCTAGGGAATCTCTGAACTACTTAATGTTTTGAAAGGGCACGACTTCACAGGCTGCGGAAAAACTCCAGCTTGTCGTAGATGTGCGAAAGGGCACGACTTCAGTCGTGCCGTAAACGGCCCAAAATGAGTAGGGCTTTAGCCCCTGAGGGAGTTTCGGCCGCACAACCAACCTTGGTCAGAGATTCCTTCTGGCGAATGGGTGGGAAACCAAGACCCTGAACAAGCTCATTCATCTGGAGCAGGTAACCGCTTCTCCTTTGATCGCCGCTTCCCGGCCACGGCACACACTGCCATAAAACCCCCAAAACTCCCGAAGTTACCCCCTCCATCCCCGGAATCACTTCCCTGTCTCTGCGGTTTATGTTTTTCCGCGTTCTGCCGATAACGGAAATGTTGGCCTGCTACCAGTAATGGGCCGCTGCATGGGCCGCCGCATCGGCCAAGGAGGCAAGGCACCGTGAGATCCATTCAGAATGCCGCTCAATTCCCGGCCCCGCCACACCTATCCGCTCTCAATCTCCCAACCGGACTTACCCTGGTCGATCTGGACCCGCCCACGCTCCAGTTAGCCGGCGTCAGCGCAGCCTGGCGCAAGCTCCTCATGCAGGCCGAAATGGCTGCGCCGCATATCCAGGTGGCCGCACTGGAGGGGGAGCAGGGGGTGGGGAAGCAGTCCCTCGCGCGATATCTTTTTTCACGTTCGGCGCTGGCGAACTCGACATTTCAGCGGCGGGATGCCCGCGAGTGGCTGGTTTCGGACGCCGATCCTTCGACGCTTGGGGGGTGCACTTATCTTGATCGGGTGGATTTGCTTGCGCCGCCGGGCCAGGGGCTTTTGCTGCGGGTTTTGAAGGCGCTGCAGGACCGTCCGGCGGGCCGGGCGGTGTTGCTTGCGGGGTCGCAAACCTCGCTGCGGCAGATGGCGGGGCAGGGATTGCTGATGCCCGACCTGGCGTTCCGGCTGACGGCTGTGCGTTTTGCCATTCCGCCGTTGCGGCAGCGCCGGGAGGATATCGGGCCGCTGGCGCAGTGTCTTCTTGACCGCATCTGCGAGCGCTATCAGCAACGCCCTGTTGCACTTGGACCGGGAGCGCTGACGCGGCTGCTGCAGCATAACTGGCCGGGGAACGTGCGGGAAATGGCTTCGATTCTGGAAATGGCGTTGCTGGAGGCGGACAACGGCGTAATCCGCGCTGCGGATCTGGCGCTGCCTTCCGGGTTCGGCGGCGAGCAGGAAGCGCGGTCCGAGGCGCGGCTGGACCCGAGTCCGGAGAGCCTGAATCTGGACGCGGTGATACGGCACCATGTGCAGTCGGTGCTGGACCTGAACCGGGGAAATAAGCTGCGTGCCGCGCGGCAGTTAGGCATCAGCCGGTCCACGCTTTACCGCATCCTGGGGAACGAGGGCGTGCTGGCGAACTGAGCGAAATCGTCTCTGAAAGGTACGCTCGGAGGGGTGCTCTACATAGCCCAAAAGGTGGCTCACAAGGTTGCAAACAGGGGCAAAGGTACGCTCGGAGGGTTGCATTTCTTCGAGACAGTAACCTACCGGGCAATCCGCCAGCACGTTTTGATTGCTGAGAATTGAACGAATCGAGCAATTGGGTTGCAGAGAATTAGCCGCTTTTCTGCAAGAATGGATTCAGACACAATGAGTTGCGGCGTAACCCACTGATTTCAAGTGGGTTTTTCTGTTTTTCGTGACTGTGCAATGCGCCGCACATTGGGACGACTGAGAGGATCTGGATGATCAGAGTTTTGCGGGAGCGAGCAAGGCTGGAGTTGGAGCGGCAGATACGGCCCTACCGGAGTGCGCGGAAGAGTCCGCGGCCGCCGGAGGGATGGCTGCGGGCGATGCGGCTGGCGACGGGGATTCCGGCGGACCAGATTGCGAAGACGATGGATTACTCGAAGAAGATGGTGTTCCAGACGGAGCGGTCGGAACAGAGGAAGACAATCAGCCTGCACCTGTTGGAGCGGATGGCGCGGGCGGTGGAGTGCGACGTGGTGTACGGGCTGGTGCCGTGGACGCGGTCGCTGGAAGACCGGGCGCTGGAGATGGTGGAGCAGGAGTTGTGGAGGAAGCGGTTTACGAGGAGATAGGGGTCAGGGGTCAGCCAGCCGCACTGCGGCCCTGAGCGCTGTGGGGAAAATGCCGCGAGTCCGCCGAGAGATGCCGTAAGCTTTAGGGAATATGAAGGATTCGGCTGTCCTGCTGATTGATTGCCCGGACCAAAAGGGGCTGGTGGCGCGAGTTTCCTCGCTGCTTTACGAGTGGGGCGCAAATATTCTGCACGCGGACCAGCACCAGGATCATGACCTGGGCCTGTTTTTTATGCGCGTGGAATGGGCGCTCGACGGTTCGGCCGAGGCTCCATCCGGCTCGGGGAGCGATGGTTCCAGCCCATCGCAAATCTTCGATGTTGCGGGATTTACTTCCGCATTTGCGCCATTGGCCGCGGAACTGGGGATGCGATGGAAGATGTGGGGGAAGGCGCACCGGCCCAGGGTGGCGCTGTTTTGTTCGCAATATTTGCATTGCATGGCGGATCTTCTGCACCGCTGGCGTGCGGGCGAATTGCGATGCGAGATTCCGTTAATCGTATCGAATCATCGAGATGTGGAGAAGCTGGCGGAGTTCTATGGTATCCCGTTCGAGTTTGTGCCGGTGAGCGACGGGCGGCGGCAGGACGCAGAAGCGCGCCAACTGGAAATGCTTGAATCAAAAGGAATTGAGCTGGTGGTCCTGGCGCGGTACATGCAGATTCTCTCGCGGGGTTTTGTGGCCCGGTACCCGGAGTCGATCATCAATGTACACCACTCGTTCCTGCCGGCGTTTACGGGAGGCAAGCCGTACCATGCGGCGCATGCGCGGGGCGTAAAACTGATTGGAGCCACCAGCCACTATGTCACCGAATTGCTGGATGACGGCCCGATTATCGAGCAGGATGTGACGCGGATTTCGCACCGCGACCAGGTGGAGGACCTGGTGGCGCGAGGGCGGGATCTGGAGCGGATTGTGCTGGCCCGGGCGGTGCGCTGGCACCTGGACCGGCGGATTCTGTGCTACGGGAACAAGACGGTGGTGTTCGATTGACCATCTGCGGTGGGGTGGACGCTCGCTTTTCGCTCGTGCGGCTTGGTTGGCAGGTGGCCCGGACATACGGATTGCTCTGAGCGATGAGCGGCTGTGCCCCGTTCATCGCGGCCCTATCGCGATGAGCGGGCGGCGTAGTCTCGCCGTCCAGTCAGATTCGATTTCAACCGCGCCTCGAACACCGGTCGCGTAGTGGTTGAAGCTACTCCATGGATAGTCGCCGGGCGATGCTACCAGTCCGCGCCTTACGGGGTTTCGATGAATGTAGCGGATCACCTCGGATCGAGCGGTCTCCCCGCGGACGTTGCTGTCATAATAGCGCTCCTGCCAGAACTTTTCGCGCTGGCCTCTCAGTTTGCGCGAGGTGGTTTGCTTGAGGACTTTGAGAAACTGGGCAACGAGGATCGATGGTGGCTCGTTCATGAGCAAATGGACGTGTTCGGGCATCAGAACGTATGCGTAGATCCTTGCCTGATGCCGGGCCCGCGTCCGGTCCAGCACGGGCTCGACCGCCTCCCGAGATCCGAGCGTTTCAAGCAGCGACAGACGGTGAAAGCAACTGAAGGTGATGAAGTGAAGAGCTTCCGCCTTCTGAAACCGTTTCAGGCCACTCGGCATGGTTCGATCCTATCCGGCCACCATGCTAACCCAACGCCCGCTCATCGCAAAGTACGCGATGAACGGGGCACAGCCGATCATAGCTCAGGGTTGTTTTCATGACCGGGCCACCTGCCCCAAAGGCGAGGCACCCGGGGCACCCAGCATTTTGGGGAACGGCGGAAGTCACTACCCGGCACCCGGGCCACCCGCCGCATTCCAGGTGAGTGTTGCAGGCGTCGCGGTCAACTGGTTCCCGTTTGCGTCATAGGTAGGCGTCGGTGTTATGCGCTCGAGAGTTGATTGGGGTTTAGGTATCATGTCCCCGTATATCCTCATTATTAGCCTGGTAACGAACGAGCTTTACCATGACACCAAGATTCCACACCCGATTCGGCGCTCGAAATGTGTGCGAAACCCACCCTTCGCAAAAAGCCGCGAAGGATGGGGCACCCCGCGGTTATGGGATGGTCAGGGCCTCAAAAGCTTAGGGTGCGCCACCCGCCAACTACGATGAAACCATATCAGCGAAAAATAAGGCCAGTTGCGATTCCCAGAATGAGGTATGTCATAAAGACCAAGAGGGCGCTTGAAACCGGGTTGCTGAATCTCTTGAAAAAGTGCATGCAAGGAATCGGATACATTGCAAAGAGCATGATTGCCACCCGCCGTTCCGAATGCGACAAAGCATCCCTGTGAATTTGCATCGCGTCCAGCAAGAACCACATTTGAAATGAACAAAAACATACGGTCACGATCTTCAAGACAAGATCGATCGTAAGTTTGCCGACCAGTCGCTCTTTAATAGAGGAAGTCAAGTTGTCTCCTATGAACAATGATGTCCCGTCCACGACTTTATCCAAGCACTACTGACGTTGAGTGGTGTCGCCCCCGCGGCCGCAATAGGCGCGATCACTTTCGACAATGCGCCCAAGGTAAGTGCGGACCCTCCCCCCGTTCCTACAAAACTTAGGTCGCTTGCCCAAGCGTTCAAATCGTGACAGGTCTGCTTGGATGCGGTCCATGGGGTGAAGACCGCTTTCCAGAAATTGCTGAAGGTGTATACGTTGTTATTATTATTTTGATTCCCGGGATTGTTTGTGGGCATGCAAGCGGCGTTTGAGGTTGGATCGCAGCCGCTCCCGCCCACACTGGGATTCGGATTGATGGGCGTCCCGCTTCCGCTCATATCGAACAATGGATTGAAACCAGCGGCACATGGATTGTCGCCAGCGTTATATCCATAAAAATAGCCGTCGGAAGAGACTGTATTTGATATGCACCATTGCAGCCCCTCAGGGTCTACCGCATTCATCGGCTGGTTCTCGACGTAAGCGTATCGGTTGAGCGACTGCGGATCGGCTGGATTGACCGCTCCCCATCCCAATGGGTCCGGGCTGAGCCACCGTCCCGCCGACGGATCGTACTTGCGGAAGAGGAAGTCGTAAACGCCTGTCGCCGGAGAACCGGTAACAACATCTTGGTCCTGGCCGGTGAAGGAGCGGTCAGGCGTGCCGGCCTCGTTGTAAGTTTCGCCAAAAGGCGCGTAGGCTTCCTTCGAGTAGACAGTATGATTCCAAGTCGTGGCTAGGCGGCTCGACCCGAGCCAATCGGTATGGCGAATGTAGCTCAATCCACTTGCATCATAAATCGCAGTGGAGCCTCCGGGAAGCGGAATTGTTCCCTTCACCAAGCCGGTGGTGCTATTCATTACGGCAAGCAGGGCAGGTGGCCCACCCATCCGAGCCGCAGGGACTGTGCTCCATTCATCACAGCCGTATCGGGGTGAGTGGGACCGCCGACCACGTGATGGCCAACGGCTTGGAACGGGGAGTTGCCTCTCCGGCCCCCGCCGCAAAATGGGTCTCAACGCGCGTCAAATACGCAAAATCAGCGCAAATTGCGTCGAAAATACGCCGAAATAAGCCGATTTGCGATCAAATGGACCCTTTCAAATAGGACATTCCTCATCCGATTGTCCCCGTGCAACCCGGCATTCTCCCTTCACCAGCCCCTCTTTCGCCGTTTGTCGCATCCCAGCCGGACAATCTTCCGGATTTCTGCCGTCCCGCAACCCTGCATTTTGCGCGATTTTCTACAAATTTGACTTCGCGATAAAGAATGCATTGTCAATAACTTAAGCAACAATCGCGTGCAGAACATTCTGCAAGAAAATGTCTTAATTTCTCGGCAACCCAAAAACGTCCTCGGCGAGTAGCCGCGGTCTCGACGCCCTGAAACTACCCCGAGGGTGGAGGGGCCGGGGTTCGCCACAGACCTCAACTGCCGCAAAAGGCCCCCTTTTCCCTATTCCCTGGTCCCTAGGTCCCTAGGTCCCTTAGTCCCTGCTTAATGCCGACGGCAAAGCTGCCTCAAGATTGATCTGTTCTCCGGTGATGGGGTGGTGGAATTTCAGAAACTGGGCGTGCAGCAAATATCCTCCATCGCCAGGGAGGCCGGGGAGATTTTCTAGAGGCTGACCGCCTGCGCCGTAGAGCGGATCGCCTACCAGCGGATGGCCGATGGATGCCAGATGGATTCTGATTTGATGAGGGCGGCCCGAATAGAGGCTTACCTCAAATGTTGTGGTGCCCGCTTTTGTTGTGTTGCTCGCCCTGCGTGAGATCACCCTTGCCAATGACTTTGACGGTTTGCCATCTGACTTCGCGGCCCACACTTGACCGAGGCGCGGGTGCGGTACCAGGCCGATGGGTGTGAGGATTTCGTAGGCGTCGTGATCGGCAATGTTTTGAGCCAGCGCCCGGTAGATTTTTTGAATTTTGGGTGTGTTCCAGTTTGCGGTTAGATTGGCGGCCGCCTGCGGTGTTTTGGCGAAGAGGACGATGCCGCTGGTGGCTCGGCCCAAGCGGTGGACTGGGCTGGCGTTGGGGGTTTGCATTTGTACCAGACGCAGGAGGGTGTTTTCCATGAAGCCGCCGCCGGGCAGGGTGGGCAGCCCGCTGGGTTTGTTGACTGCCAACAGATGGGGGTCATCCAACAGGACTTCGAAGTGCTGAGGGGCGTCTGGTTCAACCCACGGCGGACGGTTCCAGACCAGTGTCTGTCCTGCGATCACCGATTCGCTTCCGGTCGAGGGGACGCCGTTGAGGGTGACTTCGCCGTTGTTCAGTTTTTGTTGCCATGCTTGTGGGGTTGAGTGGGGATAAAGGCTGGCCAGGTGGGAGAGCAGGGTTTGCCCATGGTGTTCGCTGCCGATGATTGTGGTGCAGGCATAGCCCCGGTTGAGCATCTGGTTTGAGTGTAAGCCAGGTCATCTGCTGCAGGAGTTGCCGGGGGTTCGAGCGACACGGGGTTCATGCAGCAAGCGCTCTCAATGCGTCCAGTGTGTGGGAGCCAGATTCCGCGCGGATCACGGACAATCCGGAAGTCACACCTTTGGCATCAGCACCGAGAAACGCTGAAGGGTTCGGACATTTTGAGGCCGCTTTACCCCTCCTCCGCCTCGCGCAGCTTCGCAATCACGGTGAAGTCCTCAAGCGTCGTGGTATCGCCCTTGATCTCGCCGTGCGTGGCCAGTTCCCTGAGCAGGCGGCGCATGATCTTGCCGCTGCGCGTCTTGGGCAGCGCCTCAGTGAAGCGAATATCGTCTGGCCGCGCCAGGGAACCAATCTCCTTCGAGACCCACTTGCGCAGCTCGTCCTTCAACTGCTCACTGGGATAGTTGCCGCTTTCAAGCGAGACGAAGGCGGAGATTGCCTGGCCCTTGAGCGCGTCAGGACGGCCCACGACAGCCGCCTCAGCCACCTTGGGGTGCGCCACCAGCGCCGACTCCACTTCCATGGTGCCCAGCCGGTGACCGCTCACGTTGATGACGTCGTCGACGCGGCCCATGAGCCAGAAGTAGCCGTCCGCGTCCTGCCGCGCGCCATCGCCGGTAAAGTAGCAGCCGGGGACATCGCTCCAGTAAGTCTGCTGGTAGCGCTCGGGATCGCCGTAGACGGTGCGGGCCATGGAGGGCCAGGGCTTGCGCACTACCAGTAGGCCTCCGCTGCCCGCAGGCACCGGCTCGCCTTCTTTGGTGACGACCTCCGGCTGAATTCCGAAAAACGGCCGCGTGGCCGAACCGGGCTTGGTGGGTACTGCGCCGGGGATGGGCGCGATAAGAATGGCGCCGGTCTCAGTCTGCCACCATGTATCCACAATGGGGCAGCGGTTGTGGCCGATCTTCTCGCGGTACCACATCCATGCTTCCGGATTGATGGGTTCGCCGACGGTGCCCAGCAGGCGCAGCGAGTCGAGCTTGAATTTCTCCACATGCTGGTCGCCCCACTTGATGAAGGCGCGAATCGCGGTGGGCGCGGTGTAGAAGATGCTGACCTGGTGGTCGTCGATGATCTTCCAGAAGCGCGAGAAATCGGGCCAGTTGGGCGCGCCCTCATACATCAGCACGGTTGCGCCGTTCTGCAGCGGCCCATACACAACATAGGAATGGCCGGTAACCCAGCCGATGTCAGCCGTGCACCAGTAGACGTCCTCGTCGCGGATGTCGAAGACGTACTTGGTGGTGAGGTAGGTCTGCACCGCATAGCCGCCCGTGGTGTGGACCAGGCCCTTGGGCTTTCCGGTAGTCCCGGAGGTGTAGAGAATGTAGAGCGGATCTTCGGAGTCAAGCTCGGCAGAGGGGCACTCCGTCGGTGCGCTCTCCGTCAACTCGTGCCACCACCAGTCGCGCCCGTTCACCATGTTCACAGGGCTGCCGCTCCGCTTGTAGACGATAACGTGTTCCACGGTCGGGCAAGCCTTCATCGCTTCGTCCACGGTCTGCTTGAGCTTGATTTCAGTGCCGCGGCGGAAGCTTGTGTCCTGGGTAAGAATGGCCACGCAGCCCGAATCGTTGACGCGGTCGGCAATGGCGTTGGCGGCGAATCCGCCGAAGATGACCGAGTGCACGGCGCCGATGCGCGCGCAGGCAAGCAGCGCGATGGCCAGCTCCAGCGTCATGCCCATGTAGACGGCCACGCGGTCGCCCTTCTTGATGCCCAGCGACTTGAGCGCGTTGGCAAACTTCTGCACCTCAACGTGCAGCTCGCCGTAGGTCAGCCGGCGCACTTCGCCCGGCTCGCCTTCCCAGATGAGCGCGGTCTTGTCGCGGCGCGCGCCCAGGGCATGACGGTCGACGCAGTTGTAGCTCAGGTTCATTTTGCCGCCGACAAACCACTTGGCGTGAGGCAGGTTCCAGTCCAGAACCTTGTCCCAGGGCTTGAACCAGTGCAGGTCTTTCGCCACCCCGGCCCAAAAGCCCTCCGGATCTTCAATTGAGCTTTTGTAGAGAGTCTCGTACTCTTCGAGACTCTTGATGTGGGCTTTGGCGCTGAACTCCGGCGGAGGCGGAAAAACACGGAACTCGCGCAGGGTCGATTCGAGATCCTGATTGGACAGGGAGGAAACCGGCGACGAAGACATGAAAACTTCCTTCTGGGGAAGAAGATAAAAACGGCTCGCGACAGGCCGCGCCGTGACGATGAATGCGAGATGCCGCGTGGGAGCCACTTTAACCAGACGGGGGCACACTCGGCAAGTGGACTGCAAAAGCAATGTGATTTGGAGGGGTTAGACCTCGAAAGTGGCCTGGGGTGCGAAACGGTGCATGGCGGCTATGAACTGCTCGCGGTCTTCCGGATTGGCCAGAACGTGGCCGCGATCCGACATGGGCGCGGGGCGCGCGTAATCCACTTCGAGGAACCCGGACGAGGGCTGTTTTGGGTTGAAGCTCCCCACGCGTGTCACTTCCTGCCAAGGGATTTCACGGGTGGACCAGAAGTTGCGCACACGGAAGCAATCGGAATCCAGCTCCCAATAGTAGAAAAGCTGGCTCGATACCCGCAACAGAGCCCACCATAACCAGACGGCGGCTGCGAACCCCCAGGTGGAGCGCTGCAAATAGTGTGGGCCAAAGAACGCAAAAAATGCGTAGAGAATGGCAAGAGAGACCAGGCACCAGCCTTGCGCTCCGAATTTTGTGCGGAACCGCATGGGGCAAGAATAGTCGCGGCGCTCGAGAAAATCCAATGGCACGCAGACGAGCGGGCGCGAATTGCCCTCGAAACCGAAAACGGGAATAAAATTGGGCAGGCATGGAGCGGGCAATGCTGCTTGAACTCGCCAGACCACTGTCGTTCTTCCTCAGCATGTTGTCGCTCTATCCCGTGCTGGTGAGCGCATTCTTTGTGCCGGGAAGTCGGTGGGAGGAGCGGCTGGTTGGTGCGCTGCTGCGCATTGCGCTGGCCGGGTGCATGTGCCTGATGAGCGGGTTGCTGTTTGCGCGACCGTCGCCCGAGAACCCGGAGGGCGAAAGGCTGATGTCGACCCTGCCTGTGCGGATCTTCATTTGGGCCATGGTGGGCATGGCCGTGCTGTTTGCGCTTTCCTGGTACCTGGAAGAGTACTTTGTTCCCTTGATGCAGCACGACTGCTGCCGGAGATGAATGCCCCCCGCGATCCGGACGTCCGATGCGAGTATTCCCTTCGCAATCAAAGCTTCTGCGGCGCCGTCTTCTTATTCGCGTTCACATACTCGCGCAACGCGGCGTTGATGCGGCTTTGATAGCGTCTTCCGGTAGCGCGAAAGAAATCGATTACGTCGGCATCCAGACGAAGAGTGATCTGCTGCTTGTTCTCTGCCGGAATCAGCTCCGAGACGCGCCGCCAGCTACCGCCGGTTTGTTCGGGAATATCGCTGAGGTCGATATCCTCATCGCGCAAATCGCGCAACGCCTGCATCTGCTCCTCCGTCATCTTCGGAGGGTTTGATGGGTCCAGACGAAAGTAAACGGTCTCACTCCCAGTAGATTTTGGTTTCATTGCGCTTGGCCCTTCGGGCGGAGATTAGCCGGATATTCGATCCACGATGCGTGTATACGACTACCAGAATCCATTCGTCGACTCTGCCAAGAAGCATCCAGCGCTCTTCGCCCTATTCCTCGCGGGTATCGAGCTGTTGTTGCCGAAATGGGTCCAGAAAAACCCTGGACGCGAATGAGAATGTAATCCGGTGATCGCGAAGATTCGAATCCGCCTTGGCAGAATCCCATTCGAACTCCGGGCCATCCTGCAACTGCCAACGCACGGTTTCCGATTTCATTCTTCGTCGCTTTCTCTCTCGGTCCGGGCATTGGGTCTCCTGATCGTCTGACAGTTCTCCGTCGGCAACAGAATACCACAAATATATCTACAAATGTAGCTACGAGATCGGGTTGCCGAAATCTCACCGCGCCTTCCCCGCCTCCTCCCAAATCAGCGTGCCGTGCGTCTCCTTGAGCAAAAACGATCCCACAACGAACGTGACGGCAGCCACGCCAATGGGGTAATAAAGCCCGGCGTAAATGTTGCCCGTTGCGGCGCATAATCCCAGGCCAATGAGTGGCAGCAGCCCCCCAAAGACGCCGTTCCCGATGTGATACGGCAGCGAGACCGAGGTATAGCGAACTTTGGCCGGGAACGCCTCAACCAGGTACGCCGCGATGGGACCGTAGATCATGCATACCAGGATGACTTGCAGGAAGACGTAAAGAACGAGCAAGGGATGGTTGGCGTTCTCCGCCGCCTTGGCCGGAACCAGCTTGCCGGTCGCTGCGTCGATGGTCTGGGGCGTAAGCGTGTTCGCGCCCGTGACCTTGTTCTTGACCGAGCTGACGCTGACCACATTGTTGCCCGCGGCCTGCTGCATGCCCTTGTAGATGGGAATGTAGAAAATGACCGAAAGCAGGAGCGCGGTCATCATGAGCCGCTTGCGGCCGATGCGGTCGGAGAGTGAGCCGAAGATGGTGAAGAAAGGCATGGCAAGCAGCAGCGCAATGGCCACGTCGATGTTGGCGGATTTGGCATTCAACTTGAGCACCGTCTGCAGGTAGAACAGCGCGTAAAACTGCCCGGTATACCAGACCACGCCCTGGCCCGCGGTGGCGCCGAAGAGCGAGATGAGCACCAGCTTCAGGTTGGGCCACTTGGTGAACGCGTCCGTGAGCGGCTTGGTGGAAGTCATGCCCGCCGACTTCATCTGCGCGTAGATGGGCGATTCCTTCATCCGCCAGCGGATGTAGAGGGAAACAAGCACCAGCACGATAGAGAGCAGGAAGGGCAGGCGCCAGCCCCAGTCCTGGAATGTGGCCGGGCTCATGCTCTGCTGGGTGGCCACGATTACGGCGAGCGAGACAAACAGTCCCAGCGTGGCCGTGATCTGGATGAAGCTGGTGTAGAAGCCGCGCTTGTTGTCGGGCACGTGTTCGGCAACAAAAACGGCCGCGCCGCCGTATTCCCCGCCCAGCGCCAGCCCCTGCAGCATGCGGATGAGAATGAGAATAATGGGGGAAAACCATCCTGCCGCGTGGAATGTGGGCAGCAATCCGATAGAGGCCGTGGAAAAGCCCATGATGGTGAGGGTGATGATGAAGGCAATGCGCCGCCCGACCAGGTCGCCCAGGCGGCCAAAGAAAAGCGCGCCGAACGGCCGCACCAGGAACCCGACAGCGAATGTGGCCAGGTAGGCAATCAGGGCGAAGGTATCATTGCCCGGCGGATAGAACTTGAGCGAGAGTACGGTGGCGAGCGAACCAAAAATGTAAAAGTCATACCACTCGATCATGGTCCCAAGAGCGGAACCAAGAATGACTTTCGGAATGCTGGCGGCTGCGACGCCTTTAAGAGCAGCGCCGGAAGCAGGAGATGCACTGGACGACATGGGCTCAACCTCGTACAGAGCCGTGCGCCCTTCCCCGGCAAACCCCGGGAACACGCCGGCAAAGGATGTGGATTTCTCCAAGCAACGGTGCTTGCTATGAGCCGACGCTGTCAAGTCAAATCTTGATTCTTCCCGCAGTTCTTAAATCTGATAGCGTTTCTGGTGCCAGATCCATGCGGTGCGCAGGATGTCGTCGAGCTGGGAGTAACGAGGTTGCCATCCCAGTTCCCTGATCGCCTTCTCCGAACTGGCTACCAGCACAGCGGGATCGCCGGCCCGGCGGGGATGGATTTCCGCGGGAATCGGGTGCCCGGTTACGCGGCGCGCCGACTCGATGACCTGGCGAACGCTGAAACCCTCTCCATTGCCGAGGTTGAAGATCAGGCGATCGTGCTTCTCCAGCGCGCCCAGGGCCAGCAGGTGCGCATCCGCCAGATCGGATACGTGTACGTAGTCGCGGATGCAGGTGCCGTCGGGGGTTGGGTAGTCTTCGCCATAGATGCGAATCGACTTGCGCCGCCCAAGGGCCACGTCGAGGACCAGCGGAATCAGGTGCGTTTCCGGTTCGTGCGCCTCGCCTCGGGTCACTCCGTCCAGACCCTCGGGAGCGCCGGCGACGTTGAAATAACGCAACGATGCGTAGCGCAGGCCATGAATCCGGTTCAGCCAGCTAAGCATGTGCTCCACCAGCAGCTTGGACTCGCCGTAAGCATTTGTGGGCAGGAGGCGCGCCGTCTCAGGAATCGGAACCGACTCCGGCTCCCCGTAAACCGCGGCAGTAGAGGAGAACACCAGCCGGCGAGGGCCGTGCGCGAGCATTGCCTCAAGCAGAGTCAGGGTGGAGGCGGTGTTGTTGCGGAAGAATTTCTCCGGGCTCACCATGGACTCGCCGGCCTCGATCAGGGCGGCAAAGTGCAGGACGCCATCGAAGGGCCGGCCTTGGCTTTTGGCGGAAATGAAAAGGTTTTCAAGCGCCGGACCGTCCGCAAGCTCTCCTTCCACAAATTCCACTCCAGCCGGCAACAGCTCCCGGCGTCCGTGGCTCAGATTGTCATAAATAACAGGCACATAGCCCTTATCCCGCAACAGCCCAGCGACGGTACCACCTATATACCCTGCCCCCCCGGTTACCAGTATCTTCATAAAAACTTTGCTCCTCCGCCACTCTTTCGGTTACCTTGTGTCTAACACTAAAGGTACTATAGGAGATGGGAAGGAATTCTTGACTTCCCGCAGACCGCCGCAAAGGCGGCATTCCACGGTACCTGCGATTTTCTTGTCGCGAGATCCGGCGCAACAGAGACATTTTTGAATTTATAGTTTGGCTCTGCCGCTAAAGAAGAAGAATGCTCTCCCTGAAACTGAACAGGGATTGAAGGTTTTTCGCCGAGGTTATCGATAATGAAGAGGAGTGCCTGGCGTGTTGGAAATCTGTTCTGGTTGGGCTCCGCTCTGCGTGGATCGGATCAGCTCGGAATTCTATTTTGCGCGCGCAGGCGCATCCTGGCCGGCTGAGGCACACACGGCCCCCTACATCTCCGTCCCCGGAAAATGCCTTTACTTTGTTGCGCATGGCCTTGGGACGATGCAATCATACAGTGCGCAAAACCAGATCACCCAGCAAGCGCCCAATGCCGTTATCCTGCGACGGAGGAGATTCGGCGACCACCAGAGGCGGCGTCAAAGTTGGCTCGATCTGGCAAAGATTCAAGAAGTATTTACAATCGGCCTGTTTCGGAACTGGCTGCCGCTCAAAAGAGTGGTTGCGTTGAACAACTGATCTTTTTTTGACCTGACGTTGATCCGCGAGGACTGAGAATATGGCAATGAGATATTACCCGGAAAGAACCACCTTCGGTTTGCTGCCCGAGCCGGAAGGGCGCGCAGGTTCATTTTTCACCGCTATGCTTGTCAACGGTCTCATCCTGGCGTTGCTTGTGTACATTGGAGCCACGGCCAAGAAAGTCATGGACGCGCACAAATACGAATATACGGAGCTGATCGTCCCAGTGACGCCTCCGCCGCCCCCTCCGCCGAAGGTGAAGGTGCAGCCTCCGCGTGAACTGCCGGAACCGGTCAAGCAGCCCGATGTTCACTTTGAAGCGCCCAAGATCAAGATTGCGAAACCAGAGCCGAAGCCGGACCTGAAGCCCCTCACCATGGAAGCCAAGGTTGCCCTGCCGGCAGTAAAGCCGTCCAAGGCGGCCGTGGTTTTGCAGCCGCAGCCTAAAGCTGCCCTCACAGCCGCCATGCCGGCGCAGACCCCACAGGCGAAGCCTTCCACCGCGCCCGTGCATCTGGGAGAGACTTTTGGCGTTACACCGAATCCCAATGCGACGCGCCCCGCAACCGTGGCGGCCATCGGCAATCCTTACGGAGGCATGCAGGGCCCGGCAGTTGCGCCTCACGGAGTGGTAGGCTCGACGGGCATCGGCGATGGAACGAAATCCGGATCCAATGCCGGCGTCGTGGGTAAAGTTGCCTCCGCCGGCATCCCGGGCGCCACCGGCGCCAGTTCAACCGGCAGCGCCTATGGCAACGCGAAGGTAGCCTCGGCAGGCATTCCGGCGGTCACCCAGGCTGCGGCGGCGCCGCGACCTGTCGTGGCGCCAGCCGCCACCAACCTCGAGGTTCTTTCCAAACCGCCGGTGCAGTACACCAGCGAGGCACGGCAGTTGAAGGTGCAGGGCGACGTTGTTTTGCGAGTAACATTCACAGCCGCGGGACAGGTGGTTGTGCAGGGCCTGGTGCATGGGCTTGGCCATGGTCTGGATGAAGAAGCAAGACGAGTCGCACAACAGATTCGCTACAGGCCGGCCACGCGCAACGGTCAGGCCGTGGACTTGACAACCAACATCACAATTTCATTCCAGTTGGCGTAACATTGCTGTACTCAGCCCCGCACCCTTTCGACCGGTACCAGCGGCCAAAGGGAACAACTGTAAGATTTCACCTAGGAGCTTGACATGATGTTTCGGAAGATATCCCTCACCTTCCTGATGATTACCTTGACGGTCGCCAGTGCGTACGCAAAGAAGGAGCCCAAGTACGAGCAGGCTCACCAACTCACGGCTGAGCAGGCTGCTCTGGTTGAAAAGGCTATTGCGCGCGAGAAGGTGATCATCAAGAACATTCAACAACGCACGCCACTGGTGGAAACCTACATCCAGGACACGCGGCCCGACGTGAAGTTGCTGGAGGTGCCGGTCGACGACACGTATACGCTCAGCCGCGTTGACTTCGGCAAGGGATTCGTCGACAAGTCCTATACGCCAAGAGCGACGGAGAAGCACGGATTCTTCAAGGGTTCGTCCGAGGCAATCACCGGCCTGACCAAGGCGCTGGGCCTGGAGAAATTTACCTATTCTCCCACCGGCTTCATGCAGATGATGTTCCTTGACCCCACTGGCTTCGACCAGCAGCACTACGTGTTCAGCTACGTACGCCGCGAGTTCCTCGGCTCGGTGCGCACCTGGGTTTTCGATGTGCATCCGAAGGTTGCCGGAATGGGCCGGTTCTATGGCCGCATCTGGATTGAGGATCAGGACGGCAACGTGGTCAGGTTCAACGGGACTTACACCGGAGCAACCTCTGAGGACGCCTCCAAGTTCTACTTCCACTTTGATAGCTGGCGCATGAATGTGCAGCCCGGAATCTGGCTGCCGGTGGCCGTGTATGTGGAAGAAACCACCCGTATTGACAGCGAGAAATCGGTGGGCCTGAAGGCGCAGACGCACTTCTGGGGCTACAGCCTGAAGCTGCCTACGCGCGACAGCGAGAATGTAAGTGTGAAGGTGGACGACGCCGAAGACAAGAGCGACGACTCGCAGGACGTGGGCCCTCTGCAAGCCACCCGGGCCTGGGTAACACAGGCTGAAAACAACGTGATCGATCGTCTGGTGGAAGCCGGACTGGTTGCGCCGCTGAACCAGGGCGGATATGAAAACAAGGTCATGGACCAGATCGTCATCAACCTTGTGGTTCCCAATAACCTGGCCTTTACCGACCAGATTCATACCCGCATCCTGCTTACCGACACCATTGAAGCCACCACCGTTGGCAACACCATCCTCATCAGCAAGGGCCTTCTCGATACGCTGCCCAACGAGCCCGCCATTGCCTCGGTCATCGCCATGGAACTGGCCCATGTCGCCATGGGACACCACATCGATACGCGCTACGCGTTCAACGACCGTCTGCTCTTCCCGGACGAGTCGACCTTCCAGCGCATCAACATGTACCACTCCGACCACGACAACGACGAAGCCGCGAAGAAGGCCATGGAGTACCTCCAGAATTCCATGTACAAAGATCAACTGCCGAGCGCCGGACTGTACTACGCGGCGCTGGTTGACCGCGAAAAGCCGCTGAAGGCCTTGAACACCCCCAAGCTCGGCGACTCGCTGCTGAAGGCGGACGGGACTCCCTGGATGATCGACCTCGAGAGAATGTCACCCAAGCTGAACTGGGACGACCTGAACCAGAGAGCGGCGAACCCCCTCGGTTCGTGGTTGAAGACAGATCCCTGGGACGACAAGGTGCATCAACTCAACGCCAAGGTTTATGCCTACATGAACCCGCGCGACAAGATGCCGTTTGAAGTAACGCCGATTGTCTATCGGCTTCAGCGGTATGATGAAGCCCCCGCGGACGCCGCGCCTGCAGCGGCGCCTACAGCCAGCCAGCCTGCGCCAACCCAGTAACTGAACGCGCTCTTCAGAAAGCCCCCGGCCGCCGTGAGCGGAAAGTCCTCACCCGGCCAGGGGCTTTCTCATCCGGCACGGACTCATGTGGCACGGAGATTGCAGGCATCCCAACTGGAAGCGCGCGCTTCCTGCAAATGCTGGACTTTGATCGCGGCTCCTGTCCGCCAACCGCCTTCACAATGACTGGATATACTGGGTGCACATGAAACGATCAGCTGCTTTTTTGCTCCTCTCAGGCGTGTTTGCCGCCGGGAGTATTTCAGCGCAAGCGCAAACCGTGCCGGAGGGTTATGGCCGCCAGTTTTCCATCACGGCAGGCGGCATGGCATCCGCATTTCAGCCCGATTATGGCGGTGGGGGATTTGCCGAGACCAGCCCGAACCGGCTATACGGCTTTGGAACCTACGTCGACCTGCATTTCACACATTGGTTTCAGGTTGAAGCCGAGGGACGCTGGCTGCGTTACAACCAACTGGCGAACATCAATGAGAGCAACTACCTCATCGGTCCCCGGCTGCCCATTCAGAAGCTGCACTTCTGGCGCGCAACCCCGTATGCCAAAGCGCTGATCGGCCTGGGCAAAATGAATTTCGAATACAACTACGCCACCGGCCAATTCACGGCGCTCGCCTACGGAGGCGGACTGGATTGGAAGCTGAACAAGCGGATCAGCGTGCGGGCGGTCGACTTCGAGTACCAGCAGTGGCCAAGGTGGGTCAACAACCAGCAACTGTTTCCGTATGGGATCAGCGCCGGTGTGGGCTACAAGATCTTCTAAGGACGGATCATTTCAGCGGGGCGGGAGGCTGTCAGGAGTCGTCGCGCTCCTGCTCCCACTGATCAACCGGAAAGCGATCGAGCCGGTCTTCGCGACTCTCGCGCTCTTCCTGCTGGCGGCGCTTCTCTCGTTCTTCGCGCTCTTCGCGGCCGTCGCTCATAACTGTCTCCTCTGCTCATTTTAAGAGAGCCAGTGCGCGAGAATCCAGTGCGACAGGTTATTGCGCGCCGTCTTTGCGCAGTAAAGCCTGCAGTTCAAGCACCTGCAACTGCACCTGCTTCACTTCTTTCAAAATGTCTACCTTGCTTCGGTTGATAAAATACTGCATGCCAGTAGACATGGCCCCAATAAACATCAGCCCCGCCAGATTATAAAAACCAACAGATGCTCTAGGGTCAAGACTGTGAGCCCAGTTTGACCCACCCACAATCACAAGGGCCAGCGCACAGAACCAAAGTGTGTGGAAAGACCGGCTCTCCCAGAACAATGCCCTCTCGTGTTTCGCCAGCAAGGCCGCCGTCTCCACGCGATAGTTAGCCACATTTTCTGGCTGAGGCATACGCGCCAGCAACCGTTCGCGCAGATTTTCATTTTGCGTTTCCATAATCTCCTCCAATCAGAATCTCTTTCATAGCCCGCTTCGCATAATGCAGGCGGGATTTCACCGTGCCCTCGGAGCACCCAACAACTCCGGCGATCTCCGCGATCGACAAGTCTTCAAGGAAATGCAGCACGAGGACTTCGCGGTGCACGAGGCTAATTTCGCTGAGCGCCTGATGAATCGCTGCGGCATCTTCGGCGGCAAACGACAGGGCTTCAGACGGTTCCTGGGCTTCCTCAAAGTCCTCAAGCTCAACCTGCTCGGCGCGCTCTCTTGAAGCGTTGCGGCGAATGC
>Ga0302275_10001596_pt1 | contig 24296 bp, 26 predicted proteins | sample III_Bog_N2_2_FD_200229 | JGI IMG/M metagenome (GOLD analysis project Ga0302275, IMG submission 200229) | Peat permafrost microbial communities from Stordalen Mire near Abisko, Sweden - III_Bog_N2_2 | ecosystem: Environmental > Terrestrial > Soil > Wetlands > Peat | place: Sweden: Abisko... | reverse complement strand
GTATCGAATGCTATCCGCTATACCCCGGCGGGAGGCAAGATCAGTGTTTCAATTCGCTCGGAGCGCGATGCGGCAGAAAATGAGAATGGCAGCGAAGGTCGCACCCGTGTAATCGCCGAGTTCTCTGATAATGGCTGCGGAATCCGATCAGATCAGATTGACTTCATATTCGAACCTGGCTTTGGTGGAAATGGTGACACCTCCGGACTAGGCCTGGCGATCTGCCGGCGCATCATGACTCAGCATAGCGGAGAGATATACGCATCGACTTGTACGCCCTGCGGTGCGCGATTCACGCTTATTTTTCCAGAACTTGAAATGGAGTTGGCCACAGCATGAGCAGCAAACCTTCTAACGATCATAGCTCTACCGTGCTTGTAGTCGATGACGAACCTGGAATGCGCACGGCGCTGCAGGCCAACTTCATGCGTTGTGGATGGCATGTTGAAACCGCAAGCGGAGTGCGCGACGCTACTGAGGCCTTTGGCCTCAGAGGATTCGATCTGGTTGTGAGCGATGTTCGCATGAAAGATGGTGATGGATTCGAGCTGTTGTGCACGGTTCAGAAGAACTCGCCCAACACCGCGGTCATTTTGTTAACTGCATTTGGAAGTGTCCCTGAAGCGGTTGAGTCCATGCGCAGTGGTGCATTTGATTATCTAGCGAAGCCTGTGTCGTTTGAGCAACTTCAGGCAGCTGTTGCGCGTGTGATGCAGCGGATCAAAGAGAGTACACCGCGCGATATGCCGCCAGTCAAGAACTCTGGTTTCAGCATCGGGACCACCGGAATTGTCGGCCGCTCTCCGCTTCTGCTGCAAGCACTGCAGAGAGCCCGTGCAGCTGCAAACACGGACGCCGACATTCTGATCGAAGCGGAAAGCGGCACCGGCAAGGAATTGATGGCAAAGTTCATCCATCAAAACAGCTGGCGGAGCCGTAAGTCGTTCGTTGCCGTAAATTGTGCGGCGGTGCCCGAGCACCTTTTGGAAAGCGAATTGTTTGGGCACGCCAAGGGCGCGTTTACAGGCGCCAGTGCGGCCAAGATCGGAAAGTTCGAACTTGCGCAGGGAGGTACGCTGCTGCTCGACGAAATCGGTGAGATGCCGCTGAACTTGCAGCCCAAGCTTCTTCGTATTCTTCAAGAGCGCGAGTTCGAGAGGCTTGGTGAGACGAATTCGATTCATGTGGACATCCGTGTGATCGCGACAACGAATGCTTCCCTCGGAACGATGGTCGAGCAGGGCCGCTTCCGCAGTGATCTTTACTATCGGCTTAACGTCATCCCGCTTTCAATTCCTGGCCTGCGTGACCGAATCGAGGATATTCCACTGCTGGTCCAGCACTTTGCGGAAAAATTTGCCGTGGAGACGAATTGTGCTATCCCTGCGATCGATGCGAGTTTTATTGAAAAGCTAGTAGCTTACAGCTGGCCTGGAAACATACGCGAGCTATCAAACTTCATGCGTCGGGTGCTCGCACTTCATCAAGGCGTGAAGATCGACGCGGCATGCTTCAGCGAGGAGTTTCGCCCACTTCGAATCACCCCCGTCTCTCTGCCAAAAATGCCGGTTCCTGGGACTCCGATTGCGGTTCTAGAAAAGATGCACCTGCAAAACACTTTGACACTGGCTCACGGGAACAGGACCCACGCGGCGTTGATGCTGGGAATCAGTCTGCGCACGATGCGAAACAAGATCAAGGAATACGGCCTTCCGCCGAGGAGTTATGCATGACGCCCACCACACCACTGATGTCAACTCTGGAGAGTTATCTCAAGCTCACCACGATCCGCGAGCAAGCGATCTCGTCGAACATGGCCAACATTGACACTCCCGGTTATCACACGCGCGACATTAACTTTGAAGGTGAGTTGAGCAAGGCTATGACGGGCGCACTGGGTGAGTCTGAAGGCGGCGGAGATGCTTTGCAATTAACTCCGGTGGCGCGCGAAGTGCCGGGGCTGATGGAGCGGCCTGACGGGAATAATGTGAGCCTAGACCGCGAGGGATTGCTCATGTCTCAGACGCAACTGCAGTACCAGATTGGCGTTCAACTGGTGAAGCACCAATTTCACCAGATGTTGAGTGCCATAAACGGGGGAAGTTAGTCATGAATCTATTTGACTCATTGTCGATCAGTGGTTCCGCATTGGCGGCGGAACGCCAGCGTTCTGAGGTTATAGCGGCAAACATGGCTAATGCCGAAACGACCCATACAGAATCCGGTGGCCCCTATCATCGCAGAGAGGTCGTTTTCCAATCATCGGAGCCGTCAGCCTTTCGACTGACACTTGCCAGCACGGGGCATTCGACGGGTCAGGCGTCCGGCGGTGTGAGGATCTCTGAGGTCGTTGACGATCCAACGCCGCCCGTGATGCGCTACGAGCCAGGACATCCAGATGCAAACAAGGAAGGCTACGTTGCCTACCCAGCGATCAATCCAGTGATGGAGATGGTCGATCTCATGAGTTCAGTGCGGGCCTATCAGCTGAATGCCTCGGCGGTAGCCGCGGCCAAGCAAATGATTCAGCAATCGGTCGACATCCTCAAAAGCTAGTCGGGAGAAATAAAGCATGAGCGGTCCAATTCCAGGTCTTGGCGCCATAGGTTCTATTGGCGTGTTGCCTCAACTGTCGCCCTTGAAGCCTGCCGGCGGGGAGGGCGGATTCAGCGGCGTGTTATCCAACGCTTTGCAACAGGTGAATCAGCTAAGCGGAAGCTCTGAGCAACAGATTGGGACATTGCTCAAGGGCGGAAACACAGATATGAGTACGGTGATGATTGCGGTGGAGAAGGCTGATGTCGCATTTCAGTTGATGATGCAGGTGCGCAACAAGATTGTCAGCGCCTATCAAGACATTGAAAAGATGCAGTTTTAGAGCCACGGCATCGAGACGAGGGCTGTGCAGTCCGAATCAAGAACGCAGGCCTCATTATTGCGTGTTCTCAACAACTGTGAGACGAAGGATTCATGGCAGGCAAAACTCAAGTAACGATAGCAAGACCAGGGCGAGGCGCTGGATCATGGCTGGTTCGCGTGAAGCTCTTCTGGGGCGGCCTTCGGCCGCAGCAGCAGGTCTATCTCGGTGTGGGGCTTGCTATCACACTTGCTGCTCTCGGCTTTCTTGTGAAGATGATTGCGACGCCCGACTACAAACCGTTGCTGAAGGGCCTTGAACCGGCCGATGCGCAAGCCGTTACCACCCAACTCGATGCAAAGAAGATCAGCTACCGTGTAAGTCCAGATGGGACTTCAATCAGCGTCCCCGCAGATGAAGTTGATGCGGCCAGGCTTGAAGTCGCGTCGCATGACTCGCCGGACCACGGACGTATCGGCTTTGAAATATTTGACAAAGTGTCATGGGGTCAAACTGAGTTCGATGAGAAAGTGAACTATCAACGCGCGCTAGAAGGTGAACTCGAGCGAACGATTCAAACGATGAGCAATGTGAAAAGTGCTCGCGTGCACGTTGTAATGGCGACTGACTCGGTCTTCATGGATCGCGAGCGGGGAGCAAAGGCTTCAGTCACGCTGCGGCTGAAGCGTGGAAGCTTGTCGAGGGACGACCTTTCGGCAATCTCACGTCTTGTTGCTGGGGCAGTGGATGAGCTTAAGCCGTCAGATGTGGTGATTGTCGATGCGGACTCAACAGAGTCGCAAGGCCAGGGGAGTAGCTCTGGAGATGGAAGTGACGGTATCGAGCAGCAACTGACACGGCGGTTGGTGTCGACGTTGAGTCCGATCGTGGGAGCCGACCATATCCGCGCGACTGTCAATGTTGAATATGAGACTGCGAGTAGTGAAGAGAGCCAGGAAAAATACGATCCTGCCGTAAGCGCCACGCTGACCATGCAGCACAGCGAGGAGACCACGGGTGCGGGCGTGGTGAACGGTGGGGTTCCGGGAGCTTCAAGCAATGTTCCATCCGCAAAAGCCGGCGCGGCAGCAACCATCGCCAAGGACTCCAGCCAGTCATCAAGGACAGACAACAACACATATGGGGTAAATAGGACTAACCGCCATGTTATTGAGCCGGCAGGAGGCATACGGCGGATCACAGCTGCTGTGGTGGTCGACGACGTGCCCGATCGCAAGCAGGTGAATGGCAAATGGGTACAATCCAGCCATAAGCGGCAGCCGGATGAGCTGAAACTCATCAGCGAGTTAGCGCAGGCTGCTATCGGCTTCAATAGTGCCCGTGGCGACGTAATCAGTGTACAAAATCTTACATTTGAACACGCAGCTGCAGATGATCTACCGCCGGCGACTTTCCAGGACAAGGCGCGGAAGGGGCTGAGTGACTATTCATCGGAAGTTCGTTACGGAGTCGTCGTGTTTCTCTTCCTGCTCGTTTATTTGTTGATGATCAAGCCGATTCAAAAGCGTGTTCTTTCGACTCCTGTGTCGCTGCCGGTGCAGGGCCCCCTTGCTCGAGTGGATGAGCATGAGTTCGCATCGATCCCAGAATCCCCGGCTATTTTGGCGCAACGTTCCGCGATTCTAAAGAAGCAGCTCGCCGAACTTGTGCGGACTGAACCAGAGAGCGGCGTCACGGCGGTACGTACATGGCTGCAGGAAGAGACCCAATGACAGCGATCGCTCATGAACCTAAGCTCAGTGGTATTCGCAAAGCTGCGATTCTCTTGACAACCCTTGGCGAGGACGCCGCTGCTGCCGTATTCCGTGGCCTGAATGATGAAGATATGCGGCGCGTTGCGGATGAAGTGGCGAATCTTGGAACGATACCAGTGGAGCTTTCGATCCAGGTGATCGAGGAGTACCAGCAGATGACCAAGGCTCAGGACAGCCTTGATCAGGGAGGTCTTAGTCTGGCCCGCCGGTTGCTGATCAAGGCTGTTGGAGACGTGGAAGCAGAAGGCATTATGAAGCGGATGAGCAGAGCAAGTGAACTGAAGCCACTGCAGTCCTTGCAGCGCGCTGATCCTCATAAGCTTGCACGCTTTCTGGAAGGAGAGCATCCCCAGACGATAGCTCTTATCCTCGGTCAGCTTGGCGATCGGCAGGCGTCGGCTTTACTGATGAGTCTTCCGAACGAGAGGCGCGCTGAGGCGGTCAAGCGGTTAGCTAATCTTCGGCGCTTCTCGCCGGAATTAGCGGGCCGGGTGTCGGCCTTGTTGAGCCAGCGACTGAAGGCAGTGGGTGAGCAGGGAAGACGTGCGTATTCCGGCTTTCAGAGCGTGGCCGACATCATGAACTGCATTGATACCACTGTAGCGCAAGAGATCTTAGAAAGTATTGAGAACGAAGAGCCGACGCTGGCCATAAGCATTCGCAACCTGATGTTCACGTTCCAAGATCTATTACAGGTTGGTGAAGCGCATATTCGCGAGCTTACCGCGGTGGTTGACAAGAGAGTTCTGGCGACTGCTCTCAAGGGGACGGACGAGGATTTGAAGAACCACTTGTTCAGAACGATGTCGTCGAGGGCGGTGGAAATGCTGAAAGAGGATGTAGAACTTCTGGGCGCGGTTCGCAGTAAAGATGTGATCAAGGCGCAAACTGAAATTGTTGCTCTTGCCCGGCAGCTTGAATCCGAGGGGAAGATCGTATTGAAGGGTGAGGCGAATGATGAGTTCCTCGTTTAGCACAGCTACAAGCAATTCGTTTGCGGTTCCGGTTGCATCGTTCCTCTATAGGGATATGGAAACTCCGACGCTGATCAAGGTCAAGGAAGCTAAGCAGGTTGAGAGCGTTGCCCGAGGGGAAAGTGAAATCGAGTCACAGCTCCGTCCTTCGAGACAGGAGATGAACGACATGCTGAATCTGGCGCGCATCGAGGCCAGTGCAGAGACTGAGAAGCGCCTGATTGAGGAGTTTGCGAAAACGTCCGAAGCAGAAGCTGCAAAGATTCGCCAGGCCCTAGAGCTTTTTGAGGAAGAACGGAAGAGCTACTTCGGCCGCGTCGAGTCCGATGTGGTCCACCTGGCTCTGGCGATCGCTGCAAAAATTATGCATCGTGAGGCCCAGGTTGACCCGCTTCTTGTCTCAACGCTGGTTCGGGTTGCGGTAGGCAAGTTGCATGATGGCTCGAGTGTATCATTGCGCGTTCCAACGGCGAGGGCGGACAAATGGCGTGAGCGGATGGCAAATCCCCTTAACGGGTCGACCATTGCAATCGTGGAGGACCCTCACCTGGGGTCCGATGATTGCATTCTCGAGACCGACGTGGGTTCCGCCAACTTCAGCATCGAAGCGCAACTGAAAGAAGTTGAGCAGGGATTCTTTGACCTGCTTGCGCAGAGGCCTCAAGTCAAATGAACTCTTCGGCTCCCCTTGCTCCCTATTTCGACCGCCTCCATCGTGGATCCACTCTGCGTTGGCGCGGTCGCGTGTTGCAAGTGTTAGGCAACCTCATCGAGTCCGAAGGCCCTTTCTGTTCGATCGGTGAGTCATGCGAGATTACCAACGCGGGCGACAAGAAATATTCTGGACAGGTGATTGGGTTTCGCGGATCAACAATGCTGTCAATGGCTGTGGAAGATCCGCAAGGGATTCGGTTCGGCGACAGGATTGCGGCCTGGGGTACTCGGCCGTCGATCCGAGTTGGCAGTGACATGTTGGGGCGAGTGATCGATGCTACTGGCGAGCCGCTTGATTCGCGAGGTGAATATCGGGGCGAGCGGACAGTCTGGGTGGATGGCTCGGCGCCACTTCCTCTCGATCGCGTTCCAATCCGGGAGGCACTCGGCTGCGGTATTCGCGCCCTGGATGCTTTTGTGACATGCGGACGCGGGCAGCGAATTGGCATCTTCGGTGGAAGTGGGGTGGGGAAGAGTACTCTGCTCGGCATGATGGCTCGCGGAACAAGTGCTGATATGACAGTCCTGGCATTAGTTGGCGAGCGCGGACGCGAAGTTGGAGAGTTCCTCGAGGTCATTGGAGACGAGGGCAGAAAGCGATGCGTGGTCGTTGTGTCCACCTCCGATCAATCGCCGCTGCTTCGATTGCGAGCGGCATTGTCCGCGACGGCAATCGCAGAGTATTTTGCCGGCACTGGGAAGAATGTGCTTTTGGTCGTCGACTCGCTGACCAGGTTCGCGATGGCTCAACGGGAGATTGGCTTGTCAGCCGGAGAGCCGCCAACTGCAAAGGGATATACCCCCTCGGTGCTCAACATGCTTGCACGGTTGGTCGAACGTGCGGGCTGCTTTAAGGGCGGGAGCATTACTGCTTTTTACACCGTCTTGATGGAAGGTGACGATCAGCAGGATCCGGTGGCGGATACGGTGCGGTCTTTGCTCGACGGGCATGTGATCCTCGACAGAAGCCTGGCAATGAGGAATCACTATCCACCGATTTCAATTCTGGAGAGCTTGAGCCGGCTTATGCCGAGCATTGCATCTGCCGAGCACATGCAAAAAGCCAAGGATCTCCGACTCTTGATGGCTTCCTACGAACGTTCTGAAGACTTGATTCGGATTGGCGCGTATCAAAAAGGCGCTGATCCGACCCTGGACCGTGCGGTTGAGATAGTTCCACAGCTGAATACGTTCCTGAACCAGCGGCCAGAAGATATAGTAGCGTTTCCGGATGTCGTCAAATCTCTTCTTGAGGTTCCAAGCTAACATGGCATTTCAGTTTCCATTGGCGACTGTGCTCCGAGTTCGGGGAATTCTTGAGGAGCGCGAAGAGCGGCTCTTGCAAGGGATACTGATCGAAATCTCTAGAACTCGCGAAAGTCTAGCGAGCACTGAGGCCGAGATCACCGGATCGGATGCATTGCGCCACGACAATGTTTTCAAGAAGTGTGCCGGACACAATTTACATGCTGCATACGGCGAAGTGAAGGAATTAAAGCAAAGCCGGCAAGCTCTTGAAGAACAGATTGGGAAACTCGTGCTGTTACGTGACAGGCAGATCGCTGTCTATCAGGGTGCGCGGCGCAATCGTGAGATGATAACGGATATTCAAAACGACCAACGAAGTACTTATGAGTCCGATGCAGCACGACGGGAGCAGAAGACCCTAGATGACAACTACATTGCCCGGCGCGGCCGCTTCTGAACAACGGAGTATGAATCTGGTGCCTATAGACGTGATGCATGCACGACTGTGACGTCTGTTCGATGGAAACTGAGAACCTGTTCATAACTGTCGAGCCACCTGCGGTAAAGTTAAGAACAGGCACTAAAGATAGATAGAGCAAGATAGTCTGGATAGCCTATCGTAAATGTTATCTTCGCAGACGATCCCCAACTAACATCTGTGTCGTAAATGTTGGTGCATGGCATCGCTGTGCATGGAAAGCAGCATAACTACCTAGAAGATGCTGGCATCAACCCGGCACTCTTTGCCGGTGACTGCTCCGGCAAATGTTGCCTGCTTTCTCTGATGAATGATCCACGCGAGTGGAGGCACTCCGTAGAGTACTGATTCGAATGAGGAGGAATATCGTGTTTCGCCGGCAGCGACTAACATTCCATTTGGCCCGACAAATGCAATAAGTCGGCTGTGATTGCAAAAGCCAATATCGAAACGGCATCTCTGGTGGCTGATGGAACGAGCGCGATTGCGCCGGTTGAAACCTTCGCAAAGACGCCGCAAGCATTCAGCGAATCGCTTCTTGTTGCTTCGCGTGCATTGCCGAATGCCGATCCTCGGAGTGACGCCGGCATCCAAGGATCGGGCCGGCCCAAGCAGACGTTCGAGGCCGCGAGGACTGAAGGCTCGATTGCGAACAAAGATACAACCATTGCACGGCACCATCAGCAGACGATCGTGTCTCCAGCAATACCGTTGCCGACGCCGGCTCCAATCAACAATCCAGGACTCGTCCAGACTCAGGTGGCTTTTGCATTGCCGATATCCGGTCCGAAGGCGTCGAACAATGAGCCTGATTCGCCTGGTACAGATGAGGAAGGACCCGCAATGGAAGCGAATGCGGCTTCTCAAGGGGTGGAACAGTCAAGTTCAAGTACGGTTTCAGCCGTTGTCTCCCGCGCCTGCATGAATACGGGCGGATTCTCAAGCGAAGGTGCCGTGCTCAATGCACTTCCACCAGCGAGCGGATGGATGGGCAGTCTGCCGGCGAGTAATGTTCCCGCCATTCTGACGCCAGATGTTGCGAAGGATGGATCAAGCGCGATCTCGACAGGGGCTGGGGATGGAGATCAGCGCCCTGGTTCGGACGGAGTTTCGAGTGTAAGTTCCGATGGAGAAAGGTCCTCGATTGCCAGCCTGGAGGCGGCTGTTGTCGCAAAGCTCGACGCGAGCGGCGGGACACTTGCAGCGGTTCGCACCTTGGGCAACGAATCCCCAAAGGCGCCGGTTGCTGCGCCGCAGAACAGTGGTTCTTCAAAGCGGGTTGTGCCGCCTGCGGCTGGGTTTATCGTGGCCGACTCCAGCATTTCAGGCCCTGTCGCCAATCAGGCAGCTGCATGTTCTCAGTTGGGAGGCGAGCTCGACAAGGCTGGTCAGTTGGGCCTTTCGGGGATGAAACCGAGCCAACCGATGGAGCCAATGGCCAAACCATTCTCCCACGATGTGGTCAGATCAAGCGCCGTAACCAACGATGCGACTGGAACGAAGGAACATGCATCCTCTGCAACGGACCAGGCCGGCTCCACGGCAGTAGCGCAAGGGCAATCGACAGCCGGCAAGCAGAGCCAAGACGGAGCGTCATCGCAGGATCAAAATGCGACCCCTGTGCAATTGAACTTAGTTGACACCTCAGTGGCTTCCACCAGTCACGGACAGATCTCAGCCAGCGTTGCTCCGGCACCAGCGGGTTCGACGATAGCGGGGCGGGCGGGAACAGCGGCGACAATCCCGGGAGCGGCTGTTCTCATTTCGACCGCTGCGCCGCAGGTTTCGCCCGTCATCAATACGGCCAGGCTGATCCAGAGCATGAATCAGACTGAGATGCGAGTCGGTATGAGGTCGAGCGAGTTTGGCAATATCTCGATTAACACCTTAGTGGCAAAGGGCATGATCTCGGCACAGATTTCCGTGGACCATGGTGAGCTTGCCAAGACGATTGCCGCAAACGTGCCGGAGATGCAGCTCCGACTCGGCGGCAACCAGGGATTGAATGTACGAATCGAGCTAAACCACGAAGGGATGGGGCAGGGCAACGGCGGGTACAACGGCACGCCGGACAGCTCTGCCGACCAATCGGGCAGTGGAAGACAGCAGGGGGGCAACTCAACCTCGGGCTATTCAGGTAGTGGTCTTGGCGGCCGGCAGTTTCAACCTGCGGCTGATGTGATGACCAAGAGCGAAGGCCGGTTGGATGCCCGGCTTGACATCAGAGTTTAGGTAATTGTTTCAGTACGTTTTTGCGTACAGGAGAGGATCAAAATGCATAGCGTTTCATCAATCTACACCATGCCGACAATCTTGAGTACGCTCAAAGCGTCTCCAAACAGCACACTCCAGACGTCTTTGACTGCCAAGGCCAAAACAGCAAGCACAGCAAACACAACCAGCAACAGCAATTCAACCTCAAGCAGCAACTCCGGCAGCGCACTGGGCTCTACTTTCCTGAGCCTGCTGGCACAGGAGTTGCAGAACCAGGATCCGACGGCTCCGGTAGATTCGACGGCCATGGTGGGGCAGATGATTTCGCTCAATCAGCTTGATCAGCTCATCAGCATCAATCAAGGGATCACCGGATCCTCATCTTCAAGCGCAGGAACGACAGCAGCGGGACAGGTGCAAGGAGCGGCAACGACCGCCAGCGACGCCGCGCTTGCAACAGCCAACGGCGGCGCTGCCAGCTTGCTCTCGCCTTCAACGGCAGGCGCGGCAACCAGTCAGCTTCCATTTGACCCGAACACCATGATGCCTGTGGCTTCCGGCAATTCCGCCGCCATGGCGGCAACTATCAACTCGTCTCTGAATGCCGCAACGATTGGTCTTTCCGGTACGAATAACAACGCAACAGGAGGCAAGTGATGGGATCTTTCGCAACTCCACTCTCTGGACTTACGGCGGCACAAGACCAACTTCAGTCGGTGTCGAACAATCTTGCTAACCTCAACACAGACGGCTACAAGGACCAGGACCTGACGTTCAACGACGTATTTTCGCAATCTACTGCCACGAATGGCAGCGGCGACCCATTGCAGACGGGATATGGCGTGGCAGTTTCCTCCACCGTAGCCAACTTTACCGAGGGAACCCTGAACCCGACGGGCACTGCGTCGAATATGGCCTTGTCTGGGAACGGATTCTTTGTCACTCAGAGTTCCACCGGCCAGCCAGATTACACGCGCGCCGGCGACTTTACCACGAACAAGGCAGGACAAATCATCACGCCAAGCGGAGAATTACTGCTGGGCTATCCCGCGGTGGGCGGAATTATCAACACTTCCGCCGCCTTGCAGCCGTTGCAGGTGGGTACAGGTGTGACGATTCCTGCTGTGGCCAGCACTACAGTTGGAATGACCGCCAATCTTGATTCCACGACTGTCGTCGGTGGTACCACTACGAGCGCTCCCCTCCCCGTGTTTGATTCGCTGGGCACGGCGCATAACCTTTCAGTTACGTATACCAAGACGGCGGCAAATACCTGGACGTACGCCGTTACCGTCCCGTCAGCCGATATAACTGGAGGAACGGGGGCTACCACCGTTGTAGGGTCAGGTTCGTTGGTCTTCGACGGTTCGGGCGCCTTGACCTCAGCAAGTGTCTTTGGTCCCATCAGCATCCCTGCACTTGCCGATGGCGCGACCTCGCCGCTAACGCTTACTGGGCCCTTTGGAACCCTCGCCAGCCCGACCATTTCCCAAACGGCATTGGCCAGCGCCACGAGCGCTACAACAACCGATGGTTTCGCGCCCGGCACGCTCACAACTTACGTGGTGCAACCGGACGGTACCATCGAAGGAACCTTCTCAAGTGGGAACACGCTTGCACTGGGGCAGGTCGCCGTGGCCTCCTTTGCGAACACCCAAGGACTTACCAGCATTGGCAACAATAACTATCAGCCTACAGCGGCTTCCGGTTCGGCTGTAGTCGGACTGGCTGGGACTGGCGGAAGAGGTACAGTCGCCGGAGGTTACGTGGAGCAGTCGAACGTGAATATCGCAACCGAGTTTGCAAAGCTAATTGTGGCGCAGCAGGCTTACTCGGCAAACGCGAAGTCAGTTACCACATTCAACCAGGTTTCCCAGGCGACCCTTGCAATGCTTCAATAAGTATCGTGGAAGCTGATTCTTAGCTCTACATAAGCGACGGACCGCTCTGCTAGTTAGCAGAGCGGCCACGCTCCTTAATACCGAACTCCTCTTATATCCACCTCACGCAGCCACCGCATTCGCGCAATGGCGATCAACGCGAGCGCATTGGCAGCACACTGTACTAGAGCGATTTCTCCTTATACTGCGGCTACTTAGCCCGCCTCCCACTGATTCGTGACTCGCTAAAAAGACTCCTCTGTGCGAACGGTCACCCAATTGCTTTCATACTTATCGTAAAACCAATGCATTTGGCTTCCATCGAGCAATCGCCATCGCAGATAGACGATGCGCACGATACTCGCCGAGCCTATGCGGGATGGGTCCATCAACAAGGGGAAGTGAAAGCAATGAACATCGCGACACCGATAGTGGACTTGAAAGCGGCCAAGGCTCCGCAGCCGGCAGAAAATCTTCAGGAAAGCGACCGATATGAGTCACTTCCCTGGCTCCCGTGTACGCTGGCGCTGGACATTCCGGTAGTCAGGTTTTCAGTTGGTGACCTACTCAGCCTCGCGAAAGGATCCATTGTCGAGACAGCTTATCACCAGAGCAGCGACTTACCCCTGCGGGTGAATGGGCAATTGGTTGGATGGACAGAGTTTGAGGTCGTAGGTGAGCGCCTTGCTGTTCGACTCACGGACCTTTCATGAATTCCGCTCGTTCGAACCCATCGATCCTTGCGCTCGGCATTCGCGGCCTGTCTGCTTGCTGCGGGCTCTCGGCATCAACCGTCCGTCGAACGACACCTCCACCGAAATTTCTTTGTGTGCAAAACCAGGCACACACGCTCAGCGCCGGCGAAGCGCCGATGCTTGCAAGCCAGGAAGCAAAAATGATCCCGCTCAACCCAGTGAAGCGGACCGCGGAATCGGTCAAGCCGGCAATTCTGGACGTTCCACGGAATTCCGGAGGGCTTCTAAGCCGAGGACTGAATTGGTTACGAGCTCATCAAGCGGGCCGATCCAGCAATAGGCGCCTGCACGTGGAGGCTTCTGTTTCGCTCGGAGACAAGCGCTTTATTGCAGTAGTCCAGGTAGACGGCTTGCAATTCCTGATAGGAGGCGGCGCCACGAATGTCGCGTTGCTCGCTGAACTGAAAGGAAAGGAATCATTCGAGGACTTGCTGAAGGAAACACTGAGTGTGCAAGGGAAGGAACCCGCCGTGCGAAGCCTGGAGCAAGTGAGGGAGAGCGCGTGAATAACTCTGTGATGACCCGCGCAACGATTTGCCTCGTGTTTCTGCTTACCACAACATTCGCAAAAGCGGAGCCCATGCCGGTGGATGTGGAAAGTGGTGAGCTGTCCATGCTGCAGGAGCAGGTGGCGCCAATCCCATTTGTCGATTCCTCTACTGCGGTGGGCGTTCCGACCTCGTTGGATATGCCGACGCAGGCACCCATGAGCTCGCCCAGTCAGGCAGCCATGCAGCCGCGGATCAATGCACCTGCACAACTTGGGGCCCCGGCTTCGGATCCAAATGAATTGCGAATTACAGGGTTGGGCGGAGGCTCGGCACAGTGGACCATCGTCATCCTGCTGACCTTCCTGACCCTGATTCCTTCCATCCTTATTTGCATGACGCCGTTCGCGCGGCTTCTGATTGTCTTCCATTTCTTGCGGCAAGCGCTCGGTCTTCAAACCACTCCATCGAACCAGACACTGATAGGGCTCTCGGTAATTATGACTTTCTTTCTTATGCAGCCTATTGGGGTGACGATCTATCACGACTCAGTCATGCCGCTGCAAGCGGGGAAGATCACCGCCCTCGATGCTGTAGCTCGCGCAGGAATCCCAATGCGGCAGTTCATGTCGCATTACGTTCGCGAGAAAGATGTTGCACTGTTTCTTGAGATGGCCAAGGAACCACGTCCAGCGAGTATCGACGATGTTTCATTCCGCGTTCTGCTGCCGGCGTACATCCTTTCTGAATTGAAGGCGGGCTTTCAGATTGGCGCTGTTTTGTTTCTTCCCTTCCTTGTTGTCGACATGGTTGTTGCGTCGATCACTACATCCGTCGGCATGATGCAGTTACCGCCGGTGGTCATCTCCACTCCGCTGAAGCTGATGCTGTTTCTGATGGTCGATGGCTGGCACCTGCTGATCGGCGCATTGATGAGGAGTTTTAACTAATGGGCGTGGATGGAGTTGTCATGATGGGCCGTTCGATGCTGCAGGAGGTTGTGATCCTCATTGCTCCCATCCTGATTGCCGCGATCGCGGTCAGCCTGGTGGTCAATGTCCTGCAGGTGCTGACATCTCTCCAGGATCAGACATTGTCCCACGTACCCCGCCTCATCGTTACGGGCGCAGCCCTCTTTATCATGATGCCGTGGATGTGGCGGCACTTGGCGAACTACACAATCGGAGTTCTAACCGACTTTCACACGGTGCTGCAGTAGTGAACATATCCTTAATCCAAGTTATCGGAGCATTACTGACCATCGGTGTCCGTCTCACGGGCATCATGATCTTCGCGCCCTTCTTTGGCAGCGTAGTGATTCCTACACGCGTGAAGGCAGTGCTGGTACTGGCCCTGACTGCACTCTTGTATCCCATGGTGTCCCGCCACATCCCAACCATGACGATCAGTCAGTGGCCAATGATGGTGTTCAGCGAGCTATTGATCGGAGTGGCGTTTGGGGTTGTAACCAACATTGTGTTTGACGGTGTGCAAATGGCTGGGCAGGTTCTGAGCGTGCAGATGGGCTACTCGCTGGTGAACATCCTCGATCCGCAGACCCAGGTGGAATCGACAGTGGTGGCAACATTCCATCAAACGATCGCGATGCTGATCTTCTTGCGCCTTAACGTCCATTTCTGGATTTTGCGAGCACTTGCACACAGCTTTGAATATCTCCCTCCCGCCACTGGCCATTTTGGGGCAGCATTTACCTCCGAGGTGGTCTATGGTGGCGCGGCCGTGTTTTCGATCGGCATCCAGATTGCCGCGCCAGTGCTCTCAGCGACGCTGCTTGCCGACATTGCGCTTGGCCTCTTAGGCAAGGCATCGCCACAACTGCCGCTCATGCTTCTGGGACCGGCGGTCAAGAGCATTCTGGGCCTGTTGATTCTGATTTCCGCGCTCAAATACTGGCCGAATCTATTCGAGCATTTGTTCCTGAACTCAATCGAGCACGGCGACCACCTTCTTCACCTAGCTCAATAACAGCAAACGCGACGGGACTCCATGGCTGACAGCAGCAAAACAGAACAAGCGACACCGAAGCGGCGGAACAAGGCGCGCGAAGAGGGACAGGTGGCGCGCTCTCGCGAGCTGCCCGGCATCTTTGCTCTTGCCGCGGTAGGAGGCGTCATCATGACCATGGCGCCTTCGGCAGTCACTCACTGGACATCGCTCTACCGGAATACGCTCTATGCTGCATCCTCTGGCGATATTGAAAGTAATGGGCCGGTACTGTTTTGGAGTGCGGTTGAAGTAATGAGGTGGATGGTTCCAATCCTGATGGCGGGGATGATGGTTTCGCTCCTCACCGGACTAGCCCAGGGCGGGATTAACTTTGCGCCTGCCGCACTGGCATTGAAGTTTGACCGGTTCAACCCCGCGAGTAAGCTTGGGCAGATATTTTCGCCGGTAGGTTTGAGCAATTTGCTGAAGTCTCTTCTGCCGTTTGGCGCGATTCTCTGGATCTCAATCAACATTGTACGGGCGCATTGGGAGACCATGACCCACGCATCGAGCCTTGGATTGAGGCCCTTCTCTACATTTGTCGGTTCGATGGTACTGGAGCTGACCTGGAAGGCGGGACTTGTTCTGCTCGCCTGGTCCGCTGTTGATTATGTGCTGACCCTCCGCAAGATGGAGAGCGACATGAAGATGACGAAGCAGGAGATCCGCCAGGAATCAAAGGAGACGGACGGCAACCCTGTGATCAAGTCGCGAATCCGTCAGCTGCAACGCTCGATGCGCAAGAAGCAGTCGTTGAAGGCCGCGGCAACCGCGACTGTGATTGTTACAAATCCAACTCATTATGCTATCGCGCTTCGCTACGAGCCAGAGATGCCCGCGCCAATTGTGGTGGCCAAAGGGCGTAACTTGCTTGCGGAAAAAATCAAGCAACTCGCGCGAGACAACGGGATCATGCTTGTAGAGAACAAGCCCCTGGCCCAGGCACTCTACAAGAGTGTAGAAGTGGGCGATTCGATTCCGTCCCGTTTGTATCAGGCGGTAGCTGAGATCCTCGCATTAGTGTTCCGGGCGCAGGCCGAGGTTCGACGTTCCGAGTCCGAACGGCAATCAAGGAATGCTTCTGGCCAGAAGATTCAACTGGGATCCGGTTCAACAAACACAATGTCAGGGGTGGCGAGATGATGGCGCGCATTTCTGCCATATTGCGGAAGTCTGGCGAGTGGATCGCGCCCATCGCTGCGGTGTCCATGGTTTTCGTCATGCTTGTGCCGTTGCCAAGCTTTATTCTCGATCTCCTGCTGACCATCAGCATTACCGCGTCAATGCTGGTGCTGCTCACGGCAATTCAGATTCTACGCCCGGTGCAATTCTCCGTGTTCCCGAGTTTATTGCTGTTACTTACATTGCTTCGGCTGTCACTGGATCTGGCAAGCACGCGGCGCATTCTCCTTCATGGCAATGAAGGCACCGGTGCAGCTGGCAAGGTAATTGAAGCGTTTGGTCAATTTGTTGTTGGTGGAAATTACATTGTTGGCTTCGTCCTGTTTCTCGCCCTGATCGCAATTCAGTTTCTCGTAATCAGCCATGGTGCGGTAAGGACTGCTGAGGTTACGGCTCGCTTTACGCTTGATGCCATGCCTGGTAAACAAATGGCAATTGACGCCGATCTGAATGCCGGGATCATCAATGAGCAACAGGCACGTGCACGCAGGGAGCGCGTTGCCCGGGAAGCTGAGTTTTGCGGAGCAATGGACGGAGCGGCTCGCTTCAGTCAACGCGACTCTCTTGCCACGATTCTGATCATGGCCATCAACATCATCGCCGGCATCCTGATTGGCGTCTTTCAGCAAGGCGTCCCAATCCAGGACGCTCTGAAGACTTATACGATTCTGACGGTTGGCGACGGCCTGGTAACCATTCTGCCCTCCTTGCTTGTATCGGTCGCTGGAGGCATTGTGGTTACGCGGGCCGCCTCGAAGGAATCTCTCGGCATAAACGTTGGCAAGCAGCTCTTTAATAGTCCTCGACTTTTGTGGATCGCGGGCGGGGCACTGGCTGCTCTGGGTCTGATCCCAGGATTGCCGAAGCTGTCGTTCTTCAGCCTTGCTGGCGTGCTGATGTTCGCGGCCTGGAAGATGAAGCCAAAAACTCTCATGGATGAAGTGGACGAATTGGAGTCGGCGGCCAAGAACGTTGTGCCCGGAGGAGCGGCCGCGCCAGCAGTGGATCCGATGGATGCTGTTCTCAAGCTCGACGAACTCATGCTTGAGGTTGGAATCGGTCTTGTGCCTCTTGTCGATGCGCAAAAGGGCGGACAACTCCTTGCTCGGGTTAAGTCAATGCGGAAGAACCTTGCCCAGCAACTGGGTTTCCTGGTTCCATCGATTCACATCACCGATGACCTTTCTCTGCGCGAGAGAGAGTACGTGGTCTATTTGCGCGGCGTCGAGATTGCCCGTTGGGAACTGCAGAAGGATTGCCTCCTGGCCATCAGTTCCAATCCGAATGCGCCGGATATTCCCGGGCAGGATACCCGCGAGCCGGCGTTCGATGTGCCGGCGAAATGGATTTCTCCTCAGATACAGGGGCAAGCGATCTCAGCAGGATATGCAGTTGTTGATCCGACCTCCTTACTTGCCGCTCATCTAGCGGAAGTAATCAAGAACAATGCTCACGAACTGCTGTCGCGGCACGAAACGAAAAGATTAATTGACCGGCTTGCAGAATCTCACCCGAAGCTCTCCGAAGAGTTGACTCCGAAACTGATGAGCCTCGGAGAAGTTCAGAAGGTTCTGCAGCAGCTGCTCCGCGAGCAAGTGTCAATCCGCGATCTCGGAACGATCCTGGAAACGCTCCTCGAGACAGCTTCGTACAACAAGAATCCGATTGCGCTGGTCGAAGCGGTACGCCACACACTGGGTCGTTCGCTGATCAGGCCGCTCCTGAACGAGCAGGGTGAGTTGACAGTGGTTACGCTTGACTCCGCAATTGAGGATGAATGTACGCGCGGGTCAAACCTGCAGCCGAATCAGGCAAATTCGACGCCGCAGCAAATGGGCTTGGCGCGCCGCGTGATCGATGGATTGCGGACCAACTTCGGCAAGGAGATCGGATCGGCGCCACCTATCCTGCTTTGCTCATCTCCCGGCCGCTACTACTTGCGTCGATTGCTCGAGCCGTTCCTGCCCAGAATCGTTGTCATATCTCCGGGTGAGATTCCGGCATTGACGCCGGTGCAGTCCGTGGGGGTTCTCCACTGAGACAGGCAAAGAGTAGAGCAGAGACTTGCAAGCAAGAATTGGAAAGTTACTTGACCGTGGATAGGTCAGCAGAACCGCATCAAGGCACTACAGAGGGAGTGATGAATGACAACAGCAGAACTAGCCTACCGCGCGAACATTGATAGCTTTGATGAGCGCAACGATCTGGTGATTCAGGAGTTGCCGCAAGTGTACTATCTGGCTTCTCGGATTCGCGAGCGGATGCCGAGAACCGTGGAATTGAAAGACCTGGTGCAGGCTGGTGTTATCGGTCTGATTGAGGCTTGCCGAAGTTACGATAGCGCAAAAGATGCCCAGTTCTCCACGTTCGCCAAGTTTCGCATTCGCGGTGCAATCCTGGATAGTCTTCGCAAGTTGGATTGGGGGTCACGGAAAATGCGGCGGAAGGGGCGTGAAATTTCCGAGGCAATCGCGAAGCTCGAATCGTTGCTGGGACGGCCTCCACTGGAAGAGGAGATTGCGGAGGAACTGCAGGTGTCCCTGGATGAGCTGCAGAGCGCAATGACGGAGCTCGATGGCCTTTGCCTGGTCGGCCAATTGGCGAACTCGTCCCGTGGCCATGCAGAAGCCCACGATCTGATCGAATCCGCTCAGAGTGCCGGTGGGGATAATCCCTTTGACCTGTGTTTAGAAACTGAAAGGAAGGATCAGCTTGAAGAGGCTGTCTCCCGGCTTTCAGAGAGAGAACAGCTGATACTTTCGCTTTATTACAAAGAAGAGCTGACCATGAAAGAGATCGGACAGGTGGTTGGAAACGCTGTTTCGCGGGTCTCACAGATCCACGCGGCTGCGATGATCAAGCTTCGCGCCTCGCTGGGTCATCTTCGCGAGAATCCGGCAGCGCCACCAGCCTACATGCATGGAGCTAACTGTGCCGGGAATTACCAGCAGTCAAGCGGGCAGCAATGAATGCATCGCGGAATGTAGGCGAGATGAAAAGGACAAAGACGAGCGTGAGCAAGGGAGCGAAACAGCGGACCATTCATTCATGCAACTTTCGATATGCGGGGCGCCTTTCGAACGAGAACGCGCGGGCCTTGACGTCCCTTCACGAGAAATTTGCCCTGAATGTGACCACTTCCCTGGAACTTTATCTGGGCACGTCTCTGCATCTGAAGCTCCTGTCTCTGGAACAGATGGCGATCGTGGACTACATTGGCGGCATGGCTGCAAACAGTTACCTTCTGCCGTGCGCACTCAATGTCATGGAGAACAACTGCCTCCTAGAGATGGACGGTTCGCTGGTATTCCCGATTATCGACCTTCTGCTCGGCGGAGCGGGCGCGGCATGGCAGGATTCGCATGAGTTAACAGAGATTGATGAAGAGATTATGCAGAGTGTTACCGCATTGATTGTAAAAGAGATAGAGTCATCGTGGCGGACACTGAAGCTATCGCTGTCGCTCGGTCGCTGCATCAAGCCGGGACAGATACAACAGGTATTCCTGGCAAATGAGAAGCTTGTCCTTCTGATGTTCGAGATGACAATTGGAGACACCTCCGGATGCTTCAACCTTGTGTTACCCACGTCTTTCGTGGGGTTTCTACTAAGGCACTTGAAAGCCGCACAGTCGAAGAAGATATCGAGCCTTCGGTTGACGCGGAATCCTAGTCTACGTGAGCGAATTCTTGATTGTGAATTCGTCGTGGCTGCGGACATAACTCAGATGCGAGTGCTTGTGAAGGACCTGATTGACGTTAAGGTAGGAATGGTCCTGAAGCTGAGAGCGCCGGTAAAGAATCCCGGGCGACTCACCGTGGAAGACGTTGAGATATTTGAAGCGTTACCAGTCCGCAATGGCATCCGCAAGGCAGCCCAGCTCTCATCGCGGTCGCAGGAACCATCCGGAAAGAAGGAGTAATATGACGACGGAAATGTCAGTCGGAAGAGATGATGAGTCATTCTCGAATAGCTTCTTCAACGCGCTGCTTCGCGTCCTGACCGATGCCAGCGGTTCGCTCTGGGAAGCAATCGATCCTCAAGAGGCCGATGGGTCTCCCAATGGGGCGGAGCCAATTCGAATCATGCTGGATGTAGCCGGGAGTCTGCGCGGCAAAGTCCTGCTGGAGTTCCCTCGTGCAGAAGCGAACACTTTGGCTTCAGCGCTGCTTCGGGAGACGGTTACCGAGTTTGGAGAGGAACAACAAGTTGCCCTGGTGACGCTGGTTACATCGGGAGCAAGTGCGTTTTGTGCAGAGCTTCAGCAAGAGTACGGAAACGTCACAATCAATGCCTGTGCCGCCATTGAAACAATGCAGGATCGAGCGAATACAGTGCAGCGGACGGCATCGAACGAGGCCGGCAATCACATTGCGGTCTGCATGTACACCGATTCCTTGCTGATGAGCCAACTATCGGCTCATTCCGTGGCGCGCAGTGTGGCCGCGAATGCGGGGATATTGGGCAAGACAGGGGGAACAGCGGGGCTTGCAGAGCAGGTGAACCTTGATCTGGTTTTGGATGTGGAGTTAAATGTCACGCTCCGCTTCGGAAAACGGCAGCTAACACTGCGCGAGGTGCTTGAGTTGACCAGCGGATCTGTTGTTGAACTCGATCGCCAGGTTGAGGAGCCAGTTGAACTTCTCCTCGATGGCATTTTGATTGCGCGGGGAGAAGCGGTGGTTATAGACGGCAACTATGGCCTTCGCGTGACCGAAGTATCGCAGCCTATTTCTTCCGCGCTGCTGCGCTGAACGTGGCGATCGCGGACGGGGCCTGTCAAACCGTGAGCCCGGGTGGAAGGAATGCATGAATCTGATCCATTCGATCAAAACGCCGGCTTGGATTACCGGCTGGATAGCGAACAAAACGAAATGCGGGACCTGCCAACGATCGCTTTCCCTACGGCAGTTGTCCGACCGAAAAGCGGGAATCAGGATGCGCGATGCCTGGTATTGCAGTTCTGCATGCTTTACATCGGCCGCGGGGGTGGAAGTTTCGGAACTTCTTAAGTCAAGCTGGGGAAACGGAAGTCACGTTGCGAGAATGCCGCTGGGACTCATTCTGATGAGCAGGGGACTGTTGACGAGGACCCAGTTGAGAGATGTGACAAGTGAGCAGAAGGAGGTTGGAGGGGAGATTGGGGATCTGCTGGTGCGGAGCGGGTCAGTAAGTGAAGGCCAGATAGCCGCGGTCCGTGCTTCGCAATGGGGTTGTCCACTCTTTGCAATGCCCAAGCATCTGGCGCGTACACATATTCGCGTTCCATCCACATTCATTCAGCTATGCTCCGCGGTTCCAGTCCATCTGGTTAACACGGCAAAAGTGCTGCTTGTGGGCTTTGTTCATGGTATCGACTATGGACTCTTATATGCGATCGAGCAGATCACCGGATGCAAGACCCAGCCCTGCTTCGTCACGGAGAGTGACTTTCAACTACAGATGCGCCGACTTGCAGAATTCGATAAGAGCTGCGACGAATCGATCCCGTACGAAGTGAATTACGATAGCGTTCATACCGTGGAGGAGATAGCGAGCAGCTTGTGTAGCTTTGGCGTGGATCTCGAGGCCGACGAGGTCGCTCTGGCACGGTGCAAAGAACATATATGGGCGCGTCTGTCCTCTAACGACAGGAAAGTTGACGTCATCTTCAAGACGGGGTGAATGGCAGGAGCAATTTGCGGAAGTGGACCGTTGTTGTGACAATCGTTCGGAAAAGCGCCCTTCAGGGGATGAAGCTCCCTTTGAGGTATTGCCCTGACGGCACGAGGGAAGTCGAGCTATGACACTTCTTGCTATTGCGAATGAGTATTTACGCAGCTTGCTGCAGCCTGCTGTCAAGTGTCAGGCGGCGGAGGTAAAACTGCGCCCTCAGTCAGTGGTTCGGTAAGTGCCTTCGGGCGGGTAGGCCTTCGCAGTCTGTTGCGTTGTTGCTAACCGGAGATACAGTGAACCATTGCGCCAATTTGAACGAATCTCTTGGTGACGCCGATAGAAACGCATCAGGTGGATGCAATTGCTCAATCATATTTGCGAAGAGATATCGCTTAACGGCTCAAATCCGCTTTCCTCGCGGCAGAACCTCCATTGTAGTGAACGCGATGACATTACTCGGATGGACGAGAGACTATTAGATGAAGTCCCCGTAATGTCGGCAACGGTACTTGGTTTGGAGATTATTCTCCATGAGCCTGTCCTCGATCTAAGCGCGGCTTGCGAACTGGTGCTGAGCGATGTTGGAGCGACAATCCAGGTTCTGCGCCTGATTGAAAGGGAATTTGACTGCGACGGCGAGCGGCCTTATAGGATGAGCGACTGCCTGGCGAGCCTGGATTCGGCTGATTGGTTTGGCGCGATTTGCCGCTGGACGTTCCCCTGCGATCAAGAACATGCGGAAGTGACTGCGCTTTGGAGGCATTGCCGTCTGGTTGCGCAGCACACGCAGCTTCTCTCTGAATGGCTTGATTGCGTATCACCGGAAGATGCCTATATGGTTGGCCTGCTTCACGGGATAGGTGGTATTCCAACCGTCCTGGACTGGCGAGACATCGCTCCCGGCGCGATGCGCGCCATGGAGGGAGTGCTTCCGTTGTTCGTCCACAATGCCATGCGAAGCGTGACCGAATTCGGCTTCTCGTCCGACTGGGGCTTTCTGCTCATCGCGGCACATGAATTCGCCGGCGCCCCTCTGGACTGCTTTGCGCCATCGGCTTTGGGCGGGAAGATGATGCGCATTTCGCATTGATGCCGGATCAAGCCGGTACATGGCGGGAACACAGCCAATGAGGCAGGCGCACTTATGTGCCTCTTATCGACGGCTCATCTGCAATGCGGTTTCAGCCGCCTGCTCCTTGACTTTCCAAGGATATGAAGCAAACGCAGAGATAAAGACGGTACTTCTCGATTGGCCACGTACGTGCACAATAGATGGCCGAGGCCACATACACAATGAGTAGCGGATACTATGCAGCCTGCACTGGACTCATGTCCCGTACAGCAGCTCTTGATACCATCGCGAACAACCTGGCAAATGTGAGCACTGCCGGCTTCCGCGCCAGCCACAATATTTTCAGCTCTGTTCTCGCGACTACGGGCAACACCCCCCTTTCTGTTCTTAACCAGGATGCAAACGACTATGGTGTTTTGAGCGGGACGCAGTTGGACACCTCGCAGGGCGCTCTGGTACGGACCGGGAACGATCTCGATGTGGCCATGGAAGGGCCTGGTTACTTCGCGGTACAGACCGCGGCCGGCCCGGTCTACACGCGGGGTGGAAACTTCCGCGTATCGCCACAAGGACAATTGATCACGGCAGCGGGTGACCCTGTGTTGGGCGAAAATGGGCCGATCTCGATTGTGGGAGATCCGGTCTCCATCAGTCCCGACGGGACAATCTCAACGAACGGCGCTATCTCAGGAAGACTGAAGATGGTGGAGTTTGCAGCCTCGACGCAGATACAGAGCGCAGGAGGCACGTATTACACAGCGCCTGCCGGTACCGCAGTTGCTGCGCAGAGTTCGCAGGTTCGTCAGGGGACTCTGGAAAGCTCAAACGTAAATCCCGTCACCAGCGTAGTGGAGCTGATTACCGCGCAGCGCGAGGTTGAGACCATGCGCCGCGTGCTGACGATGTTCAGCACTGAGATGGACAAGGCTGCAGCGCAGGACTTACCTCGCGTCAGCTAACACGCGATTGCAAATGAATTGACCCCGTCTCGAAAGGA
>Ga0302275_10001590_pt1 | contig 24335 bp, 19 predicted proteins | sample III_Bog_N2_2_FD_200229 | JGI IMG/M metagenome (GOLD analysis project Ga0302275, IMG submission 200229) | Peat permafrost microbial communities from Stordalen Mire near Abisko, Sweden - III_Bog_N2_2 | ecosystem: Environmental > Terrestrial > Soil > Wetlands > Peat | place: Sweden: Abisko... | reverse complement strand
GCGGATATTCTGGAAATGATCGTGGGCAAGGACTGGTTTCTGCCGGTCACGCCGGGAACAAAGTTTGTTTCGCTGGGTGGCTGCGTGGCGGCGGATGTGCATGGTAAAAATCATCACCATGAGTGCTCCTTCGGCGACCATGTTGTCGCTATCGAACTGATTCTGGCCGATGCCAGCCGCGTGACATGTTCAGCTTCCGAAAATTCGGAACTCTTCTGGGCAACTATTGGCGGCATGGGGCTGACCGGCATCATCGGCGAAGTGACGCTCAAGCTTATCCCGATACCCACCCCTTACATGATGGTGCGGCATTACCGCGCCGATAACCTCGAACAGCTTTTCCGGCTACTGCAAGGTCAGGACAGCGATGATCGCTATAGCGTTGCCTGGATAGACAGCATGGCAAGCGGGCGGCATTTAGGCCGTGGCATTGCCATGTGCGGGCATCATGCTGATGCGGAAGAATTGCCGGTGGATTTCAGGAGTCCTGCCCAGATCAAACGCAGCCGTGCCATCCCGTTTGATTTCCCCAGTTTTGTGCTGAACCCGCTGAGTATCGCTGCCTTCAATGCGTTGTACTTTAGGCGCGAGGGCGCGAAGCAGCAGCCGTTCATCAGCAGTTACGATTCTTTCTTTTATCCTTTGGATGCAATTGGCAATTGGAACCGTTTGTATGGCAAGCGTGGTTTCGTGCAATACCAGTGCGTGATTCCAGAGGCGACTGCATCTGACGGCATCCGGAAATTGCTCGAAGAATTGTCGGACAGTCATCGGCCATCCTTCCTCGCAGTGCTGAAGCGTTTCGGCGCACAGGGCAAGGGGCTACTGTCCTTTCCCATGGCGGGCTACACCCTGGCGCTGGATTTGCCCATCCGCGACGATGGCTTGTTTATGCTGCTGGATAAATTGGATAAAATTGTTCTGCAACACGGGGGGCGCGTGTACCTCGCCAAGGATGCGCGGCTTGCTGCGGATTCTTTTCGCGCCATGTATCCGCGTTATGACGAATGGCTCAAGATCAAGCATGCGGTTGATCCGCAAAATGCATTCTGTTCCAGCCTGTCGCGTCGTCTGGAAATTGGAGGCAAAACACCATGAGTGAAACCGTACTGATACTTGGAGCCACTTCCGCTATCGCTCGTGCTACTGCCGCCGCCTTTGCTGCGCGCGGCGATGCCTTGTACCTGGCATCGCGCGACCTGGATGAATTGCAGCGTTCCGCTGCGGATTTACGGCTACGCTATGGTGTCGAGGTTCGCTATGGCACGTTCGATGCGGAGGCGATATCAACCCACGAAGCGTTTCTGCAATCCGTGCTCGCAGAAATGCCGAATCTTTCCGGCGTGGTGCTGGCCTTCGGCTACCTCGGCGACCAGCAAGCGGCGCGCGACTTCAAGGTGGGTGCAAAAATTATCGCAGCCAATTTTACCGGTGCGGCTTCCATCCTGAATTATTGCGCGAATTATTTCGAGCCGTTGCAGCGCGGCTTTATCATCGGCATCGCTTCGGTGGCGGGAGATCGCGGCAGGCAAAGCAACTATGTATATGGCGCCGCGAAAGGCGCGCTGAGTTTGTATCTGCAAGGGTTGCGTAACCGCCTGTTTGCCAGCGGCGTGCGTGTTATCACCATCAAGCCGGGATTTGTGGATACCGCCATGACCTATGGATTGCCCGGACTATTTCTGGTGGCGTCCCCGCAAGACATCGGCGAGCGCATTGTCGCGACCTTGGGCAAGTCGGCGGATGTGGTTTACCTGCCGTGGTTCTGGCGCTACATTATGCTCATCATCAAACACATCCCGGAATCCATTTTCAAGCGGATGAAATTGTGAACGTGGTGCAAGCGGACAAGCCAGTTGTTGCTGCATTCGATTTCGACGGCACGCTGACGCGGCGCGACACCCTGCTGCCATTCCTGCTGCATACGCTCGGCGCGGCTGCGGTTGCGCGCCACGCACTCGTGCTCTCCCAGACCATGGCGGGTTACGCGCTCGGTCTGATTGCTAACGGTGTTGCGAAAGAACGGGTGCTCGTCCGTTACCTCGGCGGGATGCGCCTGGATGAATTGCAACAGGAAGCCGAGCAGTTTGCGGCGTATGTGCTGCCAGGCCTTCTTCGTGAAAATGCCATGCAACGCCTGGCTTGGCACCAGCAGCAGGGGCACCGTTGCGTGGTGATCAGCGCTTCGCTGGAACTCTATGTGCGGCCTTGGGCACAAAGGGCGGGTTTCGACGATGTGATCGCCACGCATCTGGAAATACGAGAAGACGGGCGTATTACCGGAAAACTGTCCGGAGCGAACTGTTACGGCATCGAGAAAACACGACGGCTGCAAGCATTGCTGGGCGCACGCGATGGTTATACTTTATATGCATACGGCGATAGCCGGGGCGACCGGGAATTGCTGTCATTGGCCGATTACGCTTACTATCGGCAAATTCCCAACTCGTAAATGAATAAAGTGTTCGATCTCTTGCGTCTGATGCGTCCCCACCAGTGGGTGAAAAACGCTTTCGTGTTCACCGGCCTGCTGTTCGGCCATGCCTGGCATGATCCCCATATGGTCACGCAGGTGATGATCGCTTTCGCCGCGTTTTGCTTGGTCTCCAGCGCGGTCTATGTGTTCAACGACATTGTTGATATAGAGCAGGATCGCCTGCATCCTAAAAAAAGCCAGCGGCCATTGGCGGCAGGGAAGGTGGGCATATCAGCCGCCGTTATACTCGCGGTGCTGCTGGGCGTGCTGGGTTTGTTGCTGGCTTATAGTGCATCGCCGAAAGTGCTCCTCATTCTTGTAGGCTATGCGCTGATGAACTTTGCCTATTCGCTACGCCTCAAGCATGTGGTGATTCTGGATGTTTTTATCATCGCCACCGGCTTCATGCTGCGCATCCTCGCCGGGACGCTTGGTGTCGGCATTCCACCCTCGCAATGGTTATTGCTGTGCGGCCTGATGGTGACGTTGTTCCTCGGCTTCACCAAACGCCGCGCGGAAATTATTGCGCTGACCGAAGACAAGGCCGCCCACCGCAAGGTGCTGGAACATTACAGCCCGGTGCTGCTGGACAAGATGATAGGAATTACCGCCGCCGGGCTGATCATGAGCTACAGCCTCTACACCATGAACGCCGACACCATCCGCATCCACGGTACCGCCAACTTGATCTACACCGTGCCATTCGTGATGTACGGCGTGTTCCGCTACATCTACCTGTTGCACCACCAGAGCCGGGGCGGCGACCCATCGCATGATCTGGTGCGCGATCCGCACTTGTTCATCGTGGTTGGCGCGTGGCTGGTTGCTACTATTTTGCTGATTGCATGACACACGCCGTCTTGTCCGGTTGGCGCTTCCGCGCGCTGATGCTGATCGTGTTGTTGAGTGCCATCGGCTATCTTGCATTCTCGCTGTGGGGCGGCTGGCAGGAAGTAGTGGCGGCGATGGTGCGCGTGGGTTTTATCGGCACCGCCATTGCGCTCGCGCTGTCGTTGGTCAACTACGGGATGCGCTTTGTACGCTGGCAAAAATATCTTGAACTGCTCGGCCATCGCGTGCATACCCCGGAGAGCCTGCGCATCTACATCGCGGGCTTCGGTCTCACCGTGATTCCCGGCAAGGCGGGCGAAACCATCCGCAGCGTGTTCCTGAAAAATCATGGCATTTCATATCCGGAAAGCCTGGCGGCGTATTTCTCGGATCAATTCTCCAATCTCATCAGCATGCTGTTGCTGGTCTCCATCGGCTTGTGGGTGTATGAGCCAGCCAAGCCGCTGGTGGTGATCCTGGCTGCACTGATTCTGACTGGCTTGTTTGTGCTCCAGCAAACCAAATGGCTGCAAACACTAAGAGCGATGGCGCTAAACAAGCTGCCCGCGCGTCCGGCGCATTTCATTACCTCGGCTATTGAAATCGTGCTGCATTCCGGGCGTTGCTTCCGCCTGCCCATGCTGCTGTATGGCATTGTCCTCGGGCTGGTAGCATGGGGTGCGGAAGGAGTGGCGTTCTACTACATCATGCATGTCCTCGGTAGCGACCTGTCGTTGCCGACCGCGCTGTTTATTTATGCCTTCTCCATGCTGGTCGGTGCGTTCAGTTTTCTACCTGGCGGCCTCGGCGGGTTTGAAGCTTCTATGGTTGCATTGTTGATGCTGAACAACGTTGCACAACCGCAAGCCGTAGCCGCGACCGTGCTGATCCGCTTGGCGACGCTGTGGTTTGCCGTGGCGCTGGGCGTGATTGCACTGAGTATGTCAGAGCGGAAAGATTCTCGTAGGGTGGGTTAGCGTAGCGTAACCCGCCGGCAGATGTGATGTCGAATGCTCTACAACAGCGGCTCCAGTTTTTGCATTACATTGCGCAAGATAATCGGCTGTGCCTGCGCAACCGGATGCAGGTTATCGGCCTGAAACTGTTCCGGCGCGATGCCTTCCAGAAAAAATGGAACCAGCGCCGCATGGTATCGTTGCGCCAGTTTCGGATACAGTGCCTTGAAGCGGGCGGTGTAGTCCGCGCCGTAATTGGGCGGCAGTTGCATGCCCAGCAGCAATACCTTGGCGCGTGCTTTGCGCGATTGCTGGATAAGATTGGCGAGGTTGGCCTCGATGTCTGCGATGGGTACGCCGCGCAGGCCGTCATTGGCACCGAGTTCGAGGATCACGATGCCGGGCTGGTGCTGACTCAATGTCGCAGCGATGCGCTGGCGTCCGCCGGTAGCGGTATCGCCGCTGATGCTGGCGTTGACCACCTGATATTGCGGATGGCTGCGTTGCAACTCCTGCTGCAACAGATTCACCCAGCCCGCCTCACGCGGGATACCATATGCCGCCGATAAGCTGTCGCCGAACACCAGAATGTTTTTTTCGGCATAAGCAGGATGAGGCAACCACAGCGTGGCGAATAGCAAGATAATTATTAAAACCGTCATTCCGGGCTTGACCCGGAATCCAGCGTTTCTATTAAACTGGATTCCCGCCTTCGCTGGAAAGACCCCGTAGGGGTTCTCGTGCCCTGTGGGTACAAAACCGAAATACTTTGAGGTATTCATGGCATCCATTGTGCAGGCAGTCAATCTTGGTAAGCAAGTGGAAAGTCCTTCAATGGAAGGAGAGGTGCAGCCGCTGGTCATCCTGCACGAGATCAATTTCACTGTGGAAGCGGGCGACAGCCTGGCGATACTTGGCGCGTCCGGCTCCGGCAAGTCCACTCTGCTGGGCCTGCTGGCCGGGCTGGATGCGCCCAGCAGCGGCACAGTGTTTCTCGATGGCACGGATATTTTCTCCTTCGATGAAGATGGCCGCGCGCGCCTGCGCGGACGTTTGGCAGGATTCGTATTCCAGTCGTTTCAGTTGCTGCCCGCGCTCACCGCGCTGGAAAACGTGATGTTGCCACTGGAACTGCACGGCGCACCCGATGCGCGCGCACGCGCCACGGAAGCCTTGGAGCGCGTTGGCCTTGCTCATCGTATGTCGCACCTGCCGAAACACCTTTCCGGCGGCGAACAGCAGCGCGTGGCGATTGCGCGCGCTTTCGTCGTCCAGCCAAAAATATTGTTTGCGGATGAGCCGACCGGCAACCTCGATGCCGCCACCGGCAACCAGATCATCGAACTGATGCTGGAACTGAATCGTGCGCAAGGCACCACGCTGATACTCGTCACCCACGACGAAGCGCTGGCGCGGCGTTGCAACAGGCAGTTGCACTTGGCGGCGGGGCGGGTGGTGTAATGGATATAAAGCAAGAAGTACGAATATTAAACGCTTCAGCAGAATTAATTGAGAGTTATGTCAATTATTCGGTATGTTGTTTCCCGGAAGACAGAACGAAGATTGTCACGACCGTTTTGCCACAGGATCACATCGCGAAAAAGTATTTTTTTATATTGCTTCTAGAGGTGTTTGAAGGAGTGCACAAAGAAATGATCCCCAGTAAAAATAATGGGGATGGTCTACTCAACCTGTTACATGGAATTGCTACTTCTCCTGAATTAGGAGAATCTTCTGGTACGCACAGATTATTGTTAGCTACTGAGAATTTTATTTCATGGCTCAATCATGAATTTGAGTGTGAAATTTATTCGGCGAATATTGGTAAAGAAATTCGAATAAAACTTACACGAAAAAAGGCTATCTACTTAATTGGTAATCGTTGTAAGCATTCGCTTCTTCGATCAAATTCGATACTAAATAAAATGATAAAAATCTACAAAAACAGTGGGGTCGAATTAGATACAGGAACTGAGCTGATGATTTTAGAGGACATTGATAATTGGTTGCTCGATGATTTTGGTGGTTACCATTTCACGAAGCTATGTGAGTTAAGCAGTGAAGTGCATCATGGCATCATGCAGTATATAGGCCCAGTACGTAGGCAGAGGCTGGAGCAGATCGATGAAGTACGCTACGCCTATAAAATACCTCCTTCATTGACTGAGGAAGAGAGCAAATTCGAATTCTATGAATTGCTCAATCGAGCTAGGTCTCCTTGGATGCCCACAATAAAAACTTGGAAGTCTTTAGAAGAAGAAAGCTATTTGTAGTTACTTCAGTGAATAGAAAATGAACCTCCTCCACCTCTCCCTTAATCTGCTTCGCCGTGACTGGCGCGCCGGGGAATGGCGCGTGCTGCTCATCGCGCTGGTGCTGGCGGTGGGCAGCATTTCTACCGTGGGGTTGTTCGCGGATCGGGTGCGGCTGGCGTTGCAACAGGAGGCGACCAGCTTGCTTGGCGCGGACTTGCGTATTTCTTCGACGCGGCCATTGCCGCCTGCTTATCGTGATGCCGCGCGGCAGCGCGGGTTGCGTGTGGTGGAAACGGCGAGTTTCCCCAGCATGGTGGCGGGCAAGCAGCAGAATGTGCTGGCGGAAATCTTGGCGGTGGGGGAGGGGTATCCGCTGCGTGGGGAAATCATCATTGATGATGGGAATGGGGAGCATCTTCGCTCAACGCTTGTTCCCTCACCCCAGCCCTCTCCCGGCGGGAGAGGGGGCATTCCTGCGCGCGGCACGTTGTGGGCGGATGCGCGGCTGATGCAGCGGCTGGGTTTGCAATTGGGCGATGAGGTGGGGATCGGTGCGTTGCATTTGCGCTTGGCCGCAGAGGTGGTGCGCGACGTGGATCAGTCGGTCGGCTTTGCCAGCTTCGCGCCGCGCGTGCTGTTGAACGCGAGTGATCTGCCTTCAAGTGGCTTGGTGCAGGAGGGGAGCCGTATTAATTACCGACTGCTGGTGGCGGGCGACGCGACGCAGGTGGCCGATTTGCGCACTTGGCTGCAAGGGCGGCTGGGGGTGGGCGAGAAGATTGAGGATGTGCGCGATGCGCGTCCGGAAATTCGTACCGCGCTGGAACGCGCCGAGCATTTCCTCGGGCTGGCTGCGCTCACCGCCGTGGTGCTGGCGGGCGTCGCACTCGCACTGGCGGCACGGCATTTCATTGCGCGTCATCTGGATGCCTGCGCGATGATGCGCTGCCTCGGTGCGGCTCAGGCGCAAGTGTTGCGTATCTTTCTGTACCAGTTTCTGCTGCTCGGCGCGTGTGCCGTGTTGCTGGGCGGGCTGCTTGGTTATGCCGCGCAGGCCGTGCTGGTGCAGTCCATCGCCTCGATGCGTGATGCGGGTTTGCCGCCGCCGAGCTGGACACCGTTGTGGCAGGCCGCTGCCAGCGGCATGGCGCTGTTGCTGGGTTTCGCTTTCCTGCCGCTGTGGCAATTGAAAAGCGTTTCGCCGCTGCGCGTGATCCGCCGCGAACTGGGCGTGCCGGAAGCGGGCACCGGATTGTTGTATGCCTCCGGTGGTGCTGTGCTGTGTGGTCTGTTCCTGTGGCAGGCCGGTTCGCTCAAGCTGGGATTGACCGTGCTGGGCGGCTTGGTGGCAGGCTTGCTATTGTTCGGTTTGCTGGCGTGGCTTGTGGTGCGCGCGTTGGCTAAATTTGGTAGTCATGCATTTTCCAATCTGGCGCGGCACGGGCGCAGCAACGCGGTGCAAATCGTCGCGCTCAGTCTGGGCGGCATGGCTTTGCTGCTGCTCACCTTCGTGCGCGCTGACCTGATGGAAAGCTGGCGTTCGCGCCTGCCGCCGGATGCGCCTAACCGTTTCATCGTCAACATTCAACCCGACCAGCGCGCGGCGGTGCGGGATTTTTTCGCGCAGCAAAAATTGCCGCAGCCGGAATTATTTCCCATGGTGCGCGGGCGCTTGGTGGCGATTAACCAGCGCGCGGTCAGCGGTGACGATTATCCCGATCCGCGCGCACGCGGGCTGGTGGAGCGCGAGACCAATTTGTCGTGGATGGTGAGTCAGCCTAAAAATAATGAGCTGATGCAGGGGAAGTGGTTCGGGCAGGGTGCAACATCCGAACTGTCGGTGGAAGAGGGCTTCGCCAAAACCTTGGGCATACACATGGGCGACACCCTAACCTACGACGTGGCGGGCAGCCAGTTCAGCGCGCGGGTGGTGAATCTGCGCAAGGTGCAATGGGATTCCATGCAGGTAAATTTTTTCGTAATTGCCGCACCCGGCATGTTGGAAGATTTCCCGGCCAGCTACATCACCAGCTTTTATTTGCCACCGGACAAGGCGCAGTCGGCGAATGCGTTGATCAAAAAATTCCCCAACCTGCTGCTGGTCGACATTGAGGCAATGATAGAGCAGGTGCGCCACATCATGGACCAGATCGCGCAGACCATGAGCGCAGTGTTTTTGTTCACTCTGCTGAGCGGGATGGCCGTGCTGTATGCTGCGTTACTCTCCACGCAAGACGAGCGCATCCATCAGGCTGCCATCCTGCGCACATTGGGTGCGGATAGTCATTATCTGCGGCGCTTGCACCTGACCGAATTTGCTACGCTGGGCGCATTGAGTGGACTATTTGCCGCTGGGGGTGCGGAGTTGCTGGGCTGGGTGCTGGCGCAGCGCGTGCTGGAAATTCCTTATCATCCGGGCGTGATGATCTGGCTGGTCGGGACGGGCGGCGGCATGTTTATTGTGACGCTGGCGGGGTGGTTGGCGACGCGGCATGTTGCGCAGATGCCACCGTTGCGAGTGCTGCAATCGGTTTAAATCAAATACTGCACACTTAAAATTACCGTTCGCCCTGAGCCTGTCGAAGGGTTCTGGATAAGTGGCTGGTGGTTCGACAAGCTCACCACGAACGGTTAAGTGATTAATATTGGGTTTAGCCGCCTTCTTCCATCGCCATTTCAAGTTCCAGCCAGCTCTCTTCCAGTTCGGCGACTTTAGCTTCCAGACTTGCATGCAGAGTATTTAACTGGTTGATCTTGTCGCGGTCTGGGTTGGTGTAGGTAGCCGGGTCGGCCAGTTGGCGGTTGACTGCGGCGAGTTCTGTCTGCGCGGTTGCCAGTGCGGTTTCGAGCTTGCCCTGTTTTGATAGCAGCGCCTTTTTATTCGGCTTGGGGGTGTTTTCGCGGCGCGGTTTTTCCGGCTGGGTTTGAGTTGCAGCTTCGCGCGGGCGGCGAGTTTCGATCCAGCTTTTGTAGTCTTCCAGATCGCCATCGAACAGCTTGGCTTCGCCGTCCGCTACCAGCCACAATTCATCGGCCACGGCGCGGATCAGGCTGCGGTCATGTGACACGATTACCACCGCGCCAGTGTATTCCTCCAGCGCCAGCGTGAGCGCATCGCGCATGTCCAGATCGAGATGGTTGGTGGGTTCGTCGAGCAGCAGCAGGTGCGGTTTCTGCCACGCCAACAGCGCGAGCGCCAGACGGCTTTTTTCTCCACCGGAGAAACTTGCCACCGGGCGGTCTTCGCTGTCTCCAGCCAGACCGAAGCGGCCCAGAAAAGTGCGCAACGCCAAGGTGGTTTCCTTGGGAGCCAGTCGTTCCATGTGTCGCAGCGGCGTCGCCGCGCTGTCCAGGTTTTCCAGTTGGTGTTGGGCGAAGTAACCGATGCGGATGTCGGGGGTGAATTCCAGCTTGCCCTGAGTCGGAGCGAGTTCGCCTACCAGCAATTTGATCAGGGTAGATTTACCTGCGCCATTCGGCCCGAGCAGGGCGATGCGCGCACCTGCGCGCAGGACGAGGTTGATGTGGCGGAACAGGGTTTTGTCGCCATAGCTGAAGCCCATTTCATCGGCGCGCAGCAACAGGTCGGGGCCGCGTTCCGGCGCTTCGATCTCCAGCTCGAAATGGCCGTCTGCGACATGGGCCGGGGCGATGCGCGTGAGCCGCTCCAGCGCCTTGACGCGGCTCTGCGCTTGTTTGGCCTTGGTCGCCTTGGCGCGGAAGCGGCGCACGAAATCTTCCAGATGTGCAATCTTCGCCTGCTGCGTCTGGAACGCTTGATTTTGCTGGGCGATGCGTTCGGCGCGGGCGCGTTCGAAGTCGTCGTAGTTACCGGAATAACAATCGATGGTCAGGTCGTGGACATGGGCGATGCGGTTGACGCAGGCATTGAGAAATTCGCGGTCGTGCGAGACCAGCAAAATGCTGCCTGCGTAGCGCGCCAGATACTGTTCGAGCCAGAGGATGGCTTCGAGGTCGAGGTGGTTGGTGGGTTCGTCCAGCAACAGCAGATCGGCCCGGTGCATCAGTGCGCGCGCCAGATTCAGGCGCATGCGCCAGCCGCCGGAAAAGCTGGCGACCGGGCGCTCCAGCGTGTCGTTGGCAAACCCCAGCCCGTTTAATAGTTGTGCGGCGCGCGCTGGGGCGACGTAGCCATTGATGGCTTCGTAGCGGTGCTGGGCCTCAAACCAGGCAGCATCATGTTGTTCACGTGCCAGCGTCTTTTCCAGCAGGCGCAACTCGGCATCGCCATCGAGTACGAATTCCAGCGCGGACTGATCGGAGGTGGCGATTTCCTGTTCGACAAAAGCGATGGTCTTGCCCGATTGCATGGAGATTTCACCGCCGTCCGGTTTGATTTCGCCGCGTATCAGGCGAAACAGGGTGGATTTACCGCAGCCGTTTTTGCCGACCAGGCCGATGCGCTGGTCGCTATACGCCTGCAAATTCACATTCTGCAGCAGCGGGATGCCGCCTTGCAGGTAAGTCAGATTCTGGATATTAAGCATGGCGCGATGATAACAGAGGCGTTCGTAATTTTTAGGTGCGGCGCGGTTTTGTGGGATTTGGGAACTTACTGGAAGCTGGAATGCCATATGGCTGTTCCGAATAAACGGAATGCTCTTTCGCATAAGCAGGAAATCCAGTAAAGTGACTCTCCGCCACAACCTAATAAGAGCAAAAATTATGAGTATAAAAGGGCAACAATTACAAGACCCGTTCCTGAATACGTTGCGCAAGGAACATGTTCAGGTCGCTATTTATCTGGTGAACGGTATCAAATTGCAAGGTCAGGTCGAGTCGTTTGACCAGTATGTGATCTTGCTGAAAAACACCGTCACTCAGATGGTTTATAAGCACGCCGTTTCCACTATCGTCCCTGCACGCTCTGTGACCATCCCGCTAGACGTCGAGTAATGTACGAGTCTACAACCGCTGAAAATACGGCGGTATTGGTCAGTCTCGATTTTGGCGCACCGGATTACGCAGAAAGTCTGGAAGAGTTACGCTTGCTCGCAGAGAGCGCGGGTGTGCGCACCATTGCGCTGGTGGAGGGCAAGCGCCAGCGTCCGGATGCTTCATTATTCGCGGGCAGTGGCAAAGTAGATGAGATTGCCGCTATCGTCGAGCAGCACGAAGTTCCGTTGGTGATTTTTAATCACGATCTGTCCCCCGCGCAGATGCGCAATCTCACCGCCAAGATCAAGACCCGCGTGATCGACCGCACCATGTTGATTCTGGATATTTTTGCATTGCGCGCGCAAAGCCATGAAGGCAAGGTGCAGGTCGAGCTGGCGCAGCTGAAATATCTTTCCACACGCCTGGTCGGGATGAATCAGGACATGGGGCAGCAGAAATACGCCGTAGGCGCGCGCGGGCCGGGTGAAACACAGTTGGAACTGGATCGACGCAAGCTGGATAAGCGCGTGCAGTTGTTGAATGACCGGCTGAAAAAACTCAAGCTCCATCGCCAAGTGCAGCGCCGTGCGCGCAACCGTTCCGATGTGTTGTCGGTGTCCATCGTCGGCTACACCAACGCGGGTAAATCCACTTTGTTCAACCGGCTGACCCAAGCCAATGTATATGTGGCGGATCAGTTGTTCGCCACGCTGGACACGACTTCGCGCAAGGTATTTATCGAGGGCACGGGGCAGGTGGTGTTGTCGGATACGGTCGGATTCATCCGCCATCTGCCGCATGGTCTGGTGGCGGCGTTTCGCAGTACATTGGAAGAAACGGCGCAGGCCGATTTGTTGCTGCATGTGGTGGATGCGAACAGTTCCGAGCGGTTTGACCAAATTGCCGAAGTGAATAAGGTATTGCAGGAAATCGATGCACAGCATATCCCACAGGTTCTGGTGTTCAATAAAATTGATTTGCAGGACACGCCTGCGGGCGTTCAGCGCGACGAATATGGTAGAATTGCACGCATTTTCTTGAGCGCCAAGACCGGCGCGGGGCTGGATGAATTGCGCGCGGCGCTGGCAGAAGTGCGCGATGCGCAGACACAGGATGCACAAGGTGCGCAAGCGCCGCAATGGCATCCCCTTGATAACTGACACACTGACAGCAGGATGGACTTATGGGACTGAATGACCCGCAATGGGGTAATAAAAATAACGGGGGCCCGGGCGGCCCGCCAGACCTTGAAGCCGTGTTGCGCGACCTCAATAATAAGATTGCGGCGCTTTTTGGGCGCAAAGGCGGCGCTCCGGGCGGCAGTGGCGGAGGTGTGTCAGGTAAGGGATTGGGCGGCGGCATCGGTCTGATCGTGGTGGTGGTTGCGTTGATCTGGATCGGCAGCGGCTTCTATATTGTCGACGCCAGTCAGCGTGGCGTGGTGCTGCGTTTTGGCAAGTACCTCGAAGCTACCCAGGCGGGGCCGCGTTGGCATTGGCCTTTCCCCATCGAAACTGTTGAAGTGGTGAGCTTGAGCCAGGTCAGGACGGTAGAGGTCGGCTATCGCGACAACGTCAAGAACAAGATGCTGCAAGAATCACTGATGCTGACCGACGACGAGAATATCATCGACATCCAGTTCGCCGTGCAGTATTTCCTGAAAGATCCCGCCGATTATTTGTTCAATAACCGCGCGCCGGACGAGAACGTGCGCCAAGCGGCGGAAACTGCCATCCGCGAGATCGTCGGCAAAAGCAAAATGGACTTCGTGCTGTATGAAGGTCGCGAGCAGGTGGCGGCATCCACGACCAAACTGATTCAGGATATTCTGGATCGCTACAAGTCGGGAATTTTGGTGAGCAAGGTCACCATGCAGAATGCGCAGCCGCCAGAGCAGGTGCAGGCGGCGTTCGACGATGCGGTGAAAGCCGGGCAGGACAGGGAGCGCCAGAAGAATGAAGGCCAGGCTTATGCCAATGACGTAGTGCCCAAGGCCAACGGTGCGGCAGCGCGACTGATGCAGGAAGCCGATGGCTATAAGCAGCGCGTGATTGCGAATGCGGAAGGCGATGCCAGCCGCTTCAAACAGATACTGGTGGAATACGAGAAAGCTCCCGGCGTGACGCGCGAGCGCATGTATATCGATATGATGCAGCAAATTTTGAGTAGCAGCAGCAAGGTGCTGGTGGATCAGAAAAACGGTGGCAATAACTTGTTGTACTTGCCTCTGGATAAGCTGATTCAAAGCACTAATCCGGGTTCGGATATGCAATCGGCAGCGGGCAAGTCGGCTAATAACGCGGAACAGGTCGCACCTCAACCCGTCGTAGCGGCGCCTGATCTGGCCGCGCCGAGTGGGCGGGATAGCTTGCGCGGTCGTGACAGGGAGGCACGCCAATGAAAAACCATATCGGTAATATTCTGGTGGGAGCAGTCGCCCTGTTGGTGCTGTTCAGTCTGAGCATGTTTGTGGTGGATCAGCGCCAGACCGCGATTGTGTTCCAGCTCGGTGAAGTGATGGGCGTGAAGACCGAGCCCGGCCTGTATTTCAAGATACCGTTGGTGCAGAACGTGCGCTATTTCGATTCGCGTATTCTGACCATGGACAGCGAGGAACCGGAGCGTTTCATTACGGCGGAAAAGAAAAACGTGATGGTGGATTCCTTCGTCAAGTGGCGCATCGCCGATGTGAAGCAGTATTACATCAGTGTGGGCGGGGATGAGGATCGTGCGCGCACCCGCTTGATGCAGACGGTGAATGCCAGTATGCGCGAGGAGTTCGGCAAGCGTACTATCCACGAGGTGGTGTCCGGTGAGCGCGAGCAGATCATGCAAGTGCTGCGCGAAAAAGCGGATTTTGACGCTCGCAAGATCGGTGTTCAGGTTTTGGATGTGCGCCTGAAGCGTGTAGATTTTCCGCCCGAGATCAGCGATTCGGTGTATGGACGTATGGACGCCGAACGTAAGCGGGTCGCCAACGAATTGCGTGCAACGGGTAATGCCGAAAGTGAAAAAATCCGCGCAGACGCGGATCGCCAGCGTGAAGTGATACTCGCCGACGCCTATCGCGATGCGCAGAAAATCAAGGGCGATGGCGATGCCAAGGCGACCTCGATTTATGCCGCCGCGTTCGGGCGTAATTCTGAGTTCTACTCGTTCTACCGCAGTCTGGAAGCCTATAAGCAAAGCTTCAAAAGCAAGGCCGACGTGATGGTTCTCGACCCTAGTTCCGCTTTCTTCAAGTATCTAAAAAGTTCTGGAAAAACAGGCAAGTAGAGGATGGGGAATTATTGGTTGATCGGATTGGCATTGATGCTCGTCATTGAGGGCATCATGCCATTCCTGTTTCCTGCCCAGTGGCGCGACACGTTTCGCAGGCTGGTGCAGCTTACCGACGGACAACTCCGCTTCATAGGAATGACTTCGATGCTGTGTGGCCTGCTGGTGTTGTATTGGGTGAAGTGATGCCGAATTCAAATTGGTTATTGCCGGAATATATTCAGGACATGTTGCCGGACGAGGCATGGCGCATTGAGCGTATGCGTGCCGATGTGCTTGAATTGCTGCGCCTGTCCGGCTACCAACTGGTGGCGCCGCCGCTGCTGGAATATGCCGAGTCGCTGCTGGTCAACGGCAGCGACGACATGGACTTGCGCACCTTCAAGCTGGTCGACCAGTTGAGCGGACGCACGCTGGCATTGCGCGCTGACATCACGTCGCAGGTGGCGCGCATCGACGCGCACCTGCTTAATCGCCAGGGCGTGACGCGCTTGTGTTATGCGGGCAGCGTGCTGCACACCCAACCCGCCGGACTGATGCGTACACGTGAACCGTTGCAAATTGGTGCTGAATTGTACGGCCACAACGGTCTGGAAAGCGATCTCGAAGTGCAGCGCGTAATGTTGCAGGCATTGACCTTGCTCGGCATCGAAGGCGTGCATCTCGATCTCGGCCATGTCGCATTGTTCCGTGCTTTAGTCAGGCGTGCCGGGATTACCAAGGAATTGGAAACGGAATTGTTCGGTGCCTTGCAAGGCAAGGATGCACCCGCGTTGCATCAGTTGGTGGATGGGCTGGCTGCTGACGTAAAAAATGCTTTGCTGGCGCTACCGCAGTTGTACGGTGGAGTAGAAGTTATTGCCCGCGCCCGCGCGATATTGCCGAACTATCCTGAAGTAACGGCGGCTCTTGGCGAACTTGAGCAAGCCGCAACCAAGCTGCAGCCGCTCGCGCATAGCATCGGCATCGACTTGGCCGAACTGCGTGGCTACCATTACCATAGCGGTATGGTGTTCGCGGCCTATCATGCGGGCAGCCACGATGCCATTGCATTAGGGGGTCGTTACGACGATGTGGGCAAGAGTTTTGGGCGCGCACGTCCCGCAACTGGATTCAGCATGGACTTGCGCCAGTTGCATGGCTTGCTGGAAAAACAGATGCAGCCCAAGGATATTCTGGCCCCACATCGCGATGACCAAGCGCTACAGGATAAAATCGCGCAATTGCGCGCGCAGGGTCATGCCGTGGTGGTGGATTTGCTCGGCGATGTAACACATCGCACTGAATTGAATTGTGACCGCGAGCTGGTGTTGCGCAATGGCGTATGGGTTGTGGTTGAAATGTAAACCTCAACCCCTCCCGGCCTCCCCTTGTCAGGGGAGGTGACCGAGTTCCTCCCCTGACAAGGGGAGGTTAGGAGGGGTTGGGTTGGTCTTAAACGAGTAGCAATCAATAGCAAATTAGGAATTAGCAATGGCTAAGAATGTAGTGGTAATCGGCACCCAATGGGGCGATGAAGGCAAGGGCAAGATCGTTGACTGGCTGACCGATCATGCGCAAGGTGTGGTGCGCTTTCAGGGTGGGCATAACGCAGGGCACACACTGGTTATCGGCGGCAAGAAAACGGTGCTGCGCCTGATACCTTCCGGAATTATGCGCGATCACGTGATGTGTTACATCGGCAACGGCGTGGTGGTGTCGCCGCAAGCTTTGCTGAAGGAAATGGACGAACTGACATTGGCCGGAATTGATGTCTATGGCCGCTTGAAAATATCCGAGGCCTGCCCGTTGATTTTGCCCTATCACGAAGCGATTGATAAGGCGCGTGAAGTGGCAAAAGGCGATGCCAAAATTGGTACCACCGGTCGTGGCATCGGCCCCGCGTACGAAGATAAAGTGGCGCGTCGCGCGATACGTTTGCAGGATATTTTTTACCGCGAACGCTTCGCTGCAAAACTGGGCGAAGTGTTGGATTATCACAACTTCGTGTTGAAGAATTATTTCAATACTGCAACGGTGGATTTTCAGCAGACTTTAGATGAAACGCTGGCGTTGGCCGAACGCATCAAGCCGCTGGTGATGGATGTACCGCGTGCCTTGTATGAAGCCAATCAGGCGGGCAAGAGCCTGTTGTTCGAAGGCGCGCAAGGATCGCTGCTGGACATCGATCATGGCACCTATCCATTTGTTACCTCCAGCAACTGTGTTGCCGGTGCGGCGTGCGCCGGTGCAGGCGTGGGGCCGCAAATGCTCCATTACGTGCTCGGCATCACCAAGGCTTATACCACGCGCGTCGGCTCCGGTCCCTTCCCGACCGAGTTGTATGACGCAGTCGATAAATGCGATCCGATAGGCGAAGGTCTCGCTAAACGTGGCCATGAATTTGGTTCCGTCACCGGTCGTGCGCGTCGCTGCGGATGGTTTGATGCCGCCGCACTCAAGCGCTCCATCCAGATCAACGGTGTTTCGGGTTTGTGTGTGACCAAGCTGGATGTAATGGATGGGATGGAAGTTGTGAGCCTCGGCGTCGGCTATCGCATTAATGGGGTAGATAGCGATATTCTGCCGGTTGGCGCGGACGCATTGGCGGATTGTCAGGCGGTGTATGAAGAAATGCCGGGGTGGAGTGAAAGCACTCTGGGTGTACAACGCTACGAAGACCTGCCCAAAGCTGCGCGCAACTATCTGGAGCGGATTGCGGAAGTCTGTGGCGTGCCGGTCGATATGGTTTCCACCGGGCCGGATCGCGATGAAACGATAGTCCTGCGGCATCCGTTTGCTGCATAAACACAATTAAAAAAACTGCGCGTTTTGCACCCGCGTTACGCTACTTGATTTAGATCAGCATCAAGTAATGACCGCTTTATGTCATTCAACCATGCAGGTTCGGAACTTTCTGGCCGGATAGTCTTCTCCTCGGTTCCTTCTGGCCAGTGCCGCGAAATCTCCGATACCAATGACTTAAACTGCCAGAGTGCTTCGTTTAGCAACGGCACATACTCGGGTATGCATTCGGGATCATCTATGAAACGCTGTATCAAGTCCGCCGGATTGCGGGGATCAAAACCGGCATCAAGCAGTTCCAACTTCAATGCGGCCAATCGTGTTTTGGCAAGATCATAAATCTTGCCGTGACTTTCCGGGTCGGAATTTTCGTTGAAATCTTCAAACAGCTCTGCAATCAGCGTGGTCTGCGCAAAGAGGTGTGCCGGATCCTTGATGCCCGATGGAACATCGGCATCATTCTCTCGGAAAATATTCAGGTGGCCGATCAGATTTTGTCCATATTGTCTGGAATTTAGTTTGAGTATCATCTCCAGCTTATTCCATGGCACCTTTGGCCGGTCGGAATCAAATGCCTTGGCAGCAACCTCCGCGATTGCCAAAATCTGACCATAACGGCTGATTTTATCGCCATGTAATTTACGTGGATATCCACTACCATCCATTCGTTCGTGATGCTCAAGTACCGCATCTGCAATCTCTCTGGGCAGTTCGGGAAATTCGCATAACAACAGGTAGGCTGTCAGGGGATGGGTATAGAGGTGTCGTTTTTCGGTGTCGCTCATTACATGAGATGGGGCGAGTAGTTCCGGGTCGATATGTAACAGGCCAATGTCGTGAAATAACGCAGCCGTGGACACCCATCCCTGTTCGCGCAAATTCATCCCATCACAACGGGCAAGATAAGCACTGATGACTATAAGCAGCAGGCTATGCAGATAAATATGGCGATATTTCTCACGCGCCACTGTCAACTTGAAAAAGAGAGGGGAAGGGAATTGAAAGGCAAGAATCTGGCGCTCTAAAAATTCCTTGCCGATGATTTCTGCCATCCTTTCCAACTTGCTATTGGTTTGGAGCAGCTCATGCATATCTTTCAATATGCCTTCTGAATTAAGTATATTCTCGATGGACAACGCATTGTCCAATCCTGTCAGCAGTTTGTGCTGAACCAGGCGTTCATACAGATTACTGGTAATGCGAAAGCCCGCCGCAACCAACTTTATCCCGCTCTCAGAATAGATGTCGCGATCAGCGATAATCTTGCGGGTATCCCCAAGCTCGGTTACCGCGCGTAAATAATGTTCATCATGTAATTCGGGCATTTTCAATACCGTGTTGATTCTAGTTCACCTGGCTGCGTCCGCTTTACTTTGTGTAGTACATGGCAACATCAGCATTCTTGACAGGTTGCATCTCATCATTTTCGCCTGTCGGGCACGCTGCGACTCCAGTATACATTGAGGTGCGAAAATCTTTTTAGTTTTGGCCAATCTGCAGGTTACCTTGCACTGATACTTTGTTCTCCATAACAAAAATTAGGGATACATGCCCACATGTTTACTTCGTTCCCTGCTGCCAATCCCCGCCCAAAGCTTTGACCAGTACTGCGTTAGCGACCAATCTGCGTCCAGCTATGTTGATGCTGCTGCTCTTTGCGTTCAGTGCCGTGGCCTGTGTTACGACGACATTCAGGTAGCTAACGGTGCCGGCCAAATACTGATTTTCGGTCAGCACTTGGGCTTCGGAAGCTGATTTTACAGCGGCTTGCTGCACGGCGGCTTCGTCTGCAAGTTGATGCAGCGCGGCGAGGTTGTCTTCGACCTCTTGAAACGCGGCGAGCACGGTCTGGCGATATGTGGCCACGCTGTTGTCATAAACGGCGACTGCCGCTCTCTTCTGCGCCGACAATGCGCCGCCATTGAACAAAGTCATTGCAAAAGATGGGCCGAGCGACCAGAAGCTATTAGGTGCTGTGAATAATTGCGAGAGGCTGGAATTCTGGTAACCGTAGGTGCCGGTTAAAGTCAGTGCGGGGAAAAATGCTGCCTGCGCCACGCCGATTTGGGCATTGGTTTCCACCATACGCCGTTCGGCACCAGCGATGTCAGGCCGCCGCTCCAGTAGTGCGGAAGGCAGTGAAGATGGCACCTGTGGAAGCGATGGCAGCACGTTCGTCGACAGTATCTGAAAATCTGCCGGTGCCTTACCGATCAGCACGGCTATAGCGTGTTCTAACTGCGCCCGCTGCACACCCAAGTCGATCGCTTGAGCCTTTGTTGTTTCCAGTTGAGTCTCGGCTTGGGCGACGTCGACGCGACCTGCAACGCCAGCTTCGTATTGGTTTCGGGTAATTTTCAATGAGCGTTCGTAGGCGACGCTGGTTTCTTCAAGCATCTGTTTTTCGGCATCGTCGACGCGCAGTTGGAAATAGGACTGCACCAGAGTTGCCTGGGCAGACAGCAGCGCATTCCTCAGGTCGGCGCTGCTAGCTTGGGCGGAGGCTGCGCTGGCTTCTACATTGCGTCCGATTTGCCCCCAGAGATCCGGCTCCCAACTGGCGCTCAAGGCCGAGCGTACAATGTTGTGGATCGGGGTGCCAGCAACCGCTGTCCCCGCGCTACTAATCGCACCTCGGCTACCTGACAAGGCACCAGTCACTGTTGGAAAATAGCTGGCCTGCGCCACGTCCAGCAGCGCCTGCGCCTGGCGATATGACGCAGTGGCAGCGAGAACATTCTGGTTAGATATTTCAACCTGCGAAACCAAGGCATTCAAATCCGCATCGCCGTAGATTTCCCACCAGTGTCCACGTGGCGCATCGTCCTTCGGCTCGGCTGCCTTCCAATCCTTGGCTTCTTTGTAGGCTGCGGGAGTGGTGACATCGGGCTTGTGGTAATCGGGACCGACCATGCAGCCAGTCAGCATCAGCAGGGCAGCCAAGATAAAATACGTCTTCATTATGAATATCCTTTCACTTACGGGCACTCTATGGCGTGGTGGGGAGTAGGGCATGGCGCTGTGACCGAATTCTCAGACACCACAACCGGAAACGGTCGAGATAGAGATAGACCACAGGCGTCGTATACAGCGTTAATAGCTGGCTTAGAATCAGCCCGCCAACGATGGAAATACCCAACGGCCGCCGGAACTCCGAACCGTCGGAGAAGCCAATGGCCAGAGGTATGGCGCCGAACAGCGCTGCCATAGTGGTCATCATGATCGGGCGGAAGCGCAGCAGGCAGGCCCGGTGGATAGCATCGCGCGGCGACAGGCCATCGTTTCGTTCAGCATCGATGGCGAAGTCGATCATCATGATGGCATTTTTCTTGACGATGCCGATGAGCAGGATGATGCCAATGAAAGCGATGATGGAAAGCTCGGAACCGAAAGCGAGTAGTGCCAGAATGGCGCCGACCCCGGCTGAAGGTATCGTGGACAGGATGGTCAGTGGGTGAATCAGGCTCTCATAGAGGATGCCCAGCACTAGATAGACGGCGATCAGTGCGGCCAAAATCAGCAGCGGCTGGTTATCGAGCGATGCCTGAAAGGCCTTGGCCGTACCCTGGAAACTGCCGTGCACCGAAGTCGGAACACCGATCCTGAGCATGGTGTCGTCGATGACCTTGGTTGCGTCGGAGAGCGAAACGCCGACCGGCAGATTGAATGAAATTGTCGATGCCGCGAATTGGCCCTGATGATTGACCTGCAGCGGTGTCAACGATGGCTCGTAGTGGGCAAACGAGGACAGTGGGACTGGAGTGCCTTGGTTGCCTTGAACACCGCTGGCCGCGATGACGAAAACATCCTTCAAGGTTTCCTGGCTTTGCCAGTATTGTGGCGCTGCCTCCATGACAACGTGATACTGGTTGAGCGGTTCATAAATTGTCGATACCAGACGCTGACCAAACAAATCACTTAGCGTGTTGTCGATCAGCGCTTGCGAAATACCGAGCCGCGCAGCGGCGTCACGATCCACTACCAGACTCGTTTGTAAGCCCTGATCCTGAGCATCGGTGTTAACGTCGGCGAGTTCCGGCAGCTTGGTTAATGCCTGACGGATACGCGGCTCCCAAGCCCGCAGTTCGTTTATATCGTCGGATTGCAGCGTGTATTGGTATTGTGCATTGCTGGGACGTCCGCCGATCCGAATATCCTGTTGTGGTTGCAGAAACAGGCTGGCTCCAGGCTCACGTGCGAGTTGGGGACGCAGGCGCGCTATGACCTGATCTGCGGACAGCTTACGCTCGGAAATAGGCTTTAGCGAGATGAACATGAAGCCGCCGTTGGTCTGTCCACCCCCAGTGAAGGCAACAACGTTGTCCACTGCCGGATCTGCGCGCACGATGTCCACGTAATTCGCTAATTTTTTGCGCATGGCCTGGAAGGAAATGCTCTGGTCGGCCTGGATATTTCCGGACAGCCGTCCTACGTCCTGTTGCGGAAAGAAACCTTTCGGCACGATAGTGTAAAGGTAGATATTGAAGCAGACGGTGGCAGTCAGCACCAGTAGCATGATGCGTCCGTGCGCCAGCGCCCAGTCGAGAGTAATGCGATAGCGCTCCAAGCAATAAGCGAACACGCGCTCACTGCCGTGGTAGAGCCAGCCGTGTTTTTCTTCAGTGCGTGGCTTCAGCAGACGCGCGCACATCATCGGTGTCGTTGTCAGTGATATGACCAGAGAGACCAAGATGGCGGCGGAAAGGGTGACGGCAAATTCGCGAAAAAGACGCCCGACGATGCCACCCATCAGCAAGATGGGGATAAACACCGCGATCAGTGACAGGCTCATGGATAATACAGTGAAGCCCACCTCGCGTGCGCCGCGCAGTGCGGCTTCGTAAGGCGTACTGCCGTTCTCGATATGGCGCGACACGTTCTCCAGCACGACCACTGCGTCGTCCACGACAAAGCCGGTGGCGATGGTTAGCGCCATCAACGACAGGGTGTTCAGGCTAAAGCCCGCCAAGTACATGACAGCGAAAGTGCCGATCAGCGATACCGGCACCACGACGCTGGGGATTAGCGCCGATCTGGCGTTACGCAGAAACAAAAATACAACCATCACGACCAGTGCGACGGAGATCACCAGTGTACGCTCGACTTCGTGCAGCGAACTGCGGATGGTCGGCGTACGGTCCATGACGACATTGAGGTCGATGGCGCCGGGGATGGAGGCGCGCATTTGCGGCAGCAGGGCGCGCACGCGATCCACCGTTTCGATGATGTTGGCGCCCGGCTGGCGGTTGATAATCAGCATCACCGCTGGTTTGCCGTTAAATAACCCGTCGTTGCGAATGTCCTGCATCGAGTCCACGACATTGGCGACATCACCGAGGCGCACGGCAGTGCCGTTACTATAGGCGACGATTAGCGGAATGTATTCGGCGGCCGTCTTGGCCTGATCGTCGGCGAGAATCTGCCAGTGTTGGCTGTCATCCTCGACCGCACCTTTGGGGCGGTTGGCGTTGGTTGTGGCGATGGCGGTGCGCACGGCCTCGACTCCGATGCCCATTCGGTTCAGTGCTGGCGGGTCAAGTTCGACACGCACGGCTGGCGCCGCCGCTCCGCCGACCGTAACCTGTCCGACGCCGTCGAGCTGGGAAATTTTCTGCGCCAGAATGGTCGAGGCGGCATCGTACATCTGGGGGCGCGACATTGTTGCGGAGGTCAACGACAAGATCATGATCGGCGCATCGGCCGGATTCACTTTGCGGTAGGTAGGATTGCTGGGCAGGCCGGTCGGCAGTAATGTACTCGCAGCGTTAATGGCAGCCTGCACATCGCGGGCAGCACCATCGATGTCGCGGGAAAGATCGAACTGCAGGGTGATACGAGTATTGCCGAGCGAACTGCTGGACGTGAGCTCGGTGACGCCGGCAATGACGCCGAGGGCGCGTTCGAGTGGCGTCGCCACCGTGGAAGCCATGGTCTCGGGGCTCGCACCCGGCAGCGCGGCCTGTACGGAAATGGTCGGGAAATCAACTTGCGGGAGCGGTGCCACCGGTAACAGAGTGAACGCCACGATGCCGGCCAGAGCCACACCCAGCGTCAACAGTGTCGTCGCGACCGGGCGATTGATGAATAAAGCACACGGGTTCATGTTTTGCGGGTGCGCCGCGCAAAGCGGTCGAAGGCGAGATAAATGACCGGAGTGGTAAACAGCGTCAGAACTTGGCTCACCATCAGGCCGCCGACCATGGTGATGCCCAACGGATGACGCAGTTCGGAGCCGACGCCGGTGCCCAGCATCAGCGGCAGTGCGCCCAGCAGAGCTGACATCGTGGTCATCAGGATCGGACGGAAGCGCAGCAGGCAGGCCTCATGGATCGCATCACGCGGCGACTTGCCGTGTTCGCGTTCAGCATCGAGCGCAAAGTCTATCATCATGATGGCATTTTTCTTGACGATGCCGATGAGCAGGATAATACCGATAATGGCGATGATACCGAGGTCGTTGCGCGACACCATCAGTGCCAGCAGCGCACCGACTGCTGCTGAGGGCAACGTGGACAGAATGGTTACCGGATGAATATAGCTCTCGTAGAGCACGCCAAGCACGATGTACATCGTGACGACGGCGGCGAGGATCAGCAGCAACGTGTTGTTGAGCGAGGACTGAAAGGCCAGTGCGGCGCCTTGAAAGCTGGTCTCGACGCTGATCGGTACATCCAGTTCCCCTTTGGCTTTACCGATGGCAGCAACCGCTTCGCCCAGCGAGACACCGGGTGCAAGGTTGAAGGAAATGGTTGAGGAGGGAAACTGGCCAATGTGGTTGATGGCAAGCTGAGTCGGTTTCTCGGTGACGCGGGCGATGGAGGATAGCGGCACTTGGTTGCCGCTGGGCGATACGAC
>Ga0302275_10001586_pt1 | contig 24360 bp, 20 predicted proteins | sample III_Bog_N2_2_FD_200229 | JGI IMG/M metagenome (GOLD analysis project Ga0302275, IMG submission 200229) | Peat permafrost microbial communities from Stordalen Mire near Abisko, Sweden - III_Bog_N2_2 | ecosystem: Environmental > Terrestrial > Soil > Wetlands > Peat | place: Sweden: Abisko... | reverse complement strand
CACGTCGAGCGCGCTCGTCGCTTCATCCGCGATTAAAAGAGCGGGCCGGTGCAGGATCGCCATGGCAATCAGCACGCGCTGGGCCTGCCCAACGCTCAGTTGCGATGCTCGTTTCCGCAAAAACTCATGGCCCATGCCGTCGTCCGTCCCAGGAAGACTGACGCTAGTCAACGCCGACTGGATGGCCCGGTCGCAATCATGGGCCGTGGCCTGCTTGTTGCTATATGTGCGGCCATTCGTGCCGCTATGTGCGCGCCAAGCCTCCCTAAGTTGCGTGCCGATCTGTAGGGCAGGATTCAACGATGCCAGCGGACTTTGCAGAACGAGACTGAGAGCGCGTCCGCGCAGGCTTCGCATCTCCCGTTCGGACATGGCGAGCAGATTTGCGCCCTGAAAAACGATGCTGCCTTCGACGAAGGCGCGCTGGCGGCCTAGCAAGCCCATGATCGCCATGGCCAACGTGCTCTTGCCCGAACCACTTTGCCCGACTAAGCCGACGATCTCGCCGCGTCCGATATCGAGCGAAACTCCGCGCAGCACCGGCTCTTTGCCCGGATAACGAACGGTCAAGCGAGCCGAGAGCAAGCTTGGCGAAGAGTCGGAAGCGGTCGGATTGGTGGTCATCTTTAATCGTATTTTGGGCGCGACAATCATTCTTGTTGTGACAATTGCGGCTAACGGCTCGCCCGCGTGTTGGGATTCAACGTGAGCCGTTCCGCATTCCAGAACGTTTGCGGAGAAAGAATTCCGGGATTCGCCCCGGCGACGGACGTGGATACGGCGGAAAGCGCGTTCACGTTTACCAAGTAAATGAACGGTGCTTGTTCTGCCACAATTTCCTGTATGCGATCGAAACTTTCTTTGCGCTTCTTGGGATCGGCCGCCGATGCCTGGGCGCGCATCAGGCGGTCAATCTCGGCCTCCCATGCGGTTTCCGGAGTTTTTTGCTGCGGGTTCCAAGCATGTTGTTTAGCCGAGCTCAACCATATATTCATCTGCCCGTTCGGATCGAGATCAACATTGCGGAATCCAAGCATGGCGGCTTCGTAATTGAATTTCTCCGAAATCCGTTCGATCAGAGAAGGGAAGTCGAGCGTGACCACGTTGACTTTGATGCCAAGCTTCGAGAGATCCTCTTGCACCATAACCGCCATCCGTTCTCTCGGCTTGCTGCTGGCATTGGTGACGATGGAAAACTCGACCGCGTTTCCCCCCTTGTCAAACAATGCTCCGTTTTGCAGGTGAAATCCGTCGGCTTGCAGTTTTTGTAATGCAGCATCGGGCCGATAGGGCTCCGCCTTGAGCTTGCCGTTAAACCAGAATTTGTTGGCTGGAGAAACCGGGCCCACGGCGGGCTGTGCGTGTCCGTTGAAAACGATGCGGCTCAGATCGTCGCGATTAATCGCTTCCGAAATCGCCAGCCGAAAGTTGGTGGAGCGGAACCAGGCGCGCTTGTACTCGGGGATGGGGGCCGTGGCAACCTGGTTGAACCACATGAAATCGGAGTCGAGTGACGCTCCGGCATCATGCGCGACCCCAGCCGAAGTGGCCGCCAACTTATCGTAATAATCGCTGTCAATCACGTTAATCAGATCCAGTTCGCCACGCTTGAAGCGCAGCATCTCGACATCGCGATTAGCCTGAATATCGAGGCGTATGGAATCCAGATATGGCAGTTGCCGGCCCGCCGGGTCTTTCTTCCAATAGAAGGGATTGCGGCGTAACAGGAGCGTCGATCCGGCTTTGTATTCCGCCACCATGAATGGACCGAGCACCGCAGCTTCTTTTTTAGGGGAATGGGAGGACATGATCGCGACCTGGTCGAAGAGTCGATCGAGCCCTGCGATCGACGCGGGAAACGTAATCAGAATTTGATCGGGCGCCAGCACTTTGCTGCTGACAGTGCCGTTCGCCGAACGGAATGCGTCTCCGGTAGAAGTGTGCAGCGCGGGGTCCATGAGCCGCTGCATGGTGAAGGCTACGTCTTCCGCAGAAAACGGGGTGCCGTCGGAAAACTTCACTCCTTGCCGCAACTTGAAAGTGATGTGCTTTCCGTCCTTTGAAATCTTCCACGATTCCGCCAGCTCGGGTTCCAGTTCCTGGGTGTGGCGATTGACGCGCGCCAGTACGCCGCCCGTCAGGTAGCGGATCGAAAGCGAGGAGTCGTCATCGACTAGCAGCGGGTCGAAAGTTTTTGGTTCGGAACGTAGGCAAAAGCGCAGTTCCCCGCCGTTTTGGCCGAAGGCCGAAGCGGCGAAGGAAAGCAATGCGAAAGACACAATCAAGGAAGAGAGAAGAAGTTGTTGCACTGTGCGTTGAAAGTTTCGGCGGCCGGTCATGCAGTCAGCTCCTCGTTCGACAAGAGCAATTGAAATGAAGTCATCACCACGATCAGAAGTACAAGGGGAACCAGACGCCACGGTTCTTCGCGAAACGAAATCATGCCTTCAAGTTCGCGCAGCAGACTTCCCCAGGAGGGCAACGGCTCAGCAACGCCAAGGCCGAGGATGCCAAGATTGGCCTCGCTCAAAATGAACACGGGAATCGAGATCCAGAACTGTGCATACAGCACCGGCTTGAGGTTGGGCAGGACGTGAATCAGAAAGAGCCGCGACCCATGCAAGCCCGAGGCGCGCGCCTGCAAGACAAAGTCGGAGTTCCGCAGAGCATCGGCGCTGGTCGAAAGCACGCGCGCCGACGCCGCCCACCCCAACAACCCGAGAATCAGAAAGGTGATGAGAACCGAGACCAGCGGAGAAACATTGAGTGGCATCAGCGCTCGCACCGTGATCAGAAGAAAGAGCCAGGGTAAGGAGAGGAACAAGTCCGTAAAGCCACGCGCGATGCGCAGCCAGATGCCGCCAAGATAGCCTGCGAGTCCGCCGACCAGCGCCGCCAATGCAGTCGAAACCAGCGCGGCGGCGGGGGCGAGCAGCAAAGAAATGCGCGTCCCATACAGCACGCGCGCGAAGCGATCCCGCCCGATGTCATCGGTACCAAGCCAATGCTGGCGAGATGGAGGCGAACTCGGGGCGTCGCGGAATTGTTTAGCGTATCCCGAAGGCGCAAGCCAGTTCGCGGACAACGAAAGGGCGCACACTGCGAGGACAACAATGCACGCGAACATACGAGCGGCCTTCATGCGGCACTGATACCACGCTTAGGCATCGCGGAGCCCCACCATGTAAATCATTACATCGGCTACCGAGTTGGCCAGCAAGGTTACCAACGTAACGACCACGGTGAGGTTGACCAGCAGGGGAAGGTCGCGGGAGAGGGCGGCCTGCCACGCGAGCTGACCAATCCCCGGCAGTCCGCACAAAGATTCGACAGGAATACTGGCGCCGATTGCGATGCTGACGGTGATCCCCGCAAGCGCCATCAATTGCGGTCCCGCAACTGGCAGCACATGCCAGCCGAGAATGCGGAGTTCGGAGAGCCCCCGAGCGCGAGCCGCCGTGATGTGGGGCAGAGTGTAGGCCTTGGCGAGGAGGTTTCGCGAATAACGATAGATTTTTGGAAAGACAATCAGAGCAATCGCCAGATATCCCGGGGCATTGAGGATGACGGAGAGCAAAGCCAATGCCGCCGCCGGAATGCACAGAAAAGCGCCGCTGAGCGTGATCCCTAAGACTTCATAGGCTGGGCGGCGCCACAAGCAGGCGGTGAAAGCCAGTCCCGCGCCCATGGTCCATGCCAGCAAAAGACCGAGGCCAACGCTGCGCGCCGTGACCGGCCAGCGCTCCCGCAAGAGACTCTGAACAGGCTGTCCCAGGGCATGAGAGATGCCGAGATCGCCGTGGAGCGCGCCGCGCAGGTAGCCGTAGTAGAAGCTGATAAGGTTATGTTCGCCTGCGCGCGCTTGGTGCAAGGCCCGCACGCTTTCAGCGCTAAGGCTGGGATCAAGGGCGTGTTCGTCGGCGTCGAAGCCAGGCGCCATACGAACGAGAGTGGCCGAAAGCAGACCGCCGAGCAGAACAAGCGCAAAGATGGTCGCGAGTTTTCGAGCGACGTGCCCGGCGACCTTCCACTGCCAGATTCTCGCCAACATGCTTTGCGGCCGTTTCTCGCGTCCGTCGAGCACCCTAATTGACCGTCGCGCCGCGGCTGCGAGCGGGAGCGTGCGCGTCGGGATCGGCCGCTGGCGCCGAGTGATGAACTTTTTTCATGGAGTACATACGGCGATCAGCCTCGGACAGGAGCCGTTCGACGTCAAAACCGTCTTCCGGACAGAACGCTGTTCCCACGCTCATGCCGACCAGATCGCGTCCGGCGATTTTGTGGCCTGCTTCCATGGCCAGTTGATTCAGCCGGCTGGCCTTCTCATTCGCGGCCTCGGCACTCAGGCCGGGGGCGACAATCACAAATTCATCTCCGCCCATGCGCGCAACGTAGTCATAACCGCGGCAAATATCTTTCAAGTGGAGGGCAAAGTTCCGCAGCAGATTGTCTCCCTCAAGATGCCCGTAGAGATCGTTTATCTGTTTGAAGTTGTCGAGATCGCATACCATGACCGCGAGCGAGGTTCCAGTTCTGCGGCAACGGGCCAGTTCGCGGGTGAGGTGGACGAATAGGGAGCGCGCGTTCGGAAGTCCCGTCAGGTAGTCGGTGGTCGCCGAGTCTTCTGCCTGCTGATATTTCAAAGCGTTTTCGACCGAGAGCGCGATCTTCGAACTTACAGCGAGCAGAATGCGTAGATGGTCGGCGGCGAAGGCGTCGGCATCGGTGCGATACATGGCGAGCACGCCGACAACTCCGTTCAGGCCTTCAAGCGGCACGGCGAGAGTTGAACGCAGGGTAGTGAATTTTTTCGGATCGTTGACGTATCCCGCTTCGACATCGGGATTGCCGTTCAGAATCGGCTTGCGATTCTCGGCGACCCAGCCGCATAATCCTTCGCCCATGGCGATATTTAATGACGAGAGCAGCCGGAAGTTATCGCCGCTCACCAGTTCTGGCACCAACCGCCCTTCCTTCAAAAGAAATACCACCATCGAGTCGTAGGGAATCATTCGGCGCAGGCGCATGGAAAGAACGGAAAGCGTTTCGCCGAGGCTCAGGGAGTTACCCAGATCCTGGCTGAGTTCGAACATGGTCTGCGCTTCCTGGCGAGCCGAAGCGATCGAAGAAAGGAAGTCAGAATCATTGGGCGTTGTCGCTGTGAGCTCGGTCTTCTCTGCCGTCGCCGCCGGATGATCAGTTAACTCGATCGGCCCGTCGCCAGCTCGAATATCGGCTTCTTCTTGAGCCGATGTACGAGAGTGCGACATCTGATCAAGTTCGCGGTAGCGGCGTTGCAGGACATCAACAATTCTGGGTTCAAAGGCGGAGCCGGAGAGTGAAGCCACTTTATCCATGGCCGCATCGAGCGACATCGCGTTGCGGTATTGCCGGTGCGATGCGAGCGCGTCCAGGCAATCGACAGCCGCGAGTACTCGAGCTCCAGCGGGAATCTGTTCACCTTTGAGCCCGTCGGGGTAGCCCGCCCCATCCCAACGCTCATGGTGCGAGCGGACAATGGGCGCGACGGGGTAAGGAAACGCGACGCGCTGCAGGATTTCCGCGCCTACCAGGGTGTGAATCTTCATCTTTTCGAATTCTTCGGGAGTCAGGCGGCCCGGCTTATTGATAATGTGCTCTGGAATTGCCAGCTTGCCGATGTCGTGGAGCAGCGCGGCCGCGCGCAACGCTTCAATTTCGTCATCCGAGAAATGCAGCTCTTTCGCGACTTCAACCGCAAAAACGCGTACCCGCTGCAGATGTCGATGCGAAGTATGATCTTTCGCTTCGATGGCCAGGGCGAGCGACTCGATGGTTCGCAAGTGCAACATCGCCACATCTTCCGCATTCTTTTTTTCGACTTCGACCTGTTCTTTTTCCGCAGCCAGCTTCGCCAGATAGAGGTGATACGAGCGATAGACCCAATACACGAGAGGCAAAACCAGAAGCGAAGTTTGCCATCCAACTTTCTGGCTTAGGAAGCCGACCGCGAACACCAGCGCCGCTCCCACCATGTAGAAAGGGAACGACCAGAAGTGGCATTCAGCCCAGACTTTGTGGGCTGATTTGCCTTCGGTCACCGAGATAATCACCGCGACCGGAACGGTATTCGCGATGAAAAAAATCAGCGCGGTGATGACCAGAAGCGGCAGCGTGCCGGCACCCAGCACACGCTGCAAATCGTGATAGGCCATGTACGACAGGGCGATGGCGTTGGCCATCATGCTAAAGACATTGAAAATGACTTTGATGGGATCCGGCCGTTGCCGCGATCCGAACAAGCATTGCGCCAGCGTCGCCGTGCAACCGAGCAGCAAGGTTTCGGGCAGGCTCAGTTCCAGGATGCCGAGCAGGATGAACAGGAAATTCACCGACATGGTTCCGTCGATGCCGGGCAGTCGAATCTTCAGACTGGAAGCGAGAACGGCAACCAGCAGATAGCAAACGAAGCGCGGAAGGTCAGTGCTCTGGTAATGCCATAGGGCATGGACCAGCGCCCACATCCCAAGCGCTGCCGTCACTCCGATAAATAGTCTGGCCCGAATGGACATAAGTCATGAGAAAGTTCGTGGCGGAACTTTCCACTACGTTATGTGCAACTTATATGCCACGCTGCTTGCCACGGCTGCTTTCGATCGACCCTTGCGCTTGAAACACTTGGCTCGTTCGAGGGGAGGCTTGGTTCTGCCCACGAGACCAACGTATCCAAATCCAGCTACTCACGCGCCACTTTGTGGCGCAAGGCAATCACCCAAATTCCCACCGGAAAAACCCGGTTACACCATTGCACCCGATGCTAGTTGAAGACCTATCAGGTCACATACTTACCGAGGTAACAAGCCGAGAAACGGGGGAACAGTACTGCGCGGCCCCCGGTTGGAGTGTCTCCAGCATCGTTACTTTGGTGTGAAGCTCGAGGCCGAAAGCACCGAACAAACGCCAACGAATATGGCATCGTAAGAGAAACACAGTCAGCCACCGATTGGGACGTCAGGGCGGCCTCGTAAAGCAATGGTCGAGTGCAAATTTACTTCCTCGCTTGGACACCACCAAGATGTCAATTTCACTGAAGAATTCGGCGAAAGATAAGGATAAGGCACAGAAAACTGCGCCTGTGAGCCGAGTTACGGCGTCCGGGGATCGAAAGGGGGACGTTCTTCTTGCGCCCGGCATCTTAGATCGCTTGCAGGACGCCGTTTTCACCGCAGACCTGGAAGGTACGATCACCAGTTGTAACCGGGGTGTCCAGCGCTATGGCTTCACTCCCAGTGATCTGGTCGGAGGCAAGATTGCCGATCTTTATCCTGACGGTCTTTATCTTGACGGTCGTGATCTTGACGGTCGTGCGCTTGACGGTCGTGCGCTTGAGAGTGGGGGAGCGAGTGCGGTGCAGGTCGGTGGGGGCCCTGCAGTTCAGCCGAGGTTCACGGCGGCGCAAGCTCTCATTCTGGTGCTGGATTCGGGGCGATTCGAGGGAGAACTGTTGTGCCGGGCGAAATCCGGCGAGAACGTTCCCGTCCATCTTTGCCTGAATCTGCTGAACGACTCGAACCCCGCCACAGCAGTCATTCTTGGATATTCGATTGCAATTGCGGCAAAGAGTTCCGCCGAGAGTCTGTCTTCCGCGATTTCGAGCGCGACTTCGGGCCAGAATTCCTCGCCAGATTCATCATCATCGTATACAACGCCGGGTGCAGTTCCGATGTCGCGGCGGGAAATCGATGGCACGCAATTTCTGATTGCCAGCCCGTTGATGCACAAGTTTATGGGCATGGTGGACCGCGTCGCCGGGCACACGGAGACGGTGCTGGTCACGGGGGAGACGGGAACCGGCAAAGAGCTGGTGGCACGCACCATCCATGACTCGTCGTATCGCTGCAAGAAGGGGCTGGTGGATATCAACTGTGCCGCCCTCCCTGAGCATCTGGTAGAGAGTGAATTGTTTGGCTATGAGAAAGGGGCGTTCAGCGGCGCGGAATCCTCCAAGCCCGGACTGTTCGAGATGGCCGATAAGAGCACGATTTTTCTGGATGAAATCGGAGAACTGCAGCCGCAAATCCAGGTTAAATTGCTGCGCGTGCTGGATGGCGCTCCCTATTACCGGTTGGGCGGAAGTAAGAAGATCACGGTCGACGTGCGCGTGGTGGCTGCAACCAATCAAGATCTAGAACTGGCGGTGAAAGAAGGCCGGTTCCGCAAAGACTTATTTCACCGGCTCAGCCAGTTCCAGTTGCGGGTTCCTCCTTTGCGCGATCGGCCGGAGGATATTGCCGCGTTGGCGAGGCATTTCCTGTCGCTGAAAGCGCCCAGCAAAGTTCTTTCGGGTGAAGCGTTAGCCGCGCTGCAAGCTTATGCGTGGCCGGGCAACATCCGCGAGTTGAGAAATCTTGTGGCGAAACTAGCGATGGCCAATGAAGACCGCCAGATCAGTGCTGCCGCCGTGGTTGCCGAACTTTATGGCGAACCCTTGGGAGGCAGTTCCAGCGAGCGTCGCGGGAGTGACGCCGTGCCCCTCGGCAATCTCGAAAACATGGAAGAGCAGATGATCATACGCGCCCTTAAGCAAACCGGCGGCCATCGTTCGCAGGCTGCGGAACGGCTCGGAATTTCCCGCCGTACCCTGAGTCGGAAGCTCCGTGAGTACGAGATCGAGGTGCCGTCGGGCGATGATTCTGCAAGGCTTGGCATCATCAGCGAAGACCAGCAGAAGTTTTTCCGCGCGAAGGTCAACTGTTCCGTGACCCTCACCAACGCGCAGGGCAAAGAATTACAAGTGCAAGCCATCAACCTTAGCACCGGAGGCATGGGCCTCGACGTGGTCGCCGATCCGACTGGCTTCGCTGGACTTGTCGATGTAAGCTTTTTGCTACCCGAAACCGAGATCGTAATTCTGGCGAAGGGGCGACTGGTGTGGTCCGACGCGGGTGGCAGAGCGGGTTTGCGTTTTGTGGTTGTCGAGCCGGAACTGTTCGAAAAACTGCAGCACTGGACCAATCGCAAAATGAAGGACGAAGGGTGGGAAGTTCCATCGTGATTGCCCTCAGAAATGGCGAGCTAACGGACATACCCTTCGGTAATCTGTCGTAATACGTCCTTTCGTGCGATTCTCTCTTTGCCGTTAGAAGCCTATCGACCGTGGCCGCATGGCCAACTCCCAGCGCGGCGCGGAACCCAAGTGAGGATCATTCATGTTGCAGTCTCCGGAACCAAAGTTCTCTCCAAACGCAGCTCCTTCGCAGAATAGCTACACCCCGGTAAAGCCGGCCACCTCACCCATGGATCAGGCGCACATCGGACGTTCGCTCGTCATCAAAGGTGAAGTGACTGGCGGGGAATCGCTATTTGTCGATGGACGTATCGAAGGCACCATTAACTTTCCTGAAAACCGCGTTACCATCGGCCGCAACGGAAATGTAGCGGCGAACATTGTTGCCAAAGAAGTGGTCATTATGGGAAAAGTGCAGGGCAATGTCGATTGCGCGGACCGTTTGGATATCCGCAGCGAAGGCATGCTCTCCGGCGACGTGATTACGCATCGTATCAGTGTCGAAGAAGGCGCGATCCTCAAGGGTGGGGTGGAAGTGCGCAACCCGGAAAAGAAAGATCAGAAAAATCAGAACAAGCAGGAAGCTCCGAAGGCGCTGGCTGCGGTCGCGGGCAACGCTTAATTTTTCGAAGCTGGAAATAACAGTAAAAACGACGTTCGAATTCGAAGTCGGAATTCAAGAACCACGATGGAGGGACGGGCGCTTCGCCCGTCCAGTTGGGAATCAACCCCCGGCGCTCCATCGTTTTCTGTTTCTGGCCTGTTATCGTTCGATTACTTCTTTGGTTTGAAGTCGAGCGACGCCGAGTTCATGCAGTAGCGCAGACCGGTCGGTCCAGGCCCATCCGGAAAAACATGTCCCAGATGCGCGTCGCACTTGGCGCAGCGCGCTTCCGTACGAGTCATTCCATAAGTTGTGTCGGTGTGCTCGGTGATGTTCTGGCGGTCGGCTGCCGCGAAGAAACTCGGCCATCCCGTCCCGGAATCGAATTTCGTCTCCGAACCAAAAAGCAGATTGCCACAGCAAATGCAGTGGTAGGTTCCATCGTCATGCTTATTCCAGTATTGGCCGGTGAAGGCACGCTCTGTCCCGCATCCGCGGGCCACCTGAAACTGCTCGGGGGTGAGCTGCTTTCGCCACTCGGCGTCAGTTTTGTTGATCTTTTCGTTCGCAGTCGCTGAATTGTGAGCTGCCGTGGAAACGGCTTTGTCGGTCATCTGCGTCTTCTCCTTCATTATCCAGAGAATAAGATGTGAAAGAGGCGCGAAAGTTGCAACGGGTTGGGATGTCCGAAACCCGCTTTCGAAGGTGTTTTAATCGGGACCTGGTCTGGTCCGGTCCGGGGGTTAGTTTGAAGCGACGGGCGGTTCGGCCGCGGCGCGTTTGCGCAGTTCCGACAGCAGAGCGTTGGCCGCGTTGAGGTATGTGGTGTTGGGATCGCTTGTATCCGACCACACGGCTTCATAGACGATCTTGGCCGCCTCTTTGGCATCGATATTGAGCGCGACTTCCAGTCGATCTGCCTGTTGCCGCACTTCGCTGTAGCAACTATGGCAAACGGCTGCCGGTTCGGTCGCTCCCGTGTGCTGGTGTTCCAGAACGCAGCGGAAAGTGGCTGCCGCATTGATCTGGGTGTGGGAAGCGAAAGCCTGGGACTTCAGTTCCTTTAACAAGCGTTCGCGGTCCGCGTCGATCTGTGTGCCAGCGGTCGCTGGGGCCGTCACAGAACCCGCGGAGTGAAACACCGGCGCGGTGGGTGAAACTCGTTCCGCCGACTTGCAGATCGGGCAATTCTGCAGATCGGCAGGATAGTAAGCATGGCAGCGCGAGCAGGGCAATCCGTAGCCAACGGTTTTCTTCTCAATACCGACCGGATCAATCGCATCCGGAGCAGAGACGGCGGGGCGGGGAACCGTTTTTTCCCGGGCTTGCTTGGCGGCTGTGGCTTCCATTCATCCTTCCGAGATCGATTCGTGTGCGGTCGATCGTTCTGTCAGATTCTTAATAGTAGGGCGATTCAGCGCAGGAAGCGATGCACGAGAGTGCATGACGGCAAATGCCCGAAGGTGCCCGTATCCGCTGCCTACTTTGTGGCTGTGATGAGCCGGACGACTTCCTGCATCCGCGCCCGGTACAGATTCTGGCTCGGGTCCATGCGCGAGGCGATCTCCAGCTCTCCTAAAGCCTCTTCAAACTGATTCTGCGCCATCAGGCAGGCTGCCAGCGAATAGTGGTTTTGTGCGCTCGGCTCCAGCTTGAGTGCTTCGCGAAATTCCTTTTCCGCCTCCGCCAGTTGCTGTGTATTCACCAGCGCGGTTCCCAGATAGTGGTGCGCCATCCCGGAGTCGGGATTGAGCGCGATGGCCTGGCGCAATACTTCCACTGCTTCCTGATCCTTCCCGGAAAGCAGCAAGGCCTGCCCCAGAACACGGTGTTCGGCGGCGCCCGCCGGGTTCGCCGCGATCGCGGCCCGCAGTTCGCGGATCGCGGAAGGGTAGTCGCTCTTCGACATGTAGGCGCGGGCCAAGCAATTGTGTCCACCCTCCCACTCCGGATTCTGCCGATACAAATCGCTGAATTCCGTAATTGCGCTGTCGTACTCTGCCTTATCGCAGAGCGTATTGCCGAGGTTATTGCGGACACTTGCTTCATCCGGATTGAGTCGCTTGGCCGCTCTATATTCCGCGATCGCTTCGTCTAGTTTGCCCTGATCGTGCAGGACGACTCCGAGATTGCTATGCGCCTCCCAGTAGTCGGGACGAATAACGAGCGCATGGCGGTAGGCGATGGCTGCGCGCCGTAGATCTCCCTGATCGCGATGGGTGATGCCCATGTCGAAATAAACTTCAGCGTTTGCCGATGAATTAGCCGGTTCCCGGACCAGCGCCTCGTCGAAAGCGTGCAGAGCCGCGCCGTACTGCCCGTCGGCATAGAGCGCGAGCCCGAGGTAGCGATAGGCTTCGGCGTTCTCTGGATCCATGCTGAGTGCGGTTCTAGCTTCGGCGAGCGCATCTTCGGAATCGTCCGTCCGGTAGAAAAGATACGAAAGCTGGTTGTGCGTCTCTGGGAAACCAGGCTGGAGGCGTAACGACTCTGTGAATTCATCCATCGCCTCATCGAACCGGTCGCGGCGCCGCAGGACGGTTCCGAGCACAAAGTGCAACAATGCGCTATTTTCAGAATTCCCACCTTCATTTCGCAGAAGGTCGTGGATCTTGGCTTCGGCGACGTCAAGGTTCTTGTCGTGAGCCAGCGCGGCAATTTCCGCAGCCGGAGTAGAGCACCCGCAGGCGTGGTCAGGCGTCAATTTCTGACCGGTCTTCTGCACCCCCTGATGCACCCTCGTCCACCCCAGGCTTCGAACCAATTCTGCATTAGCGCCTGCCTTCTGCAAGGCGCGGGAACACTGTACCGTCGCATGACAGGGAAGATTCAGACTAGCCAACGACGAATCGCGGCCCGTCGGCGCGCTCGACCGAGAAGCGCGCTGCGTTTTTAAACTCGGCGCTGGTCCCGGGTTCGCCGATGCAGCTGCCACCAGACGTTGGATGCGGGCACTCGAAAGCCCTCCCGCCAGCCACAGAAACAGGGTGTCCGAATTCGGGCTTGGCGGAGTCTGTTCAGCCTGAAGAGTACCCACCACCAGCAGAAGCGATAACCATTTCAAACTACAACGAGTCACGAAGCCTCCGGTGGACGGCGGTTGAACGTGCGAGAATTGCCCTGTGGTCAAAATAATCCGCCAGCGGTGTTGCCGATAGGTCACCGAAGTACTTTGACGGACATGCCCTGCTGAGCCTCAACCTCCGAAGAGGTCAGGTGAGTCGAGACTGCCGGGGAGGTGTTGGAGTACACTAAATCAGGTTGCGCCTGGGGCATTTGCGGGCGCTCTTCTCCGGAGGCGATATGTTTGAAGGCTTATTTCAACCCATGCACTTGCTGGTAATCTTTGCCATTGCACTTCTGGTATTCGGTCCGAAGAAACTGCCGGAACTGGGCAAAGGGTTAGGCGAGGGCATTCGCGCACTCAAAGAGGGCATGAAAGATCACCCGACGGATGCGAAGGTTGAAGCCAAGCCGGACACGAAGCCTGTGATCACTGCCGCTAACAATCCTGAAAATAAGGCCTGAATTGCTCCCGGTCAAATGTTCTTCTGAGTCGTGGGGTCCCTGTTAGTTCGTTATAATGTTTGACATCCAAGTTAGCTGATTGTGCGGCGGGAAAGTTCTGCGCCCACTTCTTTTCTGCGCAGTGAGTAAGGATCCCGGGAAATTGAAGTCGAAATCCCATCTGCTTCGTAAATACTTAGGAGGTTTTTGTGTACAGGAATCTAGCGGTAGGTCTTCTTTTATTAATCGCCATCCCGGCATTTGCCGATCAAGTCGTGCTGAAAAATGGCGATCGGCTAACCGGTTCGATCACCAAGTCCGACGGCAAACAGCTTGTCATCAAGACAGATTACGCCGGCGACATCACGGTAAAATTTGACCTCATCCAGGGCATCGCTTCTACGGGCGACCTCAACGTGACCTTGGGAGGCAAGACCGTAGTGGGTCCGGTGACTACCAATGGCGACAACGTCGTAGTTACGACGAAATCCGCGGGGCCGGTTGAAGCTCCAAAGAGTTCGGTCACCTTAGTTCGGAGTCCAGCCGAGCAATCCGCTTATGAAAAGAGTTTGCACCCCAGCTTTGCCGAAGGATGGACTGGCGGGGCGAACCTCGGCTTTGCCCTGACCGCTGGAAACAGCGAAACCAAGAATCTGAATATTGGCTTCAACGCGGTGCGCACCGGCTTCCACGACAAGCTGATTCTCTCCGAAACCTCGACTTACGCCACCACCAGCAAACTCGCTCTGCAACCGATATCTCCAGCGCAAACTACAGCGAACTCGAACGCGGGCGCGCTCCGCTACGACCGGGACTTTGCCGCGCGCGCGTTTGGATTCGGGAGTGCCGACTTCTTCAACAATGCACTGCAAAATCTCGATCTCCGCTACATTCTCGGAGGCGGTATCGGCTTTCACGCGATCAAGACTCCTAACACGACTCTTGATTTTCTTGCCGGCGTTAACTACACCCATGAGAGCTTCTCGGACCTGATGCAGACGAATCCGACTCCGCCCCCGGTTACGATTTTCTATAACCACTCCGATAGCACGGCAGCTCTGACTGTGGGAGACAATTTCACCCACAAGCTCGGAAAGAATAGCGTCTTCGCGCAGACGTTCCTTCTCTACCCGAGCTTTAGTCAGACCAATATCGCGTTTCCGGATGCAACGCCGGACGATGTGCGAATCTTGCGCGGGGCGTTCAATCTCGGCTTCGTCACCAAGCTACACAAGTGGCTAGGCTGGCAAGTCACGCTGGCGGATGTATTTGACGACCATCCGCTGGCTTCCAATCCTCCTATCGAGAGAAACGACATCACTTTGGCGACCGGTCTGAACTTCTCGTTCACGCACTAGATTGCCGGCGATCATCCGCGGACAAGGCTGTGTGGGCACGGGCAATTTGCCCGTCCCTGCGCGCTTGTGTGGCGCGGATACTCCGGTCCCCGATTTCTGACTTCGTTCTTGGTTTTTGCTTGACCGGGCACGGAGAAGCGGGAGTCTCGCCCTACCGTAAACGATTCCCCATTCGGGCCGGTGTTTAGCCGTGGCCGCGAAGCTGCTGACCATCCGTAAAGTAGAGAAGACCGAAGCTCTCAGGGGATAGCCGAGAACGCTTCGCCAGTTCTGCTATATTTAGCGCTTCATTCGGAGGTTTGTTATGTCCCGAACGGTTCGCTGTGGACTCATTCAGGCCAGCAATGCGCTCAGCACCAGCCGGCCTTTGGCTGAGATCAAGCACGCCATGATCGAGAAGCACCTGAAGCTGATCGAGCAAGCGGCCAAGAAAAAAGTGAAAATTCTTTGCCTGCAGGAGCTTTTTTACGGTCCTTATTTTTGTGCCGAACAGGATATTCGCTGGTATGACCTGACGGAACGCGTTCCCGATGGACCGACGACGCGCCTCATGCAGAAAATCGCAGCGCAGCTCGGAATGGTTATCGTCGTCCCGGTTTACGAAGAACAAATGCCGGGTCTGTATTTCAACACCGCAGCAGTGATTGATGCCGATGGAAAGTACCTTGGCAAATATCGCAAACATCACATCCCGCACGTGCATCCCGGCTTCTGGGAGAAGTTCTATTTCACGCCCGGCGATCTGGGTTATCCCGTTTTCGAAACGAAGTACGCGAAAGTTGGTGTCTACATCTGCTACGACCGTCATTTTCCCGAAGGCGCCCGTGTGCTCGGACTCAATGGCGCCGAGATTGTTTTCAACCCTTCGGCCACGGTCGCGGGACTCTCCGAATATCTCTGGGAACTCGAGCAACCCGCGCACGCCGCGGCCAACGGATACTTTGTCGGAGCCATTAATCGCGTCGGCCGCGAGAAGCCCTGGAACATCGGCGAGTTTTATGGCAAGAGCTATTTCTGCAATCCGCGCGGCAAAATCATCGCCCAGGCCAGCCGTAATAAAGATGAGGTGCTGGTCGCCGACTTGGATCTCGACATGATCCAGGAAGTGCGCCGCGTCTGGCAGTTCTACCGCGACCGCAGGCCGGAAACCTATGGCGCGCTGACGACGCAGACGGGACAAACCTCAGCTGCGGGCTGAGTGCATCGTGAGAACTCCCTTGCAAGGCACGAGCGATCTTGAGCTTCCACGGGTCTTTCGACTCCGCGGACACTGCGCTTTGCGCAGTGCGCACTCCGCTCAAGATGACAGTTTTTTCTTGCGGATAACTGAGAACTGATAACTTCACATGCTTCCTTCTTCTCAAATCGAATCGAGTCCGCTCTACAACTCTGACCTCGCGCCCACCACCACCCAACAACGCACTTGGGGCACATACAGTTTCGCCGCGCTTTGGGTATCGATGTCGGTCAACATTCTGACCTACATGTTGGCCGCCAGTCTGATTCAGGGAGGAATGAACTGGAAACAAGCCGTCGCCACGGTCTTCCTCGGAAACACGATCGTTTTAGTTCCGATGCTGCTGAATTCTCATCCGGGAGCGCGCTACGGCATCCCATTTCCCGTACTCGCGCGCGCATCTTTCGGAGTTCTAGGCGCAAATATCGCGGCTGTTCTGCGCGCGCTGGTTGCTTGTGGATGGTTCGGCATTCAGACTTGGATCGGTGGCGAAGCCATCAACACTCTGCTCGTGACACTCGCCCCCGCATGGGGCCATGTGGCCCATGGCGCCTCCTTATGCTTCCTGGTTTTCTGGGCGATCAACCTGGCGGTCGTCCTGAAGGGGATCGAGTACATCCGGTTCTTGCAAGGGATCAGCGCGCCGGTTTTGCTGGCCGTCGGTCTGTTGCTATTGACATGGGCATACAAGTCCGCCGGCGGCTTTGGTCCGATGTTATCGGCACCCTCGCGCTTCGTGAGTTTTCCAGATTTCCTGAAATTCCTGATCCCCGCGCTCAATGGGACGGTCGGATTCTGGGCCACGGTGTCGCTCAATATCCCAGACTTTACGCGTTTCGCCCGCAGCCAGCGGCAACAAATCATCGGGCAGGCGCTGGGCCTGCCGACTACGATGACGCTCTATTCCTTGATTGGAATTTTGGTTACATCCGCCACGGTCGTTATTTACGGAACCGCAATCTGGGATCCCGTACAACTGCTGAGCCGGTTTCATTCGCCGGCGGCGGTCGTGATTTCGCTGCTCGCGATTCTGCTGGCCACGCTCAACGTCAATATCGGTGCGAATGTGGTGTCTCCGGCCAACGACTTCTCGAACCTGTGGCCTCGCAAAATTAATTTTCGGACTGGCGGCGTCATCACCTGCTTCATGGGGATCGCGCTGATGCCCTGGAAGTTGCTTTCCGACTATGGCACCTTTATCTTCGGATGGCTCGGCGGCTATGCGGCGTTTCTGGGGCCCGTGGCGGGTATCATGATTTGCGACTACTTCGTGATTCGCGGTCGAGTGTTGGTGGTCGATGATCTTTATCTGCGGGATGGTGTTTACGAATACAGCCGTGGATTCAACTGGTTGGCGGTCGTAGCCTTGGCTCTCGGCGCGGCGACTGCTTTGATTGGGCTCGTGTTCTCTCCGCTACGGGTCTTATACGACTACTCTTGGTTCGTGGGATTTGCAGTCTCGTTTTGCGCGTATTACCTGGCCATGTCTACGCTTAGCCATTCGCCGAGACGAAATTAGAATTCCGTTTCGCCCAACATCAGGACTCACTCGTGAAGCCTAAGTATCATTCCTGGAAAGTTACGCAGACGCCGTTTGGGTCGATTGCGCCAAATTCTTTAGTACCCCACGGCTTCGTCTGCAAAGGTCCATTGGGATGTACTTTGCCGCCGCGTTCTTGGAATTCTACGTATAGCTCCTCGATACCGTGCACGGCCAGACGGACCATAGTCTGGTCGCCGACTTGGCGCGCCAGAGTTTTATCGTTCATGCCCGCGAGATGGAGGTGCGCCTCCCCGCGGTTGATGCCGGCATAAGTCGGAGGAGTCGCGTCGCGAAAGGTTTCTCTGAAGCCGCAAATCTCCGTCCACCACTTCAGCGACTCGACGACATCGGCAGCGGGCAATACGGGGATCGCGCCCTTGAGGATGATTGCCATTCTTGCGCTCCACGACGAAGGTTGATGCTTCTAGATTCTTTAGGGCGTCCCGTTGAATGCGGGCAAGACTTCTTTTTGATACTTTTCGAGCGTGTCTTCTTCATCGCCGCACATCAGATAGATATTGAATTGTGTCACTCCGACGCGAGCCAGATGGCGAATTTTTTCAATATGCGCCTCGGCCGGACCGAGCAGGCAGAACCGGTCGGTCACTTCATCCGAGACGAAATTGCGATTGCTACTGTCGACTTCGCAATGGTGCAAATAGTCGTATTGACCGCGATCGCGAATGTAGGAGGTCAGCGACGCCGGAAGTTCCTCAGGTTGGTAGCGCGAAACCAGATCGACCACATGGTTCGATACCAGGGCAGGAAACCAACGCACGCGTTCGCGCCCGACCTTCATGTCCTCCGACAGCCATACGGGCGCGGCAGCCATGATCTCAATCTTGGCGGGATCCCTCCCGGCTGACTCAGCGCCTTTCTTGACGAAGCTGACACACCACTCGATTAAGTCGGGATCGGCAAATTGCAAGATCACGCCGTCGCCCACCCGGCCGGCAAGATCGAGAACTTTCGGTCCGTAGCCCGCAATCCACACTGGAGGAACGCCGCCCATCGCCCAGGGAAGCCGCGCTTTGCCACCCTCATATTCGATTTCATCGCCACGGGTAAGATCGCGAAAATCCTTGATTGACTCCTCCAACTGAGCGACAGTGACGGGTTTCTTGCCGAGAACGCGCCGCGAACTGTCGCCCCGCCCGATGCCGAGTTGCATGCGCCCGCCTGAGATCAGGTTCAGCGTGGCGAACAAACTCGCGGTTACTGTGATATCGCGTGTCGCCGGATTGGTAACGCAGGTACCGAGCCGCATGTTCTTCGTGTTGGTCGCCATCAGGGTGAGCATTGGATAGGGCTCGAGCCAGAGCACATGCGAATCGAAGATCCAGCCATATTCGAAACCGGACGCCTCGGCTTGGCGAGTGAGCGCAACAATGCGCTCGACCGTCATGTCAGGCTTGATGGTGATGCCAAACTGCATGGAATCTCCAAACTCAAAGATCTTGTCGTCCCGAGCGGATCGAGGGATCTGCATCTCTTGCGGCGGGCTGCAGATCCCTCACTTCGTTCGGGATGACGATTCTTTCAAGGTTTGGGGAGTTTAGCATAAAATCTCTACTTCGCCAGAGGAGAACGTGCCCATGGGTTTTGACACGATCATCGTCAACGGTCGAGTAGCAACCGCAACCGATACGTACACCAGCGATGTTGCGATCAGCGACGGAAAGATCTCCGCCGTTGGAGAGAGCCTGCCTCGCGAGAATGCGAAACAGATCATTGATGCGGCTGGGAAGTACGTGTTTCCCGGCGGAATTGACGTGCATACACACCTCGATATGCCTTTCGGCGGTACGACGAGCGCGGATGATTTCGAAACCGGCACGCGCGCGGCGGCCTTCGGAGGCACTACGACGTTGATTGATTTCGCGATCCAATACAAAGGGCAAACGCTGCGCACCGCCTTTGACGCGTGGATGCAGAAGGCGTCGGGCAAGGCGGTTTGTGATTATGCCTTTCATTGCATCATCACCGACTTGGCCGATGCCCAACTCGCTGAGATGAACGCTCTCGTGCATGAAGGAGTAACCAGTTTCAAGTTGTTCATGGCGTATCCGGGAGTCTTCATGCTCGACGACGCCAGCATTTTCAAAGTGCTGCGTGCGACATCGAAGAATGGCGGGCTGGTTTGCATGCACGCGGAAAATGGTGGGGCCATCGATGTGATCGTGCAGCAGGCGTTGGCGGAAGGGAAAAAAGCGCCAAAGTACCATGCCTTGACACGTCCGACAACCGCCGAGGCGGAAGCGGTTTCGCGTGCGATCGCTCTGGCGGAGATGGCGGGGGCGCCGGTTTATATCGTCCACTTGAGTTGCAACGACGCGCTGGAAAAAGTTCGTGAAGCGCGCGATCGCGGCCTGCCGGTTTATGCCGAGACGTGCCCGCAGTATCTGTACTTGTCACTGGAAAATATGGATGCGCCCGGATTTGAAGGCGCGAAGTATGTTTTCACTCCACCTTTGCGCGAAAAATGGAACCAGGAAAAACTGTGGAGCGGATTGAAGACGGACCATTTGCAGGTGGTCTCGACCGATCATTGTCCATTCTGTTTCAAGGAACAAAAAGAATTGGGGCGAGACGATTTCACCAAGATACCGAACGGCGGTCCTGGAATCGAGCACCGCATGAGCCTGATTTATTCCGGGGGCGTTGCCGCAAAACGATTTAGCGTCAATCGTTTTGTCGAACTCGTTTCCACCACCCCGGCGAAGTTGTTCGGCTTATATCCTCGAAAGGGCACGATTGCCACGGGCAGTGACGCGGATCTCGTGATTTTCGATCCGCAGCGCAAGCATACGATCAGCGCAAAAACTCACCATATGCGTGTCGACTATTCAATGTTTGAAGGAATTGGAGTGACGGGCATGCCGGAGGTTGTGCTGTCGCGTGGTCGCGTGGTCGTGGAAAACGACAAATTCCTTGGACGTGCTGGCGCGGGCGAGTTTGTTAAGCGTGCGCTCTACTCACAACCTTAGGACCAGTTTTGTGACGGCAAAGACAAAGAAGGCCAAGACAAAACCATGAGTGCCGTCCCGCAGTCGACGCCCAGCGCAGTCGCACCCACTGGCCGCGTGCGAATCGAGTCCATCGACCTCATGCGCGGAGCGGCCATGATCCTGATGGCCATCGATCACGTACGTGTTTTTTCCGGTATCCCTGCTGGTGGCCCGACGCCCGGCGTTTTCTTCACGCGTTGGATTACTCACTTTTGTGCGCCCGCATTCATTTTTCTGGCGGGTACGAGCATCTTCTTCTATGGGAAAAAGCACAAAGACGTCTCCAGATTCCTGGTCATGCGCGGGGTTTGGCTCATTCTTCTCGAACTCACTTTCCTGCGCGTCGCTTGGACCTTCAATTTTGATTTCAGGCATTACGAAATGGCGGGGGTGATTTGGGTGATTGGCTGCTGCATGATCCTGATGGCCGCACAGTCGAAACTGCCCGCGTCCATTGTGGGCATCATCGGCGCTGTAATTATTGGCGCGCATAACTTGATGGATCCGCATATGGGCGTGCTGCTCGATGGGATGGACACGAACCGTTTCTCCGGTCTTTGGAAAATTGCCTATGTTGGTTTTTTCGCCGGCCCTATCCTATTCGGCCCCAACGGACCGAACCTGATTGTGCTGTATTCCATCATCCCCTGGATCGGTGTTATGGCGGCGGGCTATGCATTTGGCACCATACTGACAATGGAGCCCGCACGACGGAACCTCCGGTGTCTGGTCGTCGGCCTATCGGCGGTCGCTCTGTTTCTCGTGCTTCGAGGATTCAACTTGTATGGCGATCCGCGCCCGTGGCAGGCGACGTCGCAGTCACACAACGGTTCGCCGCCCACGCCGGCGACTCTGTCTTTCTTGAACACAACCAAGTATCCAGCGTCGCTATGCTTTTTGCTCATGACGCTCGGGCCCATCATCGCGCTGATACCGCTGGTGGAAAACCTCCACGGCCCGATCGCCCGTCGCATCAAAGTCTTCGGACGCGTGCCTTTGTTCTACTATTTGCTTCACATTCCGTTGATTCATGGGCTCGCTCTGATCGTGTCGAAGATACGGCTTGGAATAGTTAGCCCGTGGCTCTTCGCGAATCACCCGATGGGGAATCCGGAACCGCCTCCGGGGTACACGTGGAGTCTTCCACTCCTGTACCTGATATGGGGAATCGCGATCGTTATCCTTTACTTTGCATGCCGCTGGTTTTCGGATTTCAAGCGCGCGCGAAACGACTGGTGGTTAAAGTATCTGTAGCTCGGCAGAGTGTCACTGCTCGCATAAGTCGACTTACTCTTTATCCTTATCCTTATCCTTTTCCTTGCCCTCGTCTGCAGGCTGAACGGCTCCCGGCATGACCTTTAGGGGTGCGGCGCGCTTCTCGTCCAATTCGGGATGCGGCAGTGGCTTGCGCGGCAGCATCTGATCCCGCATAGCTGCGTTATATACGAAGATGGCCTCAACCGTCGCTGCTTGCGCCAAGTCGGCGGGTTGCAGCCGTTCGTATGTATCCATGTTTGAATGGTGGGTGCGGGTCGAGTAATCCATGCGGTCCTGGATAAATTGGAATCCGGGAATGCCGACAGCATCAAAGGATTCGTGATCGGTGCCGCCAGTGTTGCGGTCGCTGATGGTAGTGACGCCGAGATCTTTCAACGGTTCGATCCATTGCGCGAAGATCGGCGCCACGGAGGCATTTTCCTGCAGGTAAACGCCTAAGATTTTTCCCGTGCCATTATCAACATTGAAGTATCCGGAAATCTTCGTCTGCTCAGGTTTGAGTTCAACAGGCCCGGCGGGTTTGCGCAGGAAATCAGGCTTCACGAGTTCATCCGGCGCGGTGGAGAGCGGCACATAGCCGAAATGCTGTTTTACGTAACCGGCGGATCCAAACAATCCCTGCTCCTCGCCTGTCCACAAGCCGATGCGTATGGTGCGTCGGGGCTTGACCTGCAGCGCGTTCAGGATTCGCATGACTTCCATCGCAACCACGGTCCCGGCGCCATTGTCCGTCGCTCCTGTCGCGGACGCCCAGGAATCGAGATGTCCGCCCACCATTACAACCTCATCCTTCAGCGCCGGGTCGCTGCCCGGGATTTCAGCAATCGTGTCGTAGCCATGTTCGTGGTCGCCGTAAAACTTGGTATCGATATTTAATTCGAGAGTCACGGGTACATTGGCTTGCAGCAAGCGATAAACGCGTCCATAGTTTTCGATGGCCATCACGGCCAAAGGGAGTCCGTTGGCGTGTTCGCGCTTGTAGGTAAACCACCCCAGGCCGCCATCGTCGAAGATTGTGCCACCGGAACCGCCATTGTCGCGGCCGTCGCGGCTGGGGAGAATCGCGGCCAGTGCGTGTTCGGAGGCGAGAAAGTTCCCTGTTTTCTCGAGTAAGAGGCGCCGCTTCACGTAATCCGGAACTCTGTCAGAAAATGATTTCGGTTTTTCCAGCGGGAAGTCGACCGTCTTCGCAAGATCTTTATCGTCCATGCGGGTGAAGAGCGGTTTATCCACCGGATTCACATCGCGCATCTCGCCCAACAAAACAATCTTGCCCGACAGCTTGCCTTTATATTTGTCGAAGTCTTTTTCGTCGGTGACATGAACCCAGACTGCCGGGCCAGTGACCGCTCCATTCGTTGAAGGAGACCACGGCGCAGCCTGCGCAATGAAGACAGCCGTATCTGGGGACGCCATGCGCGCCCATGTATTCAGCTGTTGCCAGCCCATTCCGAACTCGCCCCAGTCTTCGAGATGCGCGTTGCTGCATCCCATGGCCGTCAATTGATCGCGCGTCCACTCGTTGGCTTTTCGCACATTGGGAGAACCCGTCAGCCGCGGGCCGATGCCGTCAGCCAAGGCCGATGCGAAATCCATAACGTGGGAATGCGTCAGGCCTTCGTCACGAATGCGCTGGTACATGGTGAAGTCGAGCTCTTCTTTCAGTGGCTGCGGAAGCTCATACGAAGGCTTGCCGTCTTGCGATGCTGCAGTCTTACTCTTGTTCTTGTCGGCGGCGAAGATCGACGAGGGCAGAATCAGGCAGAAAAGCAAAGATAAAGACAAAGTTCCCAGGGAAACTCGGCGGAATCGCATCTCTCGATAGTCCTCAAAAAAGTTTCAAAGCAGATTAGCAGATATGGCGCAAAGTAAACAGCGAGTGCGGGTGTGAGGACGCAGAATGCGCTTCATGGGCGGGAGCGCAAAAGCGGTTCCCGCACCGATCAGCACCGGCAGGAACTGCCAAATTCGCAGAACTGAAAATGGTAGGCCCGAATGGACTCGAACCATCGACCTCCTCCGTGTCAGGGAGGCGCTCTAACCAACTGAGCTACGGGCCTACATGGATGGCTGTATTTCAATTCTACTGGGTGGCGGGTGATTAGGGCAATGTTTGGTCGGCGGCGGCAATTTCCTGGGTGGGACGATGAAAAAGCGGATCTCGTAATTCCGCATTCTCAAGCCATTAGTCCCGGCCGCCCGCACGCAGGAAGAGAGTTAGGACCGACTGTCGGAACCTTTACAAAGCGCGGGAGTGTCGCGACTTAGAGCAGGGCGGTCATTCGAGTAGACGTTCGTCCAACTATGCCCGACGATGACGCACCGCTTCTTCGCTTCAACCCGAAGTACTCCTGGGTTAGCCGCGATGCGGACGTCGGATCCTTCTCAGCCAGTTTGATGAAGGCTCGCATTGTAAAAGCTTGTGGAAGAGCGGGATCGGCTTTTAATGCGGCCTGAATTTCTTGTTCCACTGTGTTGAACTTCGAGCTGCCGAACGCTTCGGAGGCGTCGCTGAGTTCGATTCACGGAACATTCAACAGACTGTCACCAATTCTTAACAAAGAGCGGTCTAGGCTGAGAACTGTCCCAAAAAAGAAATCCGAGCAGGAAGAAAACTGCTCGCAATTATGTGTTCTCTGCAAAATTGAATGCTTTTAGGAGAAGGAACGATGAAACGAACCAGGTTTGCGATGTTGTCGCTGGTGCTGGCTAGCGGCGTCATCGCCATGCAAGCGCAGAACGCGGCCGCTCCCACAACGGCTACGGGTCCCAGAAAGAG
>Ga0302275_10001558_pt1 | contig 24558 bp, 18 predicted proteins | sample III_Bog_N2_2_FD_200229 | JGI IMG/M metagenome (GOLD analysis project Ga0302275, IMG submission 200229) | Peat permafrost microbial communities from Stordalen Mire near Abisko, Sweden - III_Bog_N2_2 | ecosystem: Environmental > Terrestrial > Soil > Wetlands > Peat | place: Sweden: Abisko... | reverse complement strand
CTCACGGAATTTCAAATTCAAATCCAGGGCCAGAAAATTTATTACGGCCAGGCAGTGATCACCGCCCTCTTGGACAACGCCAGCAAGATTGTCTGCGAAGTGGACTTGGACGAAAACCTGTGGACACCCGCCCCGGAGTTCCTGTCCACCATGACCCAGCCGGACGGTGTCGCCAAGGCCTTTAACCAGTTTGAGCGCGAATGGCAGAAGCTTTATATCGTTTCCCCCGATTTCAAGGTCATCGTCGCCGACCTCGAGATCTTCCTGCATGACTTGAAAATCTGGCTGGACCGTGTGGAATCCAACCTTGCCACCTTGCCCGCCGTCAAACGCGGCCTCGTGGAGCGTCAATTGGCACAGGAGATTGGCAAAATCACCTCGCCCCGGTTGACCACCATGTTCGAAAAATTTGAGGCTGTCCTTAACCGGGTCGAACCAGGCTCGCACCCCGCCCACAGCGTTTTTGCCCGACGGATCCTGCATCCCTTGCTCATGGGCTCACCGTTTCTGCACCGTACTTTCTACAAGCCATTGGGCTATGCCGGTGATTATGAGATGGTAAACATGTTGAGCCGCGACCCCTTTGAGGGCAAGTCGCTCTTCGCCAAGATCGTTAACCTCTGGTTCTGGGAGCAGCCCCCGGCCGAGGCGCATCGCAACCGGCTCATCTATCTGGCCAATCAAATTGAGGTGGAAGCTCACCGCCTGGCGCGCTTTGGACGCCGGGTTCGCGTCTTTAACTTCGCCTGCGGCCCCGCCCTGGAAATTCAAAATTTTCTAAAAAAATCGCCGATGGCCGGCCGCGTGGATTTCCTCCTGGCCGATTTTAACGGCGAGACTCTGGAGCACACCAAACGGATCATGGAAGAAATTAAGGAACGCAGGGGGCTGGGGACCGCCTTCCAGTTTGCCAAAAAATCGGTGCACCAGTTATTGAAGGACAGTGGCCACCTGCTCCTGTCCGGCAATGACGGCAAACCCCTCTACGATTTTGTCTATTGTGCCGGGCTTTTCGATTATCTGTCCGACCGGACTTGTCTCGAATTGATGAACGCCTTCTACAGTTTCGTGGCGCCGGGCGGCCTGCTGGTCTCCACCAACGTCGCCACCTCCAACCCCCGCATTCCCACCATGGACCATGTGATGGCCTGGCATTTGATCTATCGCAACGTGCCCCAGTTCGCCGACTTGCGTCCCGGTGGATCCTCCCCGGAGGATTGCGTCGTTAAGGCCGACGCCACGGGGGTAAACCTCTTTCTCGAAGTCAGAAAGCCTGAACATGGTTGAAGCCCTGCCTAAAATGGACGCCGAAATGTACGGGACATTTCGGAAGAATGAGGCGCAACAGCGTCTCAGCAACACTCGGGTGGGTTGTATCCTCGTCGTGTTCCTGATGCCCGCAGGCAGCACCTTGGATTACTTTGTTTATCACGATAAGCTGGGACTTTTCTTTTGCCTGCGTCTCTTGTGTGCGGCGGCTGCCGCCATCATTCTCGCTTTCTTGTTTTCCGAGGCCTCCGAAAAATGGATCCAACCACTGGGTGTGGTGGTGCCCATGCTCCCCGTCGTTTCCATCGCCGGCATGATCGCCCTCACTGAAGGATTTGGCTCGCCCTATTACGCCGGCTTGAACCTCGTCCTGATTGCTGTCGGTTCCGTGCTGAACTGGACCGTCTGGGAAAGTCTCTTTGCCGTCAGCGTCACCCTGGCGATTTATATCGCCGCTGGCATTGTCAGCGCCTGGCATCAAAAAATGCCGCCCATGGGCGTGATCTTTAATAATTTCTATTTCCTGCTCCTCATGGACATCATCGTTATCGTCGGCACGTTCGTCCAGGAACGCCAGCGATTGCGGGAATTCAGCCTGCGCTTCGAATTGGATAAAAACCGCAAATCCCTCGAGGAAACCAACCGGAAACTGGTTGAGCTCGACCGTCTCAAAAGCCGTTTCTTCGCCAACGTCAGCCATGAATTGCGCACGCCTCTCACGCTGTTGCTCGCCCCCTTGGAAGTGCTCGTCAAACGTTTTCAAAAGATTAACGACACCGGGGCGCTGGATTTGGTTTCAACCATGCACAACAACGGTATGCGTTTATTGAAACTCATCAATGACCTGCTCGAGCTCATCCGCCTGGAATCTGGCCGTCTCGAACTGAAGAAAGAACCGTTGTCCATGGTCGATTTTATCAACGGTCTTGCCAGCGCGGTCAAACAGATGGCAGTGGACAAAAAAGTGACTCTCGAAACCCATACTGATGAAACCTTGCCGCTGATTTTAGCGGACCGCGATAAGCTCGAAAAAATTGTTCTCAACCTTTTGTTCAACGCCCTCAAATTTACCCCGCAACACGGCCGAGTCTGGCTGCGGGCGGAGAAAAAGGACGCGTTTTACCTCCTCATCGTAGGTGACACCGGCGTGGGTATTGCCGAGAAGAGCCTCCCGTTCGTCTTCGACCGCTTCTGGCAGGAGGATGGCTCCGCCAAGCGGAAATTCCAGGGCGTCGGCATCGGTTTGGCTCTCGTCAAGGAATTGACCGAAACCATGGGTGGTCAGGTCACCGTCGAGAGCCAGTTGGGCAAAGGCACCACCTTCACCGTCAGCTTGCCGTTCGAAAAAGTCGAGCTTGCCCCGGATCAAATCGTTGCGCCGGCCAAGCTCCCCACCGAAACTGAACCCGGTCACTCAGATGAATGGCTGGCCAATCTGTACCGCCGCGCCGAGTTTTTCCCCACCTCCAGCACTACCAAACAAAATGTGGGAACCACCCATTTTGCCCGGCGCACCAGCGTCCCCTCGTATTGGTAGCCGACGACGAACCGGATATGCGCCGCTTCCTGTTGTCCCAATTGGAGGAGGAATACGAAGTCGTCGAGGCCAGGGACGGCAACGAAGCCACCGAAAAGGCCCAGTCCATCCTTCCGGACGTCATCCTGCTCGACTTGATGATGCCTTATAAGGACGGCTTGCAGGTTTGTCGCGAACTCCGCGAGTACGCGCCCACCGTTGCCATTCCCATCATCTTGCTGACCGCGCGCGCCGACGAGGAGGCCAAATTCAACGCCTTGCAGATCGGCGCCAATGATTTTCTGGCCAAGCCATTCTCCTCCATCGAGCTTCAGGCGCGCATCAAGAATTTAATTGAGTCCCACCATTTCCAACGCAAATTGACCAAGCAGAATGAAGCCCTTTCCGATGCCATCGACCAGATCAAGGAAACTGAAATGCAACTGGTCCAGTCGGAAAAACTTTCCTCCCTCGGTCGCATGAGTGCGGGCATCATTCATGAAATCAATAATCCGCTCAATTTCTCCCTCACCGGCCTGTTCGCTTTGCGCAACAAGGGCAAAAAACTTCCCGCGGATGACAAGGCCGAATACGATGCCATCGTGAATGACATCGAGGAAGGCCTCAAGCGCGTGCGCAATATTGTGTCCGACCTGCGCACGTTCACCCACCCGGGCGGCGGCACCGGCGAACCCGTCGAAGCTGCCGATGTTGCTGAAGCCGCCCTCCGTTTCCTCGGCGGGGAATGGCGCGACACCATCACCGTCCACCAGCAAATTGCGCCCAGCCTGTGTCTGTGGGCTAACCGGAATAAATTGATTCATGTTCTCGTGAACCTCCTGCAGAATGCGATCGATGCCATGCGGGAAAAGAAATATCCCGAAGGTGACCAGCCCCAAATCTGGTTGTCTGGAAAAACCGAAAATGGTCGCACCCTCATCGTGGTGCGTGATAATGGCCCGGGCATCGACTCAAAGATTACCGGCAAGATCTTTGACCCGTTTTTTACCACCAAGGAAGTGGGCAAAGGCATGGGCTTGGGCCTGAGCATTTGTTATCGCATCGTGAAGGATTACGGCGGGACTATCACCGTCAACAGTGAACCCGGCCAATTCTGCGACTTTACGCTGGATTTCCCGGCCGACGCCGATTCAGCCACCGAAATGGAGATCGAAAATGGAGAACTCGTACGATTATAAAAAATTTGCGGTGCTGTATGTGGACGATGAAGACCGGTCGCTGACCAATTTCACTCGCGCCTTCAGTGACACCTTCCGCATCCTGACCGCCTCCAGCGCTCAGGAGGGCTTCAAGCTCTTTGAGGAGCATGCCGACGAGATCGGGATCCTCATGACCGACCAGCGCATGCCCGGGGAAAAAGGGGTCTGGCTCCTCGAACGCGCACGCCAGCTTCGCCCTCGCGTCCTGCGCATGCTCGTCACCGCCTTCTCGGACATGGACGCCGCCATTGCCGCCGTCAACGAGGGTGCCATTTATAAATACCTCAACAAACCCTGGGATCCGGCCCAACTGGAAATGACCCTGCGCCAGGGCCTTGAATTTTTCATGGTGCAGGCGGAGCGCGACCAGTTGCTCCAGGAAAAAATGTCTGTGCTCCGCAACATGATGATCGCTGACCGTATCGTCAGCCTCGGCTTGCTCGCCGCCGGATTGAGTCATCACATTCGAAATTCCATGGTCGCCGTGAAAACCTTCCTTGAACTCGCCCCGATCAAAATGGCCGAGGAAAGGGACAGCAGCAATGCCGGCTTGCGTGATCCGGATTTCTGGCGGGAATATCACAGCAATGTCCAGGGACAAATTGAGAAAGTCAATGTCCTGCTGGCCGATTTGCGCACCGCTGCTGAAGCCGGCAAATCCAGCGATCCTTTCGCCGATGAAATCCAGCTCAAATCCGCGCTCGACCTCCGGCTGGAAGCCTTGGCCGGCGCTTTTGCCGCCCGGCGGATCAATTGTGAAAACCAGGTCGCCGCAGACTTGCCGGCGATGCGCGTGGACAAGCCCAAATTTGACCGGCTGATCGATTTGTTGCTCAAGGATGAATTAGCCATGCTGCCGGCCGGCAGCAAGATCACCCTCACCGCGGAGAATATCGGCCCGGATATGATCATCCGGCTCGTCGACAACGGGCCAGCCCTGCCCCCGGCCGCTTTGCAGGTGGTATGCGACCCCTTCACCGTCACCAGCGGCGTCCCCTCGGAGTATGGCATTAATCTAATGGCTTGTTTCTTCATTGCCCATCACCACGGCGGTAAAGTCGAAGCCCACAGCCAGCCCGGTGGCAACACCTTTACCGTCCGTCTGCCGCTCAAGCCTGAGCGGGTTCAGGAAGCTTCCGGCGAGGAAGCCACCCTCCTCAAAAGGACGTTGCTCAACGACAATCTTTGGACGCAGCTGCTGGCCAAAGCCTGAATTTTGGCCTTTTGCTAAACTTTGGTTTGACCTCGAACACATATTCAGGAAATATAGTGTTCGAAATATGGACGGCTGTTTTATCCAATCAACTTCGGGCGCATTATGAAGACGATTTTGGTCCTTACCCCCCATCCAGATTTTGTCTCAGAAGTACGCAAAAGCTTGAATTCAGAGGAGTTCCGCGTCATCCACCGCTTAAGTGTCGATGAAGGTGAACCTTTGTTGGTTCACGGACTTGTCTCCGCTTGCATCATCGATGCTGACCTTCTGGGAGTCGAAAGTGTCTGGATAATTGAACGCCTCCGTCGGCGTGACGCCAAGACCCCCATCATCGCCTATACTGAATCATTGCAATCCGATTGGGAGGAGGAAGCCATTTTAAAAGGTGCCACTCACGTCCTCACCAAACCTCTCCGTCATCGCCTGCTAAACTCCATTCTGGAGCGCTTGTTTCATGCCCCGACAGCCTCGCTGGCGTCGGCCCCGGGCTCGCCTTTCCCGTCCGCCCTTTATCGCAGCCCCATCGATCCTCCCATGGCTCCGCGCGTGGCTCCGGGCCAGGCACTGGACGTTTTGCGCGATTTTTCCGCTATCCTGACGCACTCGCTTGATGCCGAGGCGATGCTCAAACAGTTCCTCCAATTTCTGCGCGAAATTCTAAGCGTCAACCGTGCGGCCATCTTCCTGAACCGGCCCATTTCGGCGCAGCATGAGGAGATCTCTTCCGGTGACTCGCGTCGCCTCCGTTCTGCGGCCGCCATCGGCCTCTCGGCCGGACTGCTCGAACATTTTGAATTGTCCCTCGAATCGGGCATCGGCGCGCAGGTCTCGCGGCTCGGCCGCATTTTGCGGCGCGACGCGGACGAAGCCCGCGCCGATGGTGAAGTCCAGCGCGAATTTGAGTTGCTCGGGGCGCAGGTTGCCGTCCCCATTCCCGACCGCGATTCCATCGTCGGCGTCGCGGTCTTCGATGGCCGGTTCACCGGCGAGCCGCTGGTGAACGCCGAATTGGAATTGATTTTTCATCTGCTTGAACAGGTGGGTTTGGCCCTGCGCAACATCTGGTTGCATGACCAGTTGGCCGACAATCATGAGATGATGACGGATGTCTTGCGCGAATTGAGCAGCGCGTGCGTCGTCGTCGGGCGCGATCTCAAAGTTCTTCACGCCAACAAATCCGCCCGCCGCCACTTCGGCCGGAAGAATGAGCGCACCGGCGGTTTGGAGTTCAGCGACTTGCCCCAGTTGCTGGGTGCCAAGATTTATCAGGTGCTAAAAACTGGCGCAGCGCTGGAATCCTTCCGCTACGAGCCGGAAAATTCCCCGGGCACCATATACAATATTACCGTGGTGCCCTTCCAGCGCGGTAACTCGGCCCTCCCCCGTTCCGCGTTGCTCACTGCAGATGATCTCACGCAAACCGAACGCTTGCGCCAACTCGAGCTTGAGGCCGCCAACCTGCGCCTCGTTCACATGATGGCCGACCGCCTCGCCCACGAAATCGGTAATGCGCTCGTGCCCATCTCCACTCATCATCAGTTGCTCGGCGAAAAATTCAGCGATCGTGAATTCCGCGCCTCCCTTGATCAAGCCCTCGGGGAGGGCGTCAAGCGCATCACCCGGTTGATAAACCAAATGCGCTTCCTGGCTCGCGACGGTTTCATCGAGCAGGAAACTTTCGCCGTCCAGAAAATGATCGAAGATGCTTACCAGGAGGCGATCCGTCAGCAGCCTTCCCAGGGTGCGTTGTTGAAAATGGAGAGCGGCGGCAAGCCATTTATTATTTCCGGCAATCGCCCGGCTTTGAAGCATGCCCTTTCCGAGATTCTGTTAAACGCTTTGCAGGCCACTCCCAAGGGCGGTCAGGTGGGGGTAAAGCTGCAGGCCGCCGGCGAGAATGGCGGACGCTCTCTTACCATCGAAGTTCAAGACACGGGGACCGGCTTCAGCGTCGAGGCGGCCAGAAAAGTTCCCGCCCCGTTTTACACCACCCGCAATGTCGGCCTCGGCCTCGGCCTGGCCGTCACCCAGAAAATTATCGAGAGCCATCACGGCAAATTGGAGATCGTTCCCTCTCCTTCCGGCATCGTTCGTGTCTCCCTGCCGGTCGAGCAAAACACCGTAGTCGGCGCGGTCTGATCCGCGTTCAGCGTGCAGCTTGACCTGCCTTGCATAACTCCGCGGCCGGGGCTTGCCCCTTCTCACAACCATGAAAAAGGGATGGCAAAATGCCATCCCTTTGTTCGTTCCCCACAAATTGGCTCGTTAATTCGCTGCGGGCGGCGCATTCGTCGACGGCGCTGTCTGCGTATGCACGGGCGGCCGGCGATGCGTCGAAATCTTCTCCCACTTGGCGAATTGGTCCGGCGTCAAAAGGCTCTTCAACTGGGTATTGAAATCTTGACGCAGATCTTTCATCTGGGAACGGCGGTCTTCGGGCGAAAGACTTTTGTCCGCGACCAACGCTCTCACCTTCTGCCGGAAACTGTCATACGCGGCCGAAAATTTTGCTTTCTGCTCATCGGTCAAATCAAGCTGCTTCGCAATATAATCAGCATTGGGGCCGTGCGGTCTCGCGCTGGCGCCCGCGGGTGGCGGCGGAGTCGAAGGTGTGGTGGGAGTGGTGGAGTTATCTTGTGCGCGGGCAGCGATGTTGCCTGCGAACAAGGCGGCGACCAGCGTCGCCAGAATCATGTTTTTGGTTGGTTTCATATAAATTAATATTCCAGTTGTTAAGTGACAATAATCCAGGATGTTATGCCTGTGAATTATAATAGTTTAGACGCCGGCGTAAACAAAAGGTTACAGGCTTTGCAGGACCTTCCGGGCCGCACCGATGGTATTATCGATATCGGCCGCCGTATGCGCGGTGGAAATGAAGCCAGCTTCAAATTGCGAGGGAGCCAGGTAAATGCCGGCCTCAAGCATGCCGTGAAAAAACTGCTTGAAGCGCTCCCGGTCACTCTTCATGGCATCCGCCAGATTGTGAATGGGTTCGCTGGCAAAATAGCCGCAGAACATCGATCCGCGTGCGTTTAACTGCATTGGCACGCGGGCGGTTTTCGCTGCCTCCCGCATTCCCTCTACAAACTGGTTGCCCAGGGTTTCCAGCTTGGCGTACGCATCACTTGCTTGCAGTTCCTCCAGCGTGGCGATCCCAGCCGCCATGGCCAGCGGATTTCCACTTAGCGTGCCAGCCTGATAAACCGGCCCCAGCGGGGAAAGCATATCCATGATTTCCGTCCGCCCGCCGAACGCTCCCACCGGCAATCCGCCCCCAATAATTTTTCCGAAACAACTCAGGTCGGGCGTGGTGCCAAAACACTCCTGCGCTCCACCCTTCGCCAGGCGGAAACCAGTCATCACCTCATCGAAAATCAAAAGCGCACCTTGAGTCCGGGTGATCTCCCGCAAAAACTCCAGGTATCCCGGCCGGGGCAGGTAAAGACCCGCGTTGGCGGGTACCGGCTCCAGGATGATCCCCGCAATTTGATCCGGATTCGCCGCGAAGGCAGCTTCCACCGCCTCCTGGTCATTGTACGGTAACACGATCGTGTGCTGCGTGAACGACGCGGGAATTCCCGCGCTGTCCGGATGGCCAAACGTCAGCGCCCCCGAACCGGCCCGTACCAAAAGGGAATCCACGTGGCCATGATAACAACCGTCAAATTTGATGATCTTGTCCCGTTTGGTGAACCCGCGCGCCACCCGGATCGCGCTCATGCAGGCCTCCGTGCCGGAATTGGTCATCCGCACTTTCTTAACCGACGGCACCCGGTCGCAAATCATCCGGGCCATTTTGACTTCCAGGGGGTTCGGAATGCCGAAGCTCGTGCCGGCTTCCGCGGTGCTTTTGATGGCGGAAATGATTTTCGGATGCGCATGACCCAGGATCGCCGGCCCCCACGTGCCGACATAATCAATCAGCTCATTGCCATCCACGTCATATATCCTGGCCCCGCTCGCCTTGTTGACAAAAAACGGTTGACCGCCCACGGCCCGAAACGCGCGCACCGGCGAGTTCACTCCACCGGGAATATATCGCAACGCCTCCGCAAAAAGTTTTTCCGATTGAATCCGGTTCACTCTGATAAGTTAACCGCCGCGCTACCCAAAAAAAAGCAGAATGAAATTCCGGTCCGGACTCGTGGAAAGCATCCGCCGGCCAGCAATCGTTCCCGGGTTTAAACAGTTGGCTTTTTTGCGGCCGCCAATATGCGGGCCACCGCTTCGTCCGTCTTTCCGCCGGCCCTCAATTCAATCCATTGCGAATGGGCATGGCGGCGGAACCAGGTCAATTGGCGCTTCGCGAATTGGCGGGTGCGGCTCTTTACCAGGTCAATCGTCTCCGGGAGTTTCCGCTCGCCGCGCAAATATTCCACAACCTGCCGGTAACCAATGGCCTGCATCGCGGTCTTGTTCTCGGCCAGGCCTTGCTGCAGCAGCTGCTCTGTTTCCACGACCAGTCCTCGCTCAAACATGCTGGCCACGCGCTGATTGATGCGTGCGTGCATTTCCGTGGCTTGCCGCCAGAACACAAAAAAGTTCCCCGCCGGCGAATTCGCCACCGCCGCTGTCCATTCGGCCCGCTGGGCGGAAAACGGTTTTCCCGTCAGGCGGATAACCTCAATGGCCCGGACAATTCGGCGCGGGTTTTGCCGGTCAATCGCCTCGTAAGTCACTGGATCCGCCGCTCGCAACTCCTCCAGCAATTCTTCACGCGGTGTCGCTTCCAGTTCGGCGCGCAGCGGCGCCCGGGCAGCTGGGGCTTCGCCCAATCCCTCCAGATAGGCTTTGAAATAGAGACCGGTGCCGCCGCAGAAAATGGGCGTCCGCTCGCGGGACTGGATTTCCGACACCGCCTTCCGGGCCTGAATGACAAATTGCGCCGCATCGAAGCTCCCGGGCAAATCACAGATGTCAATCAGGTGATGCGGTACCCGGGCCCGCTCCGCCGGAGAGGGTTTGGCTGTGCCAATATCCAACCCGCGATAAACTTGCATCGAATCCACCGAGATAATCTCGCCGCCGGCTTTTTCAGCGAGCGCCAGCGCGATTTCTGATTTGCCCGCCGCGGTCGGGCCGGCAATGAAAATTGGCAAAATCGCTTTCAAATTATTGATCAAATCTGGGATTTGCCCGTGGCTCCGGAATTAACCGGCCCTCACCTTCATTCGCAGTCGGCCGTTTTATTTGGGTTTCATGCGGCGCGATAGCATTACGGCGAGCACCAGACCGGCGATAAATATCGGCACGCTGACCAGTTGGGCCGACGTCAGCCCCGCATGGACATGGTCGCTGGGATAATCCCCGCGAAAATATTCAACCATGGAACGAAACACCGCGTAAAGGATCAGGTACGTCGCGAAGACCTGCCCGCTGAAACGCTTGTGGCGAAACAGCCACGCTAGGAAAAAGTACAGGATCAGATTCAGCAGCGCGTCGTAAATTTCCGTCGGATGCAGCGGGATTCCCAGGGGCGTCCCGGAGTATTGGTTCGCCTGCGGATTGGTGAAGGTGATCGCCCAGGGTAAATCGGACGGCCGACCGAAGCAGCAACCGTTGAGTAGACAGCCCATCCGGCCGAAAACGCTGCCCAGCGCAATGCTCGGCGCAAAGATATCCGCCAGCGTCCAGAGCGGCAGCTTAAGCCGGCGGATACTGATGATTCCCGCTATCGTCGCCCCGATCAAACCGCCGTAGTAAACCAGGCCACCGTGCTGGATCATGAAGACTTCTTTGAAAGGTTGGTCGGCAAACTCCTGTTTCCAATAGGTGGTCACGTAAACCACCCGGGCGCCGATGATGGCCCCCACCATCAGCCATAGCGTCACATCCGCGATTCGTTCCCCGGGAATATTTTCGCTTCGCGCCCGCCGGGTCGCCGTCCAGAGGCCCGCCAGGAAGGCCAGGGCCATCATCACGCCATACGAGTGGATGGCGAATGAGCCGTGCTGAAAAAGAATCGGATGCACGTGTTTAAGTTAGGCGATAATGATGACGATGGAAAATTCAAAACCTCCGGCGTCCGCGAACTAATTTGTCGCCACGCTCGGCCGGGAATTGCCGGCAACAGCCGGTATGACGCTCGGCGCAAAGCCGGGGGGAAAGATGGATGCGGGTAAAGGTGGCCAATCCGGAACGTTCGACACGAGGTCACGCCACGTTTGGCGCTCCGCCGGCGACATCTGGGACCAGTGCTCCGCGTTCCTCAAAAACTCCGCGCGATCGCCGGCGCTCATTTCCGCAAATTTCGCGTAGTTCTGCACACAAAGAGTCTGCTGTTCGGGCGGAAGTTTTCGGAACGACTCAAGCGTCTTCTGCATTTGCTCCCGCTCACTTGTCGAAAGTGTGCTCAAGGTTTGTGCTTTTTCTTCCGGCGTTAGTTCGAGAAATTGATTGAATTGCGCAGAAATTTGCTGGCGTTGCTGCGCCATGATTTGCTGCGCCGCAGAATTCGCCGGGGCCTGCACCCGGGCGAAATAATACAGGGTGCGCTCGTTTTCTAAAAACTCCTGCTTCAACGGAGGTGGCAGTATTTCCCATTCGCTCAAGCGCGCTTTGACAATGTCACGTAAATCAGCCGGCACTTTCGTCATTCTGGCATCTCGCTGCGCCGGATCCATCTGCAACATGGGCATTAAATACCAGCGCAGTTCGGTCGCGCGCAGCCGCAGCTCCCGCTCGTCCGGGCTAAGCATTTCATATTCATGAACTTTAACGAGAATTCGCTCGCGTGTCTGCGGAGGGCGATTGGTCAGGCAATCCTCGCGTTCTTGGGGCGACATGGCCAGCAATTTGCGAAAATAGCTTACCGGCGATATGGCATCAGGGGTGTCCGCCGGGGCATTCGGTGCCGCTGGCGATTGAACATGAGAAACTTCATCGGCTTTTTGCGATCCCGACGGCGGATTCTGCGCTAAAACGTTGATTTCAGCAGCCAGGGCCGCCAGACCAAGAAGAATTGCCTGGCGCGGCCGGATCATTGCATCAAGGCGAGCAATTCCTTATCCGCCGCCACCGGTTGACTCATACGTTGAATCGCGTCAAAATTATAGAGGGCCTCCAAACTTGGAATAGGTTTTGCCGAAGCAACTTGCGCCACATTCTCGGCCAGCATCCTGCGCTGCGAACTCAGTTCATAATGTTCCCAAAATAACCCGGTAAAAATCAAAACGGCTGCCGTTGCCATGACCCGCGGTATGAGTACCCGCCAGTTCCAGCGCAGGCGCCAAGTAGTCGCCGGCACCGATTCTTCCAACTCAACCGCCGCCATCAGCCGGGCTGTGAAATTCGAGGCCACTGGAACATTTGGCAATTTGGCAAGGCTGGCAGTCAGCCGCGCCTCGACCTCCAAATCCGGCACTTTGCCCATAGCCGCGCGCTCTGCGTCGGTCAATGGCCGCCGCCATACGGATTCCTGCCAATCTGACGCGTTACTTTCCATTTCCTAAGCTTAAAAACCGTGCTGAACCGAAAGTTGCGCGGAAAACTCACTCGCGGTGGCAGGTTTTTTCGCCTATCATGAACCGTTGAAAATGAGCGCCGCCACCCCTGTGAATAATGGAACACTGACCGGCCGCGACCGTTTTAGGTCTGCGAGCCGTTGTCTGGCGGTGGACCGACCGCCGGTCTGGCTGATGCGCCAGGCGGGGCGGGTGCTGCCCGAATACCGGCAACTCAAGGAAAAGCATACTTTTCTCCAGCTGGTCCAAACCCCCGCCCTCGCCGCTGAAGTCACCCTCCAGCCTGTCTGGCGCTTTGGTTTCGATGCCGCCATCCTCTTTAGTGATATTCTCGTCATCCCCGAAGCCCTCGGCCAGCCCTATCATTTTCGCGAGACCGGCGGCATCGGCATGGATTTCCGGCTCGATTCGGCCGCCGACATCGACCGCCTCTCCGTCCCTGGCGTTGTCGATAAACTCCAGTACGTTGCCGCCACTCTCAAGCTCTTGCGCGCCGAGCTGGGCCAGCACACCGCCCTCATCGGCTTCTCCGGTTCCCCCTGGACCCTCGCCACTTTCATGCTCGAAGGCGGCAGTGTCCCCGCCTACACCCGCGCCAAAGCCCTGCTTGCCTCCGATCCCCGCCTCTTCGGCCGGTTGCTGGAAAAGCTCACCGCCGCCGTCGCCGCCTATCTCCAGATGCAAATTAGCGCCGGCGTCGATGCCTTGCAACTCTTTGACAGTCACGGCGGCCAGTTGCCGCCGGACCAGTTCATGGCCGCCAGCGGCCGCTGGATGCAGGACATCATCCACCAGCTCCAGCCGGTCGAGCCACAACCCGTCCCGCCCGTCATCGTCTTTTCCCTCGGCACCCACGGCAACTGGGACGATCTGGCCGGTCTGGGCGCCTCGGTCCTCGGCATTGACGCCCATGTCTCCCTGACGGCCGTCCGCCAAAAGTTGCCGTCCACCATTGGCGTCCAGGGCAATTTGGATCCATCTTTACTGCTGGCCACCCCCGAAGCGGTGGCGGCGGAAACCCGGCGTATCCTGACGGAAATGCGGGGCCGCCCCGGCCATATTTTCAATCTCGGCCACGGCGTCCCGCCGGCCGCCAAGCTCGAAAACGTTTCGGCCTTGGTCCAAACCGTCAAAGCATTTAAATAGGCATCTTGTGAGCCAACTCAACGTCAATCTGGATTTGGTCAGAAAATACAACGTGGCCGGGCCGCGCTATACCAGCTACCCCCCCGCCACCAAGTTCTCCACCGCCCTCACCGAGTCGGAACTGGCCAGGCTCTTGGCCGCCGATAATCCGCCCGACCGCGGTCTGTCCCTCTACTTTCACCTGCCCTTCTGCGAGACCCTCTGCTGGTTTTGCGGTTGCACGACGGTGATCACGCAGGATCACAATGCCAGCCGACCCTACCTGGATCATTTGGAACGGGAAGTGGCCCGGATGGCCCAGCAGATTAATCCCCAACGCAAGGTGGTCCAACTGCATTGGGGCGGGGGTTCCCCCACCTTCCTGCAGCCGGATGAAATCCGCCGGCTGGGTGGAATCATCCGCCAGCATTTTACGCTGGCTGACGACATTGAAGCGGGGGTGGAGATTGATCCGCGGCGCTTGACGCGGGACCATCTCCTGGCGTTGCGGGAGGTGGGTTTTAACCGGGCGTCGCTGGGGGTGCAGGATTTTGATGAAAAGGTGCAGGTGGCGGTGCACCGGCGGCAACCGCGGGAGTTGACCCAGCAGACCTTGGACTGGGCCCGGGAACTGGGGTTTGGGTCGGTCAACTTTGATTTGATTTACGGTTTGCCCCATCAGACGGTGGCGACCTTTACGCAGACGCTGGAGACGGTGCTGGCGATGGGGCCGGACCGGCTGGCGGTGTTCAGTTATGCGCATGTGCCGTGGATCAAGCCGGCCCAGAAGATCCTGGAACAAAAGATCCTGCCTTCACCGGAGGTGAAGCTGGACCTGCTGAAGCTGGGGATAGAACGGCTGACGGCCGACGGGCGGTATGAATACATCGGGATGGACCATTTTGCGCGGCCGGGGGATGAACTGGTGACGGCGCAGCGGCAGAAGACATTGCAACGGAACTTTCAGGGCTACAGCACACGGGGAGAGGCGGACATCTATGCGTTCGGGATGAGCGCGATCTCGCAGATCCCGGGGGCGTACTGGCAGAATGAGAAGGAATTACCGGCGTATGTGGCGGCGCTGGACGCGGGCCGGACACCGCTGGCGCGGGGGTATGTGTTGACGGCCGATGACCAGATCCGGCGGGAGACAATCATGCGGGTGATGTGCGACCTGGAACTGGATTACGGGAGCATGTCGGAAAAACTCGGGATTAAGTTCCCGGACTACTTTGGGGCGGAACTGGCGAGGTTGGAACCGCTGGCGGCGGACGGGCTGGTGCAAATGACGGCAACAGGGCTCAAAGTCACCGACGCCGGACGGCTGTTCATCCGCAACCTCGCCATGACCTTTGATAATACCCTCGCTCCCCAAAGCGAACGCCGCCATTCCAAGACGATTTGATAATGGAATCAATTTTTTGATGATCTCACATCGGTTATGGAGTTCGTGGTCATGCCACTTGACTCCAACAACCATACCGGGCCAAAAAGCCCAGCCGGTTCCAACGGCGTCTGCGCCGTTAACTTGCGAATGTTTGTACGGGTTAAACGTTTTGCCGGCGATTGGCTGGCATCGCCGATAATCCGGTTGGGCCAGAAATTCACCACTTCCACTTGAAGTAGATTGACGCCCGACTGAACCGCGCCGGAAATGTCAACCCGCCACGGCGGGCACCAGACAATGCCGCAGGATTTGCCGTTTACTTTTACTTCGGCAAGCTCGGCGAGATTTCCCAAATCGAGAAACAGCTCCTCGTGAGTACCGTCGCCGGATTGCGGCGGATGTGAGAAAGTTTTCTCGTAGATTGCCGTGCCCGAATAATACTTGATGCCCGATTCCGGACGCGTTGGCCAACTCACAAGCGAATCAAATTGAACGCTGCCCGGGCCACCCCATTTCGGATCAAAATGCACCCTCCATGGCCCGGAAATTTCCGCCACCGGCCTGGTACGTGTTTCGTTCGTCCCGCCGGTGGCCGGATGCTCTGCCGCCGGCCTCCGGAATATCACAAACCAAGAGCCGCAGGGGCCGAATTCAATCGGCACCGACGTCCGAACTCCCATTTGCTCATAAGCCGAAGCAAACGCGTGCGTGCCCGCAACGGCATTCCATAGCTCGGGAGCTTTGCCGGCAACGCGGAACAGGCAATTCATGCGGATGGAATTCGTCGAACGATTGGCGACGAAATAAATCTCCGTATCGCCGTCAGTACGATGAATGTAGTCAAAATTCGTGGCTGATTGGCGCTCAACCGTGCTTCGGAATTCACAATCCGGCGGCACACCATCGGACTGCAGTACTTCCCGTGCAGTCTTTTGACTGATAACCCTGCCGTTACCGGTATTACCACTCCACAATCCGGCGGCAATCTCTTTAACCGCGGTGTCCGTGACGGCAGCATCCGACAGGGTTTCACCGCGCTGAGGCTTTGGTCCGATGACGGTTGCGCCAGCATCAACAAGTTCCTGGATTTTTCGCAGCACGGGCAGGGAAATCTGGTCGCGGTTGGGCAAAACGAGGACGCGGTAATTAGTGCCATCCGGCAAAATAATTCTCCCTCCCTTTACCCTCGCGCGTTCGATCAGTGCCTCGGTCGTTATGACATCGTAATCATAGCCCGGTTCGATATGAACGGGGTCGGACGACTTGAGCTGCGCGAAATTGGGAACGTGGTCGCCGTAGTAATAAAGTACGTCCGCAGAAAAATTTCCCTGCTGCAGCATCCACTGACAACGGTCGATGTAGCCAAAAAATGGTGCGGACTTGGCCCACCACGTCACCTTGGGATTCAAGTGAGTGCCCGCAAAATACTGCTGGCCGGGAACGCCTGTATCCTCAGGCGAACAGACAAAGGCGTGCCAAACCAGCATGTTCATCCCTTCGCAAAGTGCCTTGTCGAACGCGGGCTTCAGATTGTCCAGGATTTTTTCCTGCCAGTTTGGCCCGATGGTGGTGAAGCCTTCCGAAAAAACGTACTTATGACCGTAAGTATGCGCGGCACTCGCCGGTTGCTTGACGAAAAAGCGGTTTGCATCGCCAATCCGGTGTTCCCACGACCAGGCCCAGTATTCACTCATCGGCGCATCATCCCAGCCAAGGCAGCGCTGCGCATCGATGGGCACAGCGTGTGGCCCACCCGACTCGGGATGAATCAAAAGTCCATGCCGGTGCGCATTGTCGCGAAACAGTCGATAATGATTATCGATCGCCAAGTCACCCAGCGTCTGGCGGTAGTCGAAGAGAAACCGGTCGCTCGCCTCGCGGCTGTCGACAATTTTACCGGCGATGACCGGCAGCCAGGGCAGCAAGTCGTAACCTTTGCGCCGCAAAAATTCCGCGCGCAGCGAGGGTGTCCAATTGACGTTCTCAACTTCCCAACTGTCGGTGTGAAGATATTTCAAGGTTTTGCCCGCGAGCGGCCCGGCATCCGCGATCAGCGGTTCCACCACGGCATTCCAGTAGCGTTGAAACGCGCCGGCGTCATAGACGTCCAGGGCATACGAATCATGCACTGCACCCGGCGCCCGTTGCCAGCCGTCGCTTGCCGTCGAAACGTAGGCATGGTCGCCAACCGTATAGCCAAAGCGCAAGACCTGCCAGTCACCGGCGGGAACATCCCAGTTTAATTTGCCGTCAGCGGCCAGTTTTGAAGTCAGGTCGACCACGTCCGCCGTACGAGTGTCTTCCTCGCCCGGAGTGGCGGCCAATTCCTGGAACAACGGGGTGGTGTCCGGCGTGGAGAAAGGCTGCAATGTCTTGAGCAACGACTTCTCCCGCCAGTTTTTGAGGGGTTCGTGCGGCGCCTGATCCTTCCGGATGCGATACGCCACAACATAAGTATCCCGGTAATAATTGTCGCGATTTTCAGGCCGCGGCAGGAATGCATCAATATTTGTTGGTCCGCCGACTCGCAGTTCCGACCAGCAGAGTTGCTTGGCGGCGTCATCCGCCGTGACCATTGGGCCGCCGAGATTCCAACCGCTCTGGATATTGAGATCAATCTCGAGGCCGAGGCGACTGGCTTCACTCAGTGCGTGCCGATAAAGCGCACGCCATTCTGGCGTAAAGAAAGTGGGGCCGTGCGGCACCAGGTCGTTGCCCTCCTGACTGGCACCACCGGCATCAATGATCACCGCCCCGCCAAAACCCTTGGCCTTCATTTCTTCCAGGTCCTTCGTAATCGACGCCTTGGTGACGTTCCCGTTTAGCCACCACCAATAGGCGCGCAGTCGGGCTTCATCCGGAGGATTCTGCCAGCCAGCGTCCAACGTCTGGCCAAAGGCAAACTGGGCGAGCAGAGCGCAAAAGACCGCGGCGGGAAACAAAAGCGACCGGGCCGCCGCAGTCAGGGAAAAACTGCCAATTAACATATTAGCTTGGCCCCATGAAACACATTTTCCGGAACCTCTGAAAGCGCAAAAGATCATGGCGCGTTTTCAAAATGCTCCAGTTGCGGCGGCTAGGAAGACCACGACAACGAAGCTCCCGGCTTAATGGGCCGCCGTCCGGACGATGCATGTGGAAAAGGCCGTCTGGCGTAGCTGCTCGTCAATCAAAGCCCCATTTTGGGGATGTTCCTTCCTCGCGCCGCGTCAGCCAGCATTTTTCTAATAAGCCACCTCCCCGGTCATATTAAACGACTGCCATCAGGCAAAAGGTTTGGCTTTTGACTGGTCATGAGATTTTAACCAGGGAAAACGCATTTATTTCTCGCAATTTTCCCGCTCATTCTTAAATTCAGACCTCGGAGTTTTTCGATAGATCAACTAACGAACGAAAGGATTTCATTTATGGCCGCTGATACCTCTGTTGTCCAAGCCGTCGTGGCGCCGCCGCTTGCGCCGCTCAAACTCAAATCCAAGCTGGCTTCCACCCCGAAGAACCCGCCTAAATTTTCCGTGCGCGTAAAAAACAGCGCCGGTGCAGAGGTGACACTGGGGGACCCGCGCGCGACGCGGGCACTCGTGGCGCTGATGGATGTTCACGCAGTGGTAGGCGGAGCGGCCTGCCACTGGGGCGGGCCGGCGGCCTTTGCCGAAATCAACGCGTCCATCCATGGCATCATGTTTGCCGCCACGGGGCGTGAATGGTACGAGGCTTTTAACTTCGTGAACGATGCCGGACACACCGAAAACGGCATTTATGCACTACGCGCCAATTATGGCTTCGACGGCATGACGCTCGATTCTCTGAAAGGCTTTCGCAGCATTGCCAGCAAACTCACCGGCCATGGTGAATCACACCTCAATCCCGAGGGCGTGTTGCTCAGCAACGGCCCGCTTGGTTCAGCACTGCCCCAGGCCCAGGGCCTCGCTATCGGCGACAAGGTGGCCAAACGCGACCGCCTGACAATTTGCACCGTCAGCGACGGCGCGAGCATGGAGGGCGAAGCCAAGGAAGCGTTCGCCGCCATTCCCGGCCTGGCCGCCAAAGGCAGACTGAATCCGTTCGTGCTCGTCATTTCCGATAACGACACAAAACTCTCCGGCCGCATTACCAAGGATGCCTTCAGCATGCATCCAACATTCGTCGCGATGTCCGCGCTGGGTTGGAATGTCATCCAGGTCCCCCATGGCAATGATTTGCAGGAGGTTTATCTCGCGGTGGAGAAGGCTATTGCCACAGCCAAGGCAAACCCGAACCAACCCGTCTGTCTCGAATGCAAAACGGTCAAGGGCTATGGCATCAAGGCCACCGAGGAAAATGCCGCGGGCGGCCACGGCTTCCCGCTCGCCAACGGTGAAAAGATCATCGATTGGATGACCGAGCTTTTCAAAAACGACACCGTGCCGGCCGAATTGATGGCCTGGGCGCAATCGCTCCGCGCGGATTGGGAAAAATCTGAAGCGGCCAAGAAGGCCAAAGCCGCGGCCGGCACCCCCGCACCTGTGAAACCCAAAACGGACAAGGTGCAGGGTGGACTTGCCCGCGCTGCCGTGCGCGCGGCAACCGAGGGGCTGCCGGTCTATTCCCTCTCCGCCGATGTGCAAGGCTCGACCGGGATCAGCCTTTTCCAAAAAAGTTTTCCCGATCGCTTCATCGAAGTCGGCATCGCTGAGGCCAACATGATCAGTGTCGGGGTGGGTCTTTCCAAGTCCGGTTTCATTCCCATCGTGGACACGTTTGGCCAATTCGGGATCACGAAGGGCAACCTTCCCCTGACCATGGCCGCGCTCTCGCAGGCACCGGTCATTGCGATGTTCACGCACATCGGTTTTCAGGATGCGGCGGATGGCGCCTCCCATCAAGCCACGACTTATTTTGCCGCGACCAGCGCCATCCCCCACACGGTTGTCATTGCTCCCAGTTGCGCGGACGAGGCAGATTCGCTCATGTACCAAGCGATCCAGCAATTCGCCGCCGACCGGGCCGCCGGCAAGGATGGTAACAGCTACCTGTTTTTTGTAGGCCGTGAGAATTATCCGCTGACTTGGATCGAAGGCGCCAAATATCCCTGGGGCAAGGCACAAGTGCTGGCAACCGGCAATGACGTCGTGCTCATCGGCTGTGGTGTGTTGGTAAACAAGGCGATCGAAGCCGGCAAATTGCTGACGGCAAAAGGTGTTCACGCCACCGTCATCAGCAATCCGTTCGTGAACCGGGTCGATTTGGAAACCATCGGCACCGCGGTGAAAAATTGCGGCGGAAGAATCGTCACCATTGAAGACCACCAGGTGATCGGTGGCATGGGCGCGCAAGTTTCACACGCCCTGTCCAACTCCGGTATTCCGCACAACATGAAGTCGCTGGGCATCCACAATGAATTCGGCCAGAGCGCCTACCTGGCCGAAGAACTGTATGTGAAGCATGGCCTGACCGCGCCAAAAATGGCCGAGGCGGCGCTGGCGCTGCTTGGAAAATAACCCGCGCTGCCCGACCGACCTTGTTCCGCGTCAGGCCGTCAACACCGGGTTCACTTTGCCGCGTCCACTTTGGCTGCGGCGTCGGCGATTTCCACGCAGATCACCGAGGCAATCTTATCCGGTGCCTTTGCCGGCAGTTCCAGCTTCACGCCGGTATCGTCTTGGGAGAAAGGTAAAGCTTTCCGGTCGGCCAATAAAAAGGCCTGCGTCACTTGGCTTTTCAAGCCCGGCAGTTGGAATTTGCCGCTCGCCGGCCAGTTGAAAATGATGACGTAAATCTTTCCCGGCTTGGTAGTGCAGCGCCAATCATTGCCCGAAGACACCGTGGTGGCATCCCCGTAGCCATCCAGTGCCTTCACCGGCTGGCCAAGTTCCTCCCCAAAAGGCGTGGCTTTGGTTCCGTAAATCGATTCGCCGTTTACCGCCATCCATTTGCCCACCGCCTCCAACCGCTCCACTTCCGGCCGGGGGATGACACCAGTGCTGTCCGGTCCGACATTCAACAGATAATTACCTCCCTTGCTCGCAATATCGCACAGGTTACGAATGATCGTTTCCGTGCTTTTCCAATGAAAGTCGTCGCGCTTGTAGCCCCAGGTATCATTGATCGTCATGCAGGTTTCCCAATCACGATCAGGAAAGCCCTGAGCCGGGATTTTTTGCTCTGGTGTCTCGGTATCCCCTTTGTAACCCCCGCCCAAACGATTGTTCATGATCACGTCGGGGCGCAGTGATTCCACGGTGTCATAGATCTTGGCCGCCCGCCCCCGGTTCATATCCACAGGGGTGTCCCACCAGATGACCGCTGGAACATCCGGACCAAAATCGGTCAGCAGCTCGCGCACCTGCGGAACGGCAATCTTATCAATGTAATCATCCATATCATGCTGCTGGGCAGTATCCCATTTGCCGCCCCAGGCGGCGCCACCGTTGTTCCAGTCCTGGGCCTGCGAGTAATAAAATCCCAACTTGATGCCGTATTTGCGGCAGGCCACCGCGAGTTGCTGTAGGGGGTTGTGATGCCACGGACTGGCGTCATGGATATTCCACGGACTGGCTTTGGAGGGAAACATTGCGAATCCATCGTGGTGCTTCGATGTGATCACGATGTATTTCATGCCCGCATCGCTCGCGGTTTTGACCCAGGCATCAGCGTCAAAATTCGTCGGATCGAACTGTTTGGCGAATTGCTGGTATTCCGCCATGGGTATCTTACCCCGATTCATGATCCATTCACCGATGCCTGACACCGGCTTGTCGTGGTAGTAACCGGCAGGCACGGAATAGACGCCCCAATGGATGAACATGCCGAACCGGGCCTCGCGCCACCACATCATTCGTTCGTCTCGCTGCACCTTGGTTTCAATCTTGTCGGTCAGGTTGGATTGCGCATAAGACACTGGGGCGAGCATCATCAGTCCCAGCGTCAGCAGTTTTACCAAATTGTTTGGTTTCATGAGATTCATTTTAAATGGCGGCCAAATGAGACCGGATAATATGCGCAGGCTTTCAACCTTCCAAGGCCTTAAGTGTCGATTGCAGTCCTTGTTCATAGCCGGCGATCAGCCGGTCCCAGGCGGCGTTGGCCACAGCGTCAACCTGTTGGCGCGCCGGATCGGCATCGAACCATTTCACGCTGCGAGCGATGCCGTCGCGGAAACGCGTGGTAGCCACAAAATCCGGCACAAACCGCTTGATTTTGGTATTATCAAACACGCCGGAATGAGACTTGTCCCCGAGCAAACCACCGGAAAATTGAGGCAGGCAGGCGGTGATAAAATCTGATGCAATATGCACCAACCGTGGCTGGCCGACGCCTGCCGCGTGCGCCACCGCCTCGTAAATCTGGTTCCACGTCAGCACTTCATCCGAGGTGATATGAAAGGCATGGCCGATGGCGCCTTGATGACCCAACAATCCAACCAGCCCTTTCGCGAAGTCGCTGTTGTGGGTCATGGTCCAGAGGGATGTGCCATCGCCCGGCACGATCACCGGCAGACCGCGCCTCATCCGGTCCACCACAGTGAAGCTTTTGTCGCTGTTCACGGGCACCGTGATGCGCCGTTCATTGTAGGTCCAGGAAGGCCGGATGATGGTCGCCGGAAACCGTTCCTCCTGGAGAGCGCGCAACAGCCTTTCCTCGCAGGCAATCTTGTTGCGCGAGTAATCCCAGTAAGGATTTACCACCGGGGTGGATTCGGTGATGGGAAAATGCGTGAGGGGTTTCTGGTAGGCGCTGGCCGAGCTGATGAAGATAAATTGCCCGGTGCGCCCGCGAAACAGATCGATCCGTTGTTCCAACTCCTCCGGCTTGAACGCAATATAGTCCACCACCACATCCCAGCGTTCCCGGCCAAGCGTCGCAGCGGTGGCCGCCGGATTGGAAATGTCGGCGACGATTTGACGGGCGCCGGGACAAGCCGCTTGCCGGCCACGGTTGAGGAGAGTAAGTTCAAAACCCCGCTCCACGGCCAATTGCGCGCAAGCCGAACTGATGGTGCCCGTGCCACCGATAAAGAGGATTTTCATATCTTAATTTTTTTGGATCCCGCAAAACCGTTGAAGCGATTGGAAAAACCTTTAAAAGATGGTCGGGGCGGTGAGATTCGAATCTAAAACGCCATTTTCGGCATTATTCGGCGAAAGTGGTTTATAAGCCCGTTATTATTGGGTGAAACGACGTTTTCACAATTTTCCGCGTTCGTCGTCCGACCACCCCAAAACGAACTTTTAGTGTTAGGATTTGTTAGGATTTTTTTCATGGTTGATGGTCAAAATCGCTCCGCCAGCAATTAATTTCAAAAGTTGCACCGGCGCGAAGACTAGCACCGGCAGAGGGATTGGAACAAGCAGAACAATTCCAGAAATCACCTACCACAAGACTGTGAAAGTCTGGGCGAGGCTTGAAGAGAGCGGCAGTCCGCTGGCGAACGGTGGAAAATTTTAGCCGACACCGTCTGGTCTAATTACGAGGGTGTAAAACGCCACGCCGACAAACCTTAAAATTCGCCTTCAAATGTTCCAACACCTCCGGCCAGTGAAAAAGCACCACGCTGGAAATTTTTATGTAGGGCAAAAAGCCGTCGCGCTGCCAATTTTCGATTGTCCGAATCGTGACCTTTAGCTTCGCGGCCAGTTCTCGCTTGGTGAGCATCTCGTCCTGCGCAACATCATCCGTCAGACAAGAGCGCCCTGATGAGTTTTTTGTGGGGTAGTCGCTATTCATGATGCGTGCCTGGTAATTGCCGGAGATTGAGGAATTCGTTCATCAGGGAGGAAATCCGCCTCGGCTGGCCGTCCGACTTGGCGGCCAGCACTTTGTTGACTTCAGTGTTCATGTCCTTCCTTGGTTAAAGTAATGGAGACGGCGACAACGTGAGTCTTGAGCGAGGCCGCGAACCGCCGGTCAACTGCCTTCACAAAGTTCAAGTCACACCTCTGAATCTTCCGCGCGACGGCTTGGAGGCCACTGCCCAGCACCGTGACTTCGGCCACGGCAAAACAGATCAACAGCTTTTCGGGCGGCGCATCGGCATTCTTTTCCAGTGCCGGATTCGGAATCGTCTCGGCATACAGCAATTGCGCGTAGGGCAGAAAATAGCTGTGCTCGTCGTCGGCGAATACGTTGAGCGCCGCCACGTTCGGATCACCACCGTAGCAAGGGTTGTCACGCGTGCTAGACACCGATGCTTCGTCTGGGTTGGTGTTGGTGTTCATAAGATATTTTACGGATTTGTTCGATGCGATTGCGGGGTGAAAGGGATTGCGTCATGCGCTGGCGGAATTGTTTCAGGAAACGCTGACCACGTTCCATGACCCGCAGGATGAATTTCTGCCGGCTGAAATGTGGGATCACTTCCACAGCGGCCAGACGTTCGC
>Ga0302275_10001554_pt1 | contig 24574 bp, 18 predicted proteins | sample III_Bog_N2_2_FD_200229 | JGI IMG/M metagenome (GOLD analysis project Ga0302275, IMG submission 200229) | Peat permafrost microbial communities from Stordalen Mire near Abisko, Sweden - III_Bog_N2_2 | ecosystem: Environmental > Terrestrial > Soil > Wetlands > Peat | place: Sweden: Abisko... | reverse complement strand
GGGGACGACGAAGCACATGAGGAGAATCATGATGCCGATGGCGACGATCAAGACGGCGATGGGATAAAAGAGGGCGGCCTTGACCTTGCCTTTGATCTTCTGGGCTTTTTCAGAAAACTCGGCGAGCCGCTTGAGGACGACTTCAAGCACACCGCCGAGTTCACCGGCCTTGACCATGTTCACGAACAAACGGTTAAACACCTTGGGATGCTGCGCGAGGGCCTCGGAGAACGTGCTGCCGCCCTCGATGGAGGTGGCGAGCTTGGCCAGAATTTCCTTGAGGGTGGCGTTCTTTTCCTGCTTCTCGAGCACGCGCAAACCGCGTAACAGGGGAAGACCGGCATCAACGAGGGTGGCGAGCTGACGGGTGAAAGTGGTGAGAACCTTGGGTTTTACCTTGCCGCTCAGGAACGGAATCTTGATGCTTATGTTCGCGTTCATCTTCCCGCCCTTCTTGGCGGGTGCCTTGGGCGACTTGCCCTTGGCCTTTTTGGCGGCGGCGGCTTTTTCCTCCGCATCGGCCTCGGTGATGCGGGTGGGGAAGAGATTCATTTCCTTCACGCGGCCGATGGCCTCGTTCTGGCTGCCAACTTCGATGGTGCCCTTGGTCTCGTTTCCGCGGGCATCGAGGGCTACGTAATGATATCGAGGCATAACAAAATGGGGTTCAGGTGTATTTAATCACTTCTTCAATCGTGGTGTCACCGTCGAAGATACTCCTCAAGCCGTCTTCGCGCAAGGTGACCATTCCAAGTTCGACGGCTTTCTGGCGGACGACGACGGTGGGGGCGCGCTCATTGATCAGCGCGCGGATCGGCTCGCTGATGACGAGCAATTCGTAGATGCCTTTGCGGCCCTTGTAACCGGTGTCGTTGCAGGTGGCGCAACCGCGGCCGTAATGGAACACCTTGTCGCCGAGGTCATGGGGCGAGAGGTTGAGCAGCGAGAGCTGTTCCTCATTGGGCTCAAACGGCGTGCGACAATTCTTGCAGGTGGTACGGACGAGGCGCTGGCCGAGAACGGCCATCAGCGTGGAGGAGATGAGGAACGGTTCCACCCCCATGTCCACCAGACGGGTGACGGCGCCGGGAGAATCGTTGGTGTGAAGCGTGCTCAACACCAAGTGACCGGTCAGCGAGGCTTGAATGGAAATCTGCGCGGTTTCCAGGTCGCGCATTTCCCCGACCATGATGATGTCCGGATCCTGACGGAGGAAGGATTTGAGCGCCTTGGCGAAGGTCATGCCGGCGGCCTCGTTGACGGCCACCTGCATGATGCCGTCAATATCAAATTCGACGGGATCCTCGGCCGTGAGCAGCTTGGAGTCGATCGAATTAACCCGGCGCAGGCAGGAATACAGCGTGGTGGTTTTGCCGGAACCGGTGGGGCCGGTGACGACGAAAATGCCGTTGGGACGCTGAATGACCTCCGTGACGAATTCGTGGACGTACTTGGGAAAACCCAGTGCCTCCAGTTCCAAATTGACGGAGTTGCGATCGAGCACGCGGAGCACGACCGATTCGCCGAAGGCGGTGGGCAGCGTGCTGACGCGCAAGTCGACCTGCCGGCTGCCGATCATATGGCTGATGCGTCCGTCCTGGGGCAAACGTTTTTCGGAAATATTCAAACCCGACATGACCTTGATACGGGAGATCACGGGCAAGGCCAGATATTTGGGCGGCGGCGCCATTTCATAGAGTGCGCCGTCCACGCGGTAACGGATGCGAAATTCGGTTTCGAAGGGTTCAAAATGGATGTCGGACGCACGGTCGATGACCGCCTGCTGGAGAACGAGGTTGACGAACTTGACGATCGGAACTTCGCTGGCGAGTGCCTCGGCGGCGCGGGCATCGTCCTCGGCCTCGTCGACTTCGCGGGCGATTTTTTTATCAGCGCCGATCTCCTTGAGAATCTCGGTGAAACTCTCGTTTTCGGTCTGGCCATAAAACCGCTCGATCGCCTTGATAATCTCGGCCGGATCGGCGATGACGATCTGGACATCGCGCTTGATGGCGAAGTGGATTTCGTCGGCTTTGCCGGGATCAAGGGGTTCCGCGAGGGCGATCTGGACGGAGCCGTCTTTAACCCCCACCGGGATGCATTGGTACATCTGGGCGACTTTGACGGGGATCAGGCCCAGCGTTTCCGCCGGGATTTCCTGGTCGCGAAGGGAAACCACCTCGGTGCCGAGGGCATGGGCCTGGATTTGGAGAATATCGGCGAGCTTCAGGATGCCGAAGTCCTGCAGGACCTGGGTGATGGGTGTGCCGTTGCGCTTTACCTCGGCAACGACATCCTCGTACTGGAGATCGTCGAGCATGCCCTGCTCGCGGACCAGGGCCAGCAATGGACTGGAGATTTCTTCGGACATGGATCGTTATTTCTTTTTGCCCTGCTCGACCGCGGTGGCGAGATCGAGCTCCTGCAGTTTGGACATGATGGTGGTCGGGTCCTGGGATTTGTTGATCACTTCCTCGCGGGAGATCATGCCCTTGACATATTTATCAATCAACCAGGAATCGAGCGTCACCATGCCGTACTTGGAGCCGGTTTGAATGTCGGACTGGATGCGGAACGTTTTATTGTCGCGAATCAGGGCGGCGATGGACGGGGTGTTGACCATGATTTCGAAGGCGGCAACGCGACCGGGCTTGTCGATGCGCGGGATGAGCAACTGGGAGATGACGGCCTGCAAAACGGTGGAAAGCTGGATGCGCACCATTTCCTGCTGGTTGGTGGGAAAGGCGTTGGTCAGACGGTCGATGGTCTTGGCGGCGCCGGTGGTGTGGAGGGTGCCGAAGACCAAGTGGCCCGTTTCGGCGGCGGTGATGGCGGCCTCGATGGTTTCAAGGTCGCGCATTTCGCCGACGAGAATCATGTCGGGGTCCTGGCGCAAGGCGCGCCGCAGGGCCTCGGCGAAATTGGGGACATCCACGTGCACCTCGCGCTGGGTGATCAGCGCCTTCTTATGTTTGTGGTAATACTCAATCGGGTCCTCAATCGTGATGAGGTGAACCTCGTCGCGGGTCTCATTGACAATATTCAGGAGCGAGGCCAGCGTCGTGGATTTGCCGGAGCCGGTCGGCCCGGTGACCAGCACCAGGCCGCGAGGCTTGAACAACAATTCCTTGACCGATTCAGGCAGGCCGATCTGCTCGAAGGTCAGCATCTTGCTGGGAATCTGGCGGAGCACCATGCCGAAATTACCCTTTTCCTTGAACACACTGACACGAAACCGGGCGGCGTCGCCGAAGGCAAACGCGAAATCGGCGCCACCCCGCTCGCGCACCTGCTGGATATGTTCCTCAGAGGTGATGCTGCGCATCAACTCCTCGGCGCCCTCGGGTGCGAGGGCGGGACCTTCCACGCGGTGGAGAATGCCATGAACACGAATCGTGGGGGCGGTGCCGACACGGATGTGCAAGTCGGAGGCTCCTTCGGAGACCACCAACTGCAGAAGATCAGACATCGAGTAGGACATAAAATATCAATTACAGAATGGAAAATGAACGGGGAAGGAATTTGTCGCGCACGCCGGATTTGATTTGATTGCTGCTTGGAACATGGCTCGTGGCATCAGGATCAGGCTTCGTCACCGACCGTGGCGCGGATGACTTCTTCCGGGGTGGTCAGGCCCGCCAGGACCTTGCGAATGCCGTCCTCGCGGAGGGTGCGCATGCCCATCTCGCGGGCGCGCTGGCGCAGGACACTGGTCGGCACCCGATCGTAAATCAGTTTACGGCCCTCGTCATCGACCACAAAGATTTCAAAAATCCCGAAGCGGCCGCGGTTGCCGGAGTTGTTGCAATTCGTGCAGCCTCGTCCTTTCTGAACGTTGGCATTTTTCAGTTCATCCGGCGTGAGGCCGAGCGCACGCAGTTCGCCGTCGGACGGCGTGTACGGGGCGGCGCACTTTTTACAAATTTTGCGAACGAGGCGCTGGGCCATGAGGCAGCGGGTGGAGGAAGCGATCAAAAACGGTTTGACGCCGATGTCCACCAGACGGGTGACCGCGCCGGGGGCGTCGTTGGTGTGCAGCGTGGAGAACACCAAGTGACCAGTCAGCGATGCGTTGATGGCGATGGAGGCAGTTTCCAGGTCGCGGATTTCCCCGATCATCACGATGTTGGGCGCCTGACGCAGAATGGCGCGCAGGGCGGTCGCAAACGTGAAGCCGACGAGATCGTTGACCTGCACCTGATTGATACCCGCCAATATATATTCGACCGGGTCCTCGACGGTGATGATTTTGCGATCGGGACGGTTGATGAAATTCAGACAGGAATAAAGTGTGGTCGTCTTGCCGGAACCGGTGGGACCGGTGACCAGCAGGATGCCGTCGGGCAGAGCGATGATTCGTTCGAAGGTGGCCTGGTCGTCGGCCAGGAAGCCGAGTTCGGGCAAACCGAGCTTCAGGCCTTCCTTGTCGAGAATACGCATGACGATGCTTTCCCCGTGGTTGGTGGGGAGACATGAAACGCGCAAATCAATCATCTTGTTGCCGACCTTGGCCTGGATGCGTCCGTCCTGAGGCACGCGATGTTCGGAGATCGTCATACCGGCCTGGATCTTGAGGCGGGCGATGATGGAAGCCTGCAACTGTTTGGGCGGCGACTTCATCTCCTGCAGCATGCCGTCAATCCGGTAGCGCAAACGGAAGCGTTTGCTGAGCGGCTCCAGGTGAATGTCGGACGCGCGAATCTTGAAGGCATCAACGATCAACTGGTTGACCAGGCGGATCAGGGGCGCGTCGGCGTCGAGCTCTGCGCCGTCGGTATCGGTGGTGACCTGGACATTGTCCTGGGTGAGCTCTTGAATGACGTCCTTGAAGGCGCCATCGGCCAGGGCCTTTTTCTCCGACCCGTAATACTTGCTGAGCGCCGCTTCGATGTCCGGTTCGGAGGCGACCCGCACTTCAATTTCAGAGTGAAGAAGATGGGTCAGCGTGTCGATGGTGTTGAGGTCGGACGGATCGGCAATCGCGACGGCCACCTTGTCCTCGGTCTTGAAAACGGGGATCACGCGATATTTGCGCGCAATGTCGCGGGGCACCATGGAGATGACTTCGTCGTCGATTTTGAGATTGTGAAGATTGACGACTTCGGCGCCGAACTGGGCGGCCTTGGCCTGGGTAACGTCAGCGGGGCGGACAACTTTGTTGGCAACGAGAAGATCGACAACGCCGACGCCGGAGGCCTTGGCCTCCTCGCGCGCCGCCTCAACCATTTCGGCGTTGGTGAAACCAAGGTCGACCAACAAATCCAATAAATAATCGTCTTTTTCGGCCACGGGACTGATAAGCCGCCTGCCCGTGAGGAAGTTCAAGGGAGGCTCGCTGCGAAAAGGTTTCACTTGCACCGGCAAAAGTCAATCCAGACCACAAACATTTTGCGGGCGGGAGGAAAGTAAGGGCTCGACGGAGTCTCGCCCCACCGAGGTGAAAAGGCTTGGCAACCGCGCGGCTGCAGCAATTTATGCTTTAATCGCGGGCGGACAAGGCGGTGGCGGCGGTGGCAAGCCAGCTGGCTTCGGGACGGGCGTAGGGACGGAACGTTTCGAGCAAACCCTCACGGTCATTATAATAGAGTGCGCGATGCAGGCCGAGGTTGGAGGCGTTGGGGGCATCGATCAAACTAGCGGAGTCGGTGGCGCTCATCTGGAAAACCACGCGCATCTCAAATTCCGACAGGATCTTCCGGCCAAGGAAACGGCTTACATTATTATAGGTGTCGCAGGTGATGGCGACGTGGATGCCCACCGGGGGACCTTCGGTGATCAGTTTCAGCAGGATGGCGGCCGGGGAGGCGGCGACTCCGGCATCGCTGCCGGCGAAGCTGAATTCATCCTCCTGCCGCAACCTCTTGAAATTCTGAAGCTGGTGAATGAACAAGAATATTTCCGGGCCAACCGCCGGATTGTCAGCGCGCTGCTTAAGCTCCTCGGCGAGGCCGGACATAATCGCTGCGAGATTGGCGTTGGCAACCACCGTGGAAGTTTGCGGTACGGCGCGCAGGACGGATTGCAACCATTCGCGCGGCGGGGAGCCGACGGGGGAATTATCGAGGACAACAAAGCGCGCACCCGCCTTGAGATATTGCGCGGCCAGGGAAATCAAGGCGACGCCGACCAGGTCCAGGGTGCGTTCATCGCTCTGGCCGACTACCAGTAGGTTGGCGCCGCTCTGACGGCGGAACAACGCGGCGGTCGGTCCTTTGATCGCGTTGGGTGCGCCAAGCCAGACGGCGACCGGGTCGGGCGTTGCGGGGTGAGGCTGCTTGAGCGCCGCCAGTAGATCAATATTTTCGGCGGGGTTGGACGGGGCATTTCCCTCGAATACGATTGGTCCGGGATATTGGGCGGCCGAGAGTGCGTCGGCGCGCGCGCGGACCTGGGCGAGGTAAGCATCGCGATCGCGGTCGGAAAGCCAGACGGCCTGAAACGGGCTGTTGCCTTCAATGGCGCCGGCGGCGTCGTTATAAATGCCTTCGCCGGGACGGGAAAGGAGGCGCGGCGCGGGATTGTCCTGATCCATGATGAGGAGCGCATCGGCTTCGTTGCACTGGAGGGCAATGCGAATCACCATTTGTCCCATGGTGGCACGAGCCAGGGTATAAGCACCGCCCAGCGTTTGGGAACCGAGCAGGACGTGGATGCCAAAGGCACGGCCCTGGCGCACGATGCGGTCGAGCAGGACAGCCGCGCCCTGCGAGACATGATCCTCCTCGGTGAAAAATTCCTGGAACTCGTCGATGATGAGCAAGGTGCGAGGCACCGGGCCGCCGCCGGCGCGCTGGTATCCGGCCAGATCCTGGGCGCCCAATTGCCGGAAGAGATCGCCGCGCCGGCGCAATTCGTCGTCCACGCGCTGCAGCACGCTCAAGCCAAAACCGCGATCGCTCTCAATCGCGACGACGCGCGCATGCGGGAGATGGCGCGAGGCGTAGCATTTGAATTCGACGCCTTTTTTGAAATCGACCAGATAAAACTCGACCTGCTCGGGACTGCAACGCAGGGCGAGATTGGTAATGAGGACGTGGAAGAGAGTGGATTTGCCGGAACCGGTTTTGCCGGCGATCAAGACGTGCTGACGGGTGCCGGAACCGATCTCCAGATATTGGAGCTTGGTGGCGCCCGCACGGCCAATGGGAACGCGCAAGACTTCCGCCGTTTTTTCGAGCCAGATGCCGGATTCCGGCGGGGCGATTTGCTGGAACGGAACCTCGACGCGGTTGGCGTGCTTGCTGACCTGGCCGACGCGATTGAGGAAGCCGGTGGCAAAATCCGCGGGCGGCGGGGGATCGAGAACGAGGCGGGTGCCGGGCACGCGCCAGCGGGACAATTCAAACCCGCGGCCATCGTGAATGAGCCCGACGGTGTTCTGGCGGAGTTCGTCCGGAACAAAGTCCGTGGGGGGAACATTGCGCTGATCCCAATGGATCAACAAGTGCACCCCGCAGCGCGCGCCGCTGGCCGCGATATTGCGCAAACGGCGCGCGGCGTTTTCACTAAAGTTCACCGGGAAGGAGGCGACGACCAGGAAATAATATTTCTCGGCGACGCTGCCGGCCGCGGCGTTGTATTCGGCAATCGTGGCGTACTCATTGCGCAAATACATCTGGATGATTTTCTCCATGTGCTCGTTGAGTTCGGCCAGTTTCTCCTCAAACTGGGCAGGTTGCGTCCAGATGCGGCTGTCAATATTCGCATCCTCGTAATCGGCCAGGTGCATGAGCGCGGAAAAATTCTGGCCCAGGCCAACCGGATCAAAGATGGTGAAGTTCAAGCGGCCGGGTGGCGCGGCGGAAAGCAGGCGGAATATAATATTATTGATGACACCAAATGCTTCCTCGCCGCTCCCCTTCCCGCTCTCGAAGAGGATCGATCCCTGCAGCGGGCAGACGAGCGAAAGCGGCAGCGTGAAGGCGGCGGGACCGGGCCACGCAAGGCGCTGGTTAACCGGCAGGACTTCGAGGAATTTTTTCACCGAGACCTCGAGGGAACCGAATTTGACGGCGTTCTGGAATTCCGCGGGCGGACTCCAGTTGGCGTAGTTCGCGGCGTTCCAGGCGGGAAACAATTTTTCGGCGGCGCGCGTGGCGGCAGTGAGGCGCTCGCACAGCGCAGGAATGTCGCGATTCCAATCGGCGACGATTGCTTCAAAGCTCGCTGCATGCTTTTTCTGGAGGGCCGCCAGCCGGGCCTCATGCGCGGCCAGGTTTTGCCGGACCTGTTCCAGATCTATCGCTTTTAAATCTTCGACAATTGCGTTGTGCTCTTTCTCAAGGCGGGCGGTGTCGCGGGAATGCCATAGATCCAGCCGACGCTCCAGCTTGGCCGCTTTTTCGGCAATCATCGTCGGCCAGGCATCCCGCTGCTGGTTGATATCGCGCACGGCCTGGCGCCAGGCTTGGTGCGCTTCTTTCCGGCGCGTCTCCAAGTCGGCCTCAATGCGCTGCTTTTCCAGCGCGCCAGCGGTCTCGCTTTTTTCCCGGCAAAGTTCAATCAAACGTCGGGACCGCGCCAGGTGGCCGGCGATCGTGAGCGCAAGGGGCGCCGCACCGCGACCGCCCAAGCCGTGAATGCCGACCAGCAGCACCAGGGCGGCGAAGGCCACACCCGACACCGCCGGGGAAAGATCGTGGCGACCAAAATGCGTCAGGATTGGATACGCCAGTGAGAGCCCCAGTAGCACCCCGCCCAGCGTGCGGACGGGAACAAAACGGAATAGCTGCGGCAAGAGCATGCTTTTAAAGCGGCCAAGGTCCTCTTTGGTTTTCGTCTTAAGGCGGGAGATTTCCTCGAACAACGCCGCATGTCCCGATACAGCGTCGGCTTCCGGCCAGGTGCGGTCCGGGGCAAGCAGGCGGCGGAAACGGCCGTAGCCGCGAAAGCTGGAGCGCGCCGCAGCCTGGGCTTCCTCCAGGTCCAATTCAGCCGCGGCCAGCTTTTGGAGAAAACTTTCCTGTTCGGCGGACACGCGGGTGAGGTCGGCTTCACGCTGCTGTTCCATCGCGACCACCAGTTCGCGGGTGCGCTCGCTCCAGCGCCGGTCGTGCTCGCTGATTTCGGTGTTGCCGCGCTCGGCCAGCCGGTCATAAGCCCGCGCGACGCGGCGGCGGCGGCGTTCGAACCGCACTTGTTTTTGCGTGAGCGCCGCGGCCAGCCGGCCCTGCTCCTCCAGCAGGCGGCGGTTGGCGGCGGATTCCTGCTCTTCGTTAACCTTCGCCAGGTCGTTGTGAGCCACGGCGGTTTGCTGGCGCAGATCGTTGCTGGCTTTGTCCTCGCGCGCCACGAATTCGCGCACGGTGTTTTTCAGCGCGTCGAGCAGGGCGAGGATTTCACTGACGGCGGGCAGACTACTCACAATCGCTCCTTACCTTGTTCAAGAGGGCTTCCAATTTATCCAGCGTGTTGGAGGCCCGATCGACGCTGGCGAACAGTTCCACCAGTTGACGAGCCTCAAATTCGCGACTCTTGGAGTCGGACCAATGATTCCTGGTTTCCGCCCAATCGAGCGAAAGCTGCTTGGTCAACGCCATCAACCGGCTTTTCTGGCCGCTCAAATTCATGATTGTTTCTCCGGAGTTGCGGGGGCGGCAGCACCGGGGGGTGCGACCTCGCGGTAGGCGGCCAGCGCCGCGAGCACCTGGTCCAGAAACATCACCGCGCGGCCCATGTCGGCGGTAAGAAAACTCTGCAACTGTTCGATCTGCCGCGTGAGCGGCGCGGCCGTGTCCTCGATCTCCAGATTCCATTTCTTGATGACCCCCAGTTTCTCCTCCGCCTCGGTCACGGCGCGTTGCGCACGATTGACCGCCATGTAATGGAGCGAGGAGGCTTCCTGAAAATTGGAAAGCCTGGCGGAAAACAGTTCCGCCTTCATTTCCTCGAGTTTCCGGTAGCGGCGACGCATTTGGTCCTGCCAAAAGCGCTGTTGATCGTTCTGCACCCAGAGCTTGGTTTGCAGGGCCTCGTGGCTGATCTCCTCCAAAAGCGGGCGCATCTGGCTTAGATAAACAATCAACCTGGCCCTGAACGTTTCAATGGCTTCAACCGAGGTGATCTGGGCTGCGGGCGCCATGGCGTCAACGTTGATTCAGGTAATCCTCGATGCGCTGGGCCTTGCGCAACAGGTAAGGCGTGTGTTCCTTGGAAAGCTCGGTGAATTTTTTGAGGGCCTTGAGGGCCTGCCGGAATTCCTCGGAGAATTTTTCGTGCTCCTGGTCCTGCCAGGTGTCGCCGAGCGCCATGAACCGCGCGTGGAGGAGCACCATCCGGTTTTCGATTTCGGTGTTAAAGCGCTGCAGTTCTTCCGCGAACCGCCGCACCTTCTCGGGATCCATGATTGCCTGGGCCATAATACTTAAGTGACCGGATGTTGCAGGGAAGATGCTTCATCCGCCCAATATTCGCAATCACATCCGGCGACATTTCAGGGAGCCGGGGCCCGATAAAAGCATAAAGGCGCAGGCGGAAGAGGTGCTGGGACACAATTCCAAGGTGGTCCATCGGGGATGAATTGACGAACACAATTGACCAAAATTGGAGCAAAAGAAGGCCCCCATAATGGTTTAGTCATAAAATGGTTAGCCACCATGGGTAAAAAAAGGAGCGGGGCCAATGAGGTGTTCACCCCATATACAGGTTTCGGGATTTGCACGATGATTTGACTAAACCTGATGTTGTCATGAGTGGATGAGGCTTTATGAAAAGCCTTTCCTCGACATGAAATGGGAAGCAAGCACCAATCAGTCGCAGATAAGTGACCGGCGTTATTGAACAGATTTTTTAGAATGAAAAAAAATGGTCGCAAACCCGATGCTCCAACGACTCAATTGCCCAAGTGCCCCACGGGCATCCAGGGCCTCGACGAGATCACGGGTGGCGGGTTGCCGCGCGGGCGACCGACCTTGATCTGTGGCGGCGCGGGCTGCGGCAAGACGCTGCTCGCGGCGGAATTCCTCGTGCGCGGTGCCGTGCAATTTAATGAGCCAGGCGTGTTGATGGCGTTCGAAGAGACGGAAAAAGAATTGAAGGCCAACGTGGCGTCGCTCGGCTTTGACCTGGAGGGCCTGGTTCGGCGCAAGAAAATTGTCATTGATTACGTCCACATTGAGGCGAGTGAAGTTCAGGAAAGCGGCGAATATGATCTGGAGGGATTGTTCGTCCGGCTGGGTCACGCGATTGATTCCATCGGCGCCAAGCGCGTGGTGTTGGACACGCTGGAGGTTTTGTTCGCGAGTCTGCCCAACGAAGCCATTTTGCGCAGCGAATTGCGCCGGCTTTTTCGCTGGCTCAAGGACAAAGGCGTAACCGCCGTCATCACCGCCGAGCGCGGGCGCGTACAGCTGACGCGCCACGGTCTGGAGGAATACGTCTCCGACTGCGTCATCGTGCTCGACCATCGGGTCAATGACCAGATTGCCACGCGGCATCTGCGGGTGGTGAAATATCGCGGCGCGCTGCACGGCACCAACGAGTTTCCCTTTCTCATCGGCGAGGAGGGCATCAGCGTGCTGCCGATCACGTCGTTGTCGCTCAATCACAAAGTGTCCGGCGAACGAATTGCCACCGGCATTCACCGGCTGGACGCGATGCTGGGTGGCAAAGGATTTTTTCGGGGCAGCAGCATTTTGCTCACCGGCACGCCCGGCACCGGCAAAACCATTGTCTCCGCCAACTTTGCGCAAGCCGCCGCGAGACGCGGGGAGCGCGTCCTTTTCTTCTCGTTTGAGGAATCGCCCGACCAAATCATCCGCAACATGCATTCCATCGGGTTGCGCCTGCAGCCATTAGTTAAACGCGGACTGCTGCGGTTTCATTCGGCGCGGCCCTCGCTCTACGGCCTGGAAATGCATCTGGCGACAATGTTCAAGGAAATCGCTGCGTTCAAGCCCCAGGTGGTCGTGATCGATCCCATCACCAGCCTGATGGGCTCGGGTACCGATTCCGAAGGCAAGGGCATGGTGACCCGGCTGATTGATTTTTTGAAGGCCGGGCAAGTCACTTCGCTCTTCACCAGTCTGACCCAAGGAAGCCACGCACTGCAACAAAGTGAAGCTGCCATGTCATCCCTGATGGATTCCTGGTTGCTGTTGCAGGACTACGAAGGCAACGGCGAACGTAATCGCGTGCTCTATGTGCTGAAGGCGCGCGGCATGGCGCACTCGAACCAGATTCGTGAGTTCCTCATTTCGGACCGGGGAGTGGATCTCGTGGACGCTTATATTGGTCCGAGCGGCGTCCTGACCGGTTCCGCGCGCGCGGCGCAAGGAGCCCTTGAAAAAGCCGCCGGGTTGTCCAGCCAGCAGGAAGCCGCCCGCCGCAAGCGCGAACTGGAACGCAAACGAGAGGCAATCGAACGCCAGATCAGCGGGTTGCGCTCCGATTACGAAAGCGAAACCATGGAGCTGCGCCGCATTGATGAACAGGTTGGGACCAGCACGCTGATGCTGACCAGCGAGCGGACCGCCTCCGGCATCTTGCGTCAGGCGGATGCCAAGGTGGTGGGACGCAATCGCAGTCGGTCCAAAAATGGGAACGGAAACTCATGAAAACCAAAACAGTGAAACCACTCATCGCCACCAAGCGGCGCCCGCTCGCCAAACTCTGGCAACTGCGCCTCTATGTGGTGGACTCGACGCCCAAATCTCTGGTGGCCCTGGCAAACCTGAAACAGTTTTGCGAAACCAATCTCAAAGGGATCTACCGCATCCGGGTGATTGATTTGCTAAAGCAGCCGCAACTGGCCAAGGGCGACCAGATTCTGGCCATTCCGACCGTGGTGCGAAAATTGCCGAAGCCGGTGCGCACCATCATCGGCAACTTTTCCGACAGTGAACCCCTGCTCGTGGGCTTGGATTTGCGACCGGCGATCTGACAGGAATGAAACCGCCAAGACTCAAATCGATCCGCCGCAGGCCGACGGGCAAGAAGAATTCCCCCGCCAAGCCACCTGCGAATAAACATGTCTTGCGCCTGTTCGTGGCGGGTGCCACGGCCCGCTCACGCCAGGCCATCTTGCGCGTGCGCGAACTGTGCGTCCGCGAATTGAAAGACCAGTGCGAGCTGGAAGTCATTGATATTTATCAGCAGCCCGCTTTGGCGCGCGATAACCAAATCGTTGCCACACCGACGCTGATCATCGAATTTCCCCTGCCGTTGCGCCGGTTCATCGGCAATCTGACGAATATTACCGGCCTCTTCGTCGAACTGGACCTGGTTAAAGAGGTTAAAATTGCCGTTTGAAAATCATGATCAAAAAATGCCCCGCACCACCCAGTGAACTGGCCGGACTCCGCGAGCGCCTGGCCGTGGCGGAGGAGACGCTCCGCGCCATCTGCAGCGGTGAGGTGGATTCGGTGGTGAGCGCGGACAAGAAAGGTTCGTTGGTGTTCACGCTGGACGGTGCCGAGCACGCCTACCGTGTGCTCATTGAATCCATGAACGAAGGAGCGTTGATGCTGACGTCTGACAGGACCATACTTTACGCCAACAAGTGTTTCGCGCGAATGGTCAAATCCCCGCTGGAGCAGGTTATCGGCAGTTCCTTTGGCCGTTTTCTTTCCATCGAGGACCAGTCCACGCTGCGCCCACTCCTGAAACGGGTCGCTTCCTCCGGCGCCAAAATCCAAGTGCTCCTCCAGGTCGGTGATGGTTCTAAAATGCCGGGGCACCTCTCGATTCGTCCACTGGCACGGAATGGTTTCAAAAGCGCGACCTTCGGAATCGTGGTGACTGACATGACCGAGGCGCGGCGCGGCGAGGAATTGCTGCGGACCCTGACGAACCGCGTGGTGCAGGCGCAGGAAGCCGAGCGCGGGCGCGTGGCCCTCGAATTGCACGACACCATCACCCAGATGCTCTGCGCCGTTTTGGTTTGCAGCCAGACGCTGGTGGACAAACTTCCAGCGCGCAACCGGACGGCGAAGGGGGAAGCCAAAAAGCTCCATGGAATCATCCGCAAGACGGTCGAGGAAGTGGAACGAATCTCACGCAATCTGCGGCCCAGTGTATTGAATCATTTGGGCTTGGTCGCCGGACTGCACGACACCAGCACGGAGTTCGCGAATCGGACGGGTGTTTCAGTCAAGCTGATCTGCGTGAAGTTGACCGCACGGCTGCCGGCCGATACTGAATTGGCGCTCTACCGAATTCTTCAAGAAACCTTAAAGAACGTGGAAAAGCACGCGCGCGCCCGTAACGTAACGGTGCACCTGACCAAGCCTGGTGACATTGTGCAGTTGATCATCCATGACGACGGGATTGGCTTCGACCCTGACCAACACCCGGTCAGACCGAAAGGAACGGGGGGCTTTGGACTCCTCGGCATGCGCGAGCGGGCGGCCTATGTCGGCGGAATTTTAAAGGTCAAATCCATTCGCCGCTCAGGCACGGAAATCGAGATCCGTATTCCCCTGCCGCCAGACACTGTGACCACCAGATCGACAGTCCGGGCATAATCGAAAGCTGGGTTAATCAAGACTGATTCAAGTTGAACCCGGACGTTTTCTGGCAGGTTACGTGCGCCATTTGTTTGGCCAGCCGGTAACGGGCCATCAATTTGTCGTCGGTCACGATCTGGGCGACGGTTTCGCCGACGACCGCGACCACGCCGAACAAGGGGAGGGCCAAAACCAGGCCGGTGGCTCCGGCGACAGTGCTCCCAAGGAAAAGCATGAGCAGGCTTAACACGGGATGCACATGGAGTTTGCGCCCGATGGTGAGCGGCAGAAAAAGGAAATCGTCCAGCACCCGGACGATCAGGAAGAGAATCAGGCAGGCGTAGGCGACGCTAACGGTTTGAGGGAAGTCCGCGCTGGCCACCAGCACAACCATGACGCAGGCGATGATCGAGCCGATGTAAGGAATCCAGGCAAACACGGCAGAGGCGAATCCAAGCCAGAGGGCATTGGGAATGCCAAGCACCTTCAGGCCGCCGGCCAGGCAGGCGGTGTCCAGCAGGGTGAGCCAGAGCAATCCTTGAAAGTAGTTTTGCAGGCTGAGATCCAAACGGGAAAACAGGAGGAGTGATTTCTCAAAAAAAGCATTGGGCACGCTGCGCATGATGAATTTCTTCAGGCGCACGGAGTCATTCAACATGAAGTAGGTTAGATAGGGCACCAGCAACACACAGGGAAGCCATTTCACGACCAGCAGGGTGATCGGCAGCAGGTTCCGGGTGGGGGGATTGCCGGCGATCTGCTGCACCTGCTGGTTGACCTGAGTGCTCAAGCCGAGGCTTTTAAGCGCCGGGATCATTTTTTCGAGCGAGGCGGTGGTCCGGCTCACCAGATTCTGTCCGGCAGCGAGGTAATTATCAAAACTGTTCTGCCAGGTTCCGGCGCGTGCCAGCAGGAACAACACGGTTTTAAAGACGATGATCGCACTCAACACTTGAAGGAGGAACCAAACAAGTTTGACGGCGGCCTGGTGGCTCACGCCGCGCAAGACCAGAAACTTGACCGCCGGTCGCAGACAATAAAAAAGCATGAGGGCGACGAGGGCGGGGAGGACGAGCCAGATGACCTTCTGGAACACGAAAAGCAGCAGGCAGGTGATGAAGATGACGACGACGAGAGTGGCGGCACCCGGCTGCGGGAAGGGCCTCATAGGCTGGGGACGTGTTTTTCGTGAACGAGCAACTGCCGGGTCCGGCGGCCGATGATACGGGTGATTTCGGTCAGCACCTTCACGCCAATGTTCTTATTGGTGGTCAGCAAGGAAGAGAATTCCGATTGAAACAGGGCCGCGGTCACGGTGCGTTCGGTGGCAACCAGCGTCGCCAGGCGCGGAATTTCGTCGAAGAGTGAAAGTTCGCCGATCAGATCGCCGGCGACCAGCTCCAGAATGGCGCCGTTGGGCAGTTCGGGACAAGGGTTCACCCGCACCTTGCCGGAAAGAATGATGTAAATGCCATGGCCCACCTCGCCCTTTTCAAATATGATCTCGCCTTTTTCGTAGATGCGCTCGTGGAGGAGATCATCCACTTCGAGCAGTTCGTTGCGCGTAAGCTGATGAAAGATCGGGATGTTTCTCAACACCTCGACCTTCTGTCCATTTGTTTTACCAGCGCCGAAGAGTTTCATGCGTTGCCGACTGGCTGCCAATCAATACACCTTTCGCCAAAATTGTCATTCATGAGCCAAAATATGCCAAACATTATTTTCGGCTGAAAAATGAAAATTGGGTTTGGGGATGTTTTGGCTTGGATATCCCCCCCTCAGAATTTTAAGACAGACTCTTAGGAATCCGCCGTCCCTTCAGGACGGATCTGCTTTTCAATTACAACCAGACACATCGTGTCTGGCTACCTTCCGGTTGTGCCTCCGGCACAAGTAAGCTGCGTGGTTTCTCGAACAACCAGCAGGCAACTGTGATTAGTCGGGACTGACACTTTCTCCTTCAATAAGTCGACAATTGATCAGCAAGCAAAGCGGTTCTTGGATTTAAGCAATTCAAGAACTTCTTCGTTGGTCGTGCTGATGTCAACCCAGCCTGTCTGACTTTTGCCCCAAATATTTTTTGATGAACAGAAGGTAGCCCAGGAACGGCAGGGTGAAAAGTACCGAGAACCAGCCCAGGCTGCGGCTGCTCAACAAACCCATCTTTTGCATCTGGTCAATCTGCGCCGGCGGCAGCCCCTGCAATTGGTACATCTCTACGATGCCATGGCGCGCATAGGTCAGGAGCGCGGACGCCGTGAACACGAGCATCGCCACGAGAATGAGCCACCAGCCGCGCGCATCCAGCCGGTATAACCATCTTGCCGCTGTGCCCCACACGGCGGCGATGACCACGCAAAAGAGCGCGGCGGGCAGGCCGGAAACAAACACCCCAAAACATGGCAACACTGCGTGGCCGGTCAGCGGCCAGAGGAGCATCATCGGCACGCCCAGCCATGTCCAAAGACTGAACCCCAGCACCGGCAACGGGCAGGCATCCGTCCAGCGGGTCACCGGGTCGCTTGCTTCGCAGGTGGCCCGGACATGGCGGCTTTGGTAAAAGAACACCCAGATCGCCGGCACCAGCACAAAAAACACGAAGAAGAAAAGCGTCATGCCGATGACCATGCCGGTGATCGCACCCGGCGGCAGGGCCGGCTGGCCGGTAGTGGCATTGGGCGGGACGCTCGCCATCGTTTTGGCCATGACGAACGGCATGATGGCCGTCATGAAAATGCCCATGACCAGCCAGCTCCAGGAGAAGATGAGCAGGAGTGCCCGCGCCCAGCGACGTTTCAGGATGGAACCAGTCCCCAGCCAGATGAGCGCCACGGTCAGTCCGCCATAACTGCCGAGGATCGGTAGAATCCCCACAGTGCTGACCGGCGGGGTACCGGTAGACCTGATTCTCAGCAACGAGACGGACATGAAAAGTGTGAGCAGGCCCCACAGGCCGCCCAGCAACACCGTCATGATACCGAAAATAACCAGGCCGGTGGAACGATCCTTGTATACTGCAAGCGGGGGTGCGAGTGGGGAGATATCCGGGGTGTTTTCCATAAGTGGGCCTCCCAGATACCCTGCTAGATCTCACCTTTAGTGTCAATAGTGAAGACCAGGGTTAACGGGCTGAGTATTTGTTTTCCATAAAGATTAGGTTAATGAGACGACAAGTTTTGTTTTGCCACAGAGCCACAGAGAACACAGAGGTGGTGCAATGAAGGCTGATTTTCTGGCAGGTTCGCAGGGTAACACTTCAGGCCGATTTTTCTGTCACTTGGTTTTCTTTGTTTGCTTCTTTTAAAGCTTTGGAATCCGCCGCCCCTCCAGGACGGAACTGCTTTTCGATCGCAACCAGACACTTCGTGTCTGGTTAACTTCCGGTTGTGGTTTCGGCGCCAGTAAACTGCGAGGGCGCGCTTGCTCTCATTGGAAGCGGGTGTCATTCCACGAATTGTTTTTCCTGCGCCGGTTAAATTGTTAAGCTGGGAACTTCATGGCTGAACGATTGCCCATCTACGAAATTGAGAGCGATATCATCCGGCGATTGAAACAAGATCGACGGCTGATCTTGTCTGCGCCGACCGGTTCCGGCAAGTCAACCCAGGTGCCCCAGATGCTGTTGCGTCACGGACTCGCCGAGAACGGGCAAGTGGTGGCGCTTCAGCCGCGCCGGCTGGCGACCCGGTTATTGGCCGCGCGGGTGGCGTCGGAGTTGGGGGTCAAACTGGGCGAAGAGGTGGGTTACCAGATCCGGTTTGAGAATGTCACCTCGGCAAAGACACGTATCCGGTTTGTGACGGAGGGGGTGTTGCTTCGGCAGATGATCGAGGATCCGCAGTTGCGCGGGGTGTCGGCCATTCTTTTTGACGAGTTTCATGAGCGTCATCTTTACGGCGACATCACGCTGGCGCGGGCGCTCGACCAGCAGGAACGGTATCGGCCGGATCTGCTGCTGACGGTTATGTCGGCCACGCTGGATGCAAAGGAGCTGGAGAAATATCTGGCGCCTTGCTCGATCCTGGCCTCCTCCGGTCGGACGTTTCCGGTGGAGATTGAGTACCTGCCCTATCGTTCCAGCCAAAATGGGCCGCCGGTGTGGGAGACGGCGGCAGACGCTTTCAGAGGTTTTGTCCACGGCGGCGGTGAGGGGGATGTGCTGGTGTTCATGCCGGGCGGGTTTGAAATTGCCCAAACCATTGAAGCGATCCGGAGCACATCGGAGGCGAAAGGATATATTGTCCTGCCACTGCACGGGGAATTGACGCCGCGCGACCAGGATGCGGCGGTGGCGCGGTATGACCGGCCCAAAGTTGTGGTCGCGACCAACGTGGCTGAGACATCCATCACGATTGACGGGGTGCGGCTCGTGATTGATTCCGGGCTGGCCCGGATCGCGCGGTACGACGCCAACCGGGGCATCAACACCCTGCTGGTGGAACGCATTTCGCAGGCAAATGCGGACCAACGCACTGGCCGCGCCGGCCGCACGGCACCGGGAAAATGTCTGCGGCTTTGGTCCCGGCAAGAGCACGACGAACGGGCGCCACAGGAGTTGCCGGAAATCCGGCGCCTGGACCTGGCGGAAGTCGTGCTGACCTTGAAGTCAGCGGGGGTAAAGGATCTGCGCACTTTCCGGTGGCTGGAAAAGCCGGATGAGATTTCGCTGACGCACGCGGAAGAATTACTAACGGACTTGGGCGCGTTGGAACCCGACGGCGGATTGTCGGAAACCGGCCGGAAGATGCTGGCCTTCCCAATGCACCCGCGCTACGCGCGCATGCTGCTGGCAGCCCAGGAGTACGGTTGCGTGCACCAAGCCTGCCTCGTGGCCGCGTTGACACAAGGACGCGATCTGCTGATCCGGAATGCGGGCAAGGAAACGGCCACGGCGCGGGAGGATTTATTCGGGGAAGAGGCGACCTCGGATTTTTGGATTTTGATGCGGGCGTGGAATTACGCGGCGAAAAATCAATTTCGCATGGATCTCTGTCGCAAGCTGGGAATTCACTCGGTCACCGCCCGGCAGGTCGGGCCTTTGCTCGAACAATTCTTACGGATTGCGAAAGCGGAGGGGTTGGACACGCAGCCGCGTGAGGTGAAAGAGGAGGCGTTGCAGAAATGCATTTTGATCGGGTTCAGCGACCGCGTGTCGCGCCGACTGGATGAGGGGACCTTGCGCTGTGAAATGGTACATGGCCGTCGCGGGGTACTGGCGCGCGAAAGCAAGGTGCAACATAGTCCGCTGTTTGTCGCGGCGGAGATCCGGGAAATTGAGGGACGCGACCGCGAATTGAACACGGTGATCTCGCTGGCGACAGCGGTTGACATTTCATGGCTGCGCGAGTTGTTTCCGTCGGACTTGAAAAGCGAGGTGCAAGTGCAATATGACGCCCAGCAGAAACGGGTGCTGGCGGCGGAATTATTGCGCTTCCGAGGACTGGCATTGGCGGCGAAGCGCATTGACCCGCCGCCAGCCGATCTGGCGGCGAAAATCCTGGCTGATGAAATCATTGCGGAACGCCTGTCACTGCCAAACTGGGATCACAGCGTGGAGCAATGGCTGGCGCGGCTGAGTTTTCTGTGCGCCACCTGCCCTGACTTGCAATTGCCGGAAATCCAGGAGGACGACAAAAAGGACATCATCCAACAACTCTGTCACGGGGCGGTGAGTTACAAGGATATCAAGGAACGGGAAGTGAAACCGATGGTGGTGTCGTGGCTGTCGGCGGCCCAGCGGGAATTGCTGGATCAGCATGCTCCTGAGCGATTGAAGCTGCCGAACGATCGGACGCCGAAGGTGAATTATGAGAAGGGCAAGTCACCCTTTATTTCGCTGCGCATCCAGGAATTATACGACGTCAATCAGACTCCCAAGATCGCGATGGGCCGAGTGCCGGTGACGGTGCACATCCTGACGCCGGGAATGAAGCCGGTGCAAGTGACCCAGGATCTGGCCAATTTCTGGCGCGAACATTATCCGAAGATTAAATCTGAATTGCAGCGGCGCTATCCGAAACATTTCTGGCGGTGAAGTCTTTTAGAATGCAGCGCAGACAATTCGTTTTCTCGTGTGTCCTCACGGAAGTTCATTCAATAACCAGCACGTTGCAGGAGTCGGCACAAGACACCGTTACAACTCGCAACGAGTTTTTGGGGGAGCGAAACGGAAAATCGGCTTGGAAGAATGCGTTAACGCTCGCCCTCAACCCGGCTTTCTCCCCCTGTAGGAGAAGGAGAGCCGTACACAGCGTTGTTTGATACAACTGTGGCGGGATTGGTGAATGCTCTAAAAAAGACCAATTACCCGGCTATTTCCAACCGCATAGCTTCTTATTTTTTGAAGTTCTCTCATGGGGAAAACACCCCATAGCAATCTTCGGGTATTTTAAATTACTCTCATTCGATGAAAAACAAGATTTCAAGGAATGCTCCCCGGAAAAACAGATTTAATCTGAAAGCAATCCCGGCAATTTTGATTTTAGGAACGTCGGCACTGGCCGCGAACGCTAATATTGATTTCAGCAATCATGTCTCTGTCGACAGGTCACGCGGCCCGGCCTGGAAAGATCATCAGTTTTCACCATCGCAGGACAACGACTCGCATGGCGTGCAACAGATTGCAACCTACTCCGCTGTCCCCGAAACCAGCACCATTATTGTGGCCGCACTGCTGTTGCTGCCGCTGGGTGTGAGCGCGGCGAGAGGTTTACTCCGGGATAAAAAGTTTACTGATCAAACTTTTTGAACCCCAACTGACAGGCCACGAATAACAGGTTGATGAGCGCTGATGTGGTACGACTGGAGTTCATTCGGCATTTTATCCGGACTTCGTATTGCGGTGATTGATCCGGATTTTTATTTATGAGCCATACTACAGCCGCCAAAACCATCGCGGTATTTATCATCATTGCCTCCGTCTTCCGGGTCGGAGCGGATGTCATCGTGAACAACCTGAACCAGCCCACTGAGGATTATTTCGGTCCCATCGGCAGCGACTCCAACACCAATGATTTTCTGATCGGCCAGGAATTCACACTGCCCGCCGGGCCCAATCCCTTTCAGCTGAAAGAAATCACCCTCCTGCTCAACGCGGTCAGCGGCGGCGCAAACATAACCGTGAGCGTTTGGACCGCTGGCTCAGACAACAACCCCTCCAATGAAATCGCGGTGGTGTCGTCGCAGAATGTCGCCAACGCGGGGGAGGTGAATTTCGTTCCCACGACCAACATTTTCATTCCACCGGGAATCTATTATGTGGTCGCCGCCCCGGCAACTCCGGCCGACAGCGGCCGGGTGGGCTGGGCTTACGCCACTTCCACCAATTGGTCCGGCTCCGGAGCGCTGAACAATCTTGCCGACACAATCCCCGGCGATTGGGAGAATTATTCGATCACCAATCTTCCCCAACAAATGAGCGTACAGGCCACCGCGGTGCCCGCCTTGATCACAATCAGCCAACTTGGCACCAACAAAACGCTTGCCTGGTCGTCCGACTTGAACGGGTATGTGGTTGATGGCTCGACCAATCTCAGGTCGCCCGCCTGGCTGGCGATCACCAATGCGCCCTTGACGGTCGCCACCACGAATACCCTCACCAAAAGCTGGACCGCGCCTACGCAAATTTTCCGTCTGCGTCAAAGTCTGGTCGCGGAGGACCTGGAGCAACCGCACTCCGGCTGGGACGGCCCCATCGGCACCAATAACAACAGCACCGATTTTCTCCTCGCCCAGCAATTCACACTCCCGGCGGGAAATTATTCGCTTAACAAACTGACGCTGGCACTGATTCCGGCCGGCGGCAGCGGTAATGTGACCGTCAGCATCTGGAGCGTCGGACCGGGCAACAATCCAGCCAGCAAACTCGCGGCGGTCTCGTCGCAGTTGGTTCCCACTGCGGGCAACGTGGATTTTGTCCCGCCAGCACCCATTGCTCTGCCGTCTGGGACTTATTACGCCGTGGCGTCCCCCACAAGTTCAGCCGACAATGGCAAAATTGGCTGGTATTACACCATTTCCACCGCGTGGACCGGATTTGGAACGCTTTCCAATAACGCCAGCACCTACTCTTCAGTTTGGGCAAATGCACCGATCAGCTCGGGCCCGTATCAGATGAGTATTCTAGTTGCTCCGGCCAAGCCGTGAGGTGAGATTGCTCTCGCTGCAAATCATTGACTGTGGCCAAACTGAGATCCGGCTCATTTATGGCGTTTAAAGAAATATTTCGGACACCATAAGGAGCCTCAATTGATACTGTAGCCAAGGGGCGAGAAAGAGAAGTCCCGCCCTCACCCTACCCTCCTTCCCGAGCGAGAGTTTTCACCTTTGAAATCATCAGGTTATTTGATGCGCGTCCACCAACCCAGCCATCGCTGTCTTCCGAAGCGTTGGCAGCGTTTCACCTTCACCAGGGGAGCATGCCAGGATGAGGAAGGGTTGATCGGTTATGCTCCGCGGCGATTCACGGAGCAGGTCTCACGATCGTGATTATTTGGCAAGAGCTGCAACGCTGGCGATTTTCAGCCGGCAGCCCGCGCGCCGGATTGCCGCGCATCTGGCGCGCCACAAAACGGGCTTCCGTCTGACGGTCGCCAATGACATCCGTGCCAAAGTTATCAAACAAGCGTTGCACACTCGCACCGGCGGATCGCGCGGCGACCAGCAGTGCTTTTGCCGTGAATTGTCGCACCGGTAAGGAATGGTTTTTATTTTGCGGTTTTCAGAAGTTTACAAACCCTGGCCTGAATTTAGCAATTCAGTTCACGGACCGTTCCGGCGCAGGAGGATTTTTACTCCCCCGAATTTACGCTGACTTCATGATTTATTCCGGCTTCGGTTTATGGCTTACTCACCGCCCATGGCGAAAGCAACCACATTGAATCTGCTGCCGGCACCGCGCTCAGTGAAACTTGGCAAGGGCATTTTTCTGCTGCCGCGTCAGCGTCCGCTGTCGGCCATCCATGTCGTGCGCACGAACGCCGCGCCGGAGCATCCGGAGGGTTACACGCTGACGATTGATCGCACGGGCGTGACGGTTGAATTTCGCGAGAGCGGCGGATTGCGCGCGGCCACGGCCACGCTCCGTCAGCTTTTGCGGGAGCACCGGCGGCGGCTGCCGTTCCTTAAAATCCGTGACTGGCCTGATTTTGCGCGGCGCGGGGTGATGCTGGACATTTCACGCGGACGCGTACCCACGCTCGCCACCTTGATGAACCTGGCCGAACACCTGGCCGATTTCAAAATCAACGAGCTGCAGTTGTACACAGAACATACCTTCGCTTACCGGAATTATCCCGGGGTCTGGCACAATTGGGGGGCGCTGACGGGGAAGGAAATTCAACAGCTCGACCACCGCTGCCGCGAATTGGGCATTGACCTGGTGCCCAACCAGAATTCGTTTGGCCATCTGCGGTATTTTCTCGAAGATCCCAAATTGAAGAAGCTGGCGGAGATTTCCGGACCTTATGAGGATGCCAGCGGAGAATTTTTGCGACGACCGACCACGCTGGCCCCGAATCATCCCGGCACCCTGCCCTTTTTGCGCGGGCTCTACGATGAGCTGCTGCCGAATTTTTCCAGTGAGTTTTTCAATATCGGTGCGGACGAGACGTGGGACTTGGGCCGGGGCCAAAGCCAGACACTTTGCGCGCAGCAGGGTCTGGGCCGGGTGTACGTCGAGTTTCTGAAAAAAGTGCATCGCGAAGTTTCGAAGCGCGGAAAACAAATGATGTTATGGGGTGACATTCTTCTGAAATATCCGGCACTGACCCGCGAATTGCCGCGGCCGGTGATCGCCTTGAACTGGGGTTACGAGTCGGACCATCCATTCGCCCGGGAGGCGGAAACCTTTGCAAAAGCAAGGATTCCGTTTTACGTCTGCCCCGGCACCTCGACGTGGCAAACCATGGTCGGCAAACACGACAATGCGCTGGCCAATCTGTCGGCGGCCGCCAAGGCCGGGAAGAAATTTGGCGCGATTGGATTTTTAAATACTGACTGGGGTGATGGCGGCCACCCGCAACCGCTGGCGGTAAGCTGGCCTCTGTACGTGGCGGGTGCGGCGCTGGCCTGGAACACGAGCCACTTTGATCGCGCCAAACTGCTACCGGTTTTAAGCCGTGATATTTTTG
>Ga0302275_10001551_pt1 | contig 24581 bp, 18 predicted proteins | sample III_Bog_N2_2_FD_200229 | JGI IMG/M metagenome (GOLD analysis project Ga0302275, IMG submission 200229) | Peat permafrost microbial communities from Stordalen Mire near Abisko, Sweden - III_Bog_N2_2 | ecosystem: Environmental > Terrestrial > Soil > Wetlands > Peat | place: Sweden: Abisko... | reverse complement strand
ATTGCACTGGCAGGTGGGTTTTCTCGTTTTTGGGCGAAATGTGGCGGGTGCGGTACAAAAGGCAGTCGCCGGACACAGTTGGACCGAGGATAAAATGGGCGTTCCTGAAATTCGTGCGGAAGAACTAAAGAAGCGGCTGGATGCGGGCGAAAACCTCTTTTTGCTGGATGTGCGCGAGGAATTCGAGTTCGAAACCTCCAATATCGGCGGGCATTTGATCCCGCTTCCCGAGCTGAACCGGCGTCTGAACGAGCTGGACTCGACCCAAAAGATCGTGGCCCTTTGCAAGATGGGCCCGCGCGGCGCAAAGGCCGTGCAGGTGCTGAACAAGGCGGGATTCGACCAGGTATGGAACCTGACCGGCGGCATTCACGCCTGGTCCGATCGTGTGGACCGGAGCGTCCGAAAGTATTAGATTTCAGCCGCCCCCACGGTATTGGCACTCGCCGAATCCACAGGCCCGGATTGCGGCGCGTGCGCCCAGCGGCTACAATTCATATGTTTTGTTGATTTGCGAGGAGCAAGCCTGTGCCCGAGGATGTCAGCCGCGTATCTTTGCGCGAAGAAGCAGCGTTTCAATTAGCCAATGTCACCAAAACCGCCCCGCAGTTCGGGGCCATCACGCCGCGCTGGCTGGTGCGGCTGCTGGATTGGAAGCCCCTCGAAGCGGGCACTTTCCGGGTGAACAAAGTCGACGAATCGAAGCCGATCGAGTCCGTCTGTGGCCACGAGGACGAATCCACGCTGGCCTCGACCTACGTCGACTACCAGGACGCGCCGCGCGAATACCGCCTGAGCAGCATCAACGCCGTGCTCAACGTCCATACGCGGGTCTCGGACCTGCTCAGCACGCCCTACGACCAGGTGCGCGAGCAACTGCGGCTGCTGGTGGAAAGCGTGAAGGAAAAGCAGGAGAGCGAACTGCTCAACAACGCCGAATATGGCCTGCTGCACAACGTGGCCGAGGGACAAAAGATCAAGACCCGCGCGGGCGCGCCCACGCCGGACGACCTGGACGAACTGCTGACCAAGGTGTGGAAGGAGCCCTCGTTCTTCCTCGCCCATCCGCGCGCCATCGCCGCGTTTGGACGCGAATGCACCCGGCGTGGCGTCCCTCCTCCGACAGTGACGCTCTTTGGTTCGCCGTTCCTCACCTGGCGCGGTGTTCCGCTCATTCCCACCGACAAGATCGCCGTGCGCAGCAAGGACCAAACGTCGAAGATCCTGCTCGTCCGCGTGGGTGAAAAGAAGCAGGGTGTAATCGGCCTCTTCCAGCCCGGCTTGCCGGGCGAGCAAAGCCCTGGGCTCTCTGTCCGCTTTATGGGCATCGACCAGCGCGCGCTGGCTTCCTACCTGGTGTCGCTCTACTGCTCGGCGGCGGTGCTCACCGACGACGCGGCGGCGCTGCTCGAAGGCGTGGACACGGGCCAATACTATGAGTACAAGTGAACAGTTGCGAATTCCAGCCTCGCCGGGGAGCTTTCTTCCCGGCGCGGCCGAGGCCGGGATTCTGAGCCCGGCGGAGCTGTCGCGTCTGGCCAACGAGATGTTCAACGCCCTCCCCGACGAGCTGCAACAGCCAGCCGCAGCGGCGGCGCGGACATTGCTGCCGCCCAATTCAGCGCTCTCCGGAAACCCTTATGCGGTGCTACCAAGCCCAACCGCTCCGGCGGTCCCGGGGCTGCTCTCCAGCATTGCCGACGCCGCGCCTGGGCAGTTTGTCGCGCATCCCGATCGCAGCATCGCGCCGGAGGTGCGGCAATCCGTTCCCGCAGTCCCGGCGGCAACCGGACCTTCGTTTCCAGGCGCTCCGGCGGTTCCTGGGTTTGGATTCCTCCAGGACGCGCGGCCGATCTTTGCCGAGCCAAGCGCGGCGCCGGAAGCGTCCATTCCCGCCACGCCCGCGTTTGCATTCGGCAGCGCCATTCCGAGCGACCAGGGATTCGCGGCAATCCCCTCCTCCCTGCAAACCGATCTTCCCCAGGCCCAGCCGCCGCAGCCGCCCGCGCCGGCCATCCCTGGCGCGCTCAGTTTCGTCGAACCTCCAATCCAGCCATTCTCCTTCATGGAGGATGCGCGCCCGCTGGTCTCCGCGCCGCCATCCATTCCGGGTCCCGCACCGGCCGCGCCCCCATTTGCCGCGCCGCTCCATCTCGCCAGCCCGCAACTTCCGGGAGCGGTGGCGCACGCGCCGGGCTTCCCCGCTTCGGCCCAGCCCCAAGACAAGCCGCGTCCGCTCGAACCAATCGGGTTTGTCCCAGTACTGAATCCCGGGGCCGGACAGCCGGAGTTGGGCGATCTTGGCCTCTCCAGCACCTCCTTCGACGTCGAAGCCATCCGCCGCGATTTTCCCATCCTCCAGGAACGCGTCAACGGACACCCGCTCATCTGGCTGGATAACGGTGCCACTACGCAAAAGCCGCAGTCGGTCATCGACCGCGTCAGCTACTTTTACGAGCACGAAAACTCCAACGTCCACCGCGCCGCGCATGAACTGGCCGCCCGCGCCACGGACGCCTACGAATCGGCGCGCGAAAAAACACGGCGCTTCCTCAACGCCGGCTCCACGCGCGAGATCGTCTTTGTGCGCGGCGCCACTGAGGCCATCAATCTGGTCGCCCAGAGCTGGGGACGGCGCAATCTCCAAAAGGACGACGAGATCGTCGTCACTTGGCTGGAGCACCACGCCAACATCGTTCCCTGGCAGATGCTGTGCGCGGAAAAGGGCGCGCGGCTGCGCGTGGCTCCCGTCGACGACTCGGGCCAGGTGCTCCTGGACGAGTACGAAAAGCTGCTCGGCCCCAAGACGCGGCTCGTTTCGATCGCCCACGTTTCGAACGCTCTGGGAACCATCGTTCCGGTCAAGGAGATGGTCGCCGCGGCCCATCGCCACGGCGCGCGCGCGCTGGTCGATGGAGCCCAGGCCGTCTCCCACATGCGTGTCGATGTGCAGCAAATCGGCTGCGATTTCTATGTTTTCTCCGGGCACAAGGTCTTTGCGCCCACCGGCATCGGCGTTGTCTACGGCCGCCAGGACGTGCTCGACACCATGCCTCCCTGGCAAGGCGGCGGCAATATGATCCAGGACGTCACCTTCGAGAAGACGCTCTACCAGCCGCCCCCGCAGCGCTTTGAAGCCGGAACGGGCAACATCGCCGACGCCGTCGGCCTGGGCGCGGCCATCGATTATCTCGACCGCGTGGGCATCGAAAACGTGGCACGCCACGAGCATGGACTGCTGGTCTACGCCACCGAGGAGCTACAGCGCATTCCGGGGTTGACCATCATCGGCACGGCCAAGGAAAAAGCCGGAGTGCTGTCCTTCATTATGGAAGGCTTCCGCACCGAGGAGATCGGCGACTACCTCAACCGCAGGGGCATCGCGGTGCGCGGCGGTCACCATTGCGCGCAGCCAATTCTGCGCCGCTTTGGCCAGGAAACCACACTGCGCGCCACGCTCGCGCTCTACAACACCTGCGAGGAGATCGACGCCCTCGTGGCCGCGCTCTGGGATCTGCGCCAGGGGCGGAATCCGGGGCTGGCATAGCCGGCCGGCAAAGGGAAAAGACGAACAGGGATGCATGCAATGAAGATTTCAGGCGAATTCATCGGCAAATCGACCCGTTTCGAGACAGTCTCGCGGGGCCGCGCCTGTTGTCCCCGCCGCTCGCGCGCACGCGGAAAACCCTGTTCCGGAATTTGAACCGGAACCCGGCGTCTCTCCCAAGCCCGCGACACAGCCCAGTGTCGCGGGCTTTCTGTTTCCGGACTCGCGGCGCAGCCTGCCCATACCTTCCATGAAGCTTACTCTGGAGAATCGAAATGCCCGAAATCATCCCCACTGCCCCCCGCCGCGGCCTCTCGCTCGACCTGTACGCCGTCGGGCTCGCGCTCATCCTCGCATTGCTCGTCCGCTTCAACATCATTCCGCCGGTTCAATGGTAGCCGCCGCGCAACCGGCAATCTCAAAATCGCAAGTTTAGAAGGAGACGCTATGGCCACAGCCGCCATTTCCTCGGTAGGGTCGGAGACACCGGTCCGCCGCATCGTCGCGCTCATCCCGGGCCTATTGCTCCTGGCCGCCGTGGGCTACGCAGGCAAAATCATCGAGCACTCGATCGCCGTCTACACCAAGGCGAATCACATCACCTTCCCGAACATCGAATACGTCCTGTGGGCCATCGTGATCGGGCTGATGATTGCCAACACCACCGGCGTGCCACGCATCTTCGAGGCCGGCGTGGCCACCTACGAGTTCTGGCTCAAGGCCGGCATCGTCCTGCTCGGCTCGCGCTTCCTGCTCGGGGATGTGTGGCATCTGGGCGGCATTTCGCTCATCCTAGTCGCCGTCGCGCTCACTCTGTCGCTCAGCTTCATGCACTTGCTTGGGCGCGCCTTCAAGCTCAAGCCCAAGCTCACTTCCCTGCTCGCCATCGGCTCGGCCATCTGCGGCGTCTCGGCCATCATCGCCGCCAAGCCATCGATCGACGCCGACGACGAAGACGCCTCCTATGCCATCGCCGCCATCCTCGCGCTGGGCGCCATCTCGCTCTTTACGTTTCCGCTCATCGGCCATTCGCTGCACCTGAGCGACAAGGCCTACGGCCTGTGGACCGGCCTCGCCGTGGACAACACGGCGGAGGCCACCGCCGCCGGAGCGCTCTACTCCGACGCCGCCGGCAAAGTCGCCGTCCTCGCGAAGACCACCCGCAACGCGCTCATCGGCTTCGTCGTCCTGGGCTACGCCATCTACTGGTCGTCGCGCGGCCAGGCGCAGGCGGTCAGCAACAAGGCCGCATTTCTATGGAAGAAGTTTCCCCGCTTCGTTCTCGGGTTCCTGCTCATCTCGCTGCTGGCCACAGTCGGCGTCTTCAGCAAGCCGCAACTGACCAGCCTCGCCAACCTCTCCCGCTGGGCGTTTCTGTTGACCTTCGCTGGAGTCGGCCTGCGCACCAATCTGCGTGAACTGGGCAAGCAAGGATGGAAGCCCTTCGCCGTCGGAGCCATCGGCGAAGTCTTCATCGCCCTGCTGACTCTGGGCCTGGTGTATGGGGCCGACCGCTTTCTGCATTTGTAAGTGGCCCAAGACCCGTTGCCGGTCATATCTGTGAAAAATCGGCTATATCGCCTGGCCTGTCTTCAATCCGCTTGACATTGATTGCCCGAGGAGTTACAAAGATAGTATGAATTCGTTTCCGCGCATTTCGTGTTGTTGCCCCGCGTATCCCGCATGGCGACCCGGTGCGCTTCGCGCTTTCTGACTCTGCACGCCTTGTGCGCGCAGGTAGATTGCGCGAATGAAATTGTCCCGGCAAGCCAGCTCTGGCGCCGGGCATTTTCTTTTGTGCCCGTCTGTTTCCTTCCACTGGAATTCGGGCGCAATGCAAGAGAGTTACACCCTCTTCCGCTCCCCTGAAGCCTCCAGTTTCTTCCGGCCGAACGGCCGCCTTAATGAAGCGGACGAGGATTTTTCCCATGTTGAAATGCTTCGCCATATCCCTGCTCGCGGTTGCGGCACTCGCACAGCAGCCCGCGGCTCCGCAAGCCAGCGCGCCGAAGACGGCCGCGCAAGAGTCGGCCTCCAAAGCCAGAAAGCTCAACCGTGCTGAGCTGGACGCCTACCTCGCCCACCCCGACCAGATTCTGCTCATCGATGTGCGGAGGCCGGATGAAATCGCATCGATCGGCGGATTTGCGGTCTACTTGAGCATCCAGATCAAGGACCTCAAGGATCGCCTGAACTCGATTCCTCGCGACCGGACGATCATCACCGTCTCCAACCACGCGGCGCGCGCGGCAGTAGCGGCCGACCTGCTCGCCGACAACGGGTTCAAAGTCGCCGGAGCGGTGGGCGCGCAGCTTTATGAGGCTGAAGGCGGCACGCTGCTCAAGATTGCCCCTCCGAAGCCCGCCGTACAACCTGTGGCTACGCCGGCCCCAGCGAAAGGAAACTAGCCCAATGGACGCCCATTCAATCGTCTCAAAGATAGTCAAGCTGGGAGTCGGCGCGGTGCTGGTATGGGTCGGCGCGGACATCGCCGCCCATGCCCAGGCCCCCGCAGTCAAGCTGCTGACGCAAAAGGCGCTTTCCGAGCAGGCCGCGCTGACCGTTGCCGAGGGCGCGCTGGAGAAGTGCCACGCCGATGGCTACCACGTGAGCGTGATCGTGCTGGACGCAAGCGGCCTCATCAAGCTGCAGCTCCGCGGCGACGGAACCGGGCCGCACACACTCGAACACGGCCGCCGCAAGGCGTACACCGCGCTCACTTTCAAGCGACCTTCCGCGGAGACGGCCAAAGCCTGGGCGTCGTCGCCTACACCACCTCCAGTCATCGAAGGCACGGTCGCGGCCGCTGGCGGAGTGCCGATCAAGGCCGGCGACGACGTGATTGGCGCGATCGGAGTCAGCGGCGCACCCGGCGGCGACAAGGACGAAGCCTGCGCCAATGCAGGAATCGCCAGAATTCAGGAACTCTTGAAGTAAGACCGGAGGCCTTGACGCCCACCGCAAAACGAATTCCAAGGCAAAGAAAGCATTCATGCAAAGCTTCCTCATAACTCGTACCCCGACGGCGGTCTCGCAATCGTCTCGCGCAGCCGCTGGCGGGTTCGCTCACCATAACTCCCCACTCCCGGCGCGGGCCTTGGGTTGTTGTCGCCACTGATCTTCGCACCCTTCCCAAAATCAAATTCTCTCGAGCTCAAGCTCGTTTTCTGCGCAATCGCGGAAAACGCCTGGGTTCTCGTGTCCGGTCAGCGATTTCTCAATTGCTTTCATTGCCGCAAAGCGCAGTTCATTTCTAAGTTAAGGGAAACGTCCATGTCGATTCATTTCAGGAGAGCCATACCTTATTCACTGGGACTCGTTGCCGGGTTGGTTCTGGCAGGTGGCCAGCTCTTCCCCGGTCTCCAGACACGAGTAACTGCCGCGCCCGCGCCCGACCCCTCAGATGCAAAAAAACTGACGCCGGAGCAGGTCGAATTCTTTCAGAAAAAGATTCAACCCGTCCTCGCCGAGCATTGCTACGACTGCCATTCGGCGGAGACGAAATCCGCCGGCGGCCTGCGGCTCGACGACCGCGACGCGATCCTCGCCGGAGGCAAATCCGGCCCCGCAATCGACCTCGACAAACCCGAAGAGAGCCATATTCTGGCGCGTCTCCTCGCGAGTGACCCGAAAAAGCGGATGCCCAAGGGCGAAGACGACCCGCTGCCCGCGGAAAACATCGCCGACCTGAAGGCCTGGATCGCGCAGGGCGCATTCTGGCCCGCGGCCGCGCCCAGCGCATCCGGGAACCCCAGTACAAGCTCAAAACCAGCAGCGAAGCTGCTTAAGGTCGCCTACCCCCGGCCCGCGACGCCCGAGCAACTCGCCTATTTCGAGAAAAACGTCCGCCCCATCTTCGTCAACAACTGCTACAACTGCCACTCCGACGCATTCAAGGAAGCCGGCGGACTGCGCGTCGACGTGGGAATCGCGATCTTTGGCGGCGGCAACTCCGGCCCGGTCATCATTCCCGGCCATCCCGAGAAAAGCCTGCTGATCGAGCGGGTGAAAGAGACAAACACCAAAAAGCGCATGCCCCAGGAGCGCAACGAAGCCCTCCCCGATGCGGAGATCGCCATTCTGGAGCACTGGATCAAAGACGGTGCGGCCTGGCCGGACGAGACCGAAAAGCTCCCGCAGACCCCCGCGCGTATCGCCGCCAACTACGTCAAGCTCAGGAAAAGCTGGTGGTCGTGGCAGCCGCTTACCGTCCCGGCGGTTCCAGCGGTCGAAAATGCCGCATGGTCCGACAGCTCCATCGACCGCTTCGTCCTGGCCAGACTGGAGGAAAAGAAGCTGGCTCCGGTGAAGGACGCCGATCCGGTCACGCTGATTCGCCGCCTCAGCTACGACCTCACCGGCCTGCCTCCTAAGCCGGAAGAGGTGCACTCCTTCGTCAAGGACCACTCCCCCGCCGCGTACTCCCGCCTCGTTGACCGGCTGCTCGCCTCGCCCCGCTACGGCGAGCGCTGGGGACGCCACTGGCTGGATGTCGCCCGATACGCCGAGTCCTCCGGCCCCTCGCGCAACATGCCCTACCCCAACGCCTGGCGCTACCGCGACTACGTCATCGACGCATTCAACCGCGACGTGCCCTACAACCGCTTCCTCCAGGAGCAAATCGCCGGCGACCTGCTCCCCGCCGCAACTCCAGCCGAACACGACCGCCTGCTCATCGCCACCGGATTCCTCGCCCTGGGGCCCAAGGACGTGAATCAGCGCTTCAAGGCCCGCTTCAAAATGGACAACGTGGACGACCAGATCGATACGGTCACCCGCTCAACCATGGCCCTCACCGTCACCTGCGCCCGCTGCCACGATCACAAATTCGATCCCATCCCGACCACCGACTACTACGCGCTGGCCAGCATCTTCACCAGCACCGTGGACGCGGCCGGCCTGGGCAGCCGCATGGGCGGCGCAAGCCTGCAATACTACGAGCCCAAACTGCTCAACTACCTGAGCGCCTCGGCCAGCGCTCCCCGCGTGCCGGACGCGGAGGTGCTGAAACTGAAGGCCCAGGCCGACGCCGCCAAGAAGGCACTCGACGACTTCGACGAGAAGTACCAGGCGGAGCTGAAGGCCAACCCCAACGGGCCAACCCTGGGCGACGAACATAAAAAGCAGCGCGCCGAGCTGGCCAAACTCTCGATCAATCTGGGCGAGCAACTCAAGCTCACCAACGATCTGGGCGAGCTCGGCTACGGCATCCACAGCGCGCGCGAGGGCGAAATCGTCGATACCTCGGTGCGCATTCGCGGCGTGGAGGAGCGCCACGGCCCGGTCGTTCCGCGCGGGTTCCTCTCTCTCGTCAGCCTCAGCGGCGCGCCGAAGATCCCCGCCGACCACAGCGGCCGGCTGGAACTGGCACAGTGGATCACCGACCCCGCAAACCCGCTCACGGCGCGAGTCTACGCCAACCGCGTCTGGCAGCATCTGTTCGGCGCTGGCCTGGTGAGCACAGTGGATAACTTCGGCTCGATGGGCGACCAACCGGCCAATCCGCAACTGCTCGACTTTCTCGCGCAGGACCTGATCCGAAACGGCTGGTCCACCAAGAAACTGGTGCGTGAGATCGTCCTGACCCGCGCCTACCGGCTCGGCTCGGAGGTTCCAGCTGGCTATCGCGACATAGACCCAGCCGATCGCCTCGTTTGGCGTCACGCGCCCAGGCGTCTCGAGGCGGAAGAGGTGCGCGACAGCATTCTGCAATCGGCCGGCACGCTCAACCTCGATCCCCCGCACGGCTCGCCGACCATGACTCTCCGCATGATCGAGATTCGCGACGACGGGCCGGTGGTGCATTCCATCCTCAAGGCCGCCGACCGCAGCCCCTACCGCAGCATCTACCTGCCCCAGCTTCGCGGAGAAGTCCCGCGCCCGCTCGCCGCTTTCGATCCCGTAAGCCAGACGCTCGTCACCGGCCAGCGCGAAGAAACCACCGTCCCCACGCAGGCGCTCTTCCTGCTCAACTCGCCCTTTGTCCGCGAGCAGTCGCTGATTCTCGCCAACTCCCTGCTCACCGACGGACGCACGGACGACGCGAAGCGCATTCGAGAAGCCTTTGAACGGGTTCTCGGGCGTGACCCTTCGAAAGCCGAGGTCGAACGCGTGAAAGCGTTCCTGGCGAGGTACTCTGCGACATGGACCAAGGCGCATTCGGAGAGTTCAGCGCAGGCTCGCGTGGCAAAGGTCGGCCTTAATTCGAGCAAAACCGCAAGCCCCAGCCCGAACGACGTAACCGCCGGCATTATTCGCTCCGACAGCCTCGGGCAAGACGATCCCGACGACACCAGCAAGCAATTCGCCGACGAAACGCCTCCGCTGGTTGTGCCGGACAGCGCGCAAAAAGCCGCATGGGGCGCTTTCGTTCAGTCGCTCTACGGCTCAGCCGAATTTCAGTTCGCACGCTAACCCTTTTCGTTTGGAGATCAAAGAAATGGCGCACAATCCCTTCCACGTTTCCCGCCGCAATCTTCTTCGCGCCGCCGGAGCCGGCTTCGGCCATCTGGCGCTCGCCGGGCTCCTCGGTTCGGTGGCCAAAAAGGCCGCCGCCCAGGAGCTCGATGCCAACAATCCGCTCGCCCCCAAGCGTCCCCCGCTGCCCGTCAAAGCCAAGCGCATCATCTTCCTCTTCATGGAAGGAGCCATCAGCAGCGTGGACACCTTCGAGTACAAACCGGAATTGGAGAAGCGCAACGGCAAATCCGGCCCCGGCGGCGGCACCATCACCTCATCGCGCTTCAAATTCAAGCAATACGGCAGCTCCGGCGCATATTTCTCAGAACTCATGCCCAACATTGCCCAGCACGCCGACGATTTCTGCTTTCTGAAGGGGCTGTACACCGACACTCCGGCTCATCCGCAGGCGGTCGTCCAGTTGCACACCGGCAGCGCCAACGCGGCGCTGACGCGGCCAAGCTGGGGCTCGTGGCTGCTCTACGGCTTGGGCACGGAGAACCAGAACCTGCCCGGGTACATCACCATCAACCCGCCCATCGCCTTTGGCGGCGCGGCCAACTACGGCAGCGCCTTCCTGCCCGCCTACTACCAGGGCACGGCCATCACCGATCAGGGCTTCATGCCCAACATCAAAGCCGCCACCGACAAGGACCTGGAGCGCGAGCAAATCGACCTCATCCAGGGCTTCAACCGCGAAACCGCCGCCCGGCCCGGCGCGCCCGAGGCCGTCGACGGCGTCATCAAATCCTACGAACTCGGATTCCGCATGCAGGATACGGTCCCGCAACTGCTCGACATCTCCGGCGAACCGCAGCACATCCAGGACGCCTACGGCGTCAAGCCCGGCCTCGAAGGCTCCTTCGCCCGCCAGTGCCTCATGGCCCGCCGGCTCAGCGAGGCCGGCGTACGCTTCGTCGAGATTCGCCAGGCCGGCTGGGACCACCACACCAACCTCCACCAGGGCCTCATCGATCAGAGCCGCATGGTCGACCAGCCCACGGCCGCCCTGCTCGCCGACCTCAAACAGCGCGGCCTGCTCGACGACACGCTTGTGCTCTTCGGATCGGAATTCGGACGCCTGCCCACCTCGCAGGGCGCCGATGGCCGCGACCACAACATCACCGGCTACTCCATGTTCATGACCGGAGCCGGCGTCAAAAAGGGCTACAGCTACGGCGCAACCGACGAGCTCGGCATGACCGCTGTGGAGAACCGCATGCACATCAACGATCTGCACGCCACACTGCTGGCGCTGATGGGCATCGACCACGAGCAGCTCACCTACCGCTACGAGGGGCGCGATTTCCGCCTGACCAACGTCGCGGGCGTCATTCAGCAGCAGGTTTTCGCGTAAATCAACACCGAACCGCATCAGCCAAAAGGGCTTCCCATTCAGCGGGAGGCCCTCTTTGCTGCAACCAAGTGCACCTCAGTCCGGAGTCACCCCATAGTGATCTGCCCAGTCCTTCCCAAGCACCTTCTCTGAATAACCTTTCGGGTTTTCAGGGAGCATCGTCCGGTCCCACGCCTCAAAGTCCGCAACCAGCCGCGCATACGCCTCCGGCTCCCGGTCCTTGAGATTCGCCCGTTCCAGCGGGTCCTCCACCACGTTGAAAAGAAAAGTGTTGTCGCGAATCTTCAGCCACTTCAGGTCGCCGTCGCGCATGGCCCGCTGCTCGTTGGCGTGGAAACGCCAATAAAGCTTGCGGGAAACAGGCGAAACTCCTTCCGTAAGCGTTCGCACGAGGCTCATTCCATCGCTCGGATACGCCGCGTCCGGGGCGCTCCCCGCCGCCTCCAGCAGCGTCGGAAGCCAATCCATCGAAATCAAGACCTGCTCGTGAACCGTCCCTGGCCGCACCCGTGCAGGCCAACGCACCAGCGCCGGAATCCTCAGCCCACCCTCCAGCAGTTCGCTCTTCTTCCCCGTAAACGGCCACGTGTCAGCGAAGCGCTCGCCGCCATTGTCGCTGGTAAAGATCACGATGGTGTTCTCAGCCAGATGAGCCGCCTCCAACGCCGCCAGCACCCGCCCAACCTGCCTGTCCATCGCCTCCACCATTCCGGCGTACGTCCTTTGCGACCCGCCATCGTAGTCCCGCAGATTTGAGATTCGCTTCGACTCCGCTTCGTCCTCCGGGCCTTCCCAGGGCCAGTGCGGCGCGTTGAAATGCAGGCTGAGAAAGAACGGCCGCGCCCCACCGGCATAGTCCCGGATGACCGAAACCGCCCGATCCCCCAGCAGCTGGCTCAGGTATCCGGCTTGATGAACCAGCGCATCCTGATCCCAAAGATCCTCGTTCGCAGCCGCGCCCACTCCCGGCTTATGGGTGAAGTAGTCCACCGCCCCGCCGCGAAAACCGTAGAAATGGTCGTAGCCGCTCTGGAGAGGCCCATATTTCGGCAGCCACCCCAGGTGCCACTTCCCAATCAGCGTCGTCCCGTACCCCGCCTTTTTCAGCAGCGACGGCAGCGTTGGGTGCTCCGGCGGCAGGCCAATCTGGCCCTTGGGATCGGCCAGCGGCTCCTCCAGCCCCACCGGCAGCCGGTACTGATAGCGCCCGGTGATCAGCGCCGTCCGGGTCGCGCTGCAAACCGCTGAGTTGGCGTAAGCCTGCGTGAATTTCATCCCCCCGGATGCCAGCCGGTCGATATTCGGCGTCTTGAAGTCGGGGCGTCCGTAGCAGGAGAGATCCGCGTAGCCCAGATCGTCGGCCATGATGAAAACAATGTTGGGCCGGGTTGGCGCTGCGGCGCTCAAGCCTCGCCGCGCGATAAGCCCCATCGGCAAAGCCGCCAGGGATGCAAGCGTTTGCCGCCGGGTAGGTTTCAAATTGCGGGTCATAATCTCCTCATCCATGATCTTACGGGCGAAAGAAGGCGCGCCGGCAGAGGAAATCCGCCGGCGCGCATCCATTGTTGCAAAGCTGCTTCAGGGTTAGAAGGTAAAGTGCGCGGCCAGTTGCACTACGCGCGAGGCCGTCGCTCCCGATTGCAAACCGCTGATCGTGCCGAAAGTCGTACTCGTCGGAGTGTACGTCGTGTTGGGGTTGCCCAGATTCGCGTGGTTGAAGACGTTGAGCGCCTCCACTCTGAACTCGAGCGCGGAGCCCTCAAAAACCGAGAACTTCTTGAGCAGCGTGGCGTCGGTGTTGAACAGGCTAGGACCGCGGCCAAAGGTGCGGGGCGCGTTGCCGAAGGTATATTCTTCGCTGGGATTGGCGCTGGGGTTGAACTCGAAGGCCGCCGTGTTGAACCATTCGGTCCTTGAGCGCCCACCCGGAACGGAGTTTGGATTCTGCCCCGGCACCAGGTTCGGCCGGACGCCGTCGGCGAAGAGTCCGTTGATATTGCTGCCGCCCACAATGGGGCTCAGCGCCGTGCCTGAGTGGTACTCGGTTACCCCGCTTGCCGTCCAGCCGCCGATCACCGAATTCACGTACCGGTTCTCGATGTTCACCAAGCGTCCCCGGCCCACCGGCAGATCGTAGAGCGCGTTGCCGACGATGCGGTTGCGGACGTCGTTGCCCGAGTAACCGTAGCGGTCGCGGGGGTTGTAGTAATCGATGAAGGAATCGTTGCCCGGATAGCCGGCCAGTTCGTTGCGCGATTCCTGGTTGTCGATGAACTTGGACCAGGTGTAGTTGGCCTGGTACTGCAATCCGTGACTGTAACGCTTCTGGACTCCGATGTTGATGCCGTTGTAGTTCGACTGGCCCACATCGTCGCCGAGATACTGCACGTTGGTGAACTGCGGGAAAGGCCGCAGGGTTGAGGCTTTCCCTGGGGCGACGGTACCATTTCGCAACAGAGCCGCGTTTGAAGGAGATATTTGGTTGATGCTCTCCGCCGTTCCCGCCAGTACCAGGTGATGGCCGTACGTGCCCAGATAACCCAGATCGAGCAGCAGGTTACCCGGAAGCTCACGCTGGATGTCGAAGTTGGCTTGATAAAAGTAGCCGTTGGTCCGCTGCGGCCGGTAAAACTGCGGCCCGAGATGAGTCTTGGCGCCCACGGCGACGGCTCCGAAACCGGACGTCAGCTCCGAAGTCGTTGGAAAGGCCGCCGTGCCCGTGCCTTCGCTAAGATTGTTCGCCAGGATGAAGGATGGGACGCCCGCCTTGGAGTTGGTGGATTGTAGAGAGATGGAGTTCGAGAAACCCGTAAACGCGGTAACCGGCGTGGCCGCGTCGTACTCGCCGGGGTAAAGGAGCGCGCCGCCGCCGCGAACCACCCAATGCTCCAGCGGAGTATAGGCGAACCCCAGACGAGGGCCGAAAAGCGCATCGTCGAAGTTATTCGCATACTTGCTCTGGCCGTTGATTCCGGCGAAGGTAACCACGCCGGGCGTGCCGGAAACGGGGTTGATCTCCTTCGTGTTAAAGGAGTTCTGGTGGTTGTTGTCCAGGTACCGCGGCGACTCCAGATCGTAGCGTAGACCCAGATTCAGGGTCAGCTTTGAGTTGACCTTCCAAGCATCCTGCACATACGCGCCCCAGGTCCAGGCGAGCGAGTGCAGATATTCGGTCTCAATTCTTTGCGCGTTGTCCACCCGGCCCAGCAGCAGGTTGGCGAGGCTCGCAATCGGCGTCACGCCGCTGACGTTTGTGCTGCCGACGAACCCAAACAGGCCGCCGGCGTAAGGATAGTACTTGTCGCCGTCCGCCGAAGTCCGGTAGGATGCGCCAAACTTCAACTGATGATTGCCGAGCTGCCAGGAGAGATTGTCTGTGTACTCGTTGGAGAGGATCGGAGTCTGCAGCCGCTCCTGCTGGCTGACATTGCCGATGGAAGCCAACCCCTGCACATTGACGCCGGGAAAGTAAGTGGGGTTGACTCCTGGGAGAGCCAGCGCCTTTTCCGCCGCGGAGTTGATCCCGTGCGAAATCGTAAGACCCTGCCGCTCGGTAAACGCCAGGCGCGCTTCGTTAATCAGCGTCGGGCTGAAGGTGTGCGTATAGGTACCCGCCTCGCTGTAGTAGTACTGATGCGCGAGGGAGCCGTAGTTGTCCGTACCCGCCGTCGGAAAGATATCCGCCGTATCGGTGTGCTGCGGTTCGCCGAGGAAGCGCCCATAAAGAGTATCCCTCGGGCCAAGAATGTGGTCGATGCGCGCGACATAGGTGTTATCGACAAGCTTCGCCGGGTCGTATGCCGCCCAGTTGTTGGTGTTCAGGGCCGCGCCAGTAAGGTTTGGCGCGGGATAATACGCGGCCAGCGCCTTGCCATAGTGGTCCAGCTCGGCGCTGGGAAGTTTGTTGAGCGTGCCGTCGTCGCCTACCGCCTGCTTGCCGGTGTTCGGATCGGTCAGTTGGAGCCCAGCATACTTTGCGGGGTTGGAAGAAATCAAAGAAGAGATCGCGCCGGAGAAGTCGCCCTTGGTCTCGGCCGGCGTTGGCACGCTCAACTCCACCGGCGAGGACGAGGTAACATACTTGCCTTCCCAGGTAAAGAAGAAATGGGTCTTGTCCTTAACGATCGGTCCGCCCACGCTGCCGCCAAAGATTTTGTAATTCAGCGGGGAAGTTACCAGCTTGCCGGTAAGCGGGTTGGGCGCGGCGAACTGCGGGACCGCCGCGATCTTGTTGGTGCGGTAGTAAGTGTAGGCGCTGCCGTGAAAGCTGTTGGTGCCGGATTTGGTGGTCATGGAGATGATGCCGCCGCCCGACTGGCCATACTCGGCCGCATAGTCGCTCACCGTCAGGTTGAACTCCTGCAGCGAATCGACGGGAAGGTCGAAGACCAGCGTCTCCACGCCCTGAAGCAGGTTGGTTGCCGTGCCGCCATCAATGTAATAAGTAGCGTTGTTGCCGCGTCCGCCGGCCACCGCGAACGTGGTCCCGGAACCGGTGCCCGCGCTGGTCACAAAGCCATTCAATCGTTGCAGTTGCGAGGCGCGCCGGTCGAGCAGGGGCAGGTTCACGATGGTCTCGTTTTCAATCACCGAAGACACCGTGGAAGACTCGGTCTGCAGCAGCGCGCCGGCCTCATTGACTTCCACCTGCTGCTGCACCGCGCCCGGCTGCAGCACGAAGTCCGCAACCGTGATCTTGTCCGTGAGCGCCTCCACGCCGGTCTTCACCTGCGTGCCGAATCCATCCTTCTCCACCCTGACCTCATAGTGGCCGGGAAGCACGACGGGAAAGGCAAAGTTACCTTCCTGGTTGGAGAGCGCTTCGCGCCGCTCGCCGGTCTCGGTGCGCGTAATGCTGACTCGGGCTCCCGAAACCTGCGCCCGCTGACTATCTTGGATGGAACCGTCGATCTCAGTCGATTGAGCAAAAGCGCTTGCCGCGCTGAAGCCGAAAAAGAGCAATGCAAGAACCCAGGCGGTGCGCATAAGCACAGTTATGCGGCCGCCTATGTGAGTGTGTTTCACACAAGCCTCCAGAAATGTGTTTTGGTGAAAATGAAAAAGCCCACGAGTCAGTCTCGTGGGCCTACACAGCGCAGACCTGAAAGGTCCGGTCCGCTGTTATATAGGAAGGGTGACGCGCTCCACGATGCCGCTCGACTTCACTGGATGAAGTTCAGCCGGGCAACAACAAAGCATCGAGATGGAGAAGCTATGCATCTTCGAAGATAGTATATTCAAATCGATCGAATTGCAACTCGAATCCAATTAAAACTTGCATGAATTCGCCCTGGAGAACCTCGCCGCCCCCGGATTTCCAGACTCAATCGGGAGAGATCCGTTTCGTTGGGCAAATCCGGGGAAAATCCTTGAGATCGAGCGGCGCCTCCGCCTCCAAGTCGCGCAAAGCCTCGCGAACCTCCTCGCGGAGAGACGCAATGGCAATGCCGCAGAAGCCTTCCGGACAGCCTTCGAATCGTCGCAATGCCCTTCGCAAAAGCGAAACGGCGCCGGCGGAGTTGCCCGCCCGCAGGTGATGGAACCCCGCCGCCACCTGAATCAATGCCTGGAGGAAGCTCTTCTCGGGCTCCGCCAGCGCCAGCCAGACGATCTCCCAATGTTCGTGCGTCTCAAAGAACTCCGCTCTCTCGTAGCAGGCGAGTCCCTCGGCAAGCTTCCCCGATGTCCAATCGAATTCCACATCTCAAGAATATGTGACGCCCGCGCCGCGGCACGCCGCGAAGCCGACGCCGCACACGATTCACGCGCATGCCCTCAGAAAGTCTTGTACACGATGCCGGGCGCCGGCTGGTTGAGCAGCACGGTGACGAAAAACGCCACCAGCGCCAGCGCCGACGCATACACCACCAGCGCGTAGCGGTGGGTCAGCACCGGCCCTTCCGCTGTCCTGATCGAGAGCAGCGCCGCACGCAGCGCTTCCCACGCCGCCAGCACCACCGTGGCGCTTAGCCAGACCGTCAGCCAGACGCCGATCCACTGGGCCACGCCAACCGAGGCAAACACCGCGTCGATCTGCTTCCAGCCGGCCCAGAACCACAGCAGCGTAAAGGCGAACCAACTGAAGGTCAACCCGCGCCCAAACGCGATATACACAGGATTCGCCGCCAGCGCCTTGTACGGTTTGCGCCCCATGGTCTGGCCCAGCCACACCTGCCACAGCTTGTTGATGGCCACGCCCCCGCCCTGCAAAATGCCGAAGACGACGAACTCCGACGTGCGCCCATGCCAGATGCCCACCAGGAAAAAGGTGACAAAAAAACAGATCACGCCCAGAAAGGGCTGCAGAGCAGCCGAGGAGACCCGGCGCATGAGCGCCATCAGCAGCGGGTTGTAGACGTACGTCTTCAGCCATGTGGAGAGCGTAATGTGCCACCGGCTCCAGAAATCCAGAAACGACGACGCCGAGAACGGGCGGTCGAAGTTCTCCGGCAGCCGCACCCGCATCAGCCGCGCCAGCGCGATCACAATGTCGATGTAGCCGGAAAAGTTGGCGTAAAGAAAGAATGGATACAGGACGAACAATCGGGCGGCGGCGAACATCTTCATGGGAACCGGGACCGGCTGCGAAAGCTGCGCCAGCGCGTCCACGCGCGGTGCGTCGAGCAGCATCGCCAGCACATTCACTTTGAAGAATCCGCGCACCAGGCGCTCCAGTTGCAGACCAATCACGCGCGGACCGAGCGGGATGGGCTCCTCGGCGAACTGGTCGCGCGCGAACTCGTCGTAGCGCTGAATCGGCCCGGAGACAAAGGTGGTGAAATTGAGGGTGTAGAGAAGGTAGCCGCCCAGACCCACGGGACGCGCCTCGCCGCCCTCCCCGGCCTCAATCAGCAGATGCAGAACGCGGAAGAAGATGTAGGAGAGACCCAGAGTGAAATAGGGAAAATGGAGAAAGCTGGCCTCAGGCAGAAAAGTGTACTTTTTGAGCCAGGCATAGACCAGGATGACGGCCAGCACCAGCCACACCAGCCACTTCGACCAGCCCCGCCTAACCAGCACAATCGCGCCATAGCCCACCAGCAGAAAGCCGGCCAGCGGGATGAAGACCACCGGCGAATGCGCCAGAAAGCCCAGAAAAACCACACTGGCCAGCATCAGCACAGCGGAGCGCCAGACGCGGGAGCGGCTGAAGTTGGAGACGATGGCCACCGCGATGCCGTACATCACGAACTGAAATGAGGCTGAATCCATGGATCCTTAATTCTCCAATCCAGATCTTGGCCCGCCGCCCGGCATGAACTCGGTTCGAGCGAGCTCGGTAAGCGCATGGGCAGGCGGTCGAGCGATTCGGGCGCGTCCCATCGCCGCGGGGTGCGAGTCGACGGGCAGGCAGCGCCGCGCCGAGCTGGAGACTCGGCGCGCGGCCCGGACGCGGCGAGGGGACCGGTCTTCGCTGAAACGAGCGACGCCGCTCGATGAGACCTGGGTCATGCGGGCACGTCCTCCTCAGCAGTTCTCGTCCTTGAGGCGGAATTCAGCGTCATTGCCCATTGTCCAGGCCACTTTTTGGTGTACCTGCGGCGTTGAGCGCGGGAACCGCCCCATCGGTGAGCTCCTTCGCCAGAAAGCTCGCAATCAGACCCTGGCCCGAGGCGTTGGGGTGGCCATCGACGGTGTAAAAATAACGCTCCGGATCGGGAATGGGCCGAAAATCGGGCAGGATATCCACAAAGATTCCGCCGTGGCTCTCAATCACAGCCTTCAGTTCGCGGTCGATTTTGTACGGATCATCGCCATCCGGCCAGGTTCCCATGGAAACCATCGCCGCCTGCGGGCAGTCCGGCGTGTAGAACGCCACAAAGGGCACACCCGCCGCCTTTGCTCGCGCCTCCATGGATGCGGCGTCCGCGTCGACCCGCGCCAGGTGGGCCTTCCAGGTCGGGCTCCAATCCGCCTTTAGGTAGCCTTGCAGGTCGTCTCCGCCGGCAAGATACGCCTTCACGTACTGGCTTTGGCTCTGGTAGATAAGGAATCGCAGCAAGACAGCGGTTCGAGTATGGTCAAATGTCTCCGTGGCCGCCTCCGTCAGCGACTTTGAGCCAAACGCGTCTTTGGCCCGCCGGATCGCTTTCGCCACCAGATTGCGATTCTGCATGTTGGCCACTTCCGCCTTGGAGAGAACCGCCGCCGCGCTCGCCGCAACATCGCCGCGCGTGATCACCCAAAGAATCATGTCCGGCTGCGCGGCCAGCACATCGGAAAAGCGAAGGGCGGCGTTGTGCGAGAACCCCATCCACATCCCCTCGTTGTAGAGTTCAATCCGCTTGCCCGTCTTTTGTGAAAGCTCAACCGGCAACCGCGCCGCAATGGTCGACTCGCGCGCCACGTGCTCCCCGATCGCCGTTGACGAGCCCGTCATCACGATGCGAAAGGTTCCCGGCTGCTTGGGCCCCAGCTCTCCGCCTGCGCGGTAGCCCTGGCTATTGAGCTCTTGCTGCACCCAGGGGCCCTCCGCGGTTTTTTCGCGAACTGTACAGTTGGGCACCCCACGAACTCCCGTGACGGCGTCCGTCAGCACAAAGCACTTGGCCATCGCGCCTTCCGAGGAGAAAAACGCGCGCCGGGCAATGAACTCGACCGAAGCCGCCAGGACGCAGATGGTCACAATGCTGAGCACGGGCAGCACAATCCAGTCGCGGCCCGGCAGCCTGGGTTCTTTCCCCTTCGCCAGTTCGGTTGAGCCGCCTTCGGTCATGCGGTCACGGTCTCCTCGGCCTTGGCAAACCCCAGCGAGACGATCTTCATGGGCGCGCTCTCCGGCTCCGCGCCTTCCACAGCCAGCTCCCAGTGCGTTAGGCCAGCGCCGTTGTCATCCACTTGCGTGAACCCCAGCTTGGCGTAGTGCTCAATCACCAGCTTGTTCTTTTCGGTGGGGATGTAGACGCCCTTGATGGTGTGAACTCCGGCGATCCGCGCCTGCTCCAGAATATGCCGCAGCACCATATGCTCCACCTTGCGGCCCAATACGCGGCAGCTCATCAGCCAGGTGTCGACGGCCCATACTCCCGGCCCATCCGGCCGGCAGATAATCACGCTGATCATCCCATTGTCGCCAAAGATATCCGCGAGGCGCACCTGCAGCGTCAGCACCTCCGGGTCGTTCTCCGCCGCGGCCACTTCCGGGTCGGTATAGCGAATCGTCGTCAGGTTGTACTGGTTGCTCTTGTTGATCAGCTGCACAATGCGCGCCCGGCCGGTCGCGTCAAAGGGCTGGAAGGTGATGGTCATGTCCAGCGATGCCAGGTAGGCGTCCACACCGCCCACCTGCTTCTGCAGGTTGGCGCGCTTGGCGTTGTCCTGGTAAAAGCCGGCCCGCTTCAGGTCTTCCGAAGCAAAAGCGACCGCCTCGAAGTACCCGGCCGCGGTCAGAGTCCGCGCGTAGTAGGCGGGGTCTTCCGGCAGCTCCGGCACGGCCACCTGCGGCAGCAGCTTGCGGACCAGGCCGCGCTCCACCGGGTTGTCGTCCAGAAAGACCACCGAATCGATGCCCAGATTCAGCTCCTCCACGATCGCCGAGATGTTGGTCGCCTTGTCGTTCCAGTTGGCCTGGAAAACCGCGATGTGGTCCAGCTTCAGCAGCATCTCCGGGTGCTGTTCAAAGGGAGTGCGCGCCACTTCATCGGTATTCTTCGACGAGACCGCCAACACAATGCCCCGCGAGCGCAAATCCAGCGCCAGCCGCTGCACCGCCAGATGCGCCTCGCCTGTCGCGTCGCCCTGGGCGATCTTGATCCCCTCCAGGCCATCGTCGCCGATCACGCCGCCCCACACCGTGTTGTCCAGGTCCAGCACCAGCACCTTGCGGCTCTTGCCGCGAATCGCGCCCACCGTCCGGCCGACATGGTCCGCATAGAGCGGAATCGCGTCGTCGGCAAACGGGAACTTGGCCATGTTCCACAGCTGCGTGTTGTGCCACTCCGCCAGGCCCACCGTCTCCGCCAGGCCGGCGATATCCAGCAGCACGTCGCCCGAACCGAGCACAAACTCCGCAAGCTCGCGATTCACGCCATCCAGCAGATTCCGCCAGGTTCCGGGAAGCGCGCGGTCCAGGCTGCCAAAGAGGGCCTCCACCGGCGGCGCAAAGCTCTGGAAGATGCAGATCGCGTCCGGATTCACAGCCTTGATGCCGTTGCGCAGCGCCTGCAAGTAGCCGAGGGCGCCCTGCATCGAGGCCGAAGCGGCATCCGCATCGCCCAGCGACAGCTTCAGCGGCAGCGCCCGGTAATCCAGCGCGAACAGCACCGCGTGCGGCTTCGACTTGTTCACTTTCGAATCCGGCGTCAGCGCTTCCTGCGCCACCTGATCGTAGGAGGGTTGAATCACCTCCAGCGCAATCCCATGCCGCGCCGCGCTGGCCACCAGCGCCGGCACCACCAGGTCGATCGTCGAGTTGGCCAGCACCGCCAGCTTGAAGGGGATCAGCCCTTCCAGCGCCTTGCCCTCCGCCTGCACCCGGGCCATCGCCTTGGCCACCTTGGTCAACTGGTTCAGATCGAGGCCAAAGGTGGTCAGCGCCTGCAACTCGCGGCCCAGCGGTCCAGGGCCGGTTCCGAACGACTTAAGTTGCGCGGAAAAATCCGCCGGGGGGCGAGGCAGCCATTGCAATTCCGAATACAGCGGATTCATTCGAGTCCTTCTCGTCGGTTGATATGGTTCAAATGACCGCGGAAGCTTGCCTGCCGGTTCACTCGCTGGCGGTGTTCGCCTCCGGGCAATCGGCGCGACACTCTCGGCCCGGACTCCCCTCGCGCCCAATCCCCGCGCCAGACCGGAGTTGCCCGGAACGGGCGTCGATCGGGAGAAGCATCCAGTCCGGGCCCTATGTCCGAGCACTAAATCCGGGCCCTATGTCCGAGCACTAAATCCGGGCCCTAAGTCCGAGCCCTGATCAGCGCAACAAGATCGCCCACCTTCTCCAGCTTGCCGATTTCCGAGGTGGAGAACTTGATCTTGAATGCCTTTTCGATGGTAATGATCAAGCGAATATGGGTCAGACTGTCCCAGCCGTCGACATCCTTCGCGGTCAAACTCGGCGTGACCACAATCGAGTCGTCATCGAACAGGTCGTGCATGATATCCGATAACTTCTCGTAAATCTGTACTTCCGTCATTCCCAGGGGCCTCCACAGAGCAGTTGGGTGAGAGATATCCGTGTTACCAAGCCGCAGCCGAATCCGTTCGGGTATCGACCCGATGGAGAAAGGTCGGGAAAGCCCTGCGTGAAGGTCCGTTTCCATTCGGAACGCGGCGACGCTCTCGATTGTCTTCGATCCTGCCGGAGGATGGAAGGTTTACGCACTCCATCGGCAGGCCGAAACGAACCCGACAGCATAAGTTGCGCTGCGGACTTCTTTTGGGGTCCCGGAGCGACCGCGATAAACCACTTTTCAAAGCCAAAACTATCAGAATCGGAAGGAAAATTCAAGGATTGAACGCATTTGTTCGGTAACCGAAAGCACCTGCGGGAACAGCCCCAGCCTCCTGCGCTTGCCGAATCGGGGCGCTTCCACGTATTGTTTTCCTTCCCGCCGCAGGCGGCAATTCCGCGCCGCGGAAGTGGATTCGCACCCCAGGACGCAACCGGACCCAACCAGATGAGGACCATCGAAATGCTGAATCGCAGGAACTTCCTCCGCGCGGCCGGCGTGGCCACCGCCGGCTCGCTCGCCGGCGCGCGCCTTCACGCCCTGGGCATCGCCTCGGCGCAGGACGGCAAGCCCGTCGCCGCCAACGACCACATCCAGCTCGCCCTGATCGGCGCGGGCATTCAAGGGCAGGGCGATACGCACGTGGCTGTGCAGGTGCCCGGCGTCAAGCTCGTCGCCGTCGCCGACTGCTACCAGGGCCGCCTCGACCACGCCAAGGAGGTGTGGGGCAGCGACGTCTTCACCACCCGCGACTACGCCGAGATCCTCGCCCGCAAAGACATCGACGCGGTCATCGTCGCGACCCCCGACCACTGGCACAAGAAGGCCGCGGTGGACGCGATGAAGGCCGGCAAGGACGTCTACTGCGAAAAGCCCATGATCCACCTCTACGCCGACGGGCCGGAGATGATCGAGGCCGCCCGCTCCACCGGCCGCATCATTCAGGTCGGCAGCCAGCGCGTCAGCTCCCTGGTCTACGCCAAGGCCCGCGACCTGCTCGCCGCCGGCGCAATCGGCAAGCTCAACATGGTCACCGCCCGCTGGGATCGGAACTCCTCGATGGGCGCCTGGAACTATACGGTTCCGCTCGACGCCTCGACCGAAACCTGCGACTGGCCCCGCTTCCTCGGCACCGCCCCCAAAATCCCCTTCAATCCCGAGCACTTCTTCCAGTGGCGCAAGTGGAAGGCCTACGGCTCGGGCGTCGCCGGCGACCTCTTCGTCCATCTGTTCAGCGGCACCCACTTCGTCACCGGCGCCAAGGGGCCAACCCGCGCCATGGCCACCGGCGGCCTACGCTTTTGGAACGACGGCCGCGACGCGCCCGACGTCATGCTGGCGCTCTTCGACTATCCTGAGGGCTTCAACCTCAGCCTGCGCGTGAACTTCGTCGACGGGGGCGAAGAGAGCGAAGGCTTCCTCTTCACCGGCTCCGAGGGCCAGATGGAAATCGCCGGCAACTCGGTCAGCGTCAGCCGGTCGCCACGCCAAAAAGGCCCCGGCTTCGTCACCGGCACCTACACCGAGGCCATGCAGGCAGCTCTGCTGAAAGAATACCGGGAGAAATACCCGATCGAGCACCCCACCATCGAGCCGCCCCTGGCCTACGACAAGTACGTGGCCCCGCCCGGCTACTCCGACAGCTACGACCACTTCCACAACTTCTTCAGCTCGGTGCGCAGCCGCCAGCCGGTCGTCGAAGACGCTGTCTTCGGCTTCCGCGCCGCGGGAGCGGCGCTGCTGAGCAACATGAGCTACGAGAAAGACGCAATCATTCACTGGGACCCGGTCGCGATGAAGATCGTATAGGACCGCACTACGCCGGAGCTAACTCACGTCCGGCGTTTTGTTGCGGCAGCTCGCGCAACCCCGCGAACCAGTCAAGGCGGGGATCAAGGCGATGGCCGCCGCTCCCAGAAAATATACCCCGTCGGGAACCGAGCCCGATGGATGATGCCGTTCGTAGAATGCAAAGGCGAGGATGGCGCAGGCGGTGCAAAGAGCGATGACGATGTTGCGGTTGAGCTTGAACATGATTCCTCCCGGAAAT
>Ga0302275_10001549_pt1 | contig 24593 bp, 21 predicted proteins | sample III_Bog_N2_2_FD_200229 | JGI IMG/M metagenome (GOLD analysis project Ga0302275, IMG submission 200229) | Peat permafrost microbial communities from Stordalen Mire near Abisko, Sweden - III_Bog_N2_2 | ecosystem: Environmental > Terrestrial > Soil > Wetlands > Peat | place: Sweden: Abisko... | reverse complement strand
CGGCGGCCGCAAATCCGGGCAATTTTTTGTCCCGCTCGCTTACGCGGGGATTTGGGAGCATTATTCCAATTTTGACCGCACAGACCTTTCCAGTTTTGATCGCACCACGACAGCAAAATCAGTTTTACAGCAGGTGCCCCAGTTTCTCCCGCTTGGTTTTCAAGTAACGCGCGTTGTGCGGGTTGGGTTGCACCCGGATCGGCACCTGCTCGGTGATTTCCAGGCCATACCCTTTCAGGCCCACCACCTTTTTGGGGTTGTTGGTGAGCAGCCGGATGGTTTTCAGCCCCAAATCCACCAGGATTTGCGCCCCCAGCCCGTATTCCCGCAGGTCCATGCCATAACCCAGCTTGAGATTGGCCTCGACGGTGTCCAGCCCCTCCTCCTGCAATTTGTAAGCCTTGATTTTGGCCAGCAGGCCGATGCCCCGCCCCTCCTGGCGCATGTACAGCACCACGCCGCAGCCGGCCGCCGCCACCTGCCGGAGGGCTTGATGCAATTGCGGGCCGCAGTCGCACCGGCGCGAGCCAAACACATCGCCCGTCAAACACTCACTGTGCACGCGCACCAGCACATCACGCTGGCCCGCCACCTCGCCGCGCACCAGCGCCAGATGCTGCTGCCCATCCACCTTGGAAACGTAAAGATGCAGGTTGAAATCGCCGTATTCGGTGGGCATTCTGACCACTTCCGCCCGTTCCACCAGCTTCTCGCTGGCGCGGCGGAATTCGATCAAATCCGCGATGGTGCAGATTTTCAACCGGTGTTTGGCGGCAAATTTCCGCAGCGCCGGCAGGCGGGCCATGGTGCCGTCGTCATTCATGATCTCGCAAATCACGCCGATGGGACGGGCTCCCGCCAGCGTGACGAGATCCACCGCGGCCTCCGTATGGCCCGCGCGCTGCAGCACGCCGCCGGATTTGGCGCGCAGGGGGAAGACATGGCCGGGTTGCACCAGATCGTCCGGCACCGCCGTGGGCGAGGCCATGATTTCGATGGTCCTGGCCCGGTCGGCGGCGCTGATGCCGCTGGTGACGCCGCGCGCGGCATCCACGGAAACCTGGAAATCCGTGCGGAACACCTCGCGATTCTGCTTCACCATGCGCTCAATGCCGAGCTGCTGGAGCCGCTCGCTGGTGGTGGGCACACAAATCAGGCCGCGCCCATGGCGGGCCATGAAATTGATGGCTTCCGCCGTGACGTGTTGCGCGGCCATGATCAGGTCGCCTTCGTTTTCCCGGCCGGGGTCATCCACCACGATGACCATTTTGCCCTGGCGCAGGTCGGCCACGACGGATTCTATGGAGTCGAAATGTTTTTTCATCTGCCGGATTCATGTTAGCCCGCCCCGGCCGCAATGTCACCCCCTTCGTGCGGAGCGCGGAGGGCGCAGGACAAAATTCTTCCGGCCGGTCCGAAGCGCGAATGAGCGACCCCGCTGGCGGAGGACTGGGGCGGAGGAGGGCCAGCAGACCGAGTGATGCGTAATGCGTAATACGTAATACCTGATGAGAACCTTTCCGGGCTCGTGGCGCATCGCGTCCGTCCGTTTCACTTTCGCGCACACCCCAAATGTTCTGGGCAGGCGGGCAATTTTGGCGCGACTGGCGCTCATGCCTTTGATCTTTTTGGCTTTAGCTTAACCGGCGTCCCTGGACATAGGCGGTCCAAGGGGTTTTTTTATGCAAAAAAGTTCGACTCCGTCCGGCGGGAAATTTATCTGGAAAAATGCGCATCAATCTCCAGAGCGGATGGCCTGCGGTTTTTGGGCTGGGGATTTCACCCCATGGCCCCATCGCTTACCTTGACATACCATTTTGGACCAAGCCCGCGACGGGGCGTGCGGTTAATTCACCATCGCGTTTCGCAGAGCGATCACCACCATCAACGAAAGAGAGATTCATTATGTTAAGCAAAATCAAAACCCTGCACGGTTACAAATTGGAAAGCAAGGACGGAGAAATCGGGAAGATTAAAGATTTCTACTTTGATGACCGGCACTGGACCATCCGTTATCTGGTTGCCGAAACGGGGACCTGGCTGGCGAGCCGGCAGGTGCTGATTTCGCCATACGCGCTGATCGACATTGACAAGGAAGCTCAAACCATCGCGGTTAAATTGACGAAGGAGCAAATTGAGGGCAGCCCTTCGCTGGACACGGACAAACCCGTGTCCCGCCAATGGGAACAGGACTATTATGGTTACTTTAGCTGGCCCGCTTATTGGAACGGTCCCTACAGTTGGGGAGCCTATCCCGACATTGACCGCAACCGGAATGAGGCGGGAGATTTTGCGGCGGGAACGAAGCCGTCGGATCACCACTTGCGCAGCACGCACGCGGTCAGCGGTTATAGCGTTCAGGCCTTGGATGGTGACCTTGGTCATGTCGAGGATTTCATCCTGGATGACCAGACTTGGGCGATTCGCTATCTCGTGGTTAACACAAGCAACTGGTGGCAGGGGAAACAAGTCCTGGTCGCACCACCTTGGATTGGCCAGGTTAGCTGGAGCGATTCGAAAGTCGTTATCAATCTTTCCCGCCAGACGATCAAAGAATCGCCAGCATATACTAATGAATCTCGGTTGACGCGGGATTATGAAATCGGCTTGCACGGACACTACAATCGTAAGGGCTACTGGGTGGCCGAAGTGGTCAGTCATGCCGGCCCGGTTTGATCTGGTGCTGGCGACAACCCTCTGGTCATGCTGGCGCGTGCGGCAGGCCGCGGGTGTTTTGCGGTTGCCTTACCTGGCCTGGGTGACCTTTGCCGCGGCGTTGAACTTCACCATCTGGCGGCTTAATGCTTGAGGTTTTGCCGACTGATGGGGTGAAGACCCCATGGTAACTGTGCGGCGGCGGATTATCTTATCGTTATGAATATATTATTACTGTTGGTGGTGCTGCTGCTTCTGTTCGGCGGCGGCGGTTTTTACATTGGGGGTCCGGTCCTCGGCGGCAGTGGGCTGGGTCTTATCCTGTTGATCTGTCTGGTTGTCTATCTTGCGGGTGGCTTTCGCACCACGAAAAGCTGACCGGCGCGCGGTGGTCATGAGTTCGCGCCACCCCGATGGTTTTGACAATGCCTCCCAGCTTATTGTCCCGGGCGCGACATGGACTGGATTGGCTGAATTTTTTCCTGGCAGATGTGCAGACGGGGATCGGCCCGTTTCTCACCATCTACCTCGCGGCAAAAGGGTGGAAGGAGCAGAGCGTGGGCATCACCCTCACCGTTGGCGGCATCGCCGGCATTCTGAGCCAGACGCCCGTCGGCGCGCTGGCTGACCGCCTGCATGCCAAACGCGCGCTTTTTCAGGGCGTGGCCGCATTCTTCGCCTTTGCGTCCAAAGGACCCGGGCCCGTGGCCTGAATTTGGGCGGGCTTGGGGTGAACACCCATGGCATGAGAAATTATTGGCTGCCGTGAGGAATATGCTGGATACGGCCACCGTTTCCTCGACAGACAATCGGATAATTCACGCCATGCAAAATAAATTGCCTGGGCCCGGTCATGGCGAGATCAACGACTGAACTCGTACCAATCGGTGCCCGCACACGGCTGCGGCGACATTGATTTCTTCAATAGTGAAACGAACTTTTCAATTCACGCCCTGGCGCTCATGCCGGGTAGTCTCGGCGCATGACATTAATCGAATCGCCGAAAACAAGCCGTACTGGCCGCCTTGCCCCAGGTGCCCCACGGATCCCATTTGCGCTTAAAGTGACTTTCACCGCGTTCATGGCGGTGCTGGTGCCGGTTTACTGGAGCAAATATGGCCCAACCAATTTTTTATATTTCTGTGATCTGGCCCTGTTCATCACCCTGGCGGCGGTGTGGTTGGAAAACCGGTTGCTCGCCAGCATGGCCGCCGTGGGTATCGTGCTGCCGCAATTGATTCTTTGGTGCGGGGACTTTGGGGCGCACCTGGTTGGGGTGAAATTCATTGGGATGACCGATTACATGTTCGATGGGCATCGTTCCCTGTTCCTGCGCGGGCTTTCGTTGTTCCATGGCTGGCTGCCGTTTCTGCTTTTGTTTTTGATCCTTCGCCTTGGCTACGACCGGCGGGCATTGTTCGCTTGGACCGGCGTGGCGTGGGGCGCGCTGTTAATCAGTTATGTGTTTTTGCCCGCCCCCGGGGCGAAACTCGCCAACCCGCTGGCACCAGTGAACATTGATTATGTCTATGGCTTCAGCGACACCGCCGCCCAAACCTGGATGCCCAACTGGGCCTGGCTGGTATTTTTGATCGTGGCCATGCCGGTGGTTATCTTCCTCCCCACACATTTTTTGCTGGGCAAAATTTCGCGGAGCACTGCGCACCCTCGTGGGGCAAAGGAACCAAAGTTGTCGCCGCCGACGTAACGGGCATAACGGGCATCAGCCGTTCAAGCCGCAGCATTTCCGTTGGCGGGCCGGTGGAACCAGGGGTACAAGATCGGTAGAATCAGCAGGGTGACAAAGGTGGCGGTGACCAGTCCACCGATGATGACGACCGCAAACGGACGGGAGGTTTCCGCGCCCACGGCATGGGACAAGGCCATGGGCAGCAGGCCGAGCGCGGCCATGAGCGCGGTCATCAGCACGGGGCGCACGCGGGAGATGGCGCCTTCGCGGATGGCGTCGATCAGCGGCGCGCCCGCCCGCTGGAGTTCGCGGACGCGCTCGACCAGAATCACCCCGTTCAACATGGCGATGCCGAACAGGGCCATGAAGCCCACGAGCGCGGAGACGGAAAGGTTCAAGCCGGCAACGGGCAGCGCGAGGATGCCGCCGACGGCGGCAAAGGGCACGTTCAGCAGGATCAGGAAGGCCAGCGGTCCGGAATCGAACATGACAAAAAGCAGGAAGAAGATGGCGGTCAGGGTCATGGGCACGATGACTTCCAGGCGGCGCACAGCGCGCTGCTGGTTTTCAAACGCGCCGGTCCATTCGAGCCGGTAACCGGGCGGCAGTTTGACCTGGGCGTTGACTTTGGCCTGGGCCTCGGCGATGAGCGAGCCGAGGTCGCGTCCGCGCACGGAGAATTTGACGGCGGTGCGCCGGGCGTTTTCCTCGCGCCAGATTTGGGCGAAGCCGGGACGCACGGCCACCGAGGCGAGCGCGCCCAGGGTCAGGCGTTCACCGTTGGAACCGAACACGGGGATCTGGCGGATGGCTTGGAGGTCGGAAACGGCCTTGGGCGCGACTTTGACGACGAGGTCGAAGCTGCGCTCGCCTTCGAGAATCTGGGTGGCGGTGGAGCCGCCCAGCGCGGTGGCGATGATTTGCTGCACATCCGCCACGGACAAGCCGTAGCGGGCAATGGCGCGGCGGTCCACGGTGATTTGCACCTGGGGCTGGCCGAGCAATTCCTCGGCGCTGACATCGCTCGCGCCGGGAATGGGTTTGAGCAGGGCGACGATTTGATCGGACAGGGCCTGGAGCCGCTCGGGGTTTTCCCCGTAGATTTTGATGCTCAACTCGCTCTTCACCCCGGAGACGGCCTCGTTGACGTTGTCTTCGATGTTCTGGCTGTATTGGAATTGCACGCCGGGGATGCGGGACAATCGTTCGTTCATGGCGTGGACGAGATCTTCGCGCGTGCTGGCGGTTTTCCACCGGGCGTGGTCGGGGGTCAGTTCCACATCGCATTCGACCACGTCAAAGCCGTTGATATCGGTACCGTCGTCGGGCCGGCCGAGTTGGGAGACCACGGTGCGCACTTCGGGAAAGGTGGCGATCAGCCGGCGGATTTCCTGGACCAGCCGGGCGGCTTCGGTGGGGGAAATGGTCTGGGGCATGAAGGCGCGGACCCAGAGGGAGCCTTCGTCCAGCTTGGGGAGGAATTCCGAGCCGCTGCGCGCCAGCACGAAGCCGGCCAGCAGCAGCAGGCCGACGGCCCCGGCCAGGAACAGCGCCCGGCTTTGGAGGGCGCGGTCCAGCAGCCAGCGGTAGGCGCACACCAACTGGCCAACCAGCCAGGATTCATGGGGGGCGATTTTTTTACGGAAGGCGAACGTGGCCAGCACGGGCACCACGGTGAGCGCCAGGAGGGTGCCGACGAGCAGGGTGAAGGTCAGCGTCAGCGCCATGGGCTTGAAGATTTTGCCCTCGACGCGCTGCAAGGTGAACAGGGGAATGAACGCCGTGAGCAGAATGATTTTGGAAAACAGAATGGGCCGGCCCATCTGCGTCACGGCCTGGACAATGGTCTGCGGCAGCGAGCGGATGCGCTCACGCTTTTCCTCCAGCAGGCGCAGGACGTTTTCGATCACCACCACGGCGGAATCCACGATGATGCCGAAATCAATGGCCCCCATGGAAATCAGGTTGGCGGGAACGCCGCGCAGATCGAGCAGGAGAAACGCGCCGAGGAACGAGAGCGGCACGACGAGGGCCACCACCAACGCGGAACGGAAGTTGCCCAGGCCCAGGAACAGGATCAGCACCAGCAGGACCAGGCTGATGCCTTCGGCCATGTTGTGCTGCACGGTGTGCAGGGTGCGTTCGATGAGATCGGTGCGGTCGTAATAAGTCGCCAGATGCACGCCGGCGGGCAGGTAATGCGCGTTGATATCCACCACCTTGGCGCGGATGCGCTGGAGCACTGCGAGGGCGTTTTCGCCCTTGCGCAAAATGACGATGCCTTCCACGGCGTCGTCCTCATCCGGGCCGCCGGGGGCGAGCCGGCCGACGCGGCCGAGGCGGAGCTGCTCGCCAATCTGCACGGTGCCGAGATCGCTGATGCGCACGGGCGTGCCGTTGCGCGTATCCACGGCAATGTCGCGGATGTCATCAAGGCTTTGCACGAAGCCCAGGCCGCGCACGATGTAGAGTTCCGAGCCGTGTTCAATGTAGGAGCCGCCGGCGTTCTGGTTGCCATTGGACAGCGCGGTGAAAACCTGGCTGAGCGTCACGCCGTAGGAGCGCAGCCGGGCGGGATCAATGAGCACCTGGTATTGCTTGGTGGGACCGCCGAAGCCGTTGACATCCACGACGCCGGGCACGGTGCGGAACTGGCGTTCCACCACCCAGTCTTCCAGCGCCTTGAGCTCCACTTTCGGATAACTTTGGGGGGCCGTGAGCGTGTAGCGATAAATCTCGCCGACCGGGGTGGCGTCGGGGGAAAGGCTGGCCTGCGCGCCGGACGGCAGGTTCACCAGCGCGAGCAGTTGCGCGGCCTGGCTGCGGACAAATTCGTTGTCCGTGCCATCCTCGAACACCAGCGTGACTTGCGACAGGCCGAACAGGGAGACCGACCGGATGGAGGTCCGGTGCGGGATGCCGTTCATCTGGTTTTCAATGGGAATGGTCACCAGGCGCTCGACCTCTTCGGCGGCGTGGCCGGGAAAGAGCGTGATGATCTGGAACGAGACGTTGGTGACATCGGGATAAGCTTCAATGGGCAGCCGCAAAAACGAAAACCAGCTCGCGATGGTAAAGAGGGCGAGCAGCGCCAGCACAATGGCGCGATGCCGCAGCGCGTAGGTCGTCAGGGCGCCGATCATGAATTGGCTCCTTCCATCAAGGATTCCAACAGCAGGCAGCCTTCAGTGACGACACGCTGGCCGGCGGAGAGACCATCAAGAATGGCAGTTTGTCCACGGCCCTCCGCGCCGAGTTGCACGGCGTGGCGCTCGAACTGGCCGGGCGCGATTTCGACGAAGACATAATGCGTGTTGTCCTTCAAGAACACCGCCCGGGTGGGAACGCTGACCACGGCTGCGCCATTGGAGGCAATATCGGCGGTCACATACATTTCGGCACAGAGCAGTTTTTCGGCATTGTCCACGCGACAGCGGGTTTTGACGGTGCGGGTGGTGGGATCAAGTTCATGCCCGATCACGTCCAGGCGTCCGTGAAAAACGCGGTCGGGATAGCCTTTGGCATGGATGAAAATTTCCCGGCCGGGGGTCAGTGCCGCCGCCGCCACCTCGTCCACATCCAGGAAGAGCCACAGGCGCGTGGGGTCGGTGACGACAAATTGGGGGTTGATGAAGGGGGTGGCGTTGGCGAGCATCATGTCGGCGCGGATTTCCTGGCCGGGGGTGAGGTTCTTCTCAACGACCACGCCGGCGAGCGGCGAGCGAAGGGCGAACAGGGAATTCGTGGAGTCGAGGTGGCCGCCATAATTGGCCAGCCGGGCTTGCGCCCGGTCGGATTCGGCGCGGGCGGCAATGAACGCGGCTTCGGCGGCCTCGACATCTTTCTGCGCGGCCGCGCCGTGGGCGAGCAATTCCTGGGCGCGGGAAAACGCCTTGTCGGCGGCGGCAAAGTTCCCGACGGCGGTGCGGGCATCGGCCAGAGCCTGGTCAAAATCAGGCGAATCGAGCAGGGCCAGCGCGTCGCCGACGGCGACGGGTTGGTTGACTTCCACGGGAATGCCCTGCACCCGGCCGGAGACGGGCGAAAAGACGCGCACGGTGACATCGTCATCCCACGCCAGGCGGCCATACAAGCCGACGGCGGCCGTCACGGTCTCGGTCGCGGGTTCACTGGTGAGATAGCTGAGTTGCGGGGCGTTGGCCGGAAAAACAATCTGGCTGCCGGAAATTTTGGGCGCGGGCGGCTCGGAAACCTGGGCTGGGTCCGCCGGCTTGCAGCCAGACAAACTGGAGGCCATCCACGAGAGGGTTACGAGGCACAGCAAGCGCCGGAGGGGATGGGCAAGGGCGAGATTCATGGGCGGATTTGTGGGCGGGTTTTCAACCCGATTCCGAGGTTGTGACGAGGGAACATGGAAAATGCGTTGATCGGCAATGGGTTGGGAAGGCGACGCCGGGGATATTTTGTGCATTCCGGTTGCAGACGCGGCGCGCACGGAGTGACGCGCCCTACCACCATGGGTACACGACAAGGCTCTTCGATTTCATGGCCCACCTCGGACTTCGGGTTCAAAATGGGGGAAGCGGGCGACCCGCCAACCGGAATGGCCATGCCCCCCGTAGTTCTCGAGCCTTGGTGGTCAGAAAAACGCGTCTGTCCGTTCCGTCCGGCGAGTCGCCGGACGGCACAGGCCAGTGGCCTGTGCCACCCTAAACCAGTTTGGAAAACATGGATCATGGGAGGTCGGACAATTGTGTTTCGGTGATGGCCTGCCGGGCGGCGGCGAGATCGGCCGCCGTGCTGGCGGCATCGGACAGGGCTTGGGCCGTGGCCAGGCGGACATCGTTGTCGGTGCGTTCGGCTTCGAGCAAGTCCACCAGCGTGGCCGCGCCCTTTTCAAATTTGAAGGCGACCGCATCCCGGGCCGAGGCGGACCGGGGGCGGATTTCCTCCCGGTAACGGGCCAGGCGGTTGGAGGCTTCCTGCCAGGCGGCCTCGGCATTGGCCTGGTCGGCGGCCATTTGCGCCTGCAATTTGGCCAGCGCCAGCCGCGATTGATCCACGGCGGCCTGCGCGGCGGCAATCGCGCCCCGGTTTTGATTCCAGAGCGGGAGCGGAAAGGAGACGCCCAGGCCGATGGTGTCCAGCGGCGGACCGCCGCCGGGCGGGTTGTGCTCGTATTGGAGGGCGATGGTGGGATCGGGGATGCGTTCGGCGCGCTGCAATTTCAGTCCGGCTTCCGCAGCGCGCAGATCGGTCCGGGCCGCCAGCACATCGGGGCGCAGGGCATTGGTCGGGCCGGGCGCGGGCGGACCGGATGGGACGATCTGGTCCAAGAGATCCGCCGGTTGCCAGTCGCCTTTGGGCTGCGGGACGCCGAGCAGGATCTCCACGGCCGAGCGCGCTGGAACAGCGGCGGCGAGGGCCGCGTTTTCCTGCAGCACGTATTGTCCGGCGGCGACTTGAATTTGTTTCAGGTCGGATTCGGCGAGGTCACCGGCCTGGAACCGCGTCTCGGCGATGGTTTGCTCATGCCGCATGGCCGCAGCGGATTCATGCAGGACGCGGGCATTCTCGCCGGCCAGCAGGGCGGCAAGGTAGGCCTTGGTGACACCTTGATCCAGCAAGCGCCGCGCATCGAGAAACCGCGCCTTGGCACCCAGCACGCCCGCGCGGGCGGCGTCCTGCCGGGCGCGGCGTTTGCCGCCGATTTCGATGAGCTGGTTGAGGGCGAAGACGGTGTCGTAGCTGCGCGCCCAGACGCCGTTGCCGGCGGGCGTGGCGTTTTCCCGGTCGCCGATTTTGGCGCTGGAAGCCGAGAGATTGGGGTTGGGGAATTCCCGGGCCATGAGCAGTTGCGCGGTGGCGGCATCCACGCTGCTGCGGGCCGCGAGCAGATCCCAGTTGCGCTCCAGCGCGAGGCGCCGGGCCTCCGCCAAAGAGAGCGTGTTGGTCTGCGCGCGGAGGCTGCAAACCATGGCCGACAAACCCAGGATGGCGATGATGCGTTTCACCGCCCGCAACTTAACGGCCGGCCCGGCCGGCGTCTGCAAGGCGCGGCCTGAATTCCCTGTAAGGCGGAGCCCTACAACGTGCGCGAAGATGAGACGAGTGGCAGCGTCAATGGATCACGCTTTTGGTATGGCCGGCTGATCTTGAATGATGACATATTGTTTGCGGAACTCCACCCCAAGATCCGGCCAGGATTCCACGTATTTAATCAGGGCAGCCTTTCCAGCCTCCCAATCTTCCCCATTCAGCCGGCAGTCCGCTTCTGCCGCACCATCCGCTCCGCGCATGGCAAACAGGCGGACTCCGTAAAAGCCCCCGTCGGCAATCCTTTGCTTCATCGTATCCAGGGTCCGGGTAACCAAGCAACATGGACAAAAGGGATGTTCCTCCGGCGGACTTGCCGCTGGCCGGTTGAGGAGATGTACGACCGGTCCAAGGATGACGCGGCGTTTCCGTTCGGGGGTGGCGTCCGTTGCTGAAAAATTCATTTCCAGTGCGCCGCAAAACTTGGGCCGGGTTTGGAGGGCATCGAGAAACACAGGCAAATCCCCGCGCATCCAACCTTCAAATCCCTGCCCGAGGGCTTTCTGCGTGGTGTCGCCCGCCGCATGCTGATACTCAAAAACACCGGTTGGGATGCCTGCGGGATGGCTTGCCTCAATGGTGGTGACGGTCTGAACGCCACCGTTTTCCAACGGATGCAGGGAAACCAGCCGGGGTTGGAGGATCAAACCGCCCGCGAGTTTGATCCAGGATTTTTCCGCCGCATGCGGGTGCGATCCCGACTTCAAGACCTCGCTCAGAGAGGTAACAATGTCCACCTCCTCCTTCCAAGTCCGGCCGCCGTTGGCAAAGGCAATGGAAGCCTTGACGGCCTTTCCGGGATTGGCCCCAGACGTGGTGGGCGGCGCGGTGGGCTTATGCCATCCAAACATATATTGAAGTTATCGAGGGTCAGGTTTCACGCCAAGAATAATCCCGTTGGGTGGCATGAAACCACGATTTTATCCGTGCTCATCTGTGTCCATCCGCGGTTATAAACCTTTTCACTGCCGCCGGCTCACGCTGCGTCGCCGCCCCCGGACTGGCTTTCCTGCCAGCGGATGGCCTCGCGCATAAGCTCGTTGATGTTAGCAAGATTCAGCTTCTCCTTGATGCGGGCGGAATAGCTTTGCACCGTCTTGAAACCGACGTGCAAATGCTCGGAAATCTGGCGGGTGCTGTAGCCGCGGCCCAACAGTTGAAAGACCTCCAGCTCGCGGTCGCTCAAATCCGCAACGGGCAGCTCTTCGTTGCCCTTTTTGTTGCCGATCAGTTTTTGCGCCAGGAGGATGGCCACCCGGGGGCTGACATAAACCTCGCCGTGGAGCACGCTGCGGACGGCCTGGATGACCTTCTGCGTGGCCTCGCTTTTCATGATATACCCGACCGCGCCGGCCCGGAGGGCGCGTTCGGCATACAGCATTTCATCGTGCATGGAGAGCACGAGAATGGCGGGGGCGGGCTGGCCGGCCTTGAGTTGCTTGATCAATTCCAGGCCGGAACCACTGGCCAGGGTCAGGTCCACAATGGCGATGTCCGGTTGGGAGGCGGCGATGAGTTGCAGGGCCTCCGGCGCATGGCCGGCCTCGCCGCAAACCTGGAAATCCGGCTGCTGTTGCAACAGGTTCGTGAGCCACTCGCGCACGAGCGGATGGTCATCCACGAGGAAAATTTTAATCGGTTGCGGCATGGTGGTTGGCGGGGGCGGCCGGGAGCCGGACGGTGACGCGGGTGCCGGATTCCGGCAGGCGCTCGATGTGAAAGGCGGCACCAATCACGCTGGCGCGATAGGCCATGATGCGCAACCCCATGCCGCCACTGGCCGGCACGGGCGGCAGACCGGTGCCGTCATCGGTGATGGTGAGGGTGGTGGCTTCGGCGTTTTTTTCCAGGCTGAGGTTGATGAATTTCGCGCCGCCGTGCTTGATGGCATTGGTCACGGCCTCCTGGGCGATGCGATAGAGATGCGTGCTGCTGGCGGCGTCGTGGAGCAAAACGGGTTCCGGGCATTCAAACTCGCAGGTGAGCTGGAAGCGTTCGCTGATGTTGCGGGCCAGCTCTTGAAAGCCGCCCATCAAGCCTTCCGGCTCGAGTTCCACCGGTTGCAGTCCGCGCGCAAACTGGCGGGTGAGGCCGATGGATTCCTCAATCAGCTTGACCAGGTTTTTTACGGCGGCGGCTTCCGACGGGGACTTGTGCTCCAGTTGGCCGATCAATACCTGGCCGGCAAAGGCGGCGGCGGTGAGGTGCTGCCCCAGGGTGTCATGCAGGTCGTGGCCGATTTCCCGCTGGCTCTGCTCGCCCAGTTCCACCAGCTCCTTTTCCAGCCGCGCCCGCTCCTGGATTTCCTTCGTCAATTGATCGGTGCGTTGATGAACGCGGGCCTCCAGTTCCAGATTGAGATGGCGGAGCTTGGCCAGGATCAGCATCACAATCAGATAAAAGGCCAGGGTCAGGGAGGCGTTCCAGACCGGCACCAGGGAACTGGAATAGCTCACGCCCGCCGCGAGATCCCCCGCCAGCCAGGCGGCGACGCACAGCACGGAAATCACCAGGCCCAGGACCCGGTTGCCAAACCAGACCGCCAGGGACACCGGGATCAAATAGAAGGTGGAAAATGAGATTTCGTAGCCCGTAAAATAATCCACCAGGCCGATGCCAGCCACCAGCAGCAGCGACAGCGGCACGACCCGGGTCAGCGGGTGCCTTCCAAACAGGTGGCTCCGGGTGTTCATGAAATCACGTGACGGGTTCTCATCTGCCGTCAGTCATGGCCTAGTTCAACAGGTTTTTGCCGGCCTCGTCAATGGCGCAAAATGGTTTCAGCGCCCGCAACGCGGTGGCTTTGAATTCCTGGCTGCTTTCGAGCGGCCCGGTAGAACCGTCCCCGGTCCATAAACCTGTTTGCCAGCTGCGGCATTCTGGGGCACATTATGTTCACGATGGCCGCCAAGCCAAAATATCTGCAGGGGCAACTGCTGCTCGACAGTGGGCAGCTGGGCGGGTCTTTCTTCCAGCGCACCGTGGTGCTGGTCTGCCAGCACAATCCCGAAGGCGCGTTCGGCCTGGTCCTGAACCGGGCGCTGGGCAAGACCGTGGGGGAAATGATCGTGGCCGACCTGCCGGATCCGCTCAAGGAATCGCCGCTCTATCTCGGCGGCCCGATGCAGCCCGCCGCGCTGAGCTTCCTCCATACGGACAACTTCCTGGCCGATGCCGATGTGCTGCCCAATCTTGCCCTGGGCCATTCGCTGGATGACCTGCTGGAAATGGGCGAGGCGCTTTCCGCCGGCAACAAGGTCCGCCTGTTCGCCGGGTATGCCGGCTGGAGCCCCGGACAGTTGGAAAGCGAAATGAAGCGCAAGGCCTGGCTCACCTTCCCCGCCACCATCCAGCTCGTGTTCGAGACCCCGCCGGACCAGCTCTGGAAAAAGATCCTGCTCGACAAGGGCGGCTGGAAAAACAAGCTGCTGGCCCAGATGCCGGAAGATTTGTCCCTCAACTAAATTCCTTGTAACCCGGCTTTACCGCCTTAACCTGTGCCGGTCGGGACGCACCGCATCGCGGGGACATGATTATGAACTTCATACGCAAGCTGCCGCTTTTATTACTGCTGGGAACCGCGCTGGGGACATGGGACCATGCCCAGGGGCAGGCCATGCCCAAGTCGCCAACCTTGCCCAATTACCAGTTTACTTACACCACCAATAACGGCGGGATCACCATTACGGGCGTTACCGGCAATGATGCCGGCCTGAATCTGACCATTCCCAGCACCATCAACGGCCTGCCGGTCACCGTCCTCGCCAGCAACGCCTTGGCGGGCGGCAATTTTAACATCGTCAGCGTGCCTGACAGCGTCACGAATATTGAGGACTCGGCATTTTCCGGCTGCACCAATCTGGGGATGATCACTTTGGGGGCAGGCGTGGTGAATCTCGGCCAGAAGGCCTTCTACAATTGTTCCAAACTGGCCAGCATCACGCTGCCCGACAGCCTCACCAGCATCGCGGATTCCACGTTCTTTAATTGCCACAACCTGACGCAGGTCACGCTGGGATCGCAAGTGACCAGCATCGGTGACAGTGCCTTTGTTCTCAGCGGCCTCACCTCCCTTTCCGTCCCCGCCAGCGTTACGAGTATCGGCTGGCGCGCGTTTTACAACTGCGCCGGCCTGCTCACCGTCTTCTTTGCCGGCAATGCCCCCGCCATGGGGATGGATGTCTTTTACGGCGACAACCAGTTGTCCGTCTCTTTCCTGGCCGGCACCACCGGCTGGAGCGCCACGGCGGCGCTGCAAAATGTTCCGCTGAGCGAATATCCGTTGATCGTCGCCCTGGGCAGCCTCACCTTTGACCCGCAAACCGGGCTGTTTTATCAGCCCATGACGGTATCCAATTCCAGCAGCTCCACCCTTTCCGGCCTGCGATTCACCGTCTTGAATCTGGCCGGCCTCGCGGCCAACAACAACACGGTTTATCTGGTTTCGGCCACCGGCACCAACGCCAGCGGCCTGCCGTATGTGAACTACGCCGGCTCGCTGCCAGCCAACAGCTCCACCCCTTTCACGCTGGCCTATTACAGCACCTCGCGGCAGGCCCCCATCGGCGTCAATGTGCTGGTTGAAACCGTCAGCATCACCGCGCCCACCAACTATTCCGGCAGCCTGGTGTCCGTCCAACCGCCCTTCGCGAGGCCGGATGGCAAGATGGCCTTTGAATTCAAAACGGTTGCCGCCCAAACCTATGCCATCCAATACAGCAGCGACCTGATCACCTGGAAACAGGCGCAGGGGCTGGTGACCGGCACCGGCACCGCGCTGATCTGGGTGGACGCCGGCCCGCCCGACACTGAAGCCAGCACCGGCTCGCGGTATTATCGCGTGGTCCAGGTGCCGTGAGGCGCTCTTCCACATTGTTTTTCCGCGCCATGCCATCGGCAAGGCGGCCCATGGCCTCAATGCCCCACAACGCTCAATAAGGTCGTCTGCGGAGTGGCGCGGATTACCGCGTTTGTGACGCCGGCCGGAATCAGGCCAAACTGCCCGGCCGGGAGTTCCACGGCAAGCGGGTTGTCCCCCCCCACAATCGTGACGGTTCCCTGAACCACTGCGAGAATGCGCAACGCTGGCGCGCCCAACTCAATGGGCGCAGCCGTTTTCACCTGGATTTCATCCACGGCAAACAGTGGGTCCTGCACCAGCTGCCGGCGCTGGTAATTTCCGTTATCCGCATATTGGGCGGGTGCCAGCTTTGGCTCGAAGTCGTTGAAATCAATGCTCGCGAGCGATTGCTGGAGGTGCAATTCGCGCGGTTTGCCGTCCAGCCCCACGCGGTTCCAGTCGAACACCCGGTACGTCGTGTCGGAATTCTGCTGGATCTCGAAAATCACCAGGCCGTCGCCAATGGCATGCACGCGGCCGCTGGGCAGAAACATGGCGTCGCCGGCGTGCACGGGAATTCGGTGAAAGCAGTCGGCCACGCTGCCATCGGCGATCTTCTGCTCAAATTCCGCGCGGGTGACGCCCCGCTTCAACCCCACGTACAGGCTCGCTGCGGGCGCGGCATCGGCGATATACCACATTTCGGTCTTTGGCTCGCCCTTCAGTGCCTGCGCCTTGCCGGCGGGCGGATTCACCTGGAGCGACAGCTTTTCGCGCGCATCCAGAATTTTGCAGAGCAAGGGAAAGCGTCCTGCCGCCGCTGGCTTGGCGTCGCCCAACACTTCCGCCGAGTGATGCTCCATCAGCCAGCGCAAATCCTTGCCGGCCAGCGGACCGTTGGCAATGACACTGGCATCGCCCGGCCGGTCGGAGATTTCCCACGACTCGCCAATGGGTTGGCCGGCCGGAATGGCCTTGCCGTAAAGTCGTTCCAGTTCGCGTCCGCCCCAGATGCGGTCCTTGAACCGGGGCTGAAAAGTCAGGGGATACAGCATGGGAAAGAATAGCAATCAAACTTCGGCGGCGACCGGTTCCACCTTGGCGGCCTTCATTTCAATGGTGTCCTCGGATTTTTCAAGGAACTGGCCATGGGCGCGGAATTTCTTATAGCGCGCCTTCAGCCGTTCGGCGGTGGGCAGTTTCAGCAGTTCTTCCAGGTGCTTGAGCAGATGGTTTTTCAAGTTCAGCGCCGTGACCGCCGGATCGGTGTGCGCGCCTCCCAGGGGTTCCGGCACGACCGCATCCACCAGCTTGAGCTCCGCCAGATCCCCGGCGGTGATCTTCAATGCCGCTGCCGCCTTGCCGGCGCTGGCGCGGTCTTTCCACAAAATCGCCGCGCAACCTTCCGGGCTGATGACGGAGTAATAGGAGTTCTCCAAAATCAAAACGCGGTCGGCCACGCCGATGCCCAAGGCACCGCCGGAACCGCCCTCGCCAATGACGGCGGCGATGATGGGCACCTCCAGCAACATCATTTCGCGCAAATTCACGGCAATGGCCTCGGCGATGTGGCGTTCTTCCGAGGCCACCCCGGGATATGCCCCCGCCGTGTCGATCATGGTGATGATGGGCAGGCCGAACTTGCTGGCCAACCGCATGAGCCGGAGGGCCTTGCGATAACCTTCCGGATGGGCCGAACCGAAGTTGCGCAGGATGTTTTCCTTGGTGTCGCGTCCTTTTTGCGTGCCGATGACCATGACCCGATGCTCGCCGAGTTTGGCAAAGCCGCCCACCATGGCGTGATCCTCCGCAAACATGCGATCCCCATGCAGTTCCTGAAAATCCGCGAACGTCTGGCGCAAATAATCCAGTGTATAGGGTCGCTTGACATGCCGGGCCAATTGCACCCGCTGCCACGGGGTGAGATTCAGAAAAATTTGCCGACGGGTCTCCTCGATCTTCTTCTCAATCAGTTTGATTTCTTCCTCAAAGCTGACGCCAAGGGAATGCTTCTCCGGATGCGCCCGCAGGTCATCCAGCTTGTTTTGCAATTCCGTAATCGGCTTTTCGAAGTCGAGCTGATGCTTCATGCGTCGGGGATTATAACCGGCTTTTCGAGTGAATCAATGCACAACTGGACCACAGGTTCCAGCAGGTTGAAGGTTTCAGGTTTCAGGCTGAAGGTCCAGATGCTGCGGGTTTAAGTTGGCGACGGTCGATGAAACGATCAAGGCAACATTTTGAAATGAGGCAACGGGCTGGACAAGTTTAATTGTCGTTTGCCAAAACCCGGACACGCCCCTGCTCGCGCCGCGATTCACCACGTCATGATGGCGGGGGCGGGGGCGGGTTGCCATTGGCTGCCGGTCCAAAACTCGGCTTGCTGCCGCGAATCCAACCGGGCGGGCACCCCCACGGAACGGAGGGCGGCCACGTAAATGATCTGAAAGCCGGCCGCGTCGGTGAGTTGCCGCAGCCAGATTTCGGGGATGGCGTGCGAAAGGCCGGGTTGGGCCAGGACCGTCACGCGTTCGCGCAGGTGGCGGACGACGATGCAGGCGGCGTCTTCAGGGGTGGATTCGTGGCGGATGCGGGGGTAAAATTCCTCCCACAAGGGACGACGCCAGTTATACTGTTCATCCGGGCGGCCGGTGATCGCGGGTTGCAATACGTAGTCTTGATAGTTGGTGTTGTCCAGGGTCCAGTTGATGAGCGTGCGGTTGTAGCCGGCGAGTTCGACGTGGTCGAGCAGGGTTTGCAGTTTGTGCCTCTGCCAGATTGGCCAGCCAGCCAGGGCCTCAAAATCCGGGCGTTCCTTGGGGGGCACGGAAAAACGGCGGGCCAGGGCCAGGGTTTTATCGCTGACGAGAAAGTGGGGCGGCACCAGGTGCAGGGCGGTTTCTGTGGCCGCCCAAATCGCGAGCACAGCGGCCAGCCACCGCAAGACAATCTCGGGGCGGGTAAGCCGGTCTGTTGGCCCGCTGCTTGTCGGCCGACTGCCCCCAACCGGCGATTCCCCGCTCCCTGTAGGCCGACTACCCTCAGTCGGCGTTCCTCTTCGCCACCGCCTCCAAATCCAGCACCCCACCCAGCCCGCCGCCGGAATCCAGAACCACAGCAGCGCCGGGGCCTCAGCCTGCCAGCGGGCGATGGAATGGTAGTTCTGCCAAACCGAGTCTCGGTTGGTGTTGCCAGATAGGTGGGTCAGGCAATACTCGCCAATGGCGCGGTAAACCACACCGCGTTCCGGCTCCAATCCATGCGCCAGACCCGGCAGCAGCTTCAATTCGACTGGCACGCCATTGGATTGCAGCCTCGCGGCAAACCGCTCCGTGTCCGCCACCGGGAAAACCTCATCCTGCCCCCCGTGAATGAGCAGCAGCGGCGGGCAGTGAATGCTGGATGCTGGATGCTGGATGCTGGATGCTGGGGCATCGTTGCCACGCCCGCTGATGAGCACGAGCAGTTTGGGTGGTGCCGGGGAAGCCAAGGCGAGGTCCCACAGCCGGTTTGCGCCAAGACTAAAGCCGACCCAGGCGATGGCATTGGTATCGGCCCAGGGTTGCCGGGCGAGATAGTGCTGCAAGGCAATGAATGCCGGGGCAAAGGCGGTGGCGTTGGTCTGCTCATATTCCAGACTGACCACCGCCAATCCGAGTTCCGCCATTTGCCGCAATTCAAAGCCATCGGTCATCAAAGAGCCGCCGGAACCGTGCAGGTAAATAATGACCGGATGCTGCCCTGGCGGCTTGGGCAGAACAGCAACGCATTTGCACGCTTGGTTGCCGGCAATAACCGTGAACCATATTCGAGAAAAGGGATCTTGTTGTTTGGCCCAAAACAATGCGCCTAGGAAGAGAAGAGAGAGCAAAACTGGAAAGAACCCGATGCACGGGCGAAAAAAGGCGCAAAATCCAGGAAAAAAGGCCCATTTTTCTGCACGCGCTTTGTTTGTTTGCGGGTCAATCATTCGAGTTAATTCGTGTGCATTCGTGGTGTACATTGCCCAATTCCAGCAAAATCCAAAACGTTGCCGCGGTTGCAAGTATGAACAAGCCACCGTCAAACCAAAGACCAACCAACAGCACGATGGCCCCAGCGCGACAGCTCTTTTGCAACCAGTTCATTTCTACAATTTCCGACTGCCAATTTCCAATTTCCAATTTATTAGTAAACGAGAGCCACAAATACATTCCAAAACAAAACAGTGCTGGAATGCCCAGCGTGGCCCCAAGCATGAGATAATCATTCATTTCAATGGCTGCGCCCTCGATTAATTTCGGGTGCAGATAATAATATTCGTACAACAGTTCCGGCTGGTTCCAGCCAGTGCCAAACCAAGGATGCTCCGCGATCATTTGCCAACCACCATCCCAGGCAGTGATACGGTTTCGCCAGGAAAAGTCAACGGGGTTGACTGCTGAAGCGGCCCGCCGCGCCGGATGCCAGTCCGTCTGACGAAAATACGAGAAGATCAATACCGCAGCGGAACAAAAAACCACCAAAAATGGAAACCTGTTACGTTGTAAACGGGAAATAAGAGAAATACGAAAAAAAACAAATGCCTCAAATAATTGCAACAGCCTACACGAGATGGATCTTTTCGTTCTCGCTCCCTGCTCCCCGCTTTCGACTCTTGCCGCCAAGGCCTCCACCTTTTCGACTTCCGCTTTCTGCTTTCGGAGGGCGGCTTGATAAAACAAATAACTCAGTCCGCAACTCGTGCTCATCCAGGCGCCTCGGCTGTAGCTGTTTAACAATGCGCGACCCATCAAAATGACCGCCAAGCAGCACAACAAGGTGCAAAAACAATACATGGAAAGTTGTCGCGCCAGTCTGTGATCAACGCCAACTGGATAATTGAAGGTTTGATCAAGGCGACGAGCATAGTGTGCGGCTAGACCAACGACCAATACGATGCCCGTTCCCATGAGCAGGCCAAAAATGTTTGGATTTTTCCACGGCCCAGTCCAGCGCGTATGAGCTTGATACGCATAAATGCGGCCGTCGGTGCTCCAAACCGAAGCCAGCAACAGCAAGCCAATTAGCAATACAACACAAATGTCTAAGATTCTGAATTGTCTGTTTTTACTTTCAATGTCTGCCCAGAGCATCAAGCCTTTACCGACAACTACGCCGGCGAGCAAGGTGATGGCAAGGCTGGAGGGTTGGTAACGAATAGCGTAAATTGCGGAATTTAGAAACATGGTGCAAGCGAGCCAAAAGTTGCGAGCATAGCGCGATGACCAGACGGCGTAGCCTGTCGCCCCTGCCAATGGATTTGAGATTCTGCAATACATCGTGGGCTTGCTTTCCATCACGAAGCCAAGAAAAAGGAAGATATTTAAGTAGATTACCAGACAGAGGAAAACCATCCATTGTGTATGTTCATCGTGAAGGACGGAACTGACTTCTAGCTGGAGAGAGTCGAACATGCCGGGGTATGATTGATAACTACCACCTGCAAAAAGCAGCAAGAAAAACAAAATCGCCAAGCCACCACCTTTAAGAAGTGGAGTAAATGATTTAAAGGGCATTCTTAAGGGATGCCAGATTGTAAAGGGTTACAATACTGACTTGGCTTCCCCATCTGACAATGTGGTTCCAGAAGAAACCGTATGGTTTTGCCGCCAAAGCCAAAACAAGGAGGCATAACTGCCTACGAGCAGATACGCCAGAATGACTTTCATAAATGTGTCAGCGGTTTGCGGCGAAATGTGAAGTGATTCTGTAAGAGTTCCAAGACAGCTACAAGGCTTGCCCCAACTGACCCATGACAAGCTAAAACGATAAATCAGAAACATAGTTGCTAGCCAAGCGATTAAAAGTGACTTGGTAATCGCATGCCTGCTAAAAAAACATGCCAACGACACAAACATTTCACAAATTCCAACAAGCAAGAATAAATGGTTGTATTGAATTCCCAAAGAGGGGTCATAAGCCTTTAAAATATGAGCACGGCCACTGGCGCTAACAAATTTTGCAACCGCCGTGAATAAAAGCAAAAATGCCGATCCTAAAGTAAATCGGTGAATTAGTTTCAGGTCCATTTTGTTTGCTATAAAATCCGTCAATTATTGAAATCAGCTTAAAATGTGTTGCCACAATTGTGCTCCGATCGACTTGTATCTTATTGATTTGGCATCTAAATTTGAATAAATTTTCACATCTGAAAAGTTTAATCCTTCCAAAGTTCGCACTTCGGAAGGATTAAGAATTAACAGCCTGCCAGGCTGGCTTGATCTGGCTGTGGATCCAACAGTGTCCCTGATCCAGACGCAGTCCCACCGCTGCAAGTTCCGTAAGTTAGCGGAGGCCCTGCACTAAAACCGCTACAAGTTCCGCCAGTATACGAATAATTGTATTCGTCTGATAATTTCTGCGGACCTTCATTGCAAATACTCCCAGTAGGCGAAGTACTGGTAGAGCATATTGAATATGTTGGACTCACACAAGTGTAAGCACAAGCATCAGACTGACAGTTGTTATCGCTTGACCCGCTGTTTACTGTTGTTCCGTAGCATTCTTTAGCCACGACACCAGCTACTCCTGTTATGAGCACCAAAAACGATGCTATTACTGCGTGTTCTATTTTCATTGTTTTGTTTGTTTTGTTCGTTCTTTTTTATGGTTCTCGTTTTTGCGTTCCCTTGAAAAGAAGGAATGCAAAAATTAACGTAGAAAATGATAGGATACACCAGATTAACGTCTTTACCCAGGGCTTAGGAGCACTTGGTTGCGGAGAACCGGCCAAATTTGCGGCCAATGCTTTGTCCTTATATATTCTGGCTACCACGGGATTTGTAATGGCTGGCCACCATGAATTGGTTGCGCTATATTGAATGGAAGTTACTGATGGAGTGACAACTCCAAATCTTCTGTCATCAATATATACAGGTGGTATGAGAGTGGGCGAATATTCGGTCTTTTCTTTGTGAATTGAAACATTCGTCACAATACAGTCGTATATGCACATAATGGAGATTTCATTGGTTGATTGACCTCCCGGGCTCGGCCTAAAGCGGGTAAAAGTAAAATGTTGGGGCAGCGCGATGTCATAAACATTTGTGAATTCCAGACAAACATACTCAGCGTCCAAAAAGCCATTTTGATAAGGAGAAGGATAGCTTCCTATTCTTGAGTTGCCATACCTGTCCGTGAAATATAGTTTCCCATCGTTATAATAAGACAAGCGTTCTGGCAGGAATGGTGAATTATCATGTTTCACCAACCTACCAAGTAGCGAATGTCTTTTATTTCTAATGGAGAAATCGCTTACATGCCATACGGGTTGAAACATGCTGTTTGTTATTTCGTTAAAGTAGCACGAGGAGCCCAAAGCGATCCAAATTGGAACGGCATAAAATGATGTTTCTTGCGGGACATTGTTGCTCTCGATTATACCAGACGGATGAGCTTTTCCTGACTTATCAATAAATGTTGTTAGGGCGTATACATAATTGCCATCGTAAGAGTCTTCGTATGGTTTTATATCCGGCCGCTTTTCGTCAGTTGATTGTATAAACCATTTGCAGTCGTCAACCCAAATTGTGAAGGTAAAATAGTTCGTATTTAATCCGCCATATCCGTTCATCACGGCATATGTCATTCGCCCATCTGCTCGGTAACCTCCTGCTAAAACGTTACTAGACAGCACTTCAAAGACTAAAAGTGCTGCTGCTGCGAGGCATAAATTTCTAAGAAACATCATATTCTTGATATCATGATTTCACTCGTGAGGCCAGTTCAAATAACGATCATTTGAAGACATCAATTATGGTTTACGGGCGGATTGTGAGGAGCCTGATGGAAGCGAAGTCATGGAGGGACAGATGCCTGTCTGTTTTTTGAACTGACGACTGAAATTGTTGGGCTGCATGTAAGCAAGGCAGGCCGATGTTTCTTTGACAGAGCAACCTTTCGACAGTAATTCAAGAGCGTTGCGCTGGCGCTGTTCGGCCAGCCAAGCCTTCGTATTTTTACCCGTTTGTTTGAGCCAGTGGCGGTGCAATGTGCGCACAGAGACGCCACATTTCTTCGCCATTGCCGAGGCCGACCATTTGGCTTCGCGCGCAAGTTCGGACCAGTTTTCGATGTACTTTAGTCGGGAGTTCTTCATGCTGGTTCCTTCAAGGTGATATCCATATTGCAATGCGGGCAGGGCATTTTCTCGCCAATGGCGTGGGCGGGAAACTCAATGTGCGCCTTGCAAAAGTAGCAGGCCATTTTCAAAAGGTCCGGTTTGCGCAGGGTGAGGCTTTTCTGGCAATGCGGGCAGGGAATTTTCTGCCCGAGATTGCGTCCGTCAAACCGGATATGCACCCCGCAGGCGGGGCAGGACATTTTGTGGAATTGGGCGGCTTTGGCCTGGCGGGCCAATCGCCAACTCCAGAACATCGCCGAATAACCGCCAAACAACAGATATAAGGGCAGACTTCCGGTGAGGATGCCGCTCGTTCCGCGCGCCAGGTACAATGGGTCGGTGAGGCTGCCGATGCAGGTGGCTTGCGGATGGCCGTGCATGGATAAGAGGCCAATATAATAAACGACGTAATTGGTGGCCAGCCACGCCACCCAGCCCAGTTGGAGGCTGATTTGGCGGCCAAAGAGGCAGATAAGCGCACCGATCAGTTCCAAAATGGCCACCGCCAGCACGGCGTAACGCAAGGGAATGCCGAGCATGGGCTCCGGGAGGGCCAAGGCTTGGACATGTCCGGTGGCGACAATAAACCGCTCCAAGGCGGCCGCCAGCAAAATGGCCCCGGCTGAACCGATATAGAGTTTGATCCACTTCATGCTGTCAGTCCTCGAAAATAAAGTGCATCAGGTTCCGTGTGCGCTCGAGCCGGGCCGTGTTGCCAATGATGTGGTGGGCTTCATCGGGATGAATGACCACCTCCACCAAGCTGCCTTGATCCAATGCTTCTTTTTGAAAGGACTTATAAAATTCCGGCCCTCGTCCGTCGCTGGATTCCTCAATTAACAGCCTGGGCCGGTGTTGCCCGATGGGAGATTTTGAAAAATCCGGCAGCCCGGTTGGGCCAATCAATGCCACCCCACGCCACAAACCGGGATGTTGCTCAATGAATTCGCTGACATAAGGGGTTTCCGCGCTGGAACCCGCCAAAAACACCCGGCTGGCGTCAATGGTCGGATCGTGAATCAGGTTTTGGTAGGCCCCCAGCACGTTTTCGCCCCATTGCTCAATGCCGGCATACCACTCGTCGCGGTTCAAGATCAACACATAAGCCCCGCAGGCGGCCGCACCCCGCACCCATTGCTGTTCGGGTTCGCCGTTTTGCCGGACCAGGTAGGTCGTACTCAGTATCACCAACGGATATTTTTTATGCG
>Ga0302275_10001548_pt1 | contig 24595 bp, 20 predicted proteins | sample III_Bog_N2_2_FD_200229 | JGI IMG/M metagenome (GOLD analysis project Ga0302275, IMG submission 200229) | Peat permafrost microbial communities from Stordalen Mire near Abisko, Sweden - III_Bog_N2_2 | ecosystem: Environmental > Terrestrial > Soil > Wetlands > Peat | place: Sweden: Abisko... | reverse complement strand
GGCCGACTCCGAGCGCAACCTCAACGGCATTGAGAAGAGCTACTTCGAGATCGCCAGCGAGGCGCGCAACCAGTACACGCTGGTCTACGCCAGCTCCGAGCCTCTGATCGACGGCAAATACCGCAAGATCGACGTGCGCGTCGATCAACCCGGCCTGGAAGTGGTGGCCAAGCCCGGCTACTATCCTTCCGCGCAGATGTCTCGCTAAGAGCGTGAACGGCCCCGCAACCACTGCCGGGGTCGGCCTGCTGTCGGCCGGCTCCTGGGGCGGATCGGACTTCCTCGGCGGCATGGGCGCACGCCGCGCCCCAGCGTTGCTGGTCGTCGCCTCCGGTCACTTCGTCTCCCTGATCATCTTGCTCATCGTCTGCCTGGCAGGCCGCTTCGCACTCCCCGGCCGCCACGATGTGTTTTTCTCAGCGCTGGGCGGATTTGAAGGCGCTCTGGCCCTGGCCCTGTTCTATCGCGCCCTGGCCATGGGCGCCATGGGCCTTACAGCCGCTCTCACCGGCCTGCTCACAGCGCTGGTGCCAGTCTTGTTCTCCATCGCACACGACGGCCTGCCCACGCCCCTGGCAGCTGCCGGTCTCGCCGTCGGCCTTGCCGCCATCTGGCTCATAACCCATGCTCCCGCAGCTGGAAAAGAGCCCCCTGCAACGCCGCCCGCGGCACTGCTCCTGGGCGCGCTCGCCGGCCTTGGTTTCGGCACGCAATTGATTCTCTTCAAGGTCGCCGCCGGCGGCAGCCTGCTATGGATCATGACCGCAGCCCGCGCGGCCGGCGTCAGCGCCATGCTGCTCCTGCTTGTCGTCATGCCGCCCAAAGCGCCCTGGCGCGGCTTCTGGCTTTACGGCGTGCTGGCCGGCGCGCTCGACACGCTCGGCAACCTGCTCTACATCCAGACCACCCGCATGGGCCGGCTCGACGTAGCCGCCATCGTCTGCTCGCTCTACCCCGCAGGCACCATCCTGCTCGCCGCGTTGGTGCTGCGCGAGTGGCCCAGCCGCCGCCAGTTCGCCGGCATCGCCCTGGCCCTGGCCGCAGTCGTTCTTCTCAGCATTTAGTTCGCGACAATCAAGCACGCACAAAGGCCTGCGCACCCGCGCAGGCCTTTTGTCGTTCATGATTCATGGAGCAAACCAGCGAGTCCGCCAGTTGCCGGAGCGAGTTCATTGAGGGACCGAGCCCCTCAATCCGCATTCCAGCAACCGCGTGCCGCTAGCTCTGCTTGGTCTCGGTCGAGGCCGGAGGCGCAGGTGGCGGAGTCACAACGTGCTGCTGCACTGGCGGAGTAGGCGTGGGATCGCTGATCCCCTTGATGCCTTCTTTGAAGCCCTTCAAGCCTTCGCCCAGGCCCTTGCCCAATTCGGGCAGCCTCTTGGCGCCAAACAGCAGGAATGCAACCACGGCCAACACAATCAGGTGCCATGGCTGAAGTAGATCGCCCATTTCATCCTCCGCGCACCGCACTAGACCGGCGCGCATTCTCACCAGCTATTGTCGCACAAAGCCGCATCCCCGCGCAGAACCGGCGACACAAGCCTTCAATTGCAGTACGGCTGCTCTGGCCATTCGGATGTTTCGCTCCATCCTTGCGCCTTTTTCCCGGCGCAAGACCATGAAGCCACGAACCCCATGCGAGCGGATAGCGAGTCCGCCGCGGCGGACCCCACCGCAGGTGGCGGCAGGTGGTTAGTTGACTTGGGCGGCCTTGCCCAGCCGCTCGGTGACCATGGCAAAGAAGGCGCGCAGATCCTCCTCCTCGCCCACCGTCAGCCGGCGAAACACCTTCATCAGCGGAAATAGCCGCGACCCACGCACCTCGACTGCCGGAACCGCCACCACGCCGCCGGGATACTGCGTCATCTCCCAGCTGCCCGCGTAGCGCCGCCGCAGCACCTCGCCCAGGTAGCTGCCCCACAGCCGCACCTCAAACTCCACATCCAGCTCCGGGCTCTCGCTCACCCGCACCAGGATCTCATCCAGGCCATCGATCGACTCGGCCGTAAAGTCCAGTTTCTGCTTGAACTCGCGCTCCGCGCACGATTTTGCTGCCTGCGCATACCCTTCCATCATGCTTCCCAGGTCAGGGTAATTGGCAGACTCCAATCTGTTCCGCAGCTCGCCATAGTTCGACATATATTCTCCCGAGTATAGCGGCTCCATTGGGTTTCTGCCGTGCCGCAGCCCGGCCGCGCACAGTTATCAAAGTGCAAATGCCTTCCATGTCGCGCGAAAAAAAACCGCAATCCGGCCGCCTCTCCCTTCGATGCACAACCTCTGCAACAAAGTGGCGCCTGCCGCCATCTATAGGACAGGCCTCTTCCGCTGTTCGCAGAAAGGGCCACTTCCGCTCCGGAGGATTCGCGTTGAAGTCGATCAAGCTTTTCGCTCTCGTGGCGGCGCTTCTGCTCAGCGCCGCCACGGTCCATTCATCCGGCCGCGACATCTATCCCGAGCCCGCGCAGGCCAAAGCCGACCTGGCGTCTGCCCTGCGCACCGCCGCGCAGACCCACAAGCGCGTCATCCTCGACTTCGGCGGCAACTGGTGCGCCGACTGCCAGATCCTCGACATCTACTTCCACAACCCCCGCAACCTGCCCATCCTCGACGCCAACTTTGTGCTCGTCCACATCAACATCGGCCACATGGACGAGAACCAGGACATCGCGAGCCGCTACCAGGTCCCGCTCGACCGCGGCGTGCCCGCCCTCGCCGTGCTCAGCGACAAGGGCAAGCTGCTCTACAGCCAGCGCGCCGGCGAGTTTGAAGCCATGCGCCGCATGGACCCCGCATCGGTGACCAGCTTTCTGGCGCAGTGGAAACCCGCGCGCGAAGGCTGCTCCGCCGTCATGATCAATTGTTAAATTGGATTGCCGACCTGCCGGGTGCCTACCCGATCGGCGCCAGATGCTTGGTCTTCGAATAGGTATATTGGATGCGGTGGACCACCGTGATGGTTGACATCGCCGCCAGCACCCACAGCACCGGCGCCATCACGCCCGCCCAATTGAACAGCGAGCCCAGCAGGATCAGCACAATTCGCTCCGGCCGCTCCATAAAGCCCACCTTGCACTGGCCGATCAGCGCCTCGGCACGCGCCCGCGTATAGCTCACCATCAGCGACGTGACCATCACAAACGCCACCAGCACCACGTAGCGGAACCGATTGATGCGGCCGTAATAGACCAGCAGGCCAAAGAACAGCACCACATCCGAGTAGCGATCGATTACCGAATCAAAGAACGAGCCGAAGACCGTGACCTGGTTGTTGCGCCGCGCCACCCGACCATCCACCATGTCAAAGATGCCGGCGCCAAAGATCACCATCCCGGCGTAGAAGAACATCCGCCCCGAGTTCGACGCATTGGCATGCCCAAACAAGAACGCGGCCACAATGTTGATCACCAGGCCGATGAAGGTAAGCACGTTGGGAGAGATGCGTGTCAGCGCCAGGCCGTGCACAATGCGATCGAGAAGCCAGCCGCAACCGCGGCCAAACGCGCTGGTCCAGGTCATTTGAAAATATCCTTGCTAATTCTTCTGGGCATCGTCCTGCGGAGTCGCCTTATCGCCCGCTTCGTCATGAATCGTCGTCAACTTCAAAATCTCCAGCTCGCGCTTGCCGTTGGGAGTCACAATGGTGGCCACATCGCCCACCTTTTTGCCCACCAGCCCGTGCCCGATCGGCGAGGTCGTCGAGATCAACCCCTTGGTCACATCCGACTCTTCGCTGGTCACCAGCCGGTACACAATCTCTTCGTCCTTGGTCGAGTCGAACACCACCACCGTCGAGCCAAACCCCGCCTTGTCGCGCGGAATATTGGTCAGGTTCACCAGCGACAGCTCGGCCATGCGCTTCTTCAGCTGGCCCAGCCGCGCGTTCACAAACACCTGCCGCTGCTTGGCCATGTGGTACTCGGCGTTCTCGCTCAAGTCGCCCAGCGCCACGGCTTTCTTGATCTCCGCAGGCAGCTCGTGGGAGAGCTCGTGCTCAAGAATGGCAATCTCGGCGAGAAGCTGCTTCTTTATGTGCTCGGGCATCCACGTTCCATTGCGGCCGGCCAGGGGTGCTCAGTCCGCGTGAGATAGAAAAGCTTGTCATCCCATTATACGCGGGGGGACTGAGGGCAAGGGACCAGGGACAGAAGGAGTCGGGACCGAGAGACCAGGGACCAAGGCCCTTGAGACTACGCAGGAACGTCATGGCAATTCGATTGACCAACGATCCGGCGGCCCCACCTCAAAATCCACAAATCCAGGCTCCCCCATAGCCCTCCTAGTCCCTTGGTCCCTCGGTCCCTGGTCCCTTCGTTCTCTCCTCCAGAAACGATTGCAAAATCAGCGTCGCCGCCACCTGGTCCACCACGCGCCGATGCTCCTGGCGCGCATGGCCGGCCTCATACAGAATCTGGTGCGCCTCGCGCGTCGTCAGCCGCTCGTCCCACAATTGGATGGGGAGACTCGTCAGATCGCCCAGCTGCCGCGCAAACTCCTGCGTCCGCGCCGCCTGCGGGCTGTGCTCGCCAGACATGTGCACCGGGTTGCCCACCACAATGCCCACCACCCCAAACCGCCGCGCCAGCCGCGCCAGCGAGCGCAGGTCGTCGCGCGAGATGCCCGGCGCCACGCGCCGCCGCTCCAGCGTCATCACCGGCTGCGCCGTCAGGCCCAGCTCGTCCGACACCGCCACGCCAATGCGCCGGTTGCCCACATCCAGGCCGAGATAGCGCGCTTGAGTCCCCACTTTGCCGCTCCCTGCTGCCATCCTAAAGGGTGTGGCCCCTGTGCGCCGCGCGCCGGGAAATCCCCGCCTCATTACCCTCCCGCCCGGTACAATCAAACTAGCGAATCCTCACGGGCCGCTCACGCGTCTCAAGTAGAGGAATAAAGGGTCAAGAAGCACTACATGGCAGGTCGCAAACGCAACAGCAGAAAGAACAAAACGTCGGGAGCCGCGCTGCTGCTGCTGACGGTTTTTCTGCTCGCCCTCATCGCCGCCGGGGCTGCGGCCTGGCTGGTTCTCGCACCCTTCGGCCCGGCGGCGGAAACCTTCGTCGATGTGGCTCCCGGTTCGTCCTCGGCCCGCATCGGCCAGCAGCTTGAGGCCGCGGGCATTCTGCGCAGCCGCTATGAATTCGACCTCATCCGCCTGTGGAAGCACGGCACGCTCCGCGCCGGCGAGTACCGCTTTGACCACCCTGCCCCGGCCACAGATGTCTATGCCCGCATCGCCCGCGGCGACGTCTTCACCATATCCGTCACCATTCCCGAGGGAGCCAACCTCTTCGATATCGCCGCCCGGCTGGAACAGGCCGGCTTCGGTCCGCGTAAAGAGTTTCTGGACGCAGCCGCGGCCCAGACCGGCCTCATCGCCGATCTCGACCCCGGTGCCCGCAGCCTGGAGGGCTACCTGTTCCCCGATACCTATCACCTGGCCCGCAAGGTGACGCCCGTCCAGATCTGCGCCACCATGGTGCGCCGCTTTCGCGCCGTGGCCGCCCAGCTCGGCCTCAAGCAGGACATCCACCGCGTCGTCACCGTCGCCTCGCTGGTGGAGCGCGAAACCGCCGTCGATGCCGAGCGCCCGCTGGTGGCCAGTGTCTTTCAAAATCGTCTCGCCCAGGGCATGCCGCTCATGACCGACCCCGCCGTCATCTACGGCCTGCAGCTCGAAGACCGCTGGCGGGGCGCCATCTACCAGAGCGACCTGGTCCGCGACACGCCCTACAACACCTATATGCACAAGGGACTGCCGCCCGGCCCCATCGCCAACCCCGGCCTTAAGGCGCTGCGCGCCGCCATGACCCCGGCGCAGACTGACTATCTGTACTTTGTCGCCGCCGGCGCCAACCCCCAGGGGCACTCCGTGTTCTCGCGCACCCTCGAAGAACAAAATCGCAACGTCGCCGGCTACCGCAGCGCCATCAAACAGTCAGGTGGACGATGAAGCCCAACCGCCGCATCGCTCGACTGATTGCACTGCTGCCTGCCCTGCTGCTGGCCGGCTGCTCCCTGCTGCCCACCACCCGCAAGCTGCCCATGCCCAAAGCCCCGGCCACGATCCAGACCGTGACGCCGGAGCAGCTTGTCAGCCGCATGAACGACCGCTGGGCGGCCTTCTCCACCCTCACCGCCAAGGTTGAGTTCCACGCCACCAAGAGCAAGGAAGGCATTGCCACCGACTATCCCTCCGTTGAGGGCCACATCCTCATCCGCAAGCCGGCCGACCTGCGCGTCCTGGGCCAGTACTTCGGCGTCTCGGTCTTTGACATGGCCAGCGACGGCAGCAACTTTACTCTCTCGATTCCCCACAACAACACGGTCATCAAGGGCTCCAACTCGGTCACCAAAAGGTCTCCCAATACCTGGGAGAACCTGCGCCCGGCCTTCTTCCTCGACGCCATGCTCGTCCGCGGACTGGACCCCGACGACCTCTACTCCGTGGTCACCGATTCGGAAACGCTGGAAGACGCGGCGCGCAAGCACTTGTACACCGTGCCCGAATATGTGCTCAGCATCTACCGTCGTAAACCCGGCACCCAGGAGCTCACTCCGGTCCGCGTCATCACCTTCAAGCGCGATAATCTTGAGCCCTATCAGCAGGACATATTCGACGGACAGGGCAACCTCGAAACCCAGGTCACCTACCTGGACTATCAGGACTTCGAGGGCTCCGAATATCCCTCCACCGTAACCATCAAGCGACCCATCGACCAAATCCAGATCGTCCTCACCGTCGAAGACGTGCATGAGAACCAGACCCTCAAGGACGATCAGTTCGTCGTGCAGATCCCCGAAGGTTCCAAAGTGCAGAACCTGCAATAGATTTCTTCCGCGGTCAGGGCAGTCCACTTGCCCCCGGTCCCCATTCGCAGGGAGTTGGGGGCTTCACGGGCTGCGGAAGAATTCGCTCATGCCCCGAATTCGAGAGGCTTTGTATCAGGGCATGACTTCAGTCATGCCGAAAAAGGCCCATCAGATCAACGTTGGGCTTTAGCCCCTGCGACCGCAAGATCGTACCCCACTGCATCGCTCCCGCTCCATATGCTAAAAAGAGTGGTTACATCCCCCGCCTTCCGCGCGGAAAGGAAACCTCATGGACCGCAGAACATTTCTCGGCGCCGCTTCAACCGCCGTGCTCGCCAATGTGCTCTCTCCAACCCCATCCTTCGCCGCGCCCGTCCCGCTCAAGCCCATGGCTGTAGGCCTGCTGGTGAGCCCCTTCGGCGCACCCGAAGCCACCTTCAAGCGCGTCCACAATCTCGGCTTCTCCAACTGCTTTCTCTCCCTCGACGGCTACATCAACGGCTTCACGCCGCAGATCGCCGGCCAGTTCGGCGACCTGCTCGCGAAGTACTCGCTCATCGCCACCACGGTTGAAGTCGTCGGCCCCGGCCCCCTGGTGTGGGACTTCCTGCGCGGCCCCTCCACCATTGGCCTCGTCCCTCCCGCCACCCGCGCCGCGCGCACCGACGCGCTCCGCCAGGTCTCCGACTTCGCCAAACTCCTCGGCATCCCGCAGGTCCAGACCCACTGCGGATTCATCCCCGAAGACCCCGCCGATCCGCTCTACCCCGGCGCAGTCGAAGCTATCCGCGCCGTCGCGCAGCACTGCCAGTCCAACGGCCAATACTTCCTCATGGAGACCGGCCAGGAGACGCCAACCACCATGGCGCGCATGCTCCGCGACGTGGCCATGCCCAACCTCGCCGTCGGCCTCGACACCGCCAACCTCATCCTCTACGGCAAGGCCAATCCCGTCGACGCAGCCGAGATCATCGGCAGCCACGTGCGCAGCGTCCACGCCAAAGACGGCCGCTGGCCCACCGACCCCAGCAAGCTCGGCGAAGAGGTGCTCATCGGCAAGGGCCTCGTCGACTTCAAGAGAGTCTTCACCACGCTCCATGCCTTGGGCTACACCGGCGCCATCACCATCGAGCGCGAGACCAGCGGCCCGCAGCAGATTGAAGACGTCCGCCAGGAGAAGATTTATCTGGAAAGAATCTTGAGCGAAGTCCTCGCCTGATTGCCGCCGGTCTTGCTCTCGCCACCGGGCTCCCGCGATCAGGAAATGGATTACGATAGATAGCAGGACAAGAACGGAGAAATGGCCATGCAACTGACCGTCCCACCGGATCTCGAGAGCTTGATTCAGAGGCGCCTGTCGAGCGGCAGTTATGCGGATGTTGAAGATGTTCTGCGCCGCGCGCTTGAAGCCCAGGATGCCGAAGAGAGCTGGACTGAAGAGGAGCGACTTGCATTGCTGGCACACATTGAAGAGGGCTACGCGCAGGCCGAGCGCGGCGAGTTGATTGACGGCGCTCAAGTCCGGCGCGAACTTGAGGCCGCGAAAGACAACTGGCGCCACTCCCGGCAATGAGCCGTTATGTCCTTACGCCGCTTGCCAGGGCGGACATCTTCACCATCTGGTCCTATATTGCCGAACACAACGAAAGTGCCGCCGACCGCGTTGAGCAAGCCATCTTCGATGCCTGTGCGTTTGTTGCAGAGGCGCCCATGGGCGGTCACTCCAGGCCTCATCTCAGCAATCGCGCAATTCGTTTCTGGACGCTCACCAGGTACCCCAACTACAGCATCGTCTATCGGCCGGATCAGGTTCCGCTGGAGATCATCGCCGTGCTGCACGGGAAGCGGGACATCCGCCGCATCCTGAGGCAGCGCCAATAGCGTTTTCGGCAGTGAGAGCCGGCCGGTCTGTGGAATCTTGCAAAGGATCTGCCCGGCCCGGCGACCTCAACGACACCCAGAGAGTAAACTCTTCTGCAAAGGAACCGTTGAACAATGGACCGTCGCGAACTCATCCAATCCGGCACCGCAGCCGCAGCCGGCATCACGCTGCTCAAGCCGCTCACCGCCTTCGGCTACCAGGCCAACTCTGCCATCCGCCACGGCCTGCTCGGCTGCGGCAACCGCGGCAGTTCAGTCGCCGAATCCTTCTCGAAGAACACCTCCGCGCAAGTTGTCGCCATCGCCGACCTCTTCCCCGACAACCTGGCCGCGGGCCGCAGCCGCTTTGACAAGATCAACGCCGGCCTGGGCCGCGCCGCCATCGATGAGAAGCTGCTCTTCCATGGCCCCCACGCCTTCGAGCAACTCGCCGCCTCGCCCGATGTCGACCTGATCCAGATCTCCACGCCGCCCTTCTTTCACGTGCAGCATCTTGAGGCCGCCGTCGCCGCCGGCAAGCACGTTTACTGCGAGAAGCCGGTCGGCATTGACGTTCATCAGGCCAAACACGCGCTCGATATTGCCAAGCGCGTCAAGCCCACGCAGAGCGTCGACGTCGGCTTCCAGTGCCGCAGCGCGCCGCCGCTCGCTGCCATCGCCGAGCGCATCCACGCCGGCGCTCTGGGCAAGATCGCCGCCATCTCCGCCAACTACAACGCCCCCGCGTCCACTGAGAAGTCCCGCCCCGGCGAAGGTAAGGACGAGTACCGCCTGCGCAACTGGCTCTGGGATCGCGCCCTCTCCGGCGACATCCTCGTCGAGCAGAACATCCACATCGTCGACCTCGCCAACTGGCTCCTCGGCGCGCATCCGCTCAAGGCTTGGGCCACCGGCGGACGCAACATCCTCACCCACTTCGGCGATTGCTGGGACAACTACCAGGTCGGCTTCACCTATCCCGGCAACGTGCACATGTCCTTCTCATCCACGCAGTTCGGCACGGATGGCGCCTTTGATGCCGGCCTCAAAATCTTCGGCTCAGACGGCTCGGCCACAGTCCCCTACTCCGGGCCCGTGCAGATCACCGGCAAACAAGCCTGGGCGTGGGAGGATTCGTCCCCGGCCACACCCGGCTCGGGAAAGTTCGCCGCCAACGGCGCATTCACTGACAACCTTGCCTTCGCCGATCGCGACAAGGAACGCACCTTCATCGACAGCATCACCTCCGGCCAAAGCCACAACCAGATCGCCGCCGGCGTCGAGACCGCCCTGAGCTGCATGCTGGGCCGCATGGCCGGCCTGCAACAGCGCGAAGTCACATGGGAAGACCTGCTGGCCCACGGCGAAACCTACCAGCTCGGCTTCAGCCTCGACCAGTTCGCATAGAGCAAGCACGCATCAAGCGCCAAGCCCTGTGCACCATCCATGGCGCGGCCTTATCGCGCCATGGGCCGGAGACCGCTGGTATCCGACCCCGCGGTACTCAAGGCGGCACCGCCCATCGACTAAACGCAATGAGGCCCCGCATGTCGAAGGTCGGAGGGAGCGGGAGGCTTCAGCCTCCCGAATAAATCACCTTGATTCAAGGTGGCTTTAGCCACGGGCCTTTTGATCGGATCGTCAGTTTGCCTTTGTCAGCAGCAAAAAAGGCCCGGCAAACTGCCGGGCCTTTCTGTTGGAGAGACAGATCTCTCATGGCGCGCAAGCGACGTCTGCCTCGATGGCAAATCGCTACTCCGCAGCCATCTCCTCGGCTTCGCCTTCCTGGCGCATCAGCTCCAGTTCGCGCTCCGCCGCTTCGATCTCCGCAGTCACTTCCTGCTGCACGCGCGCCGCCGCCTCTTCCAGTTCCGGCGAGAGCTGCACGTTGCGGTAGTATTCCAGTCCCGTGCCCGCGGGGATCAAACGTCCCACGATCACGTTCTCCTTCAACCCACGCAGGTTGTCGATCGCCCCATTGATGCTGGCTTCGGTCAGCACGCGCGTCGTCTCCTGGAAGCTGGCGGCCGAGATAAAGCTGTCAGTCGAGAGCGACGCCTTGGTAATGCCCAGCAGCAGCGGACGCCCGATCGCCGGACGGCCTCCTGTGGCCAGCACGCGGTCGTTCTCCTCGCGGAAGCGGAACCGATCCACCTGCTGCTCGAGCAGGAAGTTCGTATCGCCCACTTCATCGATGCGCACCCAGCGCAGCATCTGCCGCACAATCACTTCGATGTGCTTGTCGCTGATGGCCACGCCCTGCAGACGATACACTTCCTGGATTTCGTTCACCAGGTAGCCCTGCAGTTCCTTTTCACCCAGCACGGCAAGAATGTCGTGCGGGTTCAACGGGCCGTCCATCAGCGGATCGCCTGCGCGCAGACGCTCGCCTTCCTGCACGTTGACGTGAATGCCGCGCGGCACCGAGTACTCCTTCTCGTCTCCGTTGTCGGCCGTCACGTAAATCTTGCGCTGGCCCTTCGACACTTCGCCAAAGCGAACCACGCCGTCGATCTCGCTGATGATGGCCGTCTCGCGCGGCTTGCGCGCTTCGAACAGCTCCACCACGCGCGGCAAACCACCGGTGATGTCCTTCGTGCGCGTCGACTCCTTGGGAATCTTCGCCAGCACATCGCCAGGGCCCACTTCGTCCCCGTCCTGAATCATCAAGTGCGAACCGCGAGGCAGCAGGTAGCGCTTCGAGGCCTTGGCATTCTTCACCAGGAACGTCGGCTGGCGCTTTTCGTCGGGCGAGTCGGCAACCACCCAGCGCGACAGGCCGGTGACTTCGTCGACCTCCTCGTTGAGCGTGATGCCTTCCTGCAGATCCTTGAACTGCACCGTGCCGCCGATTTCCGTCAGGATCGAGTACGTGTACGGATCCCACTCGGCCAGCTGCTGGCCCAGCTTCACGTGCTCGTTGTCCTTCACCTTCAGGCGCGCGCCGTAAACCACCACGTAGCGCTCCTTCTCACGGCCGCGCTCGTCCTGAATGGCGATCGAGCCGGAGCGGTTCATGGCCACAAGCGTGCCGTCCTTGCTTTCAACCGTGCTCAGGTTGATGAAGCGCACGAAGCCGTTGTTCTTGGCGTCGAGCCGCGATTTGTCCTGCACGCGGCTGGCCGTGCCGCCCACGTGGAAGGTACGCATCGTCAGCTGCGTTCCCGGCTCGCCGATCGACTGTGCGGCAATCACGCCGCACGTCTCGCCCAGCTCAACCATGCGGCCGGAGCCCAGGTTGCGCCCGTAGCACAGTGCGCAAACGCCGCGCCGCGACTCGCAGGTCAGCACGGAGCGAATCTTCACCCGCTCCACGCCCGCGCCCTGAATCGCCGATGCAATGTCTTCGTCGATGCCCTGGTTCACGTCGACAACAATGCCGCCGTCGTAGTCCTTGATGCGCTCCAGCGTTACGCGGCCAATGATGCGGTCGCGCAGCGGCTCAATAATCTCGCCCGATTCAACAATGGCTCCGACGTAAATGCCTTCCACCGTGCCGCAGTCGTACTCGGTCACGATCACGTCCTGCGCCACATCGACGAGACGACGCGTCAGGTAGCCCGAGTCGGCCGTCTTGAGCGCCGTGTCGGCCAGACCCTTGCGTGCGCCGTGCGTCGAAATGAAGTACTCGAGCACGGTCAGGCCTTCACGGAAGTTCGCCGTGATGGGTGTCTCAATGACTTCGCCCGAAGGCTTGGCCATCAGTCCGCGCATGCCGCTCAGCTGGCGAATCTGCTGCTTCGAACCACGCGCGCCGGAGTCGGCCATGATGTAGATCGGGTTCATCGCGCCCTCGTCGTCCGCGCGCTTCATGTTCCCAAACATCTCATCGGCCACCTGGTCGGTCACCGCGGACCACATCTGGATCACCTTGTTGGAGCGCTCGCCGTTGGTGATGGCGCCGTCCATATACTGCTTCTGGACTTCGATCACCTTCTTGTCGGCCGCGTCCACCGTCGTGTACTTCGAGTCAGGAATGACCATGTCATCCAGACCAACGGAGAGACCGGAACGAGTCGCATAGGTGAAGCCCAGCGACTTGATCCGGTCCAGCATGCCCACGGTCACTTCAAGGCCCAGGTTCTGGTTGCAATAATTCACCAGTTGGCCAATGCCCTTCTTCTTGAGCAGGCCATTGACGAACGGCATTCCCGGCGGCAGCGAGTCGTTCAGAATCACGCGGCCAACGGTGGTCGAGATGTACTCCTTGTTGAATTCGACCGGCTCGGTGTGGGTCAAGTCCTGATCGTCGTACGCCGTCGTCATGTCCAGCACCTGGCCCGTGTAGCGCAGGCGAATCGGCGACAGCGTCTCGACTTCCTTGGCTTCAAGAGCCATCAGAATCTCTTCCGTGTTGGCGAACACGCGTCCCTCGCCCTTGCCGCCCTTCTTGGCCTTGGTCAGGTAATAGAGCCCCAGCACCATGTCCTGCGTAGGCACGGTGATGGGCTGGCCGGAAGCCGGCGACAGAATATTGTGCGAAGCCAGCATCAGCACGCTGGCTTCAATCTGCGCCTCAGGCGACAGCGGAATGTGTACTGCCATCTGGTCGCCGTCAAAGTCGGCGTTGAACGCCGTGCACACCAGCGGATGAATCTTGATCGCCTTGCCTTCGACGAGAACAGGCTCAAAAGCCTGAATGCCCAGACGATGGAGCGTAGGCGCGCGGTTCAGCAGCACGGGATGATCCTTGATGACTTCCTCAAGAATGTCCCACACCACCGGCTCCTGCATCTCCACCATTTCTTTCGCTTGCTTGATGGTGGTGCAGTGGCCCGTCTGCTCCAGGCGGTGATAGATGAACGGCTTGAACAGCTCCAGCGCCATCTTCTTCGGCAATCCGCACTGGTGCAATTTCAATTCCGGCCCAACCACGATCACCGAACGGCCCGAGTAGTCCACGCGCTTGCCCAGCAGGTTCTGGCGGAAGCGGCCCTGCTTGCCCTTCAGCGTGTCGCTCAAGGACTTCAACGGGCGGTTGTTGGCGCCCCTCAGCACGCGGCCCCGGCGGCCGTTGTCAAACAGCGCGTCCACGGCTTCCTGCAGCATGCGCTTTTCGTTGCGCACAATCACTTCCGGCGCGTGCAGGTCCATCAGCTTCTTCAACCGGTTGTTGCGGTTGATCACGCGGCGATAAAGATCGTTCAAATCGGATGTCGCAAAGCGTCCGCCATCCAGCGGCACCAGCGGGCGCAGCTCCGGTGGAATCACGGGCAGCACGTCGAGAATCATCCACTGCGGCTTGTTGTCCGACTTGCGGAACGCCTCCACAACCTTGAGCCGCTTGGCGTACTTGATCTTCTTCTGGACGGAAGTTTCCGTCTTCATTCTCTCGCGCAGCTCAACGCCCAGCTCTTCCACCTGCACACGCTTGAGCAGCTCCTTGATCGCTTCCGCGCCCATCATGGCCTTGAAGCCGGAGGGGCGGAACTGCTGATCGAGTTCGCGGAACTTGGTTTCGTCCTTGATGATCTCGCGTTCCTTCACCGGCGCGTCGCCCGGATCAACGACCACATAGGACTCGAAGTAGAGAATGCTTTCCAAATCACGAAGAGAAATGTCGAGCAGATGGCCGATGCGCGACGGAAGGCCCTTGAAGAACCACACGTGCGAGCACGGCGACGCCAGCTCGATGTGGCCCATGCGCTCGCGGCGCACCTTGCTCACCGTCACTTCAACGCCGCACTTGTCGCAGATCACGCCGCGGTGCTTCATGCGCTTGTATTTGCCGCACAGGCACTCCCAGTCGGTGACCGGTCCAAAGATGCGCGCGCAGAACAGGCCGTCCCGCTCCGGCTTGAAGGTGCGGTAGTTGATGGTCTCGGGCTTGGTGACCTCGCCATGCGACCAGCTGCGGATCTTCTCAGGGCTGGCAAGCATGATGCGGATGGCGTCAAAGTCGGTGATGGGGCTGGTAAGCTCAAACGGGTTCGAACGGAACAAGGCGACCCTCCTTGGCGGGCCTTTTCAGCGCCTGCCGCGGCTTTTCCCGGGATTGTTAGCGGATCCTTCCTTCCCGGGAAGCGGTGTTTGCCGCTTTCAAGAAGGACCCTAAAAACAGTGGTCAGAGATCAGTTGTCAGTTTTCAGTTCGACTCGGCCAAACTGATTCCTGACAACTGATAACTGATAACTTGCTCTAGTCAGCTACCGCGGCCAGGTCCGGCGCGGGCAGCTTCTTGATCAGATCTGCACGCTTGATCAGTTCCACGTCCAGGCACAACGACTGCAATTCGCGAATCAGCACGTTGAACGACTCCGGAACGCCCGGCTCGATCGCCGCCTCGCCCTTCACGATGGCCTCGTAGATCTTGGTGCGGCCATACACGTCGTCCGACTTCGCGGTGAGCAGCTCTTGCAGGATGTATGCGGCGCCGTAAGCTTCCAACGCCCACACTTCCATCTCGCCGAACCTCTGTCCGCCGAACTGCGCCTTGCCACCCAGCGGCTGCTGGGTAATCAGCGAGTACGGCCCGATGGAACGCGCGTGGATCTTGTCGTCCACCAGGTGCGACAGCTTGAGCATGTAGATGTAGCCGACTGTGACCGGCTGCTCAAACTGCTCGCCCGTCATGCCGTCGAACAGCGGCGTCTTGCCCGAGGAAGGCAACCCGGCCGAAGCCAGCAGCGCCTTGATCTCGCTCTCCTGCGCGCCGTCGAAGACCGCGGTGCCAAACCAGATGCCGCGCTTCATGCCGGCGCCGACGCGAAGCAGCATCTCGTCGTCGAGCTCCAGCAACTGACGTAGCGTTGCCGTTCCCGCGAACTCCTTCGTGAACAGTTCACGGACCTCGTCTGCCGCCGTCTTGTCTTCGAGCTTCCCGAGCATTTTTTCGCCATCGGATCCATGCTCATGACGCTTGACGATTTCCTTGACGTTGCCTGCCAATCTAAGTCCCAGCGCATGCGCTGCCCAGCCCAGGTGCGTCTCCAGAATCTGACCCACGTTCATACGTGAAGGAACGCCGAGCGGATTGAGAACAATCTCCACCGGCGTGCCATCGGGCAGATACGGCATGTCTTCTTCCGGCAGAATGCGCGCGATCACGCCCTTGTTGCCGTGACGGCCAGCCATCTTATCGCCCACCGAAAGCTTGCGCTTCATGGCGACATACACCTTGACCAGCTTGATCACGCCCGGCGGCAGTTCGTCGCCCTTCTGCAGCTTGAGGATCTTCTCGTTGGTGATCTTCCTGAGCACTTCGATCTGACGCGAGGTCATCTCCTCGATCTCGTCGATCTGCTCGTTCACCCGCGGGTCCTTGTCGTTATAGCGAATACGCTTCAGGTTCTTGGTCGAGATGCGCTCGATCGTCTCGCGGTCCAGCAGCGCGCCCTTGGTCAGCAGCCGCTTGTTGGTGCGCTCGTCGTGCAGGTCGGCCAACACTTCCTTCTGGCCCAGAATGCCGTCGAGCCGCTTCAACCGCTCGTCGGTCAGAATGCGGATCTCGTCGCCCAGGTTCTTTTCCAGCTTGGCAATGTACTCCGCTTCGATCAGCTTGGCGCGCTCGTCCTTCTCCTGGCCCTTGCGGCTGAAGATGCGCACGTCAACGACGGTGCCTTCAATGCCCGGAGGGCACGTCAGCGAAGCGTCGCGCACATCGCCGGCCTTTTCGCCGAAGATGGCGCGCAGCAGCTTCTCTTCCGGAGTCAGCTGCGTTTCGCCCTTGGGCGTCACCTTACCGACCAGGATGTCGCCGTGCTTGATCTGGGCGCCGATGCGGATCACGCCGCTCTCGTCCAGATCACGCAGCGCGTGCTCAGACACGTTGGGAATGTCGCGCGTGATTTCCTCGGGTCCGAGTTTCGTATCGCGCGCTTCAATCTCGAACTCTTCGATGTGCACACTGGTGTAGTAATCCTCGCGCACCAGCTTTTCGCTGATCAGGATCGCGTCCTCGAAGTTGTATCCGCGCCACGGCATGAAGGCCACCAGCACGTTGCGGCCCAGCGCCAGTTCGCCCTGCTCCGTGCAAGGTCCGTCGGCGATCACTTGCCCCTTGACTACGCGGTCGCCTTCGCGAACCACGGGCTTCTGGTTGATACAGGTGTTCTGGTTCGAGCGCTTGAACTTGATCAGCTGATAAATGTCCGATCCAACCTCACGCGACAGCTGCGTGGGATGATGCTCGCCTTCGACGCGCACAATAATGCGCTCGGAGTCGACCGAGTCCACAATGCCATTGCGCTTGGCCAGAATCACGGCGCCTGAATCGCGCGCAGTCACGCCTTCCATGCCCGTGCCGACCAGCGGCGCTTCGGCCACAAGCAGCGGAACCGACTGGCGCTGCATGTTGGCGCCCATCAGCGCGCGGTTCGCATCGTCATGCTCGAGGAACGGCACCAGCGACGCGGCAACGGAGACGAGCTGCTTCGGCGAAACATCGATGTAATCCACATCCGTCCGGTTGACCAGAACAAAGTTGCCCTGCCGCCGCGCGTTGACCAGGTCTTCGGTGATCACGCCCTCGGCGTTGAACTCGATGTTGGCCTGCGCGATGGTGTGCTTGTCTTCTTCCCACGCGGAAAGATAGAAGCTGAAGGGCATCACATCAATGGAGCGCTTGCCCGCTTTCTTCAGGCCGGCGTTCAGCCGCCCTGCTTCTTCCTTCTCGATGTGGTCGCCCACGCGCAGGCCGCTCTCGCCGGCGTTGACAATCTCCACGTAGTCGAGAATGCGCGAGTCCTTCACCTTGCGGTAAGGTGACTCGATAAATCCGTATTCATTGATGCGCGCAAAGCACGACAGCGAGCTGATCAGGCCGATGTTCGGGCCTTCCGGCGTTTCGATAGGACAAATGCGGCCGTAGTGCGTCGGGTGCACGTCGCGCACCTCAAAGCCGGCGCGCTCACGCGACAAACCGCCCGGCCCAAGCGCCGAGAGACGCCGCTTGTGCGTGATCTCGGAGAGCGGGTTGGTCTGATCCATGAACTGCGAAAGCTGCGACGAACCGAAGAATTCGCGAATCGCCGCCATCACCGGCTTGGCGTTGATCAGGTCGTGCGGCATCGCCGTCGAAAGCTCCTGATACACGCTCATCTTTTCCTTGATGGCGCGTTCCATGCGCACCAGGCCGATGCGGAACTGGTTCTCCATCAGCTCGCCCACGGCGCGCACGCGGCGGTTGCCCAGGTGATCGATGTCGTCCACCATGCCGATGTTCCTGCGCAGCTTGAGCAGGTAGCGAATCGTCGCGTAGAAATCTTCCGGCGTCAGCGTGCGATGATCGAGCCCGGTCGCGTCCTGGTTCTCATACAGCTTGATGTTGAACTTCAGCCGGCCCACGCGCGAGAAGTCGTACTTGCGCGCGTCGAAGAACATGCCTTCAAACAGCGCCGTCGCCGTGTCCAGCGTCGGCGGATCGCCCGGGCGCAGCTTGCGGTAGATCTCGATCAGGGCTTCCTCGGGCTTGCGCACCGAGTCGCGCTTCAGCGTGTTGGTGATGATGTTGCCCACGTCGTCGCGCTCGGGGAAGAAGACCTCAAAGCTCGCCGCGCCGCTCGACAGCACCTTGTGCAGCCGGTCGGCAGTCAACTCGACGTTGGCCTCGACAATCACTTCGCCGGTGTTGAGATCAATGATGTCGGACGCGGTCAGCGCTCCATCAAGCTCGGCGGCTTCTACTTCAATGCGATCAATGGCCGCGGCGCGAATCGCCTTGAGGGTATGCGCGGTAATCTTGCGGCCGGAGTGCGCAATCTCGTCGCCGTTGTGCAGCACCGCATGCGCCGGCTTGGCGCCCTGCAGGTGCGTGGCCTTGCCCGCCTCCTGCGCCACCGCCCAGTGCAGCTTGCCGTCGGCAATGTGAATGCGGTCGACGGTATAGAAAGTCTTCAAAATCTCTTCGTCCGAGCGCAGCCCCAGCGCACGCAGGAAGATCGTGCCCAGAAACTTGCGCTTGCGATCGATGCGCACATAGAGCGTATTCTTCTGGTCGTACTCAAACTCCACCCATGAGCCGCGATAGGGAATGATCTTGCCCAGGAAGTAGGTGCGATTGTTGGCCGTCTCAAAGAAGACGCCAGGCGAGCGATGCAGCTGCGAAACAATCACGCGCTCCGTCCCGTTCACAATGAACGTGCCGTTCGGCGTCATCAGCGGAATGTCGCCGAAGAACACTTCCTGCTCTTTGATGTCGCGGATCGTCTTGGTGCCCGTCTCCGCATCCTTTTCATAGATGGTCAGGCGCACCGTGACCTTCAGAGGGGCAGAGAAGGTCATGCCGCGCTCTTCGCACTCCTGCTGGTCGTACTTCAGCTGCAGGCTCACCGGATCGCCGCACTTGTTGCAGAAGTCGGGCGTGTTCTTGTTGTACGTGCCGCACTTCTGGCAGAGCACATCGCCGGGCAGAAACGGGTCGGTGATGACCATCGCCCCGCAATGCACGCAGGCCGTGCGCAGGTGATGCAGCCCCTTCAAGTGGCCGCACTTGCACTCCCAGTTGCCGATCGAGAAATCCACAAAATCCAGCTGCGAAATGCCGCGGAAGTCCGTAATCGGGAACACCGACACAAACACCGACTGCAGCCCCGAGTCGTCGCGCTCGTTGGGCAGCTTGTCCATCTGCAAGAAACGCTCATACGAGCGCCGCTGCACTTCAATCAGGTTGGGAATCTGGGTTGCGGTGGGAATCTTGGAAAAATCGAGCCTGCTGCGAATTGCGCGCTTCTCGTTGGACATGTTCACTCCTGAGGCTCTTCACTCCAGACAAGCCCCACACGGTTGAGGCCGGCTCCGGGCCGCTGCCCGAGTCTCGGGGCAACAGCTGTTTACGGTAAAAATTCGCACCACTCCAGACTGGCGAAACGCTCCCGATCCAGCCCACATCCCTGCCGTCAGCCGCGCCCTCTTGCTCCTGCACCTGCGGGCCCTTGCGGACAGCACTCACACCAAGCCTGTTTCGGGAGAGTCGAAAACAGAAGACGCGTTTTGGGCATTGCCGATCATCCGGCAAGTGCGCTAGACTGCGCACAATCGGGAGAGAAACCGAGCACAACAGGTGATTTCGTTAGAAATTACTCATGCGCCCAGGCAGGTTGTGAGCAAACTCACTCACCTGCCGCGGCCGGTAGACACAAATGGCCCGTAAGGACGCAATGCCTCACGAGCGCGGCCCTTTGCCTGTGCCCCCAAACCGAATTCTCTTATCACTGCTCTCGCCGATCCCAAAGCTCGCTTCTGCCGCTCGCTCGCCAACCGTCAACCCTGAAGCCTCGCCCCGTCTAAGGCATCTAGTTGACACTAAGGCACTTAACCACCTCACGCCACCGCCGCCAGAGTGCTTGGCTCCTGGCTCCGGCCTGCGGACGCTTGCGTGCCACTCCACATCTTCCCGCTGTACCCAAAGACGCGCCGCCCAGCCCCGCTCCATTCCCCGAGAAAATCGGGATGAGCCGGAAAGACGCGCAACGAACATCATAGCGCGTCACGGCCGCGCGTGCAAGTACGCAGACGGCTCGACTCCCCTCCGCGCCTGCCGCCTTGCAGCGGTCAAGTCCGGAAGGGGAGTCTCACCCGGCTCCAACTACTTGATTTCGATGGTCGCGATGCCTTCGAACTTCTTCCGGATCGCCTCGGCCTCGTCCTTGGTGGCACTTTCCTTGATGGCCTTCGGTGCGCCGTCGACCAGGTCCTTGGCTTCCTTCAGGCCGAGCGAAGTGACTTCGCGAACAGCCTTGATGGTGTTGATCTTGTTTGCGCCAAAGTCCTTGAGGATGACCTGGAATTCGGTCTTCTCCTCAACCACAGGAGCTGCCGCGCCGCCGCCGGCCGCAACCGCAACCGGGGCCGCTGCTGCTGCCGAAACGCCAAGCCGCTCTTCCAGCTTCTTCACCAGAGCCGCTGCTTCCAGCAGGCTCAGAGATACAATTTGCTCTTCCAACTGCGCCAGATCCGCCATGTTTTCTTCTCCATTCAGAATCGTTTTGATATTGATGTTTCCCGGCCGCTCGACCAGACTGAAAGTTTCCGATGCGCCAGACCCGCACTTTCAACCCGCCCCACGACCAAATTTCCCGCAAAAACCTCTGGGTGCCCCACCCTTGGCGCGTCCTTGCTCCTGCGCCAAGGGTGGAGACCGCCAAACCTCGCGCCGTCTAGGCCGCTGCCGTCTCGCCGGCAAACTTTTCCTTCTCCACGCCCTGGCCCAGCACCACCGCCAGATCGCGGCCAGTCGCGTTGAGCACAGTCACCAGCCGCTGCGCCGGCGCATTGATCAGGAACAGCAGCTTCGAGAAGAGCTCTTCCTTGCCCGGCATCGTGGCCAGAGCCTTCACTTCGGCCACATCCAGCAGCTTGCCGTCCACGATGCCCAGCTTGAACTGGAACTCGGCGTTGTCGCCCGCCCACTTGGCAAACACCTTGGCCAGAGCCACCGGATCGCCCGAGGTAAAGGCCACCGAGTTGACGCCCTTCAAGCCCTTCAGCGCCGCCTCAACCTGGGTCCCCTTGCCGGAGACCGCGGCCAGCTTGTTTTTCACCACGCGGTACTTGCCGCCCGCCTCGCGAATCACCTTGCGCAGCTCAAAGTCCTTGGCCACGGTGAGCTTGCTAAAGGTGCCCACAATCGCCGTCGTCGAGCCTTCCAGCTCGCTGGCCAGCAGCGCAACCTTCTCGTTCTTCTTCGTCTTTGAAATCGCCATTTTCTTCGCTCCGCTCGCGACAGGGGTCAGGGATCAGGGATCAGGGATCAGTTCTTGAAAATCGCTCGATCCCGGCCGCTGTTTCCTTTGCTCCCCGCTCCTCGCCTTCCCAGGCGGTTTGTCTTTCAATTCCCGTCAGGTCCGGCAAAATGCCGATCAGATCACGAAACTGCCTGATCCCTGATCCCTGACCCCTGATCCCTGAACCCTGCTTTTAGTGCTTGCCCGCCGCATCGGCCACGGCCGAGTCCAGCGGCACCCCGGGGCCCATCGTCGAGCTCAGCGTCACGCTCTTGATGTACTTGCCCTTGGCCGCCGAGGGCTTGGAACGCACAATGGCCCCGATCACCGTCGTCGCGTTGTCGATCAGCTTTTGCGGGTCAAAGCTCAGCTTGCCCACCGGCACATGCACCAGGCTGGTCTTGTCGGCGCGGAACTCCACCTTGCCGGCCTTGATCTCCTTGACAGCCGAAGCCACATCGAGGGTCACGGTTCCGGTCTTGGGATTCGGCATCAGGCCCTTTGGTCCCAGCACCTTACCCAGGCGGCCAACCACCTTCATCATGTCCGGCGTGGCGATCAGCGCGTCAAAGGCGGTCCAGTTTTCCTTCTGGATCTTCTCCACCATCTCCTCGCCGCCCACAAAGTCCGCGCCCGCCTCCAGCGCTTCCTTCTGCCGGTCGCCGGTGGCAATCACGGCTACCGTCTTGGTCTTACCCAGCCCGTGCGGCAGAACAACCGTTCCGCGCACCATCTGGTCGGCATGGCGCGTGTCCACGCCCAAACGCATGGTCAGGTCGACGGTTTCATCGAACTTGGCATACTTCACCTGCTGCAGAAGCCCGACGGCCTCAGGCAGCGGATACACGGGCTTGGTCACAGCCGCGCGCGCCTTCACAATGTTCTTCGAGTCTTTTCTCGCCATTCTTCCCTCGTCTCCCACCGCTGCTGCCAGTCCGCCCGTGGCGGAAACCTGCGGCTCACCGCCTTGGCACATTTCGCGCCGGAGCGAGCTCTGAAACAGGCCCAGAAACCGTGGTGCTTATGACTGTCCCCTACTTGCCCAGGGACGCATCTTTTGAGTGTAATGGAAGGGCGGCTGGAATGCAAACTTCTGCTCGCGGCCAGGCGCCAGGGCGCCTGGCCTGGCAGCTAAGCCAACTCTCGTTTCCTGCCTCTATTTCTCAGTCCGGCTCGCATCGCCCCAGGCCGGGCTGGCCAGCTCGATCGTCCACGTCGGCCCGTCGGCAAACAGCTGCCCCTGCTCGCGGAGCATCGCTGGCGCTTCCCCGCCCACGGTCCAGATCTGCAAATCCTGCGGCTCCTTGCCGATCAGCGGAGCCACCACGCCTGCCACGCCGCCGAGCATGATCTTCACCGTGTAGTGGTTCGCCTTGCGCGCCTCGCCGCCAATGGAAAAGGACTCCTCGCCGCTCGAAGTGATGACCAGCTTCACCAGCCGGGGCTTGGGCGTCGCCACCACCATCGACACCTGGTCCTCCGTCGCCTTCGCAGCAAGGTTTTCAATGGCAAACGACAGCATGCCGTTGGCCAGGTCGTCGGGCAGCGTCATGTGGCTGGTGTTCGTCTCATCCTTGCCGTCTTTGCCGGCCGTGTGAACCGTGACCACGCCCGAGCGCGTATCGATCGTCATCTCCAGCGGGTGGGGAAAAGACGGTCCCTTCTGCACGTGATGGTCGGTGATGAGGTGAAAGCTGCGGTGCTGGCTGAAGACCGTCGTATCCTCGTCGACCGAGCCGTCTTTGAAGTGAAAGACCACATGCGATGTGATCTGGTCGCCGTGCGCCACCCGTACCACATCGCCCGAGGCCAGAACACGGCCATCCTCGGACCGCAGCTCCAAAAATCCGTGAATGGTGCCGTTCACATGACGCACCGGGATTGGCTCGGCAACAGCCATGGGGCGCGCAATCAAAACCAGCACGACAAGGTTCAACATCGACAGAACAGGCAAAAACCGTAAACGCAGCGCCAGGTGGCTCTTCATATTTCTCCCTTGTCCTACGATGAAAAGAAGCAGGCAAAGGTTAGCCGGCCGGGCAGCAGGCCAACGAATCCCTTCGTCAATCCGGGACTTCAGGAGATAGCCGCGCCTGAGCACTTTTGCTCAACAGGCGATTTCCACGGGAGAGTGAGAAGCATCCGCGCGGCTCAGTGCGGCCGCCCCGGCAAGATGAAGTGCTCCTCGCAGCGCGGCTCGTAGTTGTCGCCGGCCATGATGATGGGGCTCGCGTAGTCCGCCGGCTTGCCGTCGATCAGCCGCTGCGGATAGAGCGCCTTCGCCCCGCAGCTGCAATAGGCCACCAGCTCGGTAATGTTTCCCGAATACGTGCGCACAATCCAAGAGAGATCGAGCATCTCCCCAAACGGCAGCCCGCGAAAATCCAGCTCCAGGCCGGAGACCATCACGTCGTAGCCGCGCTCCAGCAGCCGCTTGGTGAACAGGAACAGGTCCTGCACAAACTGGCCCTCGTCAATGGCCACGCACTCAATGCGCTTGCCGATCCGCTGCTCGGTGGCCGCCAGCACCGGCAAGACTGACCACGGGTCCGCCGAGCGGAACTCGACCGCCTCCATCCTGCCGCAGCCGTTCTGATTGCGGCTTTCCACCAGGCCCGCCTCAGCCTTGGTGTCGTCCGAGGGCTTGAGCAGCATCACATCCTGCTTGGCGTACTGTTTGCGAATCTCGATCCGCCGCAGCAGCTCCGCGGTCTTGTTGCTCCGCATGGGTCCGACAATCAGCTCCAACTTCCCCGGCACCGGCGCCTCCAACGTTTCCATGTCTCCTTCGTGACCCGCAAAAAACAAGGTACCACCCCCGGCCCACCCGCCCGCTGTGGATGAAACCCGCGTGAGCCTTCTGCGCCTGGCTCCCTTTGAAATCCCACCCCCCGTATGGGACACTGGCTGCCAAAGCACCCCAGCACCGCAAGCCCATCCAGAGGAATCATGCGCCCAGCCAAGCTGCCCTTCGTCGCCGTCGCCTTGTTCGCCGCCGCTTCCTTCATGCCGCAGCCTGCCCTCGGCCAGCAGCTCAACTCCAACTTCGCCCGCGACCCCGCGCAGCCCATCGATCAGCACTACACAGACCAGATAGCCAGGTACACCACCGACCCCTCCTTCCTGTCGCCCCTGGTCGCCTATCTGCCCGCGTCAAAAACCATACCCACACCCACCAAAGTCCTCGGCGACGTCTCCGGCGCGCCCGACTTTCTGCCCTACGCCGAAGACGTCTACAAATACTTCCGCATGCTTGAGGCCGC
>Ga0302275_10001546_pt1 | contig 24611 bp, 17 predicted proteins | sample III_Bog_N2_2_FD_200229 | JGI IMG/M metagenome (GOLD analysis project Ga0302275, IMG submission 200229) | Peat permafrost microbial communities from Stordalen Mire near Abisko, Sweden - III_Bog_N2_2 | ecosystem: Environmental > Terrestrial > Soil > Wetlands > Peat | place: Sweden: Abisko... | reverse complement strand
CCAAACCTTGTGAAACCACCGTTCCGGCTTTGACCCGGCCGTGATCCTTCAAATTCCCTTTGTTTTCCGGGTAGTTCTGACTCCATCCGTATAATTCCGCCCTTGTGAAGTCGCGCGCGCAGATTCATGGCTGCCTTGGTTCAGCATTTTCCTGCTCAGCCTCCTGGCCAAAAAATATTGGTTTCATCCGTTCGCCACTGAGCCGCCGATCTCACCGTGGCTAAACTCGTTCTGGCAGGCCCCGATGACCCTCGGCGACTTCCTCCGCCAATGCGCCTTCCGGCTGTACGACCCCGCCCGCCAATTGCTGGTTCAGGATTGGAGCCTGGGCGTGGAGCTGAAGGGATCGGCCTTGATCCCCCTGTTTGTCTTTCTGCTGTGCCTGCGCAAAGGCGTGCCATGGTTGCTCCTGCTGGGAGCGGTTTTCCCCTTTCTTACCGAGACCGGCCATTACTATTCCTCCTTCGTCATTGGCGCGGTGCTGGCCCGATACGGGGCGCAGGCCGTGCAACGCCTGCCCCCAAACCGGTTCACCAAAGGCTTGTTGTTGTTGCTTGGCTTGGTGATCTATCAAGCCTGGGGCGCGATCACCGATGTCTATCCCAACCAGCGCATGCCCGGCCAGATCGGCTGGGTGGCCACCAGCTTGGGCTGCGCGCTGATCCTGCTGGCCGTGTTCAGCAGCCCGTCCTTGCAAGCGTGGTTAAACCACAAATTCATGGTCTTTTTGGGCCGGGTGTCGTATTCCGTTTACCTGCTCCAATTCATCATCCTGCTCTGCCTGTTGCCGCCGCTGGTCCGGCTGGGCAACCTTTGCGGCCTCAGCACCGGGCCGGGGCTGTTTATCCTGACATTGCTGGTCAGTTCCGCCGCCACCATCGCTGCCGCCGCCGTCACGTATCGCCTGATCGAAGTGCCCGCCATCAACCTCGGCCATCAGCTGACCCAGAAGCTGCAAAAGCGTTTTCAGAAATAAGCGGCCGCCCGTTTCTCCGGCCAGAAGCCTGAAGCATCCAGTTAAACCCGAACTCCGAAGTTCGGACGGGAAACTCGAGAAAGGTCTTGATCGACAGTGGGTCGGGAAGGGGACGCCTGGGAAATTTTGCACCGGCTGGTTGCAGGCGCGGCGCGCACGGAGTGACGCGCCCTACCGCGCTGGGCGCGCGGCAGGTCTGTTCGATTTCATTGCCCACTTCGGAGTTCGGGTGAAAGATCTTGTTACTGGACCGTTACGGCTTTACGGCTTGGCCGGCACCGCATTGGGGCCGTGGCGGTAACTCCCGGCGATGGCCGGGGCGCTCAAGGCCTGGTTGTAAATGCGGAATTCATCAATGGAGCCATTGAGCGGCGCATCACTGGCAAACAAGGATCGGCCCAGGAAAAACAGGTTGGTATCCACGCTGGCCAGCGACGTGAGGTCGTTCCGCGCCGCCGCCAGCACGCCGTTGGTGTACACCCCCATGAAGCCGGTGGCGGGATCCAGCACGCAGGCCACATACAGATTGGTCTGGTTATCCAGGTTGCCCGGCAGGGTGACGCGGCGCTCGGTGGGGTGCGGGTCCATGATGGTCAGGCGGAAGTCTTTCTCGCCGCTGTGCGGACAAAAATACAGATCATGCCCGCCCTTGCTGCCGTTGGTGGAGCCTTGATCAAAAATCCGGGTCCAGCTCTTGTTCGTCCCCAGCGTGACCCAGCATTCAAACGTCACCGCCGGGTACCCGGCAATCAACCCGCCGGGCAGGTTCACATAGGTGCCGCGGGTGCCATTCAATTCCACCTGCCCATCATGAATGCGCGCCGCCCCGTGCAGCGTGCCATCCGCATGGCCCACCGAATCGCTGGCATCGGTGGTGAAACTATAGCGATGCTGCAGGGCGGCGGCCGGTTGGGCAGGCGCGACTCCCGCCGACACCAGCAGGCCGGCGGCGGTCACCGCCCGGGCCAGGACATGATTGGGAAAAAGAATGGATTTCATAGGATTTCGGCCAGCGCTATGGGTTTTCACCGTCCGAGAATGCGTCGGCCCTGAGCAAACACTTCCGCCGCCGGGACACCTTGAACCTTGCCGGATTGGATTTCCTTGATGCGCCGGTCAATTTCAATTTTTCAACCGGCCTCAGGTTCCTGATCCCCTGTGCGCAGCTCACTGGTCAGACGATCCACCAGTTCGCTCACTTTTTCCAACGGCCAGTGGCGGGTCGCTTCACTGATTTGTTCCAGTGTCATCGGGACAGGCATCATCATACACGGTTTGGGGTTGGGATTCAACTACTGTTCCAGACGACAAACCGGCAGAACCGACAGACGCACGGTCAAAAATGTCCAATCACGCAGAAGCATTTCTGCGACGCGCCTTGGCGGCGGGCAACAGCGGGACCGTTAATTTTTCGTAAAGAGCAAAAAGAAACTCCACGCGCTGCCGGTCGTTTTCGAACTTTTCCGGGCGGTAGCAGAGGTCAACGGCGCGGTCGAGTTCGGCATGGGCTTTGGCAAGTGCAGGCGGCATGGCAAGCGGGTCGTAGAGATCTGCAAGGGTGGCATCCGGGAATTTCTGGCGCGCATCCAATACGGCTTGAGCCTTGGCTTCCACGGTAGCGCGTTGTTTGTCCATTGGGTTTTGCGGCCACGGGAAATTATTGTAAACCAGCGTGTTAGAATAGCGAAAATCCGATTTGATTCGCCCGCATATCGGTCGCACCCATGCCATGTGCATCGCCGATGACATGACCCCAAAATGAAACATTGAGGCCCCCGGCAACGCCGTGCAACTATCATGAATGATGACGGACGGGTTGAAATAGCCAAATGGAATGTAACGGCGGGTTTCCGAACTATGTCTTGGCAGGACAATGTACCTTGAGGCAGGCTGCCTGATTTCGGCAAACAATGTTGGCTGATCAGCTTTGCGCCGGGTTGGTTCCTTCTTGCTGGCAAGCCGGAATGCTTTGACCGCTTCCACGCGTTTTTTAATGCCCGGGATGCTTCGAATGTCGGCAGGTGCAGCATCAACCAGCCAGAGGCACCAACGAGGTATGGCATGAAGATATTCCTCGGCGCATAAGAGCGGGCGCAGATATTTTTTTGCACCGGGATTCTCCGCCAAAAACATTTTCCGGTCTGCTTCTTCGACGATCAAGTGACCGCCGTCCGTCGGTTTGTTTCCATATTCACATTCAGGCACGTCGCAAATCGGTTTGCTGCGTGACACCACGGCCAAATCCGTGCCCTCAATGAGATAGGGGCTGATATTCTTTGCAGGCGTGACCGTGGCGTTTACCGTTTCGTAATCATAAATCCGTTTGTCAGCCGTGTCGAAAGCCCCAAACCCAATGATGACCACATGAACGTGCGCTTTGCCGCGCGCTTCGCTTTCCCATGCGAACGTGCGGTGGGCAAAATGGATTTTCAGTCCGAACTTTTGAAAGAGTGGCCGCCACAAAACTCCAACCTGCTCTCCCTGTGAAATGGAATTGGTGGAAACGAAGCCGGCGACAATCCGCGTGCCATGAATATATTCAGCGGCTTTCCGATACCAGCCGGTGACATAGTCCAGCACGCCTGCGCCACCCGTTTCACACCAGACCAGCTGCATGTCCATCCCTTGCTCGCCAGTCATCAAATGTTTTCCGATAAATGGCGGATTGCCGAGAACGTAACTGCACTGCGCCGGCGGCAAGACATCCTTCCAATCTTTCCGCAAGGCATTGGCGCAATGAATATGGGGGGACTTTTTCAGTGGCAGCCGCTGGTAAAGCTGGCCGAAGGCTTCGGACACTTTCAAGTTCATCTGATGGTCCATCAGCCACAGGGCGACCTCGGCAATGCGCGCGGGCCACTCGCTGATTTCAATTCCGTAAAACTGGTCCACGTCCACTTGCGAAAGACGGTTGATATCGGCAAGGGTCATTTCCGTCTGCCTGCCAAATAGTTCCTTGAGCGTCTCCAGTTCCAGCTCGCGCAGTTCACGGTACGTGATGACAAGAAAGTTTCCGCAGCCACAGGCCGGGTCCAGGAATTTCAGACGGCAAAGCTTTTCGTGATATTCCTCCAACCGCGCACGCCGCCCGGTCGAGCGGTCTGCCTTGCGGGCTTCAAATTCCGCCCGCAAAGCATCCAGGAACAAAGAGCGGGCCACTTTCAAGATGTCGCGCTCACTGGTGTAGTGCCCGCCAATTTGCCGCCGTTCCTTCGGCTCCATCACGGCCTGAAAGAGCGAGCCGAAAATGGCGGGGGATATGCGCGACCAATCAAAATGCGTGCATGCCAGCATGGCGTTGCGCATGTCGCGGTTGAAATCCGCGAAACCAAGCTTTTCCGCGAACAACTCGCCATTGACATAAGGAAATGCGGCGAGGGTTTCGTCGAGGTTTTTCTGCCGCTTTTCCTCTGGCGTGTCGAGGACTTCAAACAGCCGGGCCAGGTGCAAGCCCAAGTCCGCGCCATCCCGTGCGGTGCGGTTTTCCAAATAAAGCCGGAAGGCATCCCGCTCGAACAGGCCGGTGTCTTCCGCAAACAGACAGAACAGGATGCGCACCAGAAAGCGTTCCAGGTCGTGGCCGCGGTATCCCCCGGCGTCCAGCGTGTCATGCAAGCGGCCAAGAAACTCGACCGCCTCAATGTTGATGGGGTCTTGCTCGGTGAACTTGTGCTGGGTGTAACCGGGGATGAAGGCGAATTGGTGAATATGCTGGTGGAATTCGGCGAGCGGAAATTGGACCGTAGCCACGCGGCGGCCGACGAAGAGCGGCAGGCCGGCTTGGTCATCCGGCTCCAAATCGTGCAAGGCCATCCGCGCGAAGTCCGAAACAATAACGTAGCGCGGGATTTCCTTTGCGCGGCCTTCCCGTGCCAAGTCCTGTATATAGCGGAAGGCTTGAGATTCAGCCTTGCCCAAATCCTTGCCGAAAGATTTGTGTTCCACCAACGCCACTCCCGGCCAGAAAAGGTCAATGAAACCGTATTGCCCCCGGATGTTTTTCACCGGCTCCTCAAAGGTGGCCACCAGACGGCGGCGAATGCCAAAGACGGTGAAGAAGTCGTCCCAAAAGGACTTTCCCTCGGCCTCTTCGCGGGTTTCGCCCGCCCATTCGTTGGCAAACCGAATGGCGTTGTGTCGGATTTCGTTCCAAGAAAGCGGCATGGCGGACATTATTGGCTTTTGTCAGGAAACGGAAAGCAGAAACGACACATGGATTGGGTACGTTTCAGGTGGAATTGTTGCGCGCTTGCGGCGCTTGATGGCAATTATGGCACTTTACCCAGGGCGATGCCCGGGCTGTCCTGATGCGTCCTTCCAGGCCTGCTATTTGCGTCGTCATTCTGGGTCTCCTACTCAACCATCACCGTAAACGGCACGGCGGGCAGGGTGGCCACGGCGGGGCGGCGTTGCTGGTTGGCCAATTTCCTGGCGGCGTTGGTGGCGTTCAGCGGGTTCTGATTCCGGGCCAGCACGTCGCAGATCAGATTGCCCGCAGCACCGGATTTCACCTTGTCCGCGTCGCAACTGAACTTCAGTTCCAAGCCGGCGGCGGTGCTGGCCACGCTGGTGAGCGTGATGCCGTCCGGCGGATTCTCCAGCGCCAGTTCCCAGCGGTTGGTGAAGTTGTTGCCCGGCGGCGCGCTCACGCGCACCAGCGCGGTGCCGCCCGGAGCCAGCTTCACCGGCGTGGCGCTGAGAATCTTGAACGCATCCCGCAGGAACGGACGCTCCGGTCCGCTGACCATCACCGCCAGCTCCCTGGATGGCACCAGATGCCGATAGATAAACGCCTGCATTAAATCATCCGACGGGGCGGCGACATGCTCCACCCGCTGGCCGCCAATCTTCGCGGAGCCCGCCACCGTGATGGCCACCGGCGCTTCGGTCGCTTGCGCGGGCGCCTTCAACGTGAATTGCGCCTTGTCCTGATTGTCGCCAATGCGCGCGCCGCTCAGGGAAAAGCCCTTGGGCGCGTCCTTGAGTTCCAGGGTGATGGCGTTCGTAAACCCGTCGCGGCGCAGGGCAAACACCGTGACCGGCAGGCTCATGCCCGCGCGCAAACTCAGGCTGGAGGGCACCAGGCGCAGCGCGAAATCCGGCCGTGGCTCACTGATCCGCAGGCGATAGGCATAATCCGGGCCGCCCCCGCCCTGCGTGTCGGTGACATGGATGAAATAAGTGCCATCCGCCGGCAGCGTGTTGGTCAGATACGAATCGGCGTGGTGGGTGTTCAGGCCGCTGCCCTTGTCCTCAAAATCGTCGTTAAACGCCAGTTGTTTGCCGGCGGCATCCGTCAGCCGCAGAAACGAATCCAGGGGCGAATCCAGCCGCCGGGCATAAACCTCGGCCACGATGGTTTCCCCGGCATGGCCGGCGAATTGATACACGTTTTGCCGGCCGGGCTGGCGGATGCGGCCATTGATGATGACCGGCAACGTCACCGCCTGCGCGGTGGCCACGGTGGCGTTCGCGTCACTGGCCAGGCATTCCGGCAGATCATCCACGGCAAAGGGCGGGGCGTTGAAATAATTTCCGGGTAACGCAATCACCCCGGGACTGGCGGCGGTATTGTCCAGGGTGAGATTGGTCTCCGCCAGGTTCCAGCCCGTCAGCGTCACCCCGGTCTTTTCCCCGGCCGGTCCGCCCAGCGGGAAAATGCCCGTGACAAACGGCAGTTCGCCCAATGTGAGGCGGTACACAAAATCCTCCCGCCCGCGAAAAATGGAATCGTGCAGCACCACGGTGTACATGCCATCGCGCGGCACCTCAAAGTGGAGCACGGGATCGGGCCGGAAGCGGTACCGCTCGGCGCTGGCCACCTCCGCGCCCTTGCCGTCCAGCAGCGTCAGCGTGGCCTCGAACCACCCGGGCACGGCATCCGCCAGATAGGGGATCAGCGACCGCGCGTTGACGGCAATGATCAAGTGCTGGCCTTGCCGGGCGTAAAACTGATACCGGTCCACGCCGCCGGGCATGATCTGGCCGTTGATCGTCACCGGCAATTCCACGCGCGCCTCGTGCTTGGGCGTGCCGGTCAAGGCGGGCGCGCCGCCGATGCGTTCGAGATACTTGTCGAGATCGGGGTTGGCGGGCTTGGCGGCGGGACGCGAAATTTCCGGCAGCGTGCCCACGCAAAACCGCAGGGGGTTCGACAGCGCATTCGGGGTGGCCAGGCGGATTTCCTGCTCGCCCGGCGCGGCCGCCGCGTCAATGACCACCTTGACGACCACCGTGTCAATCATCGCCGGACTGGCGGTGCGGTTCGGCGGATTTTTCAAAATTTTCGCCCGGATTTGTTCGCGTTCCATGGCATCGGCCGCGGTCCAGACGTTGGTGCCGGTGGCCACGCCTTTGCGCGACGCCTGGAATTTATCCTGCAACGCCTTCAAGGTGTCGCGCAGATCATTAAAATCCTTCTGGTTCATGGGCCGGTTATGATCCAGCACGGTGGCGTGAACGCCCGGCCCGGTGATGAACGCATTGGAGGCGGTCAGCAACGCCTGCCCGCCCACGGTGATTTGAAACGTGCTGCCCGCTTTGCCGCCCGCCGGATAAACATAGGCCAGATGCGGCACCTGGGCGAGCGCGGGCCAGGCCACCAGCAGGAAAAACAAGGCCAAGACATTGCCGATTGCCGATTGCCGATTGCCGATTGGGGGCGCAGGTTTGCGAACCGGCTGTGCGGAATGACGTTTCGGGGCAGACAAACCCAGCGACGCAGAGCACGCAGAGGAAACGCCGAGTTTGGGACAACCAAAGCCTTTATAAAGATTACCCCGAACTCCGCAGTGGGTCATGAAATCGAACCGACCAGTCGCGAACCCGCAGCGGTAGGGCGCGTCACTCCGTGCGCGCCGGGCCTGCCACCAGCGCGTGCAAAATTTTCCCGGCGTCGCCTTCCCGCCCCGCTGCCGATCAAGACTTGGCTCGAGTTTCCCGCACCCACTCCGGAGTTCGGGATTAATCAACAGGGTGCGCGCGCGGATGCTGGCACTGGTTCTTTCGTCCCTGACGGGACTTTTTATGCCCGGGGGGGCAAACCCGGCGATAAATCGCCGGGCTGTTATCTTTTGCCCTCCGGGCTTGCGGCAGGGACTCTGGCATATCATGCTCATGCTCGCTTTTACACCGACATGATCTCCTTGAGCAGGCCGGCGATCTTGATGCCTTCCTCGGGTTGCGGCATCACAGAGGTTGGCAACCCCTCGGGATTGGGCAGCTTGGTTGTGGCCGGAATGCCCAATTGCGCGTAGATGCTGCCGATCAGATCCACGGGGTAAACCGGGCGGTCTTTCACTTCCTCGCCCTTCGCATCCGAGGCCCCGATCACCTGTCCGCCCTTGAAGCCGCCGCCGGCCACCATGGCGGAAAACACCTTGCCCCAATGCCCGCGTCCGCCGTTCCACGGCGCCTCCCACTGCACCTTGGGCGTGCGCCCGAATTCGCCGCCCCACCAGATGATGGTGCTGTCCAGCAACCCGCGATCCTTCAAATCCTGCATCAGCGTGGCCATGCCCTTGTCCATTTCCGGCAACAGGCGGCGCATCGTCTGGAAATTCTCCTTGTGCGTGTCCCAGCCGCCGTAGTTGATCGTCACATAGGGAATGCCGCGCTCCACCAACCGCCGCGCCACGAGGCACGACTGGCCAAACTTGGTCCGCCCATAGCGGTCGCGCAGGTCCGCCTTCTCCTGCGACAAATCAAACACCTTGGCTCCATCCCCCAAAATCATGTCATACGCCATGTTTTCCGCCTTGGTATTCGCCGCGACTTGCGGATCCTGGGGCAAATCCTGCGCCAGGGTGTCGAGCTGATGCAGCAGCTCGCGGCGGCTCTTCTGGTGCGCCTCGGTGACGCCGGGGGCCACGACGCCTTCCACCGCGAACGGCGTCTGGGCGGGATTGCCGCCGGTGGCAAAGGGCTTGTAGCGCTCGCCCAAAAAGCCCGCCTCGTCAAACCGCCCCTGCGGTTCGGTCAACACCACGTATGGCGGGATCAACCCCTTGTACCCCGCGTCATAGCCGCGCGTCAGCGACACCACCGACCCCACGCACGGAAACACCAGCCGCCCGCCCGGCTGCCGCCCGGTCTGCACAATATACGACGCCGTCTCATGGCCGTTGTTGCCGTGGGTCATGCTGCGAATGATGGAATACTTGTCCGCCTGCCTGGCCAGCAACGGCAGCAGCTCGCCGATGCGGATGCCGGAGACATTGGTCTCAATCGGCGTCTTCAGCGGCCCGCAATAATCCGTGCCCGCCTCCGGCTTGGGATCAAAAATATCCACGTGCGGCGGGCCGCCCCACATCCAAATCTGGATCACCGCCTTGGCGCGCGCGGCGGGGGCCGCCGCCAGGGCCCGGAAGGAAATATGGTCGGCCAGCACCAGCCCGCTGGCGGCCAGCAACGCCCGGCGGATGGCTTCGCGCCGACTGAGGCGCGGACGCTGCTTTTCAATGTCAAAATAGAATGGTTTCATGGGGGCTCCTTGATGTTAAGGGGTTAATGGCGGTACAGGAATTCCGTGCTGTTCATCAGGGCCCAGGCCAGGTCCACGGCGGCCTGGCGTTTGCCCGTGGTCTTGAAATACGCATCCGCCGCGCCGGTCTCCGCCGCCGTGGGGAAGCGCGACAGCACCCCCAGATAGACGGCGGGAATAATGACCGCTGGCGTCCGGTTGGACGAGGTTTGAAATTGGATCATGCGCGAGGACTCGATTTTCCGCTGCATCACGCTCGAATTCAGCAGCCACAATTTCTGCGCCGCCGTCAGTTGATTGTTGCGCTCCGACTCCAGCCCGGTGTCCCGCGGCGGCCGGCCAAACAGCTCCAGAAACGCGCTCGTAATGCTCCCATCCGGCAGCGCAATCGACCGCAGATCATCGGGAATAAACGTGTACGGCTCCGGGATGGCGCTCGAATAACTCTCATTCGTGCCCGTGAGCTGGTCCACCGCGTCAATCAACACCTCGGCATCCAGCCGCCGCAGCGGATAACAGGCAAAATTCGCCGCCGCCGCCGGATTACCATCCCGGGGCAGCGCCGCAAGTTGATACGTCTTGGAATTCAAAATCTGCCGGTACAGCGCCTTGAAATCGTACCCCGACGCCGTGAAGCTCCTGGCCAGGTACGCCAGCAACTCGGGATTGGACGCCGGATTGTCCGCCCGGAAATCATCCGGTTCCTGCACGATGCCCCGCCCCAGCAGCCAGTACCAGGCCCGATTCACCAGGCTCCGGGCGAACTGCGGATCCCGCACCAGCCAGGCCGCGAACACCGCGCGCGGATCCTGGTCCGGCGATAACTCCACCTTTTGGCCATCCGGCAAAACCGCCCGGCGCGCCACCCCGTTCAGCGCCCCGGCGTTGGTTGAAGCCGGATTAAAATAGATGATTTCCTCCTTCCATTCCGCCGTGGTCTTGTAGCCCACATTGGCAAAAAAGACCGCCAGCCGCGCCAGTTCATTGGTGGGCCAATGCTCCGCCCGCTCGCCCAAAAACGTCAGCGCCACGGACTGCGCGATGCCCGCCGGGGTGCGGTTCTGCATCGCGCGATAGAAATTGACCGGCGGCTTCTCGAAATTGCTGCCGCTGGCGGTCAACAATTCCCGCGCCATCCGGTCGCACGGCTCGTTGGTGCGGATGGCCTCGCGAATCCAGCCGTGATACGCCTGCGCGGCATTGGGCCACAGATTGATGGGAAACTCCGCTTTGATCCGCAGCACATCCCCCCACTTCATGGCCAGGTAATCCGCATATTCATCCCGCGCCAGCAAGTGGTCGATCAATTCCCGCCGCTTGTCCGGATTATGGCTCATCAGGAACTGCTGCGCCTCCGCCCCGGTGGGCAGGGTTCCCGTCACATCCAGGAAAACCCGCCGCACAAACACCGGATCCGAACACAGCCGGGCCGGCTCAATTTTCAGCTCCTGCAGCCGCGTGAAGACCAGCTCATCAATCTTATTACCGGCCACCAGTCCTTCGGCTCCCGGCTCCGGACTTTCATAAGGCGAAGCCCCCCCCACCTGCGCCGCCAGCAAAAGCCAGCACGCCAGCCATCCGCCCCAGGCAAGCCCACGGCGGACCGCGAATCTTACGGCACAACGACTCATATCACATCAGACGGAACCACTTCGGAAAAAGCTTCATAAATATAGCACAGGATTGGAGGCGGGGTTGCTGGATGTCGTTGCCGGGTTGCTGGCCCATAAAACAGAACGGGCATGGCCGGAGGACTTCGGTTCAGGGCGGCCCGCCCGGTTGATGGCTTGGCCGCGCCAGCGGCGCGCTTTCCGCTTTGAGCGCGGGGGGCAAACTGGCAGACTGGGGCATGGCAAAAGTCAAAGTCGCCGTGCTGGGCACCGGTTCGCTCGGCCAGCATCACGCCCGCATTTATTCCGAACTCCACGCCGCCGGGGAGGTGGAGCTGACCGGGGTTTTTGATGCCCACCCGGAAACCGCCCGCAAAATCGCCGAGAAACACCAGTTGCACGTGTTCGGCTCCATTGCCGAGGCCGCCGCCGCCAGCGACGCACTGAACATTGTCACGCCCACGACCACCCATTTTGAAATCGCCCGCACGCTCCTGGCCCAGGGCAAACATGTGCTGGTGGAAAAGCCCATGACCGATAGTTCAGCCCAGGCAGCGGCGCTGTGCGAGCTGGCACTGCAAACGAACTGCGTGCTGCAAGTGGGCCATGTGGAACGCTTTAACCCGGTCTTCCACTATCTGGAAAAGATGGCGACCGAGCCCAAGTTCATTGAGTGCCACCGGCTCTCGCCCTATCCCGCGCGGTCCACGGACATTGGGGTGGTGCTGGACTTGATGATCCACGATCTGGACGTGGTGCTGGCCTTCGTGAAATCGCCGGTGACGGGCGTGGAAGGGGTGGGCATTCCCGTGTTGAGCGGCAGCGCGGACATTGCCAATGCCCGGCTGCGCTTTGCCAATGGCTGCATTGCCAACCTGACGGTGAGCCGCATCAGCCCCGAGCGCATGCGCAAAATCCGCGTGTTCAGCGGGCCGACCCATCCCTGCTACATCTCGCTGGATTATCGCGCGCAGGAGGGCTACATCTACCGCATCGCCCGCGATGGCGAGGCGGAGACGCCGTTGCTGAAAAAAATCCTCGCGGCCAAGCTGGGGGTGGGCCGGGACTCGGCGATTGTGAGTGAGTTTGGGGGTAAAAAGATCGTGCGGGAGCCGGTGCCGATTGCCAAGGAGGAGCCGCTCAAGCGGGAACTGCAAAGCTTCGTGGACTGCGTGCGCGCACGCCAGACGCCGGTGGTCAGCGGGGAATCCGCCAAACGGGCGCTGGACCTGGCCTTCGAAATCACGCGGCAAATCGAGCAGCAAAAGTGATCCGCCCGCGGGCGCTCCCCGGGGGCAACCCCGGCGAAAAACTACTTCTTGCGGAGACAGTCGCGCACGGTGCTGGCGATGGTGGCCGAGGGGCTGGGTTTGGGCAGATAGACATACCCGGCGTTGGTGGGCACGCCCTGCATGCTGATTTCCGTGCTGTAGCCGCTGGAAATGATCACCTTTAGCTGCGGTTGCTCGGCCCGCAATCGTTCGGCCAGTTCCAGGCCGGTCACGCCTTCGGGCATGACCATGTCGGTGTAGAGCAGATCAATCTGTCCGCGGTGCTGCTGCCAGAGCTTCAACGCCTGGTTGCCCGTGGCGGCTTCGATGACTTGATAGCCCAGCTTGCGGAGATAAATGCCAATGGGACGGCGCACGATCTCCTCGTCTTCGACGAGGAGCACGGTGCCCCGGCCACCTTCTTCTGCGGACAAGGCGGCCGGCGGCTCGGCGACGGCGGCCGGCAGGATCTTGACGGGCAAATAAACCACGAACGCGCTGCCCTGTCCGGGCTGGCTGGCGACCTCGATCCAGCCATGATGCTGTTTGACAATGCCATGGGCGGTGGGCAGTCCCAGGCCGGTGCCTTTGCCCACGTCCTTGGTGGTGAAAAAGGGTTCAAAAATGCGCTTGAGGGTGCTTTCGTCCATGCCGACGCCGGTGTCGGCCACCAGGAGGGTGACAAAGGCTCCGGGGCGGCGTTCGGAGTGGAGTTTGGCCGCCTCCTCATCCAGTTCGACGGAACCGGTGGCAATGGTGAGCTTGCCGCCCCGCGGCATGGCGTCGCGGGCGTTGACGGCGAAGTTCATCAGGACTTGTTCCATCATGCCGACATCGGCTTCGACGGCGGGCAGACGGGTCTGGTAATCAAAGGTGATGGTGATGTGTTCGCCCAGCAAGCGGCGCAACATCTTGAGGAGGTTCTGCACCAGCTCGTTCACGTCCACGATGCGCGACTGAATGACGGAGCGGCGGCTGAACATGAGGAGCTGGCGGGTCAAATTGGCGGCCCGCTTGGTTTCCACCTCCAATTCTTTCAGGGCATCGGCGGTTTCCAGGTCCAGCTCGGGATTCTGCCGCAGGAGGCTGAGATGCATCATGATGGCGGCCAGAATATTGTTGAAGTCGTGGGCGATGCCGCCGGCGAGCTGGCCGACGGATTCCAGCTTTTGCACCTGGCGGAGCTGCGCTTCCAGATGCCGGCGCTCCGTGACATCGGTGAACATGGCAAAGGCGCCGCGGTATTTGCCGGCGTCGTCGAAGAGGGGCGACCCGGAGACCCAGGTCCAGAGTTCCCGGCCTTCCTGGTGCCGGAGGCGGCGCTCGAACTGGCTGGCCTGCCCCTGGCGGGCGGTTTGCAGCCGGTGCTCATGATCCGCCAGGTCGGCGAGCTCAATGAACTCGCGCGCCGGTCGGTGCATCATTTGCTCGGGGGTGTAGCCCAGCATTTGGGCGAGCCGGTGATTGGCAAAGGTGATTTGATCCTGTTCGTCGGTGACCCAGATGCCTTCGTTGGCGGTCTGGACGATTTGCCGGTAGCGCTCATCGCTGGCCCGCAATTCGGCGTCGGTGCGCTTGCGGTTTTCCTCGCCGCCGAGCGCCGCCGCGAAGATGCCCAGCAGCCGGCGGTCGGCGGGGGTGACCTGATAGGGGTGGTTGAAATAGAGGCAGAGAATGCCCACGGCCTCCTGGTGGCACTCGACCACATGGCCAATGTGGACATGGGTTTCCGTCACGCAAAGCGTGATGGGGTCGGCCTGCCGGTTGTGCTGGACGGTTTGCAGGTGCTGCAGGTGGCCGGCCGTGTAATTCAAGGCCGCCGCGCAGGCCTCGCAACCGCAGTTGACGCAGTCGGAGAGATGGTGGTCCACGCGCCATTGGGCCACGACTTTCAGTTTGGCCCCGCCCTTGAGCTGGCTGTAAAAGGCAAACTGGGCGCCGAATTCCCGCGCGAGCAACGTGATGAGCCGGCGGACATTCTCCGCGAAATCGGGTCCCATCGTGGCCAGCAGGTGGTTGATGGCTTCGAGGCGCGATTCCGCCTGCTTGCGTTCGCGCAGGTTGCGCCAGTCCCGCAGGGCGCGATCGACCAGATGCGGCACGTCGGCGAACATCTCGGGGGATTTGATAACGTAATCCAATGCGCCGGCCTTGATGGCTTCCACCGCGGTGCGCTCGTTGCCGAAGGCGGTGAGCAAAATGACCGGAAAACGGGCGGCCGACCAGTGGACGAACTCATCGCCGCTGCCATCGGGGAGCCGGTAATCGACCAGCGCCAGGTCGGGCGGCTCCTGCTCGGCCAGCGCGCGGCCGGCCGCCAGCGTTTCCACATGGGAAATCCGGCAGGGCACGGGGGCATGCGCCAGCGCGCGCTGGATCAAATCCGCGTGATCGCGTTCGTCTTCGATGAGCAGAATGTGCCTCATGGCGTTAGGCTGCGGCCGGGCGGCGGGGGTTCCGGTCCCGCGCTCCTGCCGTAGCCCAGATCGTATAATAACCGGCCCAGCCGTTGAACATCCACCGGCTTGGTCAAGAAATGGCTGGCATGATACTCGAACGCGGCGGCCACGTCACGCTCGGCGTCAGAAGTTGTCAAAACCACGATGGGCGTGACGGCGAGGGGGGGGTGCTGCTGGACGAGCCGCAACACTTCCAAGCCATCCACGCGGGGCAGGCGCAAATCCAGGAGCACCAGGTCGGGCGGTGGAAAACGCCCGCGTTCGGCGTAGATTCCCCGGCCAAACAAATAATCCAACGCCACCTCGCCATCCTCCAGGTGGAACAATTGGATGGCGGGGAAGCCCTCCAGGCTGCGCCGCACCAACTCGGCGTGGTCGGGGTTGTCTTCCACCAGCAGGATGTGCCAGTTTGGGTTCATGACGGAACCGCATTCGCGGCCGGGGCAGATAATGCCTGGCGTCCCGGCAGAGTGAAGTAAAAAGTTGCCCCCTGGCCCAAACCGGGGGATTCCACCCAGACGATGCCCCCGTGAAATTCCACGATGCGGCGGACCAGGGCCAGGCCAATGCCGGCCCCATCGGAGCGCGGATCGAGTTTGTTGAACAGGCCGAAAATGGATTCCCGGAACCGTTCCTCGAGGCCGCGCCCCTGGTCGTGGACGAAAAAAACGGCCGGGCTGGCGGTGGCATCGCAGCCGATCTCAATTTCCGGAGGGCGGCCGGGCAGGGAGAATTTCAGGGCATTTTCCACGAGATTTTGCAGCACTTCCTGCAGGCGCTGCGGGTCGCCATGGACGGGGGGCAGGTCCGGTTGCACCGTGATCCGGGCCTGGCGCTGGGCAATCGACCCCGCGAGCAATTCCAGCACGTCCTGGGTGATCCGGGCCATGGAGACCTGCCGGGGCGGATTGACGATGCGGCCGACGCGCGAGAGTTCCAGCAGGCCATTCAGCAAATCCGACATCTTGTCGGCGGCCAGCACAATGCGCTTGAGATCCGCCGCCAGCCGGTCGGTGCGGCCGGCCTGGGCATCCGTTTGCAGGCCGCCGGCGAATCCCTTGATGGTGATGAGCGGGCTGCGCAAATCGTGCGAGACGGTGTAAGTAAAACGCTCAAGCTCGCTGTTTTTGCGCTTCAAGGTGTCGACGAGGTTGCGGTAAAGCTGTTCCGCTTCGCGCTGCGCGGCCTCGGCCAGCTTGCGGGCGGTGATGTCGCGCACGATGGCTTGAATCACCGGCTGGCCGCGCAACTCCAGCCGGCTCAGGTTGGTCTCCGCGTTGAAGCGCGTGCCGTCCGCCCGGGTGTGAAGCCATTCGAAAAATTGGGGCGTGCCGGCCAGCGTGGCGCGGATTTTCCCGGCGGCCAGCCCGGCGGAGGGCTGGCCATCCGGCTGCTGTTCCGGTGAAAAATGCGTCAGGGATTGCCCGATGATTTTCTCCCGGGGGCTGCCGTACATGGTTTCGCTGACCTGATTGCAATCCAGAATGGCGGTTTCGTTCATGATGAGAATCGCGTCATTCGCCGACTCAAACAGCATTTTGAATTTGTGTTCGCTTTCCCGCAGCGAGGCGACGGCCCAGTGCCGGGCGGTGACGTCGCGAAAGCTCCAGACCCGGCCCACGACGCGGTCCGCCACCAGTTGGGGCCGGGAAAAACGCTCATACACCCGGCCATCGGTGAACTCCAACGTGTCGAAAGTGTCCGCCTTGGACGGATCGTTGAAAATCCGGATGCGGGGCTGCACCGACTCCGGATTGCTCAGCTGGGCCAGAATGTATTCCGCCAGGGCGGCGATGTCGCTGGCCTGTAATATTTCCCGGGGCACGCGCCACAATTCCAGAAACTGACGGTTATAACTGGTGATGCGGCCTTCGCTGGACACGGCGAGAATGCCGTCGGCGGTGGCTTGGAGGGTGCCTTCCAGCAAGGAGTGTTGTTGATGGAGGGCTTCTTCCACGTCCCGGCGATCGGTCACATCCAGGAGGATGCCGGTCCAGAAGGGAGGCCGGCCGGGCAACAGCGTGGGGCGCGACTCCAGGTGCAGCCAGCGGGTCTGCGTGTTTACCTGGGCCTGGCCTTCCCAGTCAAACGCCATCCGCTCGCGCACGGCGGTACGCAGCTTCTGCGCAAAAGACTCGTGCTCCCCGGGATGGAGGATGGCGGCGAGGGCCTCGGGATCGGCCAGGACCACCGCCTGGGCGAGGCCGGTGATCTCGCAAAAACGTTCGCTGACATATTCAAACACCGGGCGTTCATCCTCGCTCAAGGTGAACCGGTACACGCCCAGGGGCACGCTGGCCACGAGCTCCTCGTAAAGCCGCCGGCTTTCCACCATGTTCTCAAAGAGGAGCCGGTATTGGGTTTCGCGCTCTTTCAAGCGGGTTTCCCGCTGCTCCACGGCGGCGAGCAGGGCGTTGAAGCGTTTTCCCAACTGGCCGAATTCATCGCGGTCGTGGGCGGGCATGCGCGCGGAATAATCGCCCTGCTGGCCGGCGCTTTCGGCGATGGCGGCCAGCTGCTCGAGCGGCGATATGACCCAGCGCCGCAGCAGCACGAGCTGCCACCAGGCGAAGATGCTCAAGACCAGGCCCACCACCAGCCAGAGGTCCTTCAAGGTCTGCCATTCCCCGGGGAGGATGCCCGCCAGCCGCATGCGCAGGAACACCCGGGCAAATCCGTGGCTGGTGGAGAAACTGCGCACCCACTCGCCATCGTCCTGCGCAAGGTAAGCGCCGTCGGACCGGTCCCAGGCGCTGCGCTCCAGCGGGGGATTCTGGGCGGGATAGGTGGCCAGCGTGCGGCCACCGGGCATGATTATATCCGCGCGCCGAATGTACGAATCCGCACTGAGGCTGTTCAGAATCTTTTGCGCCCGGAGCGGATCGTTGGCTTCCATCGCCGGGGTCGCGCCGGCGCCAATCAGTTCCGCGTAGGGCGAGAGCGTCTGCCGCACCCGCATTTCCACGATGCTGGTCCGATAATACACGAGCCCCAGGCTGAACAGCGCAAACACCAGCGTTACCGTGCCCAAAATGGCAGTAATGGTGCGATTCTGTATGCCAACGGGGCGGAGGAACATAGCCGTTTCCTATTCCAATCCGCTGGCCCGGCGGGCCCGCTGCAGGACGGGTTGCGCCAGCGCGCGCGCGCGGGCGGCCCCCTCGCGGAGGACCCCGTGCACATAATCCAGGTTGGCCACCAATTCCGCCCGGCGGGCCCGGGCGGCGGCAAAACACTCCCAATAAACTTCAAACAATTTCTTTTTGAGGTCGCCGTAGCCCAGGCCGCCGGCGCGCAGCTTTTCCTCATATTCCCGGCCCGTTCCGGCGTCCAGCACCTTGAGCAGTTGGATGGCCAGATTCAGCTCGGCATCCGGCTTGGGGTCTGCGGGCAGCCGGCTATCCATTTTGATGGCCATGATTTTTTTCCGGAGCGTCTTTTCCTCGCCGAAGATTTCCACGGTGTTGCCGTAGCTCTTGCTCATTTTTTCGCCGTCCGTGCCGGGCACCTTCGCGGTGTCGGCGCGAATTTGCGGTTCGGGCAGCACAAAGGTCTCGCCGTAGGTTTCGTTGAACTTGACCGCAATATCGCGGGTGACTTCCACGTGCTGCTTTTGGTCCTGCCCGACGGGCACCACATTGGAATCGTAAATCAGAATATCGGACGCCATCAGCACGGGGTAGGCAAACAACCCGTGGTTGATGGGGATGCCCTTGGCCGCCTTGTCTTTAAAGGAGTGGCATTTCTCGAGCAGGCTCATGGGGGTGAGCGTGGAGAGGATCCAGGATAATTCGGTGACCTCGGGCACGTCGGATTGCCGGAAGAACGTCGTGCGCTTGGGGTCCAGGCCGCAGGCGAGAAAATCCAGGGCCACGTTGAGGGAATTCTGCCGGCGCTCCGCGGGATCAAAGAGCGAGGTCATGGAATGGTAGTCGGCGATGAAATACAGGGCCTCGCCCCGGGTTTGCAGTTCAATGGCGGGCCGCATCATGCCGAAATAATTTCCGAGGTGCAGGGTGCCGCTGGGCTGAATGCCGGATAAAATGCGCATGGGGGAAAGGCTAGCAGCGAATCGGGCGGGGTGGAAAATAAAAAAGCGTCCAAACCGGAGTTTGGACGCTGGGCTCAATCATGTTTAAATCACCACCAGAAAACCGCACTCTTCGGGTTGCCAATCCGCGGACGCATCCCATTATATTTTTGCCAGATAACGTGGCCATCCTTGAAGCCTACTGACCCACCCGTTAGCATGCCGTTTTTTAAATGAGGACTGGTGTGCGGATAAATGACGCCGTTAACCTCAAACCCTCCCGTTATAGAGGAATAATTATTACCGGTTGCAGGAACCTGATTGGGGGCAGTCCCCGTCAAGTTCGCATTCTCACTGATATTGGCGTCCGCCACTAAAACGCGATCCGAAACACCATATGTTACTGTTGAACCGCCAGGAAAGGACGTCGGTTCGGGTTGGAGCGTTGTGTTTTGATTGGTTGTGGCCAACAAGCTTTGCGCCCCGGCAAACGCCAACGCATAACCGATAATATGAAAACCAGGCGTTGCGATGCCGTCGTAATCCCATAGCGTTGAACTGGCCCCACCCGGGTTTGCCCCCGGCCCTGGCCAGGACCAATTTTGCACATCGGTAAACCTCGGCGCAGCACCTGGATCATAAAATGCCTTTTTGGTCATGCCTGAAGTGAGCATTATGGCCGCCGCCGGAGTTGGCAAATCCCACGCCCAATTTGGAGCATCAAGCTTGCCGTCTTGAACTATTGGCGGCAATTTGTCTTTGAAATCAACCGCATAAACATTGATCGCCACTTCAATCGAATGCTGGTTGGACAGACACTGCATGCGAACGGCCTTTGCCTTGGCGGTGGCCAAGGCCGGCAGCAACAGCGCCGCCAGAATGGCAATGATGGCAATGACGACGAGGAGTTCAATGAGGGTGAAGGCAGGGCGCTTCCGCTGGCACAACAAATATTTCATGTGTTCGGTGGGATTATTTAATTAAGAATACTACGGAATTGCCGAAGCGCAACAAAAAATGTTCAAAAAAGCACCCCCCAATTGGGGGGGGGTGCATTCCGCGATGGCAGGTCCAGGCGGCATCCCGCCGCCCCCTGGATTGCCTGTAAAAGATTTTTCAACCACGGATGGACACGGATTAACACGGATGAGGAAAAATCAGTCCGGCGCTCTGTGCTGGTCACGAAATGGGGCGCTTTATGAACGTAAAATTACGTTTTGATCCGTGTTCATCTGTGTCCATTCGTGGTTATAAATCCTTTTTACTGCATGGATAAGCCTTCAAAAATGTGCGTTCTCCGGCTGACAACCCTGTCCGGCATGGTAATCTTTCGGCAACGGCTCACACTGAATCCCATGGCAAACCAGATCATCACCGTCAGCGGCCTGTCCAACCAGGAATTTCTTGAACAGCACGCCCAACCCGGCCGCGTGGGCTTGTGCGGGGGCTCCACGAAGGTGGATCTGGCCATCCGCCGCGCCCAACGGCATCTGCATGCGGAACAGCGCTGGAGCGACTGGTCGCACGCCTTTTTATTTGAGGGCCGGCGGCTGGATGGCCAGCATTGGGTACTGGAATCCGACCTCCAAATCCTGCGGAAAAACATCCAGCTGGGCGCGCAGGAAAACCGGGCGGAAAAATATTTCGATGAGCAGATGTTTCCCACGCTGGCGGTGCTGGATTTTGGCCTCACCGGGGCGCAAACCACGGCGCTGTTGCGCGGCGGCCTGGAGTTGGTGGCCCGGCACGAGCGCTATTCGCTGCGGGAATTGATCGGCACGCTGGTGGCCTTGCGCCGCCCGGAATTGCGCGCGCGGGAAAACCTGCTCGCGCGGGAGCGCTCGGTCTATTGCTCGGCCCTGGTGAAACGCCTGTTTCTGGGGCTGGGCCTGGACCTGGTCCCCGGCGTGGTCGACAAGAACACGACGCCGGAAGACCTCGCCGCCTCGCCGCTGCCGCATGTGAAATACCTGCTGCTGCGGGAGTTTCCCCGGGCCAAAATCAGCGTGCTGGGCCGGAAGCTCAAAGCCTCGGTCCGCGCCCGGCTGGAAAAAATCCGGCGGCCGGCCGGATAGATCCGAAATCCGAAATTGGGGATCACACCTGCCCCCGGTGCGGCTGGACATACTGCGCGTGTGGCCAGTTTGCGTGCGGACGCCGGAAAATCACTCGGACCGGTTTCGTGCGCTCGCGGTTTTCCGCGAGGCAATGAAATCGAAAGGACCTGCCGCGCGCCCAGCGCGGTAGGGCGCGTCACTCCGTGCGCGCCGCGCCTGCAACCAGTGGGTGCAAATTTTACCCGATGCCGCCTTTCCAACCCTTTGCCGATCACGGCATTCCCGAATTTTCCGTCCCCACTTCGGCGTTCGGGTTTAAAAGAGTGCAGGCGAAATCCCGCGCCGCGCTCTGATTCGGCCTTCGGGCTTCGGATTTCTTTCGGATTTCGGATTTCGAGCTTCGGATTTCGGGTTCAATCCCGCTGGTCACAGCTCGCGCATGACGCGGGCCATCTGGAGGGCGGTCTGGGCGGCTTCGGTGCCGCGGTTGTGGGTGCGGCTGAGGCAGCGTTCGCGGGCCTGTTGCTCGTTTTCGAGCAGCAGCACCTCGTGAATCACGGGCACTTCATGGAGCACCTGGATTTGCGCCAGGGCGTTGCTCACCGCTTCGCCGATGTGCTGGGCATGGGTGGTGGCCCCGCGCAAAATCACGCCAAGGCAGATGATGGCCGCCGGGGGCTGGCGGTTCGCCGTGGGGCGGGCCAGCCGGGCCGTCACCACGGGAATTTCATAGGCCCCGGGCACGCGCACCACTTCGAGCCGGCCGCCGGCACGCTGAATCTCCGCGCGCGCGGCGCGCAGCATGGCGTCCACGTAGCGGGCATTATAGTTGGCGGCAACAATGACGAACCGGGAACCCCGGCCGGCAATTTTCTGGGCAACGTTTTTTTGCAGCATCGGAAAGCGGGATGGGTCAGTTGCCGTTGGGATGGCCAACATTAAAATGGCCGCCGGAAGCGTTTTTCATCAGAAAAACCGTGTCTTCACTGGCCACGCGGGCCGTGTCCATCAACAGGAATTCCCAGCGCGAATCAATGGTGCGATGCGCCGGGGTGCGAAAGGGCCGGACCTGGAATTCCCCGCCCCGAAGGGCGAGCAAGCGGTGAAACGCGGGTTCGCCGGTCAGTTCGCCGGCCACGGCGTGAATGATGGCCCCGCGATCAATGTAAATCTCCCCGTGAATTTTGGGGTCGTGAATTTCGAGAATGGAAGAGTGGCGTCCCCCGCACTCGACATGCAGGATTTCCTGGAGATTGACCTGCCGGAGCGCGCCCGTGAAGCCGTCGTGCTTCCAGAGCAGCAGCTCCTCCAGCATCTTGAAGATGGAGGTGAGGCCGTCGGCCGTCACTGGTTTTTCGAGAAAGAGTTCCGCCCCCTGGGCCAGGGCTTGCGCCCGCCGTTCCGGCGTGGCTTTGCCGGTGATGACGGCGATCTTCAGCCCGGGATAGCGCCGGTTGAGAATGGCCAGCAATTGCAGGCCATCCATCATGGGCAGGCCCACATCCAGCACCACGAGGTCCATCATGACCTCATTCAGGAGGCCCAGGGCGGCGCTGGCGGAAGCCGCCTTGTAAACGTTCCAGGTGCGGGCGGAAAACTCCACGCACAACTCGCCAAATAATTCCAGGAAGGCGAGGCTGTCATCCACAAAGAGGACTTGAAACGGCCGGTCGGGATCGTGCTCCGCCGACGGGAACAGCTCGATCTCTTGGGCGACCGGGCGCGGGGCCAGCAGCAGGGTGTTGGGCGCGGGGTTCGGCGGCTCGCCGGCCGTGTAGCGAAATTCCACGTCGCCCAACCGCAAGGTTCCGCCGGGCCGGACCACCGCCTCGGCAATCCGCCGGCCGCTGACAAAAGTGCCGTTGGTGGACACCAGATCGCGCACCAGGAGATCCTCGCCATGCACACAAATCTCGCAATGGCGGGCGGAAATGGAGGTTTCGACGATCTGAAAACCATTGCCCTCACCCCGGCCAATGGTAACCCAGCCCTCACCCAGCTCAAAGATGGAGGGGGGAACATCCTTCGAGATGACAATTAGCCAAGCCATGTCAGTAGGGAACGTTCACGGGGGCTACACTAAGCCCTCGCCGCGCAGACTGCAAGTGACAATCCAAAAGTTGATGCATTTTTTCTGGAGCTTGACTCATCACGCGATTGGTAATTTCAAAAATGCCATTCATCCCGGTCACTTATCGGCGGAGGCGGAAAGAAGTTAAGTAAAATAAAATAAAAATTTCCTGGCCCGGGTTGGGGCCACAGGCCGGCCGTAGCCATGGCGCAAAAGATTTTTTAACCACAGATGGACACAGATGGACACAGATGGACACGGATAAAAAACGTGGTATTCAAGCACCACGTAAAGCGCATCATTTAGTGACCGGCGAAAATCCGGGCCAGAACGACGTTCTGACGTTTCTTCATCTGTGTTTATCTGTGTCCATCTGTGGTTAATTAGGTCTTTACTGCATGGACGGCCGAGCAAAGAAAAAGATTGCATTAGTCCGGGGATGGTTCGACACTGGCAATATCAGGCATGAAGCGATCTACTTATCTCCTTGGCGCCTTGCTGTTGGTGGGCTTGGCGGGGTTGGGCTGTAACAAAGCCGGCAAACTTGGCGAGCATTCCAAAGAATCAAAGCCGCCGGCGGGGCCCGTCGAATTCAAATTGCTATGGCCACTCGGCGAGCGCGTGGAGCAGGACATGGATTTGAAGATGAAAATGGATATCAATGTGCCCGGCCAGCCAGCCACGATGCACCAGGATATGTCCATGGGCCAGAATTACGGATTGACGGTGCTGCAGGCCAACCCCGATGGCTCCCATGAGATCGAGCTGGATTTTCTCAGCACCCGGATGACCATGAAGATGGAGGGGGGTAAAGCCGGAGCCAAACCCATGGAGTATGATTCCAGCAAAAAAAGCGACAAGCCGGGGCCGTTCGACATGCTGGGCAAAATCGTCGGTGCCAAAATCCAATATTTTCTCGATGCGAGCAACGAGGTGGAGCGCGTGGAAGGCGTGAGCCAGTTGATGGATCGATTCACCTCGACCCCGAACAGCCAGGGGGCGGGCTTTGCCAGGGGCATGTTCAACGACGACTATTTCAAACAGTTGATGAAGGTCAACCTGTTGTTGCCCGGCAAGCCGGTGCAACCCGGCGACTCCTGGCCCGTGCAGTGGGACAGCTCGGCCGGCCCGATGGGGGCCATGTCCATGAATTTCGACTGCACGTTTGAACGCTGGGAAATGCACGGCCAGCGCAACTGCGCCCGCCTGGAATTCCAAGGCACGGTTCAGAGCAAGCCGGGGGAAAAATCCCCCGTTCCCATGCAAATTCAGGACGGCTCCTGTACCGGCATTGCCTGGTTTGATCCCGAATTGGGGCTCACCATTGACACGACCATGAATGAAAACTTCACCATGATCATGCAGATCCCGCAGCCCCGCCAAGGCAAATCGAAAGACGCCCCGGCGACGCAATCCCTCACGAATCAAATGCAGATGGTGGTGGATGTCAAGCTGGTGTCCGTGAAGTGACCTGGAACTCTGGAACTCTGGGACTCGAATGGCGCTTGCTTAGGCCTATAAGCCGTATCCATGCAGTAAAAGATTTTTTAACCACAGATGGACACAGATAAACACAGATGAAGAAATGTCGGAACGTCGTTCTGGCCCGGATTTTCGCCGGTCACTAAATGATGCGCTTTACGTGGTGCTTGAAT
>Ga0302275_10001545_pt1 | contig 24615 bp, 14 predicted proteins | sample III_Bog_N2_2_FD_200229 | JGI IMG/M metagenome (GOLD analysis project Ga0302275, IMG submission 200229) | Peat permafrost microbial communities from Stordalen Mire near Abisko, Sweden - III_Bog_N2_2 | ecosystem: Environmental > Terrestrial > Soil > Wetlands > Peat | place: Sweden: Abisko... | reverse complement strand
AATATCCCGCTGTCGCTGATCCTGGGGACAGGATTCGTGCTCACGGTGTACATTCTGGCGTCGCTGGCGTACATCCTGGTGCTGCCCATGCATGGCGACCCGAATGGCGCCACGGTGATGGCTCGGGGCGTGCAGTTTGCCGCTGAGGACCGCGTGGCGACAGCGACGCTGGAGCAGATCTTTCACTCCAGCGGGGCGTACCTGATGGCCGCGGCGATTCTGATTTCCACTTTTGGCTGCGCCAATGGAATGACGCTGGCCGGGGCGCGCGTCTACTATGCCATGAGCCAGGACGGCCTGTTCTTCAAATCAGTTGGCAAGCTGCACCCGCGCTTCAAGACGCCAGTCGCGGGCTTGCTGGTGCAGGCCGCGTGGGCCGTTGTGCTGTGCATCTCAGGCTCTTATGGTCAGCTTCTGGACTACATCATCTTCGCGGTGCTGGTGTTTTACATTCTCACGATCGTCGGCCTCTTTGTGCTGCGTTTCAAACGCCCGCATGCGCCCCGGCCATACAAGGCGCTGGGTTATCCGTTGCTACCGGCGCTCTATATCGTGTTGGCGGTATGGATTTGTATCGTATTATTGCGATACAAGCCGCAATATACGTGGCCTGGCCTGGTTTTGGTGCTGCTGGGCATTCCGGTGTACCTCTTCTGGTCGCGGCGAAGAAAAGAAGCTCAATTTGACCTGTACATAAAGGAGTAGCCCATTCGCATGGCGAATCTTTTCCGGAGGAAGCCCCTCCAACTCATCATTTCAGAAGCCCAGGAAGAAGGCGAGAATCGCCTGGAGCGGGCGCTTGGCCCGGTTTCGCTGACCGCGCTCGGCGTGGGCGCGGTGATCGGCGCGGGCATCTTTGTGATGGCTGGACTAGGGGCGCATTATGCCGGTCCTGGACTGATGCTGTCGTTTGTCTTGTCTGGACTTGGCTGCGCATTCGCGGGACTTTGCTATGCCGAGTTTGCCGCGATGATTCCGCTCGCCGGTTCGGCTTACACATACGCCTATGCCACGCTGGGAGAGATCTTCGCCTGGATTATCGGATGGGACCTGACCCTGGAATATGCCATGGGAGCCAGCACTGTCAGCTCCGGATGGTCTTCGTATTTCGCTGAGTTCCTCAAGATGTTTGGCATCAAAATGCCGATCTGGATCAGTTATGACCACTGGACCGGAATCGAGGTGGCAAGGGATGCGGCGGCCCACGAACTGCTGGCCCGGACGCACCCGGAGCTTGTCGCCGGCTCCCAGGGCTTTCTCGACGCGCTACAGGGCATTCTGGCTTCTCCGTCCGCGGCGCTTCTCGACCGCGCCCACCAGTTGCTCGGCGCACCGCATCTCTTCGGCGTTGAGATTGGCTTTAACCTGCCGGCATTTCTGATTGCCCTTGCCATTACCACCATCCTGGTGATTGGAATCAAGGAAAGCGCCAAATTCAACGCGGGAATTGTAATGGTCAAGGTCTCCGTTGTGCTGTTCGTGCTGGCCCTCGGTTCACGCTACATCCATGCCGCTAACTGGGGTCATGACTGGCACAGCTTCGCCCCGTTTGGCTTTGCCGGCATCGGCAGGGCGGCAGGCTATATCTTTTTCGCATACATCGGCTTCGACGCTGTCTCGACCACGGCACAGGAGGCCAAGAATCCGCAGCGCGATTTGCCCATCGGCATTATCGTCTCGCTGGCGATATGCACCGTGCTCTATGTGGGCGTGGCCGCCGTGCTAACAGGCATGGTGCCCTGGCAGTTGGTCAACATCGGAGCGCCCATTACACACGCGTTTCTCGATCACAACCTCACCTGGGCCTCTTACATCATCACCTGCGGCGCGCTGGCCGGTCTTACCTCGGTCATGCTGGTGATGCTGATCGGGCAGACGCGCGTCCTTTACGCCATGGCCTCCGACGGACTGTTGCCCCGGAAGTTTTTCGCGGCGATTCATCACAGATTTCACACGCCATGGAAGAACACGATACTTGTCGGGTTGCTCGCGGCCGGTGTCGGATCTGTCACTCCCATCGACAAGATCGGCAAGATGGTGAACATTGGCACGCTGCTGGCTTTCGTCATGGTCTGCGCATCCATCATTGTGCTGCGCATTAAAGCGCCGGATCAGCCACGGCCATTCCGAACACCGGGGATCTTCCTCGGGGGCTGGCTGCCGATTGTTCCCGGTTTGGGCATCCTGGCCAACGGCTACCTGATGTACTCTCTTGGCTGGCAAAATTGGGCTCGGCTGTTTATCTGGCTGGGCATCGGCATGGTCGTCTATTTCTTCTATTCGGTGAAGCACAGCAAGGTGCAGGCGCTGCCAACCGCGCAAGAGGGTGACTGAGGCGAGTTTCGTCGGGCAATAACGCAGAACGGCCTCCCGATCGGGAGGCCGTTCTGCATTTGGAGGAATGGAAAATCCTGCTACGCTGTGGCCGTCGCGCAGAACTCCTCGAAAGCGCGGACCAGTTCGCCGGCAATCTGCGGGGCGGTGGCCTGCTCGATTACGTAGCGCTGCATCAGGTAGACCAGCTTGCCGTCGCGCAGGATGGCAATGGCGGGAGAAGTGGGCGGATTGCCGCCAAAGTAGCTGCGGGCGCGCTCGGTGGCCTCGCGGTCCTGGCCGGCAAAAACGGTGATCTTGCGATCGGGCAGGTTGGTGGAGTTGGTGAGCGCCATGCGCACGCCGGGGCGCATCTTTCCCGCCGCGCAGCCGCAGATTGAGTTGACGACCAACATGGTTGTGCCCGGCTGGGCCAGCGCCGCGTCAACGTCTTCGGCGGTACGGGTTTCTTCAATACCGGCGCGCACAAGTTCTTCGCGCATCGGAATCACCATCAATTCTGGATACATTTTCGCCTCCGGCAGGGAAGTTGCCTGCAACCATTCTATCGTCAAACCTCGGTGGTGTAGCCTTGAACCGATGCTTCTGGAAGAAAACAAGCCGCTGGCGCCTTTCACAACCTTTGGTATTGGCGGGCGGGCGCGCTGGTTTGCCCAGGCCGCTACCGAGGATGAGATCGTTGAGGCGACCGCCTGGGCGCGGGAGCGCGGGCTGGAGCTTTTTGTGCTCGGCGGGGGCAGCAATCTGCTCGTGGCGGACGCCGGATTCGATGGCCTGGTGCTAAAGGTTGGGTTGCGGGGCATTGCTGTGGCGCCGGATGAGGGCCAGGATTATCGTTCGAGCAGAATCCCAGAAGTGCATCCCTCAGGGGCTAAAGCCCCGATCAATTCTGGCGGGATGGACGTCAGGGCTGAAGCCCTGACCTACCAAGCCGCAGCGGGCGAGGACTGGGACGGCTTTGTCGAACGCGTCGTCAACGACAACTGTGCGGGTGTCGAGTGCCTGGCGGGCATTCCCGGCACGGTGGGCGGAACGCCGGTGCAGAACGTGGGCGCCTATGGGCAAGAGGTGGCCAGCGTGATTCAGCGGGTGCGGGCCTTCGACTTGCGGCAACGCGCGTTCGTCGAGTTGTCGGCTGCCGAGTGCGGCTTTTCCTATCGCCGCAGCCGCTTCAACTCTGTGGACCGCGGCCGCTACATCGTAACCCGCGTGGATTATTGCCTGACCGAGGGCGGCGCTCCAACGCTGGGCTATCCCGAACTTCGACGGGCTGTTCAAGAAAGCCAGCCGCAGGGCAGGGAAGCGAACCTTGCCGAGGTGGCAGCCGTAGTGCGCAGCGTTCGCCAGTCCAAGGGGATGCTGCTCGTGGAGGGCGACCCGGACTGCCGCAGCGCCGGCAGTTTCTTCAAGAATCCGGTGGTGGCGGAAGCGGACCTCCGGCGTATTGCGGAGCGCATCGAGAAAGAGCCGCCGAGTTTTCCGGCCGGGCCTGGCATGGTAAAGGTGCCTGCTGCATGGCTCATCGAGCAGGCTGGTTTCGGCAAAGGTTACACGCTGGGCAGGGCCGCTGTTTCGTCGCGGCACACGCTGGCGCTGGTCAACTTCGGAGGGGCGACCGCCGTTGAGATACTTGCACTGGCCGATCAAATTGCAGCCGGGGTGGAGGCTCGCTTTGGCGTTTCTTTAGAGATGGAACCAGTGATGGTGGGCTTCTGAATGTGGGAATAGAATTGGCAGTTGGTTCAAGAAGGGCACAGACAGCGAGATACCGTGAAAATCAACGATCAATTTCTAATCCGGTTCCTCCGGCAGCAGAGCGTCTACGTAGCCCTTTCCGCACTACTGGGCGCCTCGTTTTGGGCCATTGGGATTCCCGTCAGTTTCGGCGTTGTCTTGATTTTCTCGCTTTCGATAGGGAATCTGATGACTCCGGCAATAAGGCGAATGCACTTTGTTTATGCGGATCGCCCTTTTCCATACAACTGGTTGACTTTTTTGCCTGTTCTCTTCGTCCTGGTCGTACCCGTCTATTTAATTTCGAGTGCTTTGGTGTGGGCGATTGAACTGCACACTTCACAAACATTTGAGCATCTCATCCGAACGGGATGGAAGCTTCCCTTCCTCGTCACGTTTGTTTTCGGGATTCTCAGCTTTCTGTACCGGACCACGAGAGAGCGGCTGGAACGGCGCAACGCCGAGCTTCAGCACACGGTTGAGGCGGGCACGGCGCGGATTGAATTGCAGGAACAGGAATTGCGGCGCGCCGAGGAGATACAGCGGTCGCTGCTGCCCAGGCAGATTCCTCAGATTGCGGGATTCGAAGTCGCGGCTGCATGGCAGCCCGCCCGCACCGTGGGTGGCGACTACTACGACGTGATTCAACTTGGCGCCCACCGGCTTGGCGTCTGCATCGCCGATGTCGTCGGCAAAGGCGTCTCCGCCGCGCTGCTGATGGCCAACGTGCAGGCTTCGGTTCGTGCTTTTGCCACAGAATCCGAGAGCCCGGCCAAATTGTGCGCCAAGGTCAACGGGTTGCTGTGCGAGAACATCGCCACGGGGAAGTTTGTCACGTTTCTTTACGGAATCCTCGACAGTCAAGCGCGCACATTTCAGTTTTGCAACGCCGGGCATTTATACCCGATTCTCGTCTCGGGCGGCTCCGCACGGGCGCTTGAGCAGGGTGGCGCGGTGTTGGGTGTCTTCCCGCAATGGCAATATGAGGACGCGGCATTCGCGCTGTCTGCCGGCGACAGGTTGTTTCTCTTCACCGACGGCATTACAGAGGCCACAGGCGCGGACGGCAAGGAGTTCGAAGAGGGGGGGATCGCTGCATTTGCAGAAGCCAACGGCGCGCTCTCCGCGAGGGAATTGAATTCCCGGCTGCTTGCGCAAGTGACTTCGTTTTGCAGCGCGCAATTTCAAGATGATGCGACGCTCATGGTGATTGCCGCAAGTTAGGGATTCTGGACAACCCCGCGTTGTTGCAGGCCGGGACTTTGGTCATGCCTCAATTGCGGCCGTGCCAAGCCAGCCTCATTTTTCGTTGGCGCATGGCGCCGGTTCAGCTGTATGCGAAGGTGGCCGGTAGAGCATGATAGGCAAGATGGCGAAGATATGCGCGCAGGCAGTGATGGCCAGTGAGTAACCCACGAACCACCACCCGGTGGGCAAGAGAAAAACAGCCGCTATCGCCGGGATAAGAGCCGCAGCGATGGATATTCCGATCGAAGGGGCGAGTGCGACGATGCGTATTCTTCGGAACGGCTGACCCGGAATTCGATTGAAACCGCTGATGGATGTGCCCTCCGCCGAGGTCTGCGTTGCTCTCCAGCGCTCGATGGAGTTGAACAAACGCCGATTCGCGGCAAGCCAGTCCAGGGGATGCAGGATGAAGGCGGCAATCTCGCCCGATTCGGGTTCGCCGGTTTCAGGCCGCCGAAAGCGCACCAACGGCACCATCCTGAGCCAATTTGCGGGCGATGCGGCGATCATTCCCACGTCGACAACGTCGGCCGGATTCAGTTCGATCGTAGTGCATTCGCTTCGATAACAAAGCCTGCCGCCGGCAAACCACAGCAAGCCTACATCGGAGAAGCGGCGTCCAGCGTACATGCGCGGCTCGCTATCCACGGCAAGGCCGACGATTTGCCCTGTGGCGCCAAGCTTCGCCTCCAACCTTCGCCGCAGCCTGGCGTAGTTTGTCGACATGACAGTCGCAGCCATAGCTTTGGTGAGCAGGCATCCAATTGCAATTCCACCTAGAAGCTGCGCGGGTCCCGCGCCCGCAGTTCGAAAAAGCAGCCATGCCACCGACAGCCCGGCGGCGCTGCTGCCCAGCAACACGGTCCAGCCGTAGACGCCCGCGTTCATCTTTTGCCAGGCAGGCGTGAAGATTGCTCCAACAGCTTGTTCCGCGGGCAGCTCGTAGGGGTCGCCGGGATCGTCGTTGCTACACAAGCTCTCAACCTCGCTGGGCGCCAGCCTCGCGGCGGCAGCCAGAGCGTGGATGCGCTTGCGCGTAGCAGGATGGGTGGAGAGCCATTCCGCCGCAGAGTTCATTTCAAGCGGACTCTTGTTGTTGCGCGAGATTCTGGCCAGCGAGCTGATCATCGCTCGCGGATCTCCGGTGAGAGCAGCCGCACTGGCGTCGGCGGCAAACTCCCTCTTTCGCGACTGGTACAAGGCCGCAAACAACACGGTCAGTGGCACCAGCATGGCCATCATCAGACCTCCGGGCAAGGAGAGCAATATTCCGTTCACCGGCGTCCCGAACAGGACCATCGCCAATGCCAGTGCCGTCCACTGACCGCGGCTCGAATGACTGAAATGCGCGAGTTCGTGCGCCACAATCGCATCTACTTCGCGCTTGCAGAGCGACCGCACCAGCGGAGCGGTCAGGAAGATGCTCTTGCCCGGCAGCGTAAACGCGGCGGCGACTTGCGAGCGCGTCGAGAACGAAACGAAGACCTTGATCGTGGGTCGTCCGGCTTTGGCAATCAGCGCCGATACCCTCTCTTTGAGCTCACCGTCGCTCAGTTGCCGGACGCTGGCGCCTGCTCTGCCCCTGATCCATGCCCGGCGCAGAAGGGCAAAAAGCGGCGCGGCCACCAGCCAGGGGACGGCGGCGATCCAATTTTGGTCCATCATCGACGGAAGCGCCCCGATGACGGAGGTCAGCACAAGTGGAAGGATGGCAAAGCCCCACAGCACCTCGCCGAATCCGTTGCCGGGCCTGCGAGCGGCCTGCTTCCGGCTACCAATTGCTACTCCCGCCGCCACGCAAAACAGAGGCGGCCAGCATTTCAGGAATAGCGCAACAAAACTGGCCAGCGGACTCCCGTAAAGCAAAAGATGGATGAGATCGTCCACCTGTAGTTGGACGGCAGCGCCCATCCACAAAATCGTGCCCAGCAGAACCACGGAGCGGCTCAGCCCCGCAGCCCCCATGCGGGACAGGATTGCCGCCAGCAAGGTGAGCGCCAGCGCCAATGCAACCAGCGGCAGATAGACGCCCGCCAATTGATCGGGCCGGTAGCCAAACCGGTAGTGGATGACAGCGGGGGCAGAGCCGGCTTCAAATCGTGACGTGTAAATCACGCGCATTCGCTCTGGCCGCTCGTCCATCGCAGTTGACAACGACGCAAAGCCCATGCGCGGATGGTTGAGCCAGAGTTCAATCCCCTCCGAAGGGCCAAGTTTCCGCGCAATCGGAGCAAGATCGACGACTCCCTCAAGCGCAAGACCGTCGCGGCGCAGCGCCTGGGCGCAGCGGATTTTGACTGGCTCATCCGGATCGGGCTTCGCGCCGCCAGGGCAATGCAGAACCTCCGGCAAGACCGGGAGCAGGCCGCGTCCGCCGCTGCCTGACCAGACGCTGATGGAAACCTCGCCGTCGGCGTCCGCGTGAACCTGCACGTAAAGGCCCTGATCCATCTTGCTCATGGTGACCAACTGCGCCCGGCCAACGGGCAGCGCGGCGAGGCAAAGCACTCCGGTAAGGGCAGCCGCAAAAAGGGCATTCTTCGACATGGAGCCCAGCTTCCTCCCTAGTCCAGCTTCATTGATCCGATTTCACCATAAGCAGAGATATCTATGACTCTCCGCGCAATAACTGCACCCCATTTGAGCACCGGATAGGCCAGAACACGAGGAACTCATTATATGATTCGGCATTGTTCCTGAACCAGGAGGGCGGCACGGTTTATTATCCCCGGTAGCGCAGCCGCGCGGAAAACAAGCACGAGTGGTGAGGCGAGGCAGCATGGAGGCAGCATGAAGGTTCTATTCATTGGCGGCACCGGGAATATCAGTTTGGCCTCGACGAAATTGGCTGCGGAACTGGGCATGGAAGTCACGCTGTTGAGGCGAGGGCAGCGGACAGCGGATCTGCCGAAGGATGTTTGCACCATCGCGGTCGATGTCAGGGACGAAGAGGCCGTGGCAGAGGCGCTCGACAGCCAAGTGTTCGATGCGGTAGTGGACTGGATTGCCTTTACGCCTGCCAATATAGAACGAGACATCCGCTTATTCCGCGACCGTGCCAAACAGTTCATTTTTATCAGCTCGGCGAGCGCATATCAGAAACCTGTTGGGCACTACCTGATTACGGAATCGACGCCGCTGGCCAATCCGTATTGGCAGTATTCGCGCGACAAGATCGCTTGTGAAGACCGGCTGACGAAGGCCTACCGCGAAGAGGGCTTTCCCGTCACGATCGTGCGTCCTTCGCTTACCTATGGCGATACGCAGATTGTCCTGGCGGTGAATAGCTGGCAGAAGTCCTGGACAGCAGTGGACCGGATGCGTCGCGGTAAGAAGGTTATAGTGCCGGGAGATGGTTCATCGCTTTGGGTGATTACGCACAACAGCGACTTTGCACAGGGACTGGTCGGCTTGCTGGGGCACCCACAGGCCATTGGCCACGCTTTTCACATCACCAGCGACGAGGTGATGACATGGGATCAGTACTATCGGATCACGGCGCAAGCCGCGGGCGTTGAGGCGCGGATCGTTCACATTTCGTCGGAGTTCATGGGCGCTTGTATGCCGGCCGAGGTCGGCAACCTCACTGGGGATAAAGCCGTGAGCGTGGTCTTCGATAACAGCAAGATCAAGCGATTTGTTCCCGGCTACTGCGCCAAAGTTCCCTTTTCGCAAGGGATTCAGAGAACGATCGAGTGGTTCGATGCGGATTCGCAGAGAAAGCTGGTGGATGAAGCTGCGAATGCAGCCTGGGACAAGCTCATCGATGCATACGAGAACGGGGTTGGGGAAGCTTTGCGCAAGTTTCGGGCCTAGAGTTTGGCGACTTCATTGGTGGTGTTCAAGCCCGCGTTGTTTCCGACAGGTAGCCCACATTCTATTCCGCCATCGAATTCTGGTGTCTTGGCATTCCGTTTCGGGTGCCCAATCCTTTCCACATTCTCATCGCAGAAAAGGTGGCAGAGAACGGAACTCGGCGATCCAAAACGGGTATTGGACATTGTCGCATCCCACCCTCGCGGCAAGAACAACTACATTGCAAGGATGAGGCGCCAGGCTCGCAGAGTGTCTGCACAAAGGTCGATTTGGGCAACGACGATGGTTTCGACGGTAAACCGGGAGTGGAAAGCCGCCTACTCGAACTGGAGCAAAACGATCTCCGAGCAGGTTCCGACGCGCATCGGCGGGCCCCAGGTTCCCACTCCGCTCGATGTATAAACCTGCAATCCATCGAAGCGCTGCAAGCCATAAGTGAACTTGCCGAAGACGCGCCTTGTGAGCCAAGAGAAAGGAAAGATCTGGCCGCCATGGGTGTGACCGGAAAGCTGGAGGCTGACACCTGCTTGTTCCACGATCGGCAGCCGGTTGGGGACGTGGTTCAGGAGAATGCTGGCTTTGCCGGGGTCAAGCTGGAGCCCCGCCAGAATCGCTCGGAGGCGAATGGGGCTGGTGGAGTCGTGATACGGCACTCCCATAATCTGAAGGCCGTCGACGACCGCTTTCTCATTGGCAAGAACGCGGATTCCGGCGCGAGCAAGCGCGGCGGCGTATTGCGCGGCCCCGCCATATTCTTCGTGATTTCCGGTGGAGAAATAGATGCCGAAGGGCGGCGAGAGCTCGCTGAACGGGGCGACGATGCGGTCCGGGTCGGTCTTGGTTCCGTCGAAGACGTCTCCGGGCAGGAAGACGACGTCTGGATGAAGGTCAGCAGCGATGCGGGCGATGCGGCGGCTGAACACGAGCCCATTCACATGGCCAAGATGCAGGTCGCTGATCAGGAGGGCCGTGCGGCCGCGCCACGACGACGGCAGGTTCGGCAGAGTGACGGGGACGCGTCGAATGCGAATCCAGCGAGCATTGAGGAGGCCATAGAAGGCGGCCAGAGATGCCAGGGCGAAGAATGTGGCAGCAATCAAGGGGCGGAGAAAAGGAAGGGATGAGGGCAGTGGGGAAAGCAGGAAGGCGAACCAAGCCAGCCAACTGGTACAGGCTGCAACGAAAAAGAAGTTAAGGAACCCAAGCCAGATGGCGGCGACCCTGTAGATGCCAACGACCAGCCAGTTGGAGAAGTTGAAGCTGAGCAGGGCGGCAACGACAAAACTGAACGCCAGCACAAGAAGCGTTTCGCGGAGAGCCTGAGTTTGGACGGCTCCGAGGCTGCCCGAGAAAGCGACCAAGGTGTGAAAGATGAACCAATGGATGAGAAGCAGAAGAGATTGCATCATGATGATGCCGACAACAGGCCAGGCCTTCAAACGCGGGACTCCTTGGTTCAATGATTGCATGAGCGGGGCAAGATCCTGTACCCGGCGATGCTACCTCTGGAAGCGCTGTCCACGTCCTCCTCGGAAGAGCTCCTGGCTCGAAGCCGCTTCATCTACAATTTGATCCATGAGTTTTCCTGAAACGCGGATGCGCCGCCTGCGGCGCAGCGAGTCACTCCGAGCCCTGGTGCGCGAAACCACCATCGAGCCCGGCGACCTGATCTATCCTCTCTTTCTTTGTCCCGGCGAGGGCGTGCGCCGCGAGGTCAGCTCCATGCCCGGCGTCTACAACCTCTCGGTCGATGAGGCCGTGCGCGAAGCCGAAGAAGCCGTTCGCCTTGGCATCGGCGGCCTGCTCCTTTTCGGCCTGCCCGAGACCAAGGACGAGCAGGGCTCCGGAGCCTGGGATGAGGACGGCATTGTCCAGCAGGGGCTGCGCGCCCTCAAGGCATCGCCAGCCGCAAGAAAGCTCGTCCTCATCGCCGATGTCTGCCTCTGCGAATACACCAGCCACGGCCACTGCGGCGTGGTGGTCGAAACTCGCGATGGCTTCGAGGTAGAGAACGACTCTTCCCTCGATCTGCTATCGCGCGCCGCCGTCAGCCTGGCCCAGGCCGGAGCCGATGTGGTGGCTCCCAGCGACATGATGGACGGCCGCGTCGGAGCCATCCGCAGCGCCCTTGACGAAGAGGGCTGCGAGGATACGCCCATCCTCAGCTACGCCTCCAAGTTTGCTTCGGCCTTCTACGGACCCTTCCGCGAAGCCGCCGACTCCGCCCCCCAGTTTGGCGACCGCAAAACCTACCAGATGGATGGCGCCAATCTGCGCGAAGCCCTGTGCGAGATCGAGCTCGACCTGGGAGAAGGCGCGGACATGATTCTCATGAAGCCCGCCATGCCCTACCTCGATGTCATTCGCGCCGCCCGTGAGCGGGTCGATGTGCCCATCGGCGCCTATCAGGTCTCTGGCGAGTACTCCATGCTCCAGGCCGCATTCCATAAGGGCTGGCTCGACCGCGATCGCGCCATTCTTGAATCGTTGCTCGGCATTCGCCGCGCCGGCGCAGACTTCATCGTTACCTACTTCGCCAAGGAAGCTGCCAAGCTGCTGGGTTGATTGCGATTTCACTGCAAGCGCGCAGCATTGCCCCGGCGGAGAAAACCTGTCGAATCTCCCTGGCGCACAACTGCTTCTACTGACGTTATCTATTTATATTGTGTTTTCAATATAAAATAGTAAACAATTTCCCTCCGAGCATCCCAGGTAGCGAAGCTTCAACCAGAGCTGCTCAGCAGTACTCCTGCCAACGCGTATAAATTTCTTCGCTTTATATACACAAGTTGAACTATATCCTGCTAATCTTTCTATATGAACGCCCGAATCAACCCATTTTCCCCTGGCGCAGGCTCGCCTCCGCCGGAGCTGGCGGGCAGGGGACCGATTCTCGATCATGCCGGAATCGCTCTGGACCGCCTGCGCAACGGCCTGCATGCAAAAAGCATCATTCTTGTTGGGCTCCGTGGCGTGGGTAAGACGGTTGTACTCAACAGGATCCACATGCTCGCACAGGAGGCTGGCTACAACGCAGCTTTCATTGAGGCGCACGAGGGAAAAACGCTCGCCGAACTGCTTCTTCCCGCACTTCGCCACATTCTTTACACCCTCAACCTCAAGGAAAGCGTCAGCGATAAGACCCGGAGAGCGCTTCGCGTGCTGCGCAGTTTTCTCGGTTCGCTGGGCCTTAAGGCGAAGGCCGGCCTGGGCGATCTTGAGCTTGAGTTGGCCATTGACCCAGAGACGGGCTCGGCCGATAGCGGCGACTTCGAGGCTGATCTCTCTGAGCTTTTGCAAGCCGTGGGCGAAGCCGCCGCGGAGCGCAAGCGCGCCATTGCCCTGTGCATCGACGAAATCCAGTACCTGCGCGAAAAGGAGTTCGGCGCGTTGATCATGGCGTTGCACCGAGTCTCCCAGCGGCGCCTTCCGCTGGCTCTGATCGGCGCGGGACTTCCCCAGGTTCGCGGCTTGGCCGGACGCTCCAAATCCTATGCCGAACGGCTCTTCGAATACCCTGAGATCGGCCCTTTGCAGCCATCGGATGCGGCTGAGGCCTTGCAGATTCCAGTCCGCAACCAGGGCGCAGCCTTCTCCCGCGATGCCCTCGCCGAGGTTATCGAAGTCACCCAGGGTTACCCCTATTTCCTCCAGCAGTGGGGGTATGAGGCGTGGAATGCATCAGCCGGTCCGACGATTGAACTCACAGACATCCACCGGGCCTCAAAGCTGTCGGTCCGCCGGCTGGATCAGAGTTTCTTTCGCGTTCGCTTCGACCGCCTGACCCCCAAGGAGAAGGACTATTTGCGCACGCTGGCTGAGATGGGACCCGCGCCGCACCGTTCCGGCGAGATTGCCGCCAGACTCGGCGTCAAGATTCAATCCGTCGCTCCCGTTCGCGATTCCCTCATCCGCAAAGGCATGATCTACAGCCCCGTCTACGGAGAGACCGCCTTCACGGTGCCGCTCTTCGACGAATTCATGTGCAGGGTCATGCCTTCGGCCTAAGAATCGCATTCTCTGCCTGCATCTTCTCTTGCCCGCACGGCTGCCCCGCTAGATCGCAACCTACCCCTTGATGAACGCCAGCAGATCGGCGTTCACCTGATTCTTGTGTGTCGAGCAAAGCCCGTGATCGGCACCAGGATAGATCTTTAGAGTAGATCCCTTCACGAGCGCGGCAGAAAGCAAGGCGGAGTCGTTGATAGGCACAATCTGGTCATCGTCGCCGTGAATGATAAGCGTGGGCACGTCGATCTTCTTGAGATCTTCGGTAAAGTCTGTCTCAGAGAATGCCTTGATGCAGTCCAGCACGGCCTTGAATCCAGCCTGCATCCCCTGCAACCAGAACGAATCCCTCAGTCCCTGGGAGATCTCGGGGCCGGACCGGTTGGCGCCATAGAAAGGCACAGTCAGGTCCTTGAAAAACTGTGAGCGGTCGGCCAGAACGCCAGCTCGGATTTCGTCGAAAACCTTCATCGGCAATCCAAGAGGATTGGCCTCTGTCTTGAGCATCAGCGGCGGCACCGCGCCGATCAGCACCGCTTTGGCCACACGCGCCGTCCCGTGGCGGCCGATGTACCGGGCAACCTCGCCTCCGCCAGCTGAGTGGCCCACATGGATTGCGTCCTTCAGATTGAGTGCTTCCGTCAACGCAGCCAGATCGTCGGCATAGGTGTCCATATCGTTCCCGTGCCATGGCTGGCCCGATCGCCCGTGGCCGCGCCGGTCATGCGCAATCGCCCGATAACCGTGCGAGGCCAAAAACACCATCTGGTCGTCCCATGCGTCCGCGTTCAGCGGCCAGCCGTGACTGAAGACCACAGGCTGGCCGCCGCCCCAATCCTTGTAATAGATTTCGGTTCCATCCTTGGTTGTGATCGTGGGCATAAAGAACTCCTTGGTTCCGGTTGTGAAGGTCTTGGGTGGAGGAAGGCTGAAGAATTCGGCCTGCACGCGGGTCGAATCGGTTGCGCCGGTCAAGCCTGCGCGAACTTCTTCCGGCCTGCTGTATGGATGCCCTTTGAGGGTCACAGGTTGTGAGGCCAAGTCCACCCAAGCCGGTGACCGAGGCCCGATCCATGTGCTCTCCTCACTCGGGGCGATCATCGATACAAGCCGCTCCCGCAACAAATCCCATTGCGTTGCGGTGAGCGCGCTGTCTGTTAAAAACACGCGCCCATTCCCAATCGCCTTGAAACCAATTCCGAATCGGCAAGAAATAAATCCGATGCGCGCAACTTTCCGCGCCATCCTGTGTTCTCGCATCAGAGGGCAGTCGAGGATTGTAACCGCCGCCCATAAAGCCGCACTCTCTCTGCAATGCCGGGAACATGAACCCCGGCGCTTATTCCGCGCGGACGCGCTCAAGGTCAACTGGTCGAAGCTCCTTTTCGCCGATAACAAAACAGGCCAAGCATTGTTGTGCCTGCGGTTGTTCTCACCGGATTGGAGCGTCAATGAAATTGACTGGTCGAGATGTCAACCCGTTGTCCTTCTCGGCGTCCGTACATCAAGACACACCAACAGGGAATAGCAGAGAGAGGTGGAACGACATGGACTCCAGGACATTTGTCAGATCCTTGCCAATTGCATTTGCTTCGTTGACGTCGGCCGCGTTATTGATCGCCGGCTGTACGAGCGCATTCACCAATTCGGGCGGCTCTGGCGCGGCAACCGACACCGGTCCCGCGTTTGTGGTCGGCACCGACGCTCCGCTGGCGAGTGTCGTGGCGTTTCCGGTAACAGTGGAAAACGTCTGCGCGGTCGGCATCCCCGCAAACACTACCGCGACACAATGCGTACCCTTGCTGAGCGGCACGCCGACGGTGGACTTTGCCCGCTTCAACGGACTGCAAACCCTGCTGGATATGAACGACGTCCCTGTGGGCACCTACTCACAGATTGAGATCACACTGGGCAGCGCGCAGATCAGCTACTTGAACATGCCGGTCAGCGGCGCGCCAACCATCGTGACCGAGACGGCGACCTACCCCGCCTCCGCGTCAACGTTCACGTACACTGCCACTTTGGCTTCGCCGCTTGTGGTTACCAAGGCAGGGACGCCGGTTGGCCTGCATATGGACTTCGACCTGCGCAAGTCCATCGCGGTGGATGGATCAGGCAACTTTACGGGCCAGGTGACGCCGACTTTCGACGTGAACACAGTTGGCACGGGCGACGCGGGTGGGTACATCGATACGCTTGACGCGGCCGTGGTCAGCGTCAATACCACCGCGCAATCCTTCGTTGTGCAGGGGCCGCACGGCCGCCAGTTCACCATCAACGTGAACGGCCAAACAGAGTGGGAAAACAACGAGAGCCTCAGCGCTTTGACCACCAGCAGCATTGTGCAGGTCTCCGGCGAACTCGATAAGGCCGATGCGACACTGAATGCCGACGATGTGGCGATCCTCTCGCAAGATGGCTTCTATGCGGGTGGACAGGTGACATACGTTCAGCCTTCCTCTGGGCCCGCAACAAGTTTCGACCTGTATGTGCGCGGACTGCTGCCGACGACAACCGGAATCACGCTCGGTCAAATCGCCCAGGTCGATCTGACCGGCAATGAGAAGTTCTTTATCTACTGGATGCACAACCCGCTCACGCAATTCCTGTTCAACTCCAGCACTCTGCTGCCGGGCCAGCATGTGTCTGTGGGCGGACCGGCGAGCGGCGCGGCCAATGCCGACGCAGTGACGGCGAAGCGAGTTGTGCTGCGGCACTGGGGCTTCAACGGGACTGTGGTTCCGGGTAGCATGAGTACCGCGGCCGGCACATTCCAGATGCAGATCACTGGCTTTGCGGGTCTGCTGGTGCCCCAGACGGTGACGGTCTATACCGCAAGTCCGACTGTCTTCCGCGGCGGCCTGACTGGGCTGAGCGGCGTGCCCGCCAGCACAAATGTACGCGTGGTCGGCTTGCTGATCAAGGATCCCACATCGGGCAAGACAGTGCTCCTGGCACATTACGTAGACGCGCTTTTATAGACTGGACGACTTTACTTTCCAGCCTCCGAACGCCGGAGTTGCTCTTTGCAACTCCGGCGCTTTTTTCTGTGCGTCGGGCGCGCCATCCGGCCACTCTGTCGATTCCCGCTCGAAATCCATCTGTTGCAGCGAGTGTATCCTCTTGTAAAAGCACCTGCCCATGCTCAAGCGACTCGAAGCCTATTTTGAATTCACCCGTTTGGGAACCAACTGGCGCACCGAGATTCTCGCCGGCGTGACCACCTTCCTGACCATGGCCTACATCGTGCTCGTCAATCCGGCCATATTGTCGGCAACCGGCATGCCCCTGGGCGCCGTCACCGCGGCCACCTGCCTCTCGGCGGCCTTTGGCTCCATCCTGATGGGCGTGGTCGCGCGCTACCCCATCGCGTTGGCTCCTGGCATGGGCCTCAACGCCTATTTCACCTACGCGGTTTGTCTCAAGATGCACATCCCCTGGCAAACGGCCCTGGGCGCGGTCTTTCTCTCCGGCATCCTCTTCCTCGCGCTCACCGCCTCCGGCCTGCGCCAGATGATCCTGCATGCCATCCCCCACGAACTCTACGCCGCCGTGGCCAGCGGCATCGGCCTCTTCATTGCTTTCATCGGCTTCCGCAATGCCGGGCTTGTCGTCGGCGACCCCGAGACGCTGGTAACGCTGGGCAACATCCGCAATCCCAACACTTCTCTGGCCCTTGTTGGCCTTCTCGTCATGGTCGTCCTCGAAGTGAAGAAGGTCCGCGGCGCAATCCTCATCGGCGTGCTCTCGACCACCGGGCTGGCCTGGGCATTCGGACAGGTACACTGGATGCCCACCCCCGGCGGCTTTCATGCGCTTGCCGATACCGCCTTCAAACTCGACATTCGCGGCGCAATCAACAAAGGTGTGCTTGAAATCGTCTTTGTCTTTTTCTTTGTGGACCTCTTCGACAACCTCGGCACCCTGGTCGCTGTCACGAAGCGCGCCGGCCTCATCGCCGCCGACCACACCATTCCGCGGCTCAACCGCATTCTCTTCGCCGACGCCACGGCCACCGTCTTCGGCTCCCTCACCGGAACCTCAACCGTCACGAGTTACGTGGAATCAACAGCCGGCGTAGAAGCCGGAGGCCGCTCGGGCGTCACCGCCATCGTCACGGGATTGCTCTTTCTGTGCGCCATCGGAGCCGCGCCCTTTGTGGGCATCGTCCCTCCAGCCGCCACCGCACCCGCGCTCATCCTGGTCGGTTCGCTCATGCTCGCCACAGTCAGTGAGATTCGCTGGCGCGATCCGCTCATTGCCGTTCCTTCGTTCCTTACCCTGATGCTTATCCCGCTTACCTATTCCATAGCCAACGGCCTCGGCTTCGGCATCATCGCCTGGGCCGCGCTTCACCTCGCCACCGGAAAATTCCGCCGCCAGGACTGGCTTCTTTACATCCTCGCCGCGCTGTTTCTCGTCCGATTTGTCTACTTGGGAGCAAGCTGAGGGGTGGCCTGAATGTCCGTTTGGGTAGGCTGCTCAAGCGAATGATTCGCGACCGAGCCAGGCCCGTGCATCCGGTGGCGGATGGTTTGCCTGGCCGCAAGACCAAGCTCTCTATCCGCGTTCACGCAAATGCACCGAGGCAGAGGCGGCCCTATCTCAGCAGAAAATGGGCTGCATGAAATAAAATTGCCTCGCGCCCATTTGCCGATTTGCACGAGATCTGCCGGCAACAGGTGAATCACGAAAGGAAGACTGAGAATGGCATTTTTGACTTATCCTGTGCGGGTTGGAGCAATCTGCCTGGTGCTCTGCTCGAACGTTTTGCCGGCCATTGGCCAGAATGACTCCTCGGCATCGAGGAATGCCGTTGGCATCCTGGATGTGCCTGTAACTGAGCGCCTCCAGAACGGCGTCCAACTGAAGACTTCCGATCTGAATGTGAAGGTGCAGTTTTTTTCCGAGGGCATCGTTCGCGTCGTGAAATGGCCGGTTGGCGGCACGGCAGGCAAGGTCAGCCTCTCTGTTATCCAGAATGACCTGCCCAAACTGGATGTTCATGTCACTGAGACCGAAGCAGCCGTCACACTGAGTTCGGGAAAGGTCAAGCTCCTGCTGAGCAAGAGCGATGGTTCCATCCAATATCTCGATAACGGCGGCCAAATACTTCTAAAGGAGTTGGGGCAGCCCTCCTTCGCGCCCACGAATATTCCGCGCGAAGAGAAGGCCTTCAGCATTCGGCAGAGCTTCAAGCTGAGTGCGGATGAAGGGGTCTACGGCCTTGGACAGCAGCAATTGGGAGTAATGAATTATCGCGGCCGCTCGGTGAAGATTGTGCAGGCCAACACGCGGGCCGTTACGCCTGTGCTGGTTTCGACCGCGGGATATGGAATCTTCTGGGATAACTATTCCAAGACGATGTTCGACGATAGCGGCGGCAAGACATTCTTCTGGTCCGAAGTGGCAGACAACGTCGATTATTACTTTTTCTATGGACCGACGATCGATCAAGAAATCGCCGGATACAGGGAGCTAACCGGCGAAGCGCCCATGTACGGCAAGTGGGCCTACGGTTACTGGCAGAGCAAGGAACATTACGCCACGCGCGACGAGCTGCTTGGGGTTGCGCAGGAGTATCGAAAGCGGCGGATCCCCATTGATAACATCGTGCAAGACTGGAATTATTGGGGAAACAACGATAACTGGGGAGGTATGATCTTCGATGAGACAAAGTATCCCCGCCCCAAGGAAATGATCGACGAATTGCATGGGCAGAACTTCCACCTGATGATATCCATCTGGGCCGGGCTGGGGCCGTCTTCGCGAATCTACAAGGACATGGAACAGCGCGGCTATCTTTTCCCCACCGTGGGCTGGGCCGGATTCAAATACTTCGATGTATACAATCCCGCGGCCACCGATTTGTACTGGAAGTATGCAAGCGAGGGTCTTTTCTCAAAAGGCGTCGACGGGTGGTGGATGGATTCCACGGAACCGGACATGGTGAACGCGCTCACCCAGGAGGGCGAAGAGTACGAGATGAAGCGAGTAAAGGATAATCATCTTGGCACCTTTGCCAGGTATCTCAATAGTTATTCGCTGCTTGACACCGAAGCTGTCTATAAGAATCAGCGAAAAGAAACAGACCAAAAGCGCGTCTATATTCTCACCCGCTCGACCTTTGCCGGCCAGCAAAGGGCTGCGGCAACCACTTGGTCGGGAGACATCGGTTCCAGTTGGGAAGTGTACAAGAAGCAGATAGCCGCCGGGATCAACCATAGCATGTCTGGCATTCCCTATTGGACCTTCGACATCGGGGGGTATTCGCTGGGGTGCCAGGGCGGAGTTTTCATGAACGGCGGCAAAGACCCCGCTTACCAGGAGTTCTATACGCGCATGTTCCAGTTCGGCGCGTTTACTCCCATCTTCCGGTCGCACGGATCTGAAACTCCGCGCGAGATTTGGGAGTTTGGCGATTATGCCCCAGTGCTGAAAAAGTTCGACAACCTGCGCTACCGTCTTCTGCCCTACATCTATTCGCTGGGCTGGCAGGTTACTCACAACGGATATTCAATCATGCGCGGCCTGCCTATGGATTTCACCGCCGATCATAAGACCTATTCGATCGACGATGAGTATATGTTTGGCCCGGCGATCCTGGTCTCTCCTGTAACGGAGTATATGGATCACCGCCCGCCCGAAAACAGCACCCTGGTGACTCCAGATCGCTTCAAGACAGAGGACGGCAAGCCGGGCCTTGACGCCAAATACTATTGCGACGACGAGTTCAAGAATCTTTGCCATGAAGATAGGGAGCCGGACGTGAACCTGGATTGGTACACAGGCTGGCCGAGTTTCATATCGAGCCCAAGATTCTCCATGCGCTGGGAGGGGAAGCTGACTCCACCGGAAACCGGGAGTTACCGCTTCAACCTGAAGAGCTTTGGGCCGAAGCGGGTGTTTCTTGACGGCAAGGAACTTGCGCACAACTACGACTCGATGGAATCGTACACCAAGCCCGTTGAACTTAAGGGCGGAAACGTATACGACTTCAAGTTCGAGACAGCCAACAGTTCGCTGGGAGCCTTCAGAGCTCAGGTCTATTGGAAGACTCCGGCTATCCAAGAGAAAGAGGCCGTGGTCGAGCCAAGGGAGAAGACAAGAACCGTATATCTTCCTGCCGGGACTTCCTGGATCGATTTCTGGTCGGGAGAAAAGCTTGACGGAGGCAGAAGCGTCGATGCGGATGCTCCCATCGATAAAATGCCGCTCATGATCAGGGCAGGGTCTATTGTGCCGATGGGTCCGCTTGTTCAATACGCCACTGAAAAGCCCGTAGACCCCATTGAATTGCGCATTTATCCCGGAGCCGACGGGAACTTTTCGCTGTACGAGGACGAGAACGACAATTACGACTACGAAAAAGGCGTCTATTCGACGATTGCCTTTCACTGGGACGACGCAAAACGCTTGCTTACAATCGACGCCAGGAATGGAGAGTTTCCCGGCATGTTAAAGACTCGGCTCTTCGACGTAGTGATCGTGGAGAAGAGCCACGGCACGGGAGTGGACGTGACCAACAATCCTGACAAGGTGATTCTGTACAAGGGTGAGCGCGAGACGATTGAATTGCCCATGTGATTGCCGGTGAGACTGGTCTGCGGTACAGCAGGCGATAAGTGCCGGACGCTAGCCCGCTTTTCCGATGGTGCAAGAGTGGAGAGCCCGCGAGGCCTCTCCCTATCTTGATTTGAATGAACAGTCTTCGACATCGATAACTCATTCGGCCTTTAGCAATGCAACCGCCTAAGGTAAAACGAAGACAGTAATCGACTGCGCTGGGAAGCCGTAGTTGATGATGGTGCTGGTTGTGCTGCCTGTTGCAGGCGGCGTCACGGTCACCGCCGGTTGCGCGACAATGGCTGCCAGGTTGGCGTTGCTATACAGATATGCTTGCGCTGTGGTCACGTTGGATGCCAGGCCTTGCAGTGAGATCGTGCTGGTCAGGGTTCCATAGGTCTTGTTGATTACCACCACAGTCACGTTGCCATTCGATGCGCCAGAGGTATGAATTGCTCCGTAGACCGAGAGCTGGCCCTGATTGGCGCTTGTCGATGGCAAAGCAGAGTCGCCAAACGTGGACTTGGCTCCGTCGTAATTGCGGTAGATCTGGAATGCCATCATGCCGGGGATCTGCGCCGAGGGATCGGTGGTCGGCCACATGGTTCCCACATCGAGGCCTTCGCGCCCGAAGATGCCCAGGATGTCGGCCTGCGCCAGCGCGCCGTTGATCGATTCCATTCCGCCCCAGTTGTATTCGTCGATGGCCAGCTTGGTCCCAGGGTAGTCGGCCGCAACCCATTTCTTCATCATTGGAATCAGTTGTGGAGCTTGCTGCGGAGGTGAGCAGCTCGATGTGTAGTTGGAATCGGTGGTGTAGTTTGGCTGAGGGAAGTTGTTGCTGGAATCGGTATAGGTGGGATCCCAGAAAGCGCGCGTCGAGTTCAGCCTCGCCTGTTGCGCGCCTGTGTCCCCCGCAGCTGCAAAGGCGACCGAGTTGCCGCTGCCGGCCGGATAGCCGGCTGCGAAATAAGTGTGCAGATCAACGTAATCCAACAGCCGCACGCCATAGGTAGTTTGGGCCTCCGCGAATTGCTGCAGGTAATACTCGATAAACGGGATGCCGCCATGCGCTTTCCGATCGACCGGATTGCTCCACGGCTCGTAGCATGGCCCGCCCCCCGAACCCCATCCAGATTCGACATCCTTCTTGGAGTAGAAGTAATCCCACCAATAGTCCATCACCGGGCCGCTGACTTCGGCGGTCGGATCGACAGTCTTGATGGCCAGGGCAGTGCCGATGCCGCCGTTTGTCACCTCGTCATAGGTGAAGGGCAGGGGATGCACATCGCGGCTTCCCCCATCCCACCAGCTCGGCTCGTTGTCGAGGTCGTAGATGGCTACGCCCTGGCCAGTGGCGCCAGCCGGGTTTCCAGGTCCGAACTTGTTCACCAGATAGGATGTCCAGCCGCCGGTCCAAGTGTTCTTTGCCCACGTTGCTGTTACCGCAGAGGCAGCGGGCGCTGCGGGAGGGGGTTCCGCGATGCTGGTGACGGTCGGATCGTTGCCCGTTATGTCGGTCTGGTTGGTCAGCTCTCCATCCCCGCATCCGCGAGTGGTGTCCAGGGAATACTGACTGGGGTAGGTTGACGTTGGGAAGCTGCAAGAGGTCGAGTCCTTGGTAACCCAGCCGAGCACGGGCACGGTGCCCAGAGTCTTGATCCCGTTGCTATTGTTGCTCTCAACCAGGGCGTCGAAAGCCTTCACTCCGCTCACCGGCTGCCACCCGTCCCCACCCGTGCCGGCCTGGTTTTCAAAGTACCAGTCGGAGATGTCGTTGGTTACGTCCAACTGATAGTTGTAGCGCTCGGTGGAGTCTCCGCCCCAGCGATCAATTGTGATGTTGGCCGGCGCTACAGCCACGATGTCAGCCGCGGTCCCGTGAAGCAGATACGCATCCATTCCGTAGATGTCTGGGTTGATGGCTTTGCCGGGGCTCCCCACATTCACGGTCAGGGCAGGGCCGGCAATCGTCGCCGGCGGGCTCAGCGTCACGGTCGTGCTTCCGCTCTTGGTTTTGTCCTGAGTGCTGGTGGCTGTTACGGTCACTGTCGCCGGAGCCGGGTAGGGAGTGGTGTAGAGGCCGGTGGCGCTCAGAGTGCCTGGGCTCATGCTGCTGCCCGAAGGGGCAGCCAAAGCCCATGTCACCGCGCTGCTATAGCTGCCAGTGCCGGTAACTGCGGCCGCAAACTGCACCTGGGTTCCAATGATGGCGGTATTGGGTGTCACAGTGATGGATGTGATGGCAGGTCCGCTGTAGTTTGCGGTGACAGCCGCATTTCCCGTCATGGTCACGTTGCAGGTCACAGTGCTTGCTGTGGTGCATCCGGTCCAGGAAGCAAAGGGATTGCTGCTTGCCGTGGCTGGGGCGGTCAATGTGACGGATGTTCCCGTGTTGTAGATCAGGTTGAAGCTTGTGGATCCCGTGGCCGCGCCGCTGTTGTCCGCTGGAGCCGCTGCAATCGTCACCCCGCTGCTGGGGCTGACGGAACTCACAGTCAGCATGTAGGTCACAGGTGGGGGCGTGTATGTTGTTCCGCCTCCGCCACTGCCGCCACATGCGGTCATTGCCACACTGATTCCGATTCCGATCCAAGCTGCCCCACTCCTCCGCAAAATGCTCATTCCGAGCCTCCCAATCCATCGCAAGCGGCTTGTGCCGCCGAGTTCTCTTTGCACACAGGAACTTCCGTACGCGGTTTTGAAGTCCCGCGCCATCGTGCATCCCGTGCGGCTGCTCGGAGTCTACCGACGCCTGGCAGCGCCTATCAGGCCTGGATGTTCAACAGAGATACTACTCTCGCGCTGAGCTGTTGTGGAAACGATCAGTGAGGCTGTCCCCGCTTGTGCCACTTTTGTGGTATCTGCCGGTGGAGGCTTGCAGTGGGCACTACGCGCCCTTCAGCCTGGCTGCGGAGAGAGCAGAGAATTGCGTCGCGGGGCCTCGCAACCCGCGCCTGATCCTCAAATCCAGAGTCGAAGGTTCAATTCATCAATGCTGTCTTGCTGAGCGGCCGCAGCGAAGCATGGCGAGCCGAAAGCCTGCCCTGTGCAGCAGAAGGGGCCTGCGTTTTCCCGTGGGATTGATGCAATGAACTTCCGATTGACTTATCTAGCCGCGCAGTGCCAGATCCACTGTCTGGATATCGACCAGTCCGTTGCATCCGTAAATTGCCGGAAGCACCCGGTCGGGGGGAAAAGTCCGCCTGAGTTCAGCGACCTTTTCCGTTCCTGCGCGATAGGCCGGCAGATACATGCGGCCCAGCAGAGGATGGCGCCCCCACGCGCCGGAGAGTTTGCCGGCGCGTTCTTCGGTGACCAGAAAATCGCGCCGCAGCGCTGCCGCCACTTCCGCCTGCGGTCTCAGTTCTCCCCATGTCATGTAAGAGGACTGATTCTTGGCGTCGTCTTGCAGCAAGGCAAGCAGCACTCCAATCTGCAGGTCTTCGTTCGGCAGTTCTTCGACTTCGGTGACGCCATGAGCAATCAGGATCGCGTTGTTGGCGATGCCTTCAAACAGCGTGGCGGCGCGCGTGTTCATGGTGAGCACGGTCGCTTCAAAGCCTGCGATTCCGCGAACATACAGATCCTGAAGATAGGCAAACGTGGTCACATGCCCCGGCACAACCTCATGGCTCACAAGCTGCTCAAACTCCGGAAACGAAATCTGCAGCGACGCATTGATTTCATACGTCGCTTCATATTGCGGAGTGCCGTCAGCGTTGCGGGCGCGGCCGATATAGTTCATGGAACCTGAGAACCATGCATCGGTAATGGCGAGGAAGTCAATGTTTGCCCTCGGCACCGGCGCGAGTTCCGGAGGAAGGAACGGCATCAGGTTCTTTGCGCTTAGGTTATCGAAATGCGCGATCACAACCTCGCCAAGGTCGCGCACTGAGGCCATCGGGA
>Ga0302275_10001543_pt1 | contig 24643 bp, 14 predicted proteins | sample III_Bog_N2_2_FD_200229 | JGI IMG/M metagenome (GOLD analysis project Ga0302275, IMG submission 200229) | Peat permafrost microbial communities from Stordalen Mire near Abisko, Sweden - III_Bog_N2_2 | ecosystem: Environmental > Terrestrial > Soil > Wetlands > Peat | place: Sweden: Abisko... | reverse complement strand
AACCTGACATTGCAAGATATTAATGAGTTTTTATTAAAATATCACTTGCTACACAAATTCGCTTTTATTGGCTTTTTTAGATTTTTTGAGGAAGTTAGGATAGTGGTTTGGCGTTGCTGATAAACTTCGTGTCAGGCAGTATTGATAGTGCTCATCTTCCTGGGAAATACCCGGCTCGAATTGCCAATCCCAGCCATCATTGCGCCGCCACGCCTTGGTTTTTGGAGTGCCGGTTGCGGTAGATGTAACAGCCGTGAATCGATGAGGGGATATGCAAGAGGTCTGCGGCCGCGGCCCAGCGGAGGTATTTTTCCAAGCCAGTGCGATGCTGATTGGTCGGGAGGGAGGACGCAGCCACGAGCTCAAAATTGGTCATGAAAATCGAAGCTTGGGTGGGAGTCAGGCTGTCACCCCATTGATCGCTGGAACTCACGACCTGTACTTGCTGCTTGGTTTGGAATGTTCCGACCACCACGTCAAACTGGTTCAGGTCCAGCTGGTCGCACCACATCCACAGGCATTTGTTGGTGGAGGGCACATCGAAGTAAAACTGGGGGGCAGCCAGGACACACTCTTGTTTGGTGACGTTCGCTTGCAACAGGCGGACATCGTCGACGTGGATTCGGGCGGCCGATTGGAAAAACACCTCACCGGCTGGCCAGCATTGCGCACGCAGGCCAACCAAAAGTGCCGCCACCACCTCGGCGTACACCAGCCAGGTGCTGGTTTTACCACTTGGCTGGCTGGCGTTCCCGGCCAGGAGACGGTCGATGCTCAGACTGGCCATCAGGCAGAGGAGCGCCCAGAAATGCACAAAATACCAAGGGTTAGAGGGTTCAAACGACCAGCACCGCCAAACAATCACGACCGCCAGCCAGGCGGCCACGGCCAGCAATCGGCCACGTCGGGCCGTGTTCAGCCAAAGAAACCACAACCCGGCGGGCAGGATCAGGAACAAGACCGGGTTTTGGACGGCATCGGCGGCGAGCACCCAGAAGGAAACCCAGAAGTTCCTGCCAAGGAGAAATTTGTGGGTAATTCCGAAAGCATACTGCTGCCACCATGTGCCAGGGTCCAATGCGACTTGGGGCAGCCATGGCAGGACGGTTCCCGCCAAGCCACCAACGCCATACCAGAAAAGCCAGCGCACCAGCATGCGCCAGTCCATGGTCCAGCCCTCCTGTGCAAGTTTGGCCACCACAATGAGGCTTCCCCAAAAAACACAGCCGAATTGGTGAGCCAAGCCACTTAGCCCCACCAGAAAGCCCATCCCCACAACGGCCCACAGACTGGTCGTGCCGGATTGCCGCTGCCAGGCTGCGAACGCCAACAGTCCCAGAGCCAGCGACAAATTATCTGGCCGGCCCACGTTGTCGGTCAACATGCTGTGCAGGATGAAAAGGTTGACTCCGAACAGGCAGGCCAGGCGGGAACACCAAGGCTTCAACACCAGGAACAACGACAGGGTTGCCAGCACCAGTAGGCAGCAGTCGGCGATGCGGCGTGCCCGGAGGTCGTCGCCAATTAAATAAAAAATGGGGATTCGAGCATAGCTGCCGAGCGGGACGTATGAGTAAGCAGCGTGGTCCGTTCCAGGCATACCCCGAACCGCCAGCTGCCGGGCTATGCCAGGAGCGGCATAGCTGCCGGTGTCTGTGAAATGCACTGCCGGTTCAATGCAGATAACCTCATCACACCACGAACCCGGGTATCCAATCACGGCGCAGTAAAACTTGAAGGCAAACACCAACGCCAGAAGGCCGCACAACACCGCGTTTACCAAAGCGTTGCCCGGGGAGGATATCGCTCGGCTCAACATGCGGCTAGGCTATGGATGGACTGCCCCAAAAACAAGTTCAAACCCCTTCCGCCCTTCCGCAATCTGTTTGCGAAATTTTCATTCCAGTTTACGCTTCGGTCATGCTGACGCTGGAACAACTGGCCGGATTGCACACCGCACACCGCGCGGCGGCGGCCGCCCGCGTACAAGAGTTTTCCCTGGACGGCAAAACCTTTGACTTTAACGCCCGCCGCGCCGTCATGGGCGTGGTCAATCTTTCGGCCGATTCGTGGTATCGCGAGAGCGTCTGTTTGTCGGCGGCGGCCGCCATCCAGCGGGGCCGGGTGCTGGCGGCCCAAGGCGCGGACATCATCGATGTCGGGGCGGAATCCACCCTGGCGCATGCCGCCCGGGCCGGGCAATCCGCCCAGAAATCAAAACTGCTGCCGGTTATCCGCGGGCTGCGCGCGGATAAAATCCTCGTCTCCGTGGAAACCTACTCCCCCGCCGTCACGCGCGCAAGCCTGGAGGCCGGGGCCAACGTGCTGAACCTCACGGGCACAGTCGCTTCCCGCCAGATTTACCAACTGGTCGCCGCGCACGATGCCGCCGTGATCCTCTGCTATGTCGCCGGCAGAAATGTCCGCGAAGTCAGTGATTTCAACCTCCAATCCGACCCGATCCCTCCATTGCGGGAGTTTTTTGCGCGCCAGATCGAACTGGCCCAGCGCAACGGGGTGCGGAAAATCATCCTGGATCCCGGCCTGGGCTTTTATTACCGCAATCTGCAAGACAGCGCGGTGCGGGTGCGGCATCAGATGAATGTATTCCTGAACACCTTCCGCCTGCGGGAACTGGGCTTCCCCGTCTGTCATGCGCTGCCGCATGCGTTCGAGTATTTCCGCGAGGAAGTGCGTTGCGCCGAACCGTTTTTTGCGGTGCTCGCAGCCCTGGGGAAAACCGACCTGTTCCGCACCCACGAAGTCCCGCGCATCCGGGCGGTCCTGGATGCCCTGGCTGGCGGTGAAATTTGATCCCGCTTTCGCCGGTATTTTTCCGGCATGGAAATTTGCCAAGCCGCGGTTTTACTGATAAAAATCGGGCGTGAAATTCTCCATAATCACACCCAGCTTTCGCAATTCTTCGTGGCTGAAGCTGTGCATTGCCTCCGTTGCTGACCAGCAAGGAGTCGAACGGGAGCATATTGTGCAGGATTCGTGCTCGGATGATGGGACCCAGGACTGGCTCCCCCGCGATCCCCGGGTGAAAGCCTTTGTGGAAAAAGACAGCGGCATGTATGATGCCGTCAATCGCGGTTATCGCCGGGCCACCGGTGACATCCTGGCCTACTTGAATTGCGACGAGCAATACCTGCCCGGGGCATTGGCCGCCGTGGAGAAATATTTTACGGCCCACCCGGAAGTGGAAGTCGTCCTTGCTGGCAGCATCGTGACTGATGCCGAAGGTCGCTACCTTTGTCACCGGCATTCCTTGGTGCCCAACCCACGGCATGCTTGGTTTCGCTTCCCAGTCCTGACCAGCAGTATTTTTATCCGGCGCAAAGTGATTCAGGAGCGGGGCATTTTTTTTGACACCCGATGGCGCGATCTGGGGGATTTCCACTGGGTATTGGCGTTGCTGCGGCAAAAGGTGCCCATGGCTGCATGCGACACCTTCACCTCGGTTTTCGCGGATACCGGTGAAAACATGAACCTCAAGCCCAATGCCCTCCGGGAAAAGGAGCAGACCGCCCAACTGGTTCCGTTCTGGCAGCGGATCCTCAAGCCCCTGTGGATCTTCAACCATCGGTTGCGCCGGCTGCGCGCCGGCCATTTTCAACTCCCGGCCACCCGTTATTCAATTTACACCAGGCAAAGCCCCGATCGCCGGGTCACCATTGAGGTGCCCAAGCCCACCGCCGTATGGTGGAACCGGCTGTAGTCTCCTGGCGAACCGGAGGAAAACATGTGCCCAGAGGAGAAATTGCGTTGCCGCCGGTTTGTCGGATGGCGTAAAATGGGCAAAGTTGAGCGACCCTGCGTGGCAGGGTGGCATTTTTTACGCAAATGAATACTGTGAATCCAACGGCCTTGTTCCGCTCGTTGATCGTTTATGCGATCTGCGTGCCCCTGGCCATCCTGCTGGGGTATCTGCTCACCAACCCGCTGGATTATCAATCCATGGGCTTTATCGGCCTGCTGCTGGCCGTGCTGATATTTCCGTTGTTGATGAAGTGGCATTACCCGCTGCTGGTCTTCAGTTGGGGCCTGCCGGTGGTGCTGTTTTTTCTGCCGGGTCGGCCCACCCTTTTTTTCGCCATGGTGGCAGCCAGTTTGGGCATTTCCGTGGTGGAACGCATTCTGGATCGCAACCAGCCTTTTTTGCCGTCCTCGGCGGTACGCTGGCCATTGCTGGCATTTATCGCGCTGATCTTCCTCACCGCAAAATTGCGAGGCGGTTTTGGGCTGCACACCATGGGCTCGGAGGTTTATGGCGGCAAAAAGTATATTGGCTTGGTCATTGGTATCCTGAGCTTCTTTGCCATCACTGCCCGCCCCATTCCCGTAAAACACGCCAAGTGGTATATGACCCTCTATTTCGGGGGGCTTTTTTTCAACGCCCTGTCCGATCTATATCCCTTTGTCCCCTCACCGTTGCACTTTATTTACCTGCTGGTTCCGGCATCCAACACCAGCATGGATGAAATGGGCAACATGGATATGGTGGTGGGACAGACCCGCATGGGTGGCGTCACCTTTGCCGCCGGGGGAGTCTGGTTCTGGATGCTGGCGCGCCATGGCTTTCGGGGCTGCTTTCTTACCGACCGGCTCTGGCGCCCCTTGTTGCTGGGCGTGATGTTTGTCGCCGTGTTTTTAGGCGGGTTCCGCTCCGCCATGATTGGACTGATACTGATAACCGGCGGGGTTTTCTGTCTGGAAAAACTGTATCGCAGCAGCGTCATGCTGGTGTTGTTCCTGGCTGGCATCATGGGAGCGGTATTATTGGTCCCGCTGGCCCCGCACCTGCCCTTCACGTTTCAGCGAACCCTGGCGTTTTTGCCACTGGATATTTCTCCCGATGCGCGCATGGACGCGGATGGCTCCACGGAGTGGCGCATTGCCATTTGGAAGGCGTTGTTGCCCGAGGTGCCCAAATACCTGCTGCTGGGCAAGGGGTACGCTTTTTCGCGGGAGGTCTATGACGAGGAAATGGCAGCGAATGCGCAATTTCAAGGACATGGATATATTGATGCCGCACAAGATCCTTTGGCCTTGGCCAGCGACTTCCACAGCGGACCATTGTCCACGATTATCCCCTTTGGTATTTGGGGGGTGCTTCTCTGGCTGTGGTTTTGGGTAGCGGGCTTTTTTGTGGTTTGGCGCAATTATCGTAATGGTATCCCCGAACTCCAATATATTAATCGCTTTTTATTTGCCACCTTTGTGGTCAAGATCTTCACCTTCTTGTTTATTTTTGGTGATTTGGTGGTCGATATGGCAGCTTTTTCGGGCGTGGTTGGCTTGAGTATCGCCTTGAATCATGGCATCCGCCAGCCATCAAGCAAGCAAGACAAAGCGGAGCCGGCCCGGCCATTTTCAGCTGGCCTTTCGGCGCTGGCCCAGTGATACGCCATGGCATTGGGGTTATCGGTGAAACCAAAACTGCTCATTGTTGAACTGTGGGGGCTGGGCGATCTCGTCATTGCCTCCCCGTTCATTCAGGCGGCAGTGGAAAAATACGCCGTCACCTTGCTGGCCAAGCCCTTTGCGCAAGAAATGCGACCACGCCTCTGGCCGGGAGTGAAAGTGGTCTCCTTTACCGCCCCGTGGACCGCCTTCCGCTTTGGCGCCAAATACAGCCTGTGGCGCTGGCCCTGGCCGGGCATGCTGCGGGTGATCCGCCAACTTCAGGCGGAACAATTCGCTTGTGCGGTCTCCGGCCGCTGGGATCCGCGCGACCATTTTATCCTACAGGCCACTAGTGCCCGCAAGCGGCTCGGGTTCCCGCGCTGGAAAAGCGGATGCTGTCTGACCCAACCGCTGGCCCGGCCCACCCCTTTGGCCCATCGTTGCGAATATTGGCGGGTTATCGCTTCCGCGCTGGGGATGGAACTGCCTCCGCGATCAAAATTTTTTCCCACCTCGCGTACGCTGCCCCCCGTCATCTTGATTCATTCTGGAGCCCGGTTGCCGCTTCGCGTCTGGCCCCTGCAAAAATTCCAGGCCATTGCCCGCCGCCTCCGCCAGGAAAACTATGAAGTTCAGATTGCTTGCGATGAGGACCAGGCCGACTGGTGGCACCACCAGGGTGAACAGGCGCAGAGCCCGCGTACGGTTGGCGAACTGTTTGCCTGCTTGGATCGGGCGGGCCTCTTTATCGGCAATGATTCCGGCTCCGGCCATCTCGCCGCCAGTTGCGGCTTGCCTACCTTGACCTTGTTCGGCCCGCAGCTTCACGAGTGGTTCACTCCCCTCCATCCCGCCGCAGAATGGATTGAAGGCAAAGCCTGCCCCTACAAACCCTGTTCCGACTATTGCCGGTATGCCACCCCAGATTGCCTGTGGAAAGTGGACGTGGAGGAAGTCTGGCCACAGGTCCAGGCCTTTGCCCGCCGGCATCTTCGCGCCAGCAACTCCCTGGTGAATGATAAAACAATCCTTGGATTGCTGAAGACGTGAAAACCGATTTTATCGACCCGTGGAAATGGCGATCCCCCAGTAACAAGGCCCACAAAAACATCGCCTTCAGTCGCATTAACGGTTGACTCTAGCGCGAATGGGCATATCTTCAGAAAAAAAGTATTCATGAGCGATAATCAACCCTTCGTTCAACGCGCCGCCAGTCTTGCGGCGAACCAGAAGTTTTTCCGCATTTGAGTTTCCTTCCATTCCATCATCCTTAAGAAACCGGACAGCCTCGGCTGTCCGGTTTTTTTTGCGGTGCTGGCCGACGAACGGCTGAACCAAAAATCAATGCCTCGCCCGCAATCGCACACGCCCCATTCGTGCTGCTTTTCTTTGGCGTCTGAAGACTGGTGCTTGGGATGGGAGAGGTGGACCCCATCCTTTGGACAGGAAAACGCAGAAATTAAGTTAGCAGGGCTATCCTATTGACGGCAGTGACACAATTAGTGGTGGAATTGGTTGTCTGTGCCGCCCACAAGCCGTTTGTAAGGTAGGTGGCCCGGCGCAGTTTGTGGAGCAGGGTCCAGGCGGTTTGATAACTGCCAAAGCCCAGAATGCGCTGCAAGCCCAGCGCACTGGTTCCGTTCTTTTGGCTGGTCACATACCACCTGGCTCGCCACCAGCCGCAAAGGCAAATGGGTGTCCTGCAGCACGGTGCCAGCTGTCACGGTAGTGGGGTGTTGGCAAAGGGCACACAGGAGCCGCCCAGACTTTTTGCCGGCCACACTGCGGATAAACGAAGCCGGGCGGCCAACGCCAGCGGATCAGGTAGGCGCGGCATTCTTCCTCAGTAGCAAACTGCCGTTCCAACTCCAAAAGGGTTCGTGGGTAATCCTCAATCACCCTGTACCACTACAGCTTGGGGTCACTGCCGTAATAGGATACAGATGCCAGTATGTGGGGCAGACCTCCGGTCTGCCGGTTCAGGGAGACTCTGTCTCCCTGAACTCTTCAACAGGCTTGCAGCGTAAGCCAGAACCGGCAGACCGGAGGTCTGCCCCACGTTTGCGCTGCGCCACCGGTCCAGCGGCGTGCAAGTCTTTCATTTTGTGATCTTTTGGTTCTCTGGTGGCAAAAACGGCACCCCTTCGTGCACGCGTTCAGGGCTGCTCTAAGATTCGGTCAAAATGATTTATGCCGCATGGCTACGGCAGTGGCGGAACAGGTAATTTAGCCGTATCCATGCAGTAAAAGATTTTTTAACCACAGATGGACACAGATGAAAAACGTGGTATTCAAGCACCACGTAAAGCGCATCATTTAGTGACCGGCGAAAATCAGGGCCAGAACGACGTTCTGACGTTTCTTCATCTGTGTTTATCTGTGTCCATCTGTGGTTGAAATTCTTTTTTACTGAATCGTTACGGTTTAGTTCCGACGCCCCTCCGGGGCTGGTGGGTATGATCGTTGCTGTCCGGTGGCTGCGCTCCGCTTGCCACCGGCTAATTTCCGGCGTCCCTCCGGGACACCCCAGTGACCGCGGCCGCGCGCTATAAAGAGGGCTTTAGCGCAGCCTTGCTCCTTGAAAGCAGGTTGGCAGGTTGGCGTAATGGCTTTGCTTTTTCCGTGGCGTGGCGTAGTGTGAGTTTTCGGTTGGTTGAGAAATTCACAGTCATGAGCAAAGAGTTCATCAAGATCGGCGGTGCCCGGGAGCATAACCTGAAGAATCTGACGCTGGAGATCCCGCGTGACAAACTGGTCGTGGTCACCGGCTTGAGCGGCAGCGGCAAGTCGTCGCTGGCGTTCGACACGATTTATGCCGAGGGCCAGCGCAAATACGTGGAAAGCCTGTCGGCCTACGCGCGTCAGTTTCTGGACCAGCTCCAGAAGCCGGATGTGGATTTCATTGAGGGGCTCTCTCCCGCCATTGCCATTGAGCAGCGCAGTTCCGGCAGCAGCCCGCGCTCCATCATTGCCACCACCACCGAGATTTACGATTACCTGCGCCTGCTGTTCGCCCACATTGGCAAGGCGCATTGCCCGGAAACCGGCGTGCCGATTTCCACCCAGAGCACCAGCGACATCGTGGATAAAATCCTGTCGCTGCCCGCCAAAACCAAGGTCATGCTGCTCGCCCCGGTGGTGCGCCGCCAAAAAGGCGAGTTCCGCGATGTCTTTGAGCGGCTCGCCCGCGAAGGCTTTGTGCGCGTGCGCGTGGATGGCGAGGTGGCCGAACTCGGCGAAAACGTAGCGCGCATCAAGCTGGACAAGAAGAAGTTCCATAACATTGAAGTGGTGGTGGACCGCCTGGTGATGGAGGAAAAAGTGCGGGTGCGGCTGGGCGACTCGGTGGAAACGGCCTTGCGCTGGGGCGAAGGCGTGATGTTCACGCTGCATCAACTGCCGGAGGAATGGCGCAAGGCGGGGGAAACCCCGGCGGCCAAAGCCACTCCGCCGCCCGCATGGATCGAGACGCTGCATTCCAACAAGATGTGTTCGCCGGCCACCGGCAAGAGCTTTGATCCGCCGACGCCCAAGCATTTTTCCTTCAACGCGCCGGCCGGGGCCTGTCCCACCTGCCATGGGCTGGGCCAGAAAATGGTGTTCGACGAGCATCTGGTGGTGCCCGACCCCACGCTGCCGCTGGAGGGCTCGATTCAACCCTGGCGGCGGGCGGGCCAGCGGATGAATATCTACTACAAGGCCATGCTGCGCTCGCTCGCCGGGCATTTCAACGTGGACCTGGGCACGCCGTGGAAGGATTTGCCGGCGGATTTTAAGCAAGTGCTCCTCACCGGTTCCGGCGAGGACAACGTGGAATTCAAGTTCTGGCGGGGCGGCAAGGTCAGCAGCATTGACCGCCCGTTTGAAGGCATCCTGCCCAACCTGGAGCGGCTCGCCAATGAGAGCGAAAGCGAATTCATGCGCAACCGGCTCAAGGCCTACATGAGCCCCGAGTTTTGCAACGACTGCAAAGGCCGCCGGCTGAAACCGGAAATCCTGGCGGTGACGCTCGGCGACCAAATCCCCAGCCGGAAAGGGGAGTCCGCCGCCAGCCGCAAACTCAAGATCCCGGGTCTGTCCATCATGGACGTCTGCGCGCTCTCGGTGGAGCAGGCGGACGCTTTTTTCACCGCGCTCAAGCTCACCGAGTTCGAGCAGAAGATCGCGGGCGAAGTCATCAAGGAAATCCATGCCCGGCTGGGCTTCCTCAAGAACGTCGGCCTGGGGTATCTCACGCTGGACCGCGAAAGCGGCACCCTCTCCGGCGGGGAGGCCCAGCGGATCCGGCTGGCCACGCAGATCGGCGCGGCCCTGGTGGGGGTGCTGTATGTGCTGGATGAGCCGAGCATCGGCCTGCACCAGCGCGACAACGACCGGTTGCTGGCCACCCTCAAGGGGCTGCGCGATCTCGGCAACACCGTGCTGGTCGTGGAGCATGATGCCGACACCATCCGCGCCGCCGATTATATTCTGGACCTCGGCCCGGGGGCCGGCGTGCATGGCGGCGAACTGGTGGCGGCCGGCCGCCTGCCGGATATTCTCAATAACAAAAAATCGCTCACCGGCCAGTATCTCACCGGCGAGCTGGAAATCCGCGTCCCCAAAAAGCGCAATCTGCCCGCGGAGGAACGGGGCTGGCTGGAAATCGAGGGGGCGACCGAAAACAATCTGCAGAATATTGACGTGCGCATTCCGCTGGGCGTCTTCACCTGCATCACGGGCGTGAGCGGTTCGGGCAAAAGCACGCTGGTCAGCGATATCCTGCAGCGGGCGCTGTTCCGCAAGTTCTACGGCTCCAAGGAACGCCCCGGCGAACACCGCGCCCTGCGGGGATGGGAGGCCCTCGACAAAGTCATCGTCATTGATCAATCGCCCATTGGCCGCACGCCGCGCAGCAATCCGGCCACCTACACGGGCATGTTCAATCACATCCGCGACCTGTTTGCGAAGCTGCCGGCCGCGAAAGTGCGGGGCTACGAGCCGGGCCGGTTCAGCTTCAACGTCAAGGGCGGCCGCTGCGAGAAATGCGAGGGCGATGGCATTCTCAAAATCGAGATGAATTTCCTGCCGCCGGTCTATGTCACCTGCGAGGCCTGCAACGGGAAGCGCTACAATCGCGAGACGCTGGAGATTTCCTACAAGGGCAAAAACATTGCGGACGTGCTGGACATGACCGTGGATGAGGGCGTGGATTTTTTCCGCGCCGTGCCGAAGATCGCCGATCCGCTGGCCACGCTGGCCGAGGTGGGGCTGGGCTATGTGCGGCTGGGCCAGCAGGCCACGACGCTCAGCGGGGGCGAGGCCCAGCGGGTGAAGCTGGCCACGGAATTGAGCCGCCGCGCCACCGGCAAGACCTTTTATATTCTGGACGAACCGACCACCGGCCTGCATTTTCACGACGTCGCCAAGCTGCTGGAAGTGCTGTTCAAGCTTCGCGCCGCCGGCAACACCCTCCTGATCATCGAACACAACCTGGACGTCATCAAAACCGCCGACTGGATCATCGACCTTGGCCCGGAGGGCGGCTCCGCTGGCGGCCGCATTGTGGCCGAAGGCCCGCCCGAACACATCATTCAATGCGCCGCCAGCCACACCGGGCACTATTTGAAGACGGTGCTGGGGCCGGGGCGCGGGGCGGACGATCCGTCGAATGGCGGCGGTGAGGCCGGAGCGCGGCGGGGCTGAGAGCCGGCCGCAGCAACGTTCACCATTCAACCCGAAATCCGAATCCCCGAAATGATTTATACCCGCATGGATACGACAGAGACGGACCAGGTTGTAATTTAGTTCCGACGCCCCTCCGGGGCTGGTGGGTATGATCGTTGCTGTCCGGTGGCTGCGCTCCGCTTGCCACCGGCTAACATCCGTCGTCCCTCCGGGACACCCCAGTGACAGTGGCCACACGCCATAAAAGTGCTTTAGAGCGGTCCGGAAGTTTTCCCGCGGAGGCGAAGGATTTATTTGCATTACGGCCGGGTTGCGGCATGTTGTCGCTCATTCGTATCATTAGTATGAAGCAAATCATCCAAGGGAAGTGGTGTTGGCTGTTCCTGCTCATCGCTTTTGGGCCAGCGGCCCAGGCGGCCTTGAAAACCCTGCCGGGGCATGTGCCGGCGGTGGTGGCGCGCTTGCAGCCAGCAAGTGCGGCCAGCCCGACCAACGAACTGCGGTTGGCCATTGGTTTGCCGCTTGCGGATCCCGCCGGGGTGCAGGCTTTTTTGGCGCAGGTTTATGATCCTTCCAGTCCCCATTACCGGCATTTTCTGACCCCGGCGGAATTTTCCGCCCGCTTCGGCCCCACGGAACAGGATTATGCCCGGGTGCAGGAGTTTGCCCGGACCAATGGCCTGACCATCCTGGCGACGCATGCCAACCGCTTGTTGCTCGATGTGCGCGGCCCGGCAGCGGCGGTGGAGCGGGCGTTTCATGTGACGCTCCGAACGTTCCGGCATCCGACCGAGCACCGCGATTTTTTTGCGCCCTTGCAGGAGCCTTCCGTCGATGCGTCGCTGCCGATTGCCGACATCAGCGGGCTGGAGAATTATACGCGGCCGCATCCGCGACTGCACGCTTCCCCGGCCGTGATCCCCCGTGGCGGTTCGGCTCCCGATGGCACCTCCTATTTCGGCTCGGATTTCCGGAACGCGTATGTTCCGGGCACCACTTTGGATGGCTCCGGGCAGATGGTCGGCTTGCTGCAATTCGAGGCCTACTATGCGAATGACGTTGCGACCTATGCCACGCTGGCGGGGGATGGCCGGACGAATATTCTGGTGCAACCGGTTTATCTGGACGGGGCTAGCGGCGTGCCCGACCCCACTGACCCCAATGGCATTGCGGAAGTTTCGTTGGATATTGAGATGGCCATGTCCATGGCCCCCGGTTTGTCCGGGATTGTGGTTTTTGAGGGCAATCTGACCAACTTTATTCCCAATGATGTGTTGAATGCCATGGCCGCCAGCAACACGATCTGCAACCTCAGTTCCTCCTGGGGATGGCACGGTGGCCCCAGCGCCACCACCGACAGTATTTTTCAAACCATGGCCGCCCAGGGACAGTCCTTTTTCAGTGCCTCGGGCGATCGCGATGCCTTTCCGGCTGGTTTTATGGACGATTCCAGCCAGAACACGACGCCCTCCAGCAGCCCGTATATCACCCAGGTGGGCGGGACCACTTTGACCATGAACGGCAGCGGCAGTTCCTATGCGTCGGAGACGGTTTGGAATTGGGGGCTGGAACGTGGCAGCGACTTTGACGGGGTGGGATCCAGCGGTGGCGTCAGTTCGTATTATGCCATCCCCACGTGGCAGCAGGGTGTCAATTCCTTCGCGGCCAATGGCGGGTCACCCACGATGCGCAACATCCCCGACGTGGCGATGATGGCGGATTGGGTGTACGTGTTTTTCGACCAGACGAATGGAGTTGTTAGCGGGACGAGTTGCGCGGCCCCGTTGTGGGCGGGATTCATGGCGCTGGTCAACCAGCAGGCAGCCACCAATGGCCAGCCACCCGTCGGCTTCATTAATCCGGCGGTGTATGAATTGGCGAATGAATCCATTTATGCCCAAGTGTTTAATGACATCACCACGGGCAACAACACCTGGTCGTCCAGTTCAAACGCTTATTATGCGGTGCCGGGCTATGATCTTTGCACCGGGGTGGGCACCCCGGCGGGAACCAACTTGATCAATGCGTTGCTCTATCCCGATCCCCTCGTGGTGGTTTCCAACGCCGGTTTCCGGGCGGTCGCCGGGGCGGACAAAATATTTAATATTTCCGCGCAGACATTTTTTCTGACCAATGCCGGCACCGTTCCGCTGACCTGGTCGCTGATCAATACTTCTCTGTGGCTGGATGTTTCCAGCAGCGGCGGAACCCTGGCCGCCGGGGCCGGCAGTTCGGTGGTGGCGAGCTTGAATTCCGCCGCGAGTAATTTAAATCCGGGGATGTATTCGGCGAATTTATGGTTCAGCAATGTCACGAGCGGGGTGGGCCACGCACGGTCCTTTGGGTTGTCGCTTTCGCTCTTGCAAAATGGGGGGTTTGAAACCGGCGACTTCACGGACTGGACGCTGTATGGGAACACGGTTATTAATACGTTTATTTACAATGGAGTGGAAAATAATCTTTTTGGCGTGGTGCATTCGGGAAATTACGGGGCATTTTTGGGGGACAATACCCTGGCGATTTTGGAGCAGACATTGCCGACCCACCCCGGGCAGACCTATTTGCTCTCTTTTTGGCTTAACAATTCCCAGGGCGGGGCGGGCCAGCAGTTTATGGTGAATTGGAACACCAACGGAGCCGCCGCCACCAACACGATTTTTTCCTGGCCCACCCCGCCGGTGTTTTCCGCTTGGAGCAATTTGAATTTCGTCGTTACGGCCACCGGCCCCAGCACCACGCTCCAGTTCGGGGCCGCCAATCCGCCCAATTGTTTTGGGCTGGATGATGTGAGCCTCCTGGTCATTCCTCCGCCTGCGTTTGTGAACGGGGGCAACGGTAACCCCGGCTTGGTTTTTGCCAGCACTAATGGCCTGGGATTCACTTGGAACACGCTGGCGAATGTGCCTTACCAGGTGCAATACAAAACCAATTTGACCCAGGCCGGCTGGCTGAATCTGGGCCCTCCCATCACGGCGGGCAGCAATACGTTGACGCTGGTGGATACCAACGGGTACCAATCCCCGCAGAGCTTTTATCGTATTCTCGTTGCGCCTTGAGCGGTTTGAATTTATCCACCGATGAACACCGCAGAACCCAGCTTCGCCCGGTTGCCAACCGGCAATCGGCAATCGGCAACCGGCAATTTCACATCATGCCCAGTGTCTTCATAAAAACCTACGGCTGCCAGATGAACGAGCGCGACAGCGAAGCCGTCGCCGCGCAGCTCGTGGCCAAGGGCTATACCCTGGCCCCTTCCGAGGCCGCCGCCGACGTCGTGCTGCTGAATACCTGCAGCGTGCGGGATTTTGCCGAGCAAAAGGCCATCAACAAGATGGAAAACATCGTCGGCTCCGCGCGCAGCGAAAAGCGCAGTCAGATCGTCGGCTTTCTCGGCTGCATGGCGCAGAGCCGGGGCCGGGAATTGATTGACCGCCTGCCCGATGTGGACCTGGTGCTGGGCACGCAGAAGTTTCATCGCGCCGCCGAATACCTGGATGAATTACTCGCCGGCCGGCGGGACGGCAAGCGCGGCAAGATCGTGGATGTTGCCCCCGAGGCCAGGAGTGAAGCCGCCATCCGCGAGCATCTGCTCAACGGCAGCGCCAGGACCGCCGTCACCGCGTTTGTGAGCATCATGCAGGGCTGCAACCAGCATTGCACCTTTTGCATCGTGCCCGCGACGCGCGGCGAAGAGCGCAGCCGCACGATTCCCGATGTCGTGGCCGAATGCCGCGAACTCGCCGCCCGCGGGGTCAAGGAAGTCACGCTGCTCGGCCAGATCGTCACCAGCTATGGCCGGAGCGAAAAACGCGAAGCCTACCAAGCCGCGCAGGCCGCCGGGAATCTACCCGTGACACCGGAAGCGCAGCACGCAGCACGCAGCACGCAGCAGGAAGTTTCGCCGGCTTCTGCCGCCTCCCCCTTCGTGCAATTGCTCGATGCGGTGCATGAAATTGACGGCTTGGAACGCATCCGTTTCACCTCCCCGCACCCCAAGGGCTACGGCGATGATCTCGTGGCGGCGTACGCCCGGCTGCCGAAGTTGTGCGAGAGCGCGCATTTGCCCCTGCAAAGCGGCAGCGACCGCATCTTGAAACTCATGCACCGCGGCTACACCCGCGCGCAATTCGCGGCGATCATCCAGAAGCTGCGCCGCTCCCGCCCGGGCATCGGCATCACCACGGACATCATCGTGGGCTTTCCCGGCGAAACCGAGGAGGATTTCGAACAGACCCTGTCGCTCTGCCGCGAAGTGGAATTCGACAACGCCTACATCTTCAAGTATTCCCCGCGCCGGGACACCCCGGCCGCCGACCTGCCCGAGCAGGTGCCCGCCGCCATCCGCGAGGAGCGGAACCATCGCCTGCTGGAACTGGTCAATGGCATTGCCGCGCGGAAATACGACGCCTTCATCGGCCGGCAGGTGCAAATCCTGGTGGAAGGCCCGAGCCGCAAGAACGCCGCCCGTTACACCGGCCGCACGCGTTGCAATAAGATCGTGCTCTTCGACGGCGGCGAACGCCACCGCCACCAGCTCATGGATGTCAAAATCGAACGCACCGGCTCGTTTACGTTGTATGGCGATCCGGCCGTGGTGAACTTGTGAATGCCCCCGCCGCAACCCTGAATTAATCGCCGACGAACCGCGTTCATTCGCGGCCTTGGCCCCCCGCCTTGTCCTCAAAATTCGCTACGAGCTTTTGGCTCGTTTCTTGGCGGATCGCGCGCAAACTGGCTGGATTCATGAAACTCAGCCTCCGCGAGAAAATCGGCTATGGATTTGGCGATGCGGCCTCCTCCATGTTTTGGAAGTTGTTCTCCATGTATTTGCTGTTCTTTTACACGGACATCTTCGGTATTCCCGCCCTCGCCGTGGGCACCATGATCCTCGTCACGCGCATCTGGGACGCCGCGTTTGATCCGTTTGTGGGCATCCTGGGTGACCGCACGGAGACGCGCTGGGGCAAATTCCGTCCGTACCTGCTCTGGATGGCCCTGCCATTCGCCATCATCGGGGTGCTCACCTTCACCACGCCGGCACTCGGCGCGAGCGGCAAGCTGATCTATGCCTATGTGACCTACTCCTTGATGATGATGGTTTATTCCCTCATCAACGTGCCCTATGCCTCCCTGATGGGGGTCATGACGGCGGACGGCAAGGAGCGCACCACCCTTGCCACGTTCCGCTTTATCTTCGCTTTTGGCGGCAGTCTTGTGGTGCTGGCGGCTGCGGAACCCTTGTCCGGCATTTTCAGCAAACTGGGTGGCACCACCAATTTGCAGCGCGGCTGGCAACTGACCGCGCTCGTATTCGCCGTGCTGGCAGCCATCCTGTTCTGGCTTACCTTCGCCTGGACCCGCGAGCGCATCAAACCCGTAACCAGCAAAACCTCGCTCAGGCATGACTTGGCCGACTTGAGGAAAAATGGCCCCTGGTTTGTGCTGCTGGGCGCGGGCATTGCCACCATCTTCTTCAATTCCATCCGCGACGGTGCGGCCATCTACTATTTCAAGTATTATCTGCGCTCCAACGACGCCTTTTCCGTGCCCTCGTTAAAGCTGGTCATCAGCTGGAGCAGCCTTTACTTCCCGCTCGGGCAGGCCGCCAACATCCTGGGCGTCATCCTGGCCAAGCCCGTTTCCGACCGGATTGGAAAGAAAAACACCTTTTTCTTGGCGATGATGTCGGCCACCGTGTTCAGCTTCATGGTCTATGGTCTATCGCCGGAATCCGTCGGACTGGTCATGATTCTGCAATGCCTCATCAGCGTCAGCGCCGGTTTTGTGCTGCCCCTGTTGTGGTCCATGTATGCGGACACCGCGGACTATTCCGAATGGAAGACCGGGCGGCGCGCGACCGGGTTGGTCTTCTCCGCCTCCTCCATGTCGCAAAAATTTGGCTGGACGCTCGGCGGCGCCTTTACCGGCTGGCTGCTCGCCTATTATGGATTCCAGGCCAATGTCGCGCAAAGCGGCAACACGCAGACCGCCATCCGCATGATGGTGAGCATTTTACCCGCGATCGGCGCGCTCATTTCGGGGGCGTTCATGCTGATCTATCCCCTGAAAGAGTCCCAGCTCGCCACCATTGAAACCGAACTGGCGGCGCGGCGCGCGGCCCAGCCGGAAACCATCCCATAACCGCGCCATGCATACCCGAGTTCTCTCCGCCTTGGTCGCCGCCGGTTTGGCGGCCGGCCAGGCCATCCTGGCGGCGGATTCCCCGCCAGCCCATTTCATCACGGCCCACGACGGAAAACTGTTTGATGGCGAGCGGGAATTTCGCTTTATCTCTTTCAACATTCCCAACCTGCTCGAAATCGAAGACAACGTCGGCTTCACCAACGGCAATCCCTGGCGTCTGCCGGACCGGTTCGAAATCAATGATGCCCTCGAAACCGTCCGCCAACTGGGCGGCACCGTTGTCCGCACCTACGCCATCACGGTGGAACGCACCAACGACACCCCGGAAATCCCGCGTCACGTGCTCGCGCCCGGGAAATTCAACGAATCCGCCTTCCGCGCGCTCGACGAGGTGCTGGCCGCCGCCAATCGCACCGGCATCCGCCTCATCATCCCGCTGGTGGACAACTGGCCGTGGATGGGCGGACGCGCCGAATACGCGCGTTGGCGCGGCCAATCCAAGAACCAGTTCTGGACCGACCCGCAGCTTGTCGCCGACTTTGAGCAGACCATCCAATTCATTCTGGCCCGCACCAACACCGTCACCGGGGTGGTTTATCGCGACGATCCCGCCATTCTTTGCTGGGAAACCGGCAATGAACTTTCCGCGCCGCCGCCTTCCTGGACGCGCGAAATTGCCCGCTGCTTGAAAGCCGCCGATCCCCACCATCTCGTCATGGATGGCCTTAACGGCTCCGAACTGCACGCGGAATCGCTGGCCATCCGGGACGTGGACATCGTGACCACCCATCTGTATCCGGGCAAGCACCCGCCGTTTGCGGAAATGATCCGCGCCAGCGCCGAACTGGCCCGGGGCCGCAAAGCCTATGTGGTGGGTGAGTTTGGCTTCGTCGGCACGGCGGAAATGCTGGCGGCGCTGGATGAGATTGACCGCAGCGGGGCGAGCGGCGGCTTGTTGTGGAGCCTGCGCTTCCGCAATCGCGACGGCGGCTTTTACTGGCACAGCGAACCCTACGGCGGCGACCTCTTCAAGGCCTTCCACTGGCCGCCCTCGGCGTTGGGCGAGCCTTACGACGAGGCGAAATTGATGAACGCCGTCCGGGCCAAAGCCTACGCCATTCGCGGCCTGCCCACGCCGGCGCTGCCCATTCCCGCCCCACCCCGGCTGCTGCCGGTCACGGACGCGGCCGCGATTGCCTGGCAGGGCTCGGTCGGGGCCAGTGGTTATCAAGTGGAACGCGCCCGCAAAATATCCGGCGACTGGCAGATCGTTGCCACCAATGTGGACGAAGCCTTCACCCAATACCGGCCGGAATTCGCCGATGAAAACGTCCCCGCCGGAAAATGGTGTTACCGTGTGCGCGCCCGGAATGAGTCCGGCCTTTCCGAACCGTCCAATGTGGCCGGCCCGGTCAAGGTGCGATCCGCCACCTTGGTGGATGAATTGGCGGACTTCTCCAGAGCCCAAATTCATGCGGGCACCTGGCAACTGGCCAACCGCAACTGCCGTTCCGCCAAGGAAGACGCCCATCGCGCCGCCGGCCTGGCGGGCGACACGCTGGTTTATCAATTGCCGTCCACCATCCAAAGCTTCCGCGTCTTCGCCTTGTTTCCCAAGGCGGAATCTGCCGTGAAATTTTCCGTGTCCACTGATGGCACCCGTTTCCGCGAAGTGCCCGCACAAAAAGACAGTTATTTTCAAGGTGCCGGCGAATATGGCTACTGGCAGCCGGTCTGTTATCACGCGGATAAGCTGCGCGGCGGCGCGTGGCTGAAAATCGAACTCACTGGCGCAACCCAATTGGGCCGCATCGAAATCACCCATGCAGCCCAGAATTAGTATGGAACTGGAACAATTCAGCACCCAAGTCCGCGACCATCTGTTCGGCTTATACCTGCCATTCTGGTGCGGGCCGGCCCTGGACACCCAAAACGGCGGATGGATGGCCTGGCTCGCGAACGACCTGCAACCCGACCGCACCCAGCCCAAAGGCCTGATCGTCAATGCCCGGATTCTCTGGGCTTTCTCCGCCGCGCATCGGGCGCAGCCGCAGCCCGTGCTTGCCGGGATGGCCGAGCGGGCTTTCGCCGTGGTCATGAACCAGTTCTGGGATCCCCAATACGGAGGGGCCTACTGGCGATTGGATGATTCCGGCAAGGTGCTGGATGATTCCAAGAAAATCTACGGACAAGCTTTTTACGTTTACGCCCTGGCGGAGTATCACGCCGCGTTCGGTTCCTCCAAGGCATTGGCCCGCGCCCAGAAACTCTACGACCTCATTGAACGCCACGCGCACGACGCGCAATTCCAAGGCTACGTCGAAGTTTGCCGCCGCGATTGGTCGCCCGCCGGCCCGGAGGCGCGGTTGAGCGACAAGGACATGAACGAAAAGAAGTCCATGAACACCCATCTGCATGTGTTGGAAGCCTGGACCAATTTGTATCGCGTCACCGCCGATGCCCGGGTGGCGGCCCGGTTGCGCGAACTGATTGACCTCTTTCTCACCCGCATCCTGGACCCGCGCACCCGGCATCTGCATCACTTTTTCGATGAACAATGGACCGTGCGCTCCAACACCTACACCTTCGGCCACGACATCGAGGCGAGCTGGCTCCTGTGCGAGGCGGCGGAAACTTTGGGCGACAAGACACTGCTGGAACAAGTCCAAACCATCGCCGTGCAGATGGCGGAAACGACCCGCCGCGAAGCCCTCCACCCCGGGGGCGGCATGCTTTACGAAGGCCGGGCGGGCTCGATCATTGACGCGGGACGGGAATGCTGGCCGCAGGCGGAAGCCCTGGTCGGCTTTCTCAACGCGTACGAAATCTCCGGCCGGCCGGAGTTTCTCACCGCCGCGAAACGGGTCTGGCACTTCATCCAGCAATACCTGGTGGACCGCGTCCACGGCGAATGGTTCTGGCGCATCAATCCCGATGGCCATCCCGACCCGACCCTGCCCAAGGTCAGCGAATGGAAAGGCCCCTACCATGCCACCCGCGCCTGCCTCGAAACGTTGCGCCGCCTGGAAAAAATCACCGCTGTGAATTCAAAATAACATGATTAAACCATTGCTACTCGGCTTCCTATGTCTCGCGGGCTGCGCCGCCAATGCCCAAAAATTTGCTCAACTGGCCCTGACGCCCCCGATGGGCTGGAACAGTTGGAACAAGTTCGCCTGCGAGGTCAATGAGCAGATCATCCGCGCGGCCGCCGACGCCATGGTGACCAATGGCATGAAGGATGCCGGTTATCAATATATCAACATTGACGATTGCTGGCAGGGCGCGCGCGACGCCCAGGGTTTCATCCAAGCCGACCCGGCCAAGTTCCCGTCCGGCATCAAGGCCCTCGCCGACTATGTGCATGCCAAGGGCCTCAAGCTGGGCATCTATTCCGACGTGGGCTATCAAACCTGCGGCGGTCACATTGCCAGTCGCGGCCACGAATTCCAGGATGCGCTGACCTATGCGCAATGGGGCGTGGACTATTTGAAGTATGACTGGTGCAATCACGATGGCCTCAACGCCGAGGGGGCCTACACCACCATGCGCGATGCGCTGCACGCCGCCGGCCACCCCATTGTCTTCAGCCTCTGCGAATGGGGCGACAACAAGCCCTGGCGCTGGGCCCGCGACGTGGGCCACCTCTGGCGCACCACCACCGACATCTTCCCGGCCTTTGACGCCGTGCTGGATCATACCAACTGGCAGCAATGGGGCGTGTTGCGCATCCTGGACGCGCAAAAACCCTTGCGCGAAGCCGCCGGCCCCGGCCATTGGAACGACCCGGACATGCTGGAAGTGGGCAACGGCATGAGCGTCAATGAGGATCGCGCGCATTTTTCCCTCTGGTGTCTGCTGGCCGCGCCGTTGCTTTCCGGCAATGACCTCGCCCACATGTCGCCCGCCACCCTGCAAATCCTCACGAACCAGCCAGTCATCGCCCTGGACCAGGATGCCCTGGGCATCTCCGCCTTCCCCTACGCCACCAACAATAATGTCGAAGTCTGGTTCAAGCCGCTCACCGGGGGCGACTGGGCCATGTGCGCCTTGAACCGCGATCCCGCCGTGAAATCCTTTTCGTTTGCGTGGAATAAAGCAGCCGTGTCCGATGCTTTTGCCAAGCGGGACGCGAACTTTGCCACCACCACCTACGCGCTGGAAAACCTGTGGACCGGACAACCGGCGGGCACGACCCAGGAAACTTTGAGTGCAGAAATCCCCGGCCACGACGTCCTGCTCCTGCGCCTGCATAAACCCTAGCGCGGGCCAAGCCGTATTCATGCAGTAACCAACCAGGCCATTAAGCCAAACGCAGAGTCGCTGAGGGCGCGGAGTGGCGCCGGGAAGCAACGGCGGTTAACCATCAAAAAGTGAGTCCGGATGGTTGGCCAAAACTCGGCGTTTCCTCAGCGTTCTTTGCGTCTCTGCGTTGATCCCGAACTCCGAAGTTGCGACGGGAAACTTGAGCAAGGTCTTGATCGGCCGCAGGTCGGGAAGGCGACGCCAGGGGACGTTTGCACCCGCTGGTGGCAGGCGCGGCGCGCCCGGAGTGACGCGCCCTACCGCGCTGGGCGCGCAGCAGGGCTTTTGATTTCATGACCCACTTCGGAGTTCGGGTTTATCAGCGATTTTTACGCATAGTTAGGCCAGGCCCGCCAGTTTTTCATTGGCCGCCCGGATGATCGCATGCGTGCTGGCATCCGTGTTAAAAACCGAGTTCAACCCCTGCGGCTCACACGGCGGATCGCCCATGAATTTGCCGGCGGAATGTTCGGCGGCATCCGCCCGTCCCTCCCCGCCCCAGGCCCAGAAATTCGCCGCCTGCAACGCGCGCCCGTCCCGGCACGACTCGGCCACCTGGGCAAACATCCGCCGGAAATACTCGTCCCGCGCGGTCACCGGCGTCCCCGGCAAATACGTTTCGTAATCGCGCGGCAGGCCGAATTCCTCCAGCACCAGCGGCTTTTTCAAAACGTCCGTGGCAATGCGCGTGTGCATTTCCACATGCTCCCGCGCCTTGCCCGCCCCCACCTCAAAGTCCGGCGACAGCTCCGCGGTCTTCAGCCAGCCCCAGTTCTTGAGCCACATGTGGACCGTGACGTAATCGATCGCCGGCGTCTGGTGCGCGGAAATGAACACCTCTGGCTTTTGCAGGCACCCCCAGATGCCTTCGCTGCCGGTGCAGACCAATTGCTGCGGTGCCTGCTCATGAATGAACCGCGCCGTGGCATCCACCCAATCGCAAAAAATGGGCACGTCCCGCGCCAGCGAAGCCACATCGGCGCACGGGCGCGGCTCGTTGGCCAGTTCCCAGGTCATGATGGTGGGATCATCCCGGTAAATCCGGCCATTCACCGTGTTTTTCCGGCGGATCAACCGCGTCACATAATCGCGGTACAGCTCCACCGCGCCGGGGGTTTGATAAAACTTGGCCGAAAATTCCATGAAGGCATGCCAGTCGCCGCGCGCCATGACCGGCCGGTCCGGATCGGGAATCGGCGCGCCCGTGACCCAGCGCACATATTGCGCGAAACTGCCGGACCATTGCCAGTAATTCGACAGGAACAAAATCCCCCGCATGTCGCGCCGCGCCATTTCCGCCAGGCAAAAATCCAGACCCTGCAACAGATCCTCATCCCATTGATGCGGCGCGCGGGTGATTCCGCGCGGAATCGCCCCGGCCAGCGGCGACGTTTCCGATCCCGCCAAGAGCCGCACGTTGTTCACCCCCATTTGCTGCATCAGGTCCAGCTCCCGCACCAGCCGCTGGCGTCCACCCGGCAGGGCGGCGTCACACAAATAGCAGCCAAACCAGGCATTGGTGCCCACATAAAAATACGGCCGCCCGCGCAGTTCAAACCGCCCATTGCGCACCGACACAAATTCGCTTGCGCGCGCATTGCGCGTGGCCAGGCTGGCACAGCCGGCGGCCGCCAGCGGCAGGGCCAGGGCGGCGGTCTTCACAAATTGGCGGCGCGAAAGAGGCTTCATGTTCAAAATCGGGTTCAGCGTGAATTTACAGGAGTATAAACCGCATCCCCTCCCCGAAAAAGCAGCGTTCTGTAGCCAATTTTGAGGACAGTGATCAAGTTTTCAATTTGGCTCGAGTACTCGCGGGCGCATTTGTTCTGTAGTTCAAATAGTTCAAATTTCGAATGCAAAAGGTTGCGAAATCCCTTTGCAAAGAATTAAACTGAAGGTGCTGTATGAGAAACGGTTTTACAATAGCTCCAAAATTCCGGTCGGACGCCCGCGCAGTTGTCTTTGAAGGCGACTGTCGAGAGATGTTGCGAGAGGTTCCCGACGGTACGATTCAACTAGTCGTTACGTCGCCGCCATACAATTTGGGGAAGGAATACGAGACTCACCTCCATTTGGACGATTATATTTTACAGCAGCGGGAAGTGATTTCGGGATGCGTTCGCGTTTTGGCTACAGGCGGAAGCCTCTGCTGGCAGGTGGGTAACTACGTTGACAATGGATCGATTATTCCGCTTGATGCCCTGCTCTATCCAATTTTCGCCGGTCTGGGTTTAAAAATGCGGAATCGCATTATTTGGCATTTTGAACATGGACTCCATTGTTCGCGACGTCTTTCTGGGCGCTACGAAACAATCATGTGGTTTACCAAGGGTGATGATTATGTATTTGAACTTGATCCAATCAGGGTTCCGCAAAAATATCCCGGGAAAAAGTATTTCAAAGGGCCCAAGGCTGGCCAATATTCATGTAATCCACTGGGAAAAAATCCTGGAGATGTGTGGACCATTCCCAACGTTAAAAGCAACCATGTGGAAAAAACGGGGCATCCATGCCAGTTTCCTGTTGAATTGATTGAGCGGTTGGTGCTTTCCCTTACTCGAGAGGGGGACTGGGTTTTAGACCCTTTTCTCGGCACTGGAACCTCCATTATCGCAGCAGTTCGCCATCAACGGCGTGGAATTGGGGCAGAATTAATTCGAAAATACAGCGATATTTCGAAGTTGAGAATTGACTTGGCAGTGCATGAAGAGCTTCCGGTCAGACCAATGGATCGCCCTGTCTTTGATCCAAAAGACGCGGGTCGAAATTTACTCACTGCACCTTGGTTGGTCGAGAAGAAGTCTGTAGATCAGATGTCTCTCTTGGAAAAAGCAACCCCATATCGCACTCGCAAATGAAAATCGTTCAAACTTATTCACACCTTAATGGCTTGGAGTATCTTTTGGTTCATAAGAAACAGCTCTGGGACGAAGTGAGGAAGGTAATTGAAGCGGTGGACGGCAAGGCGTGTAAAACCAAGGTAAGCAAAGAAAAGACAATGACAGGCAAGGTTATTTACAGCCCGATAGATATGAACGATTCGTTTTCTGGTTTGCTTTCCGAACAAGGTTGGGCTGAAAGTCGTGTGAGCTACTGGGTCACAAAGAGTGAGCGTTTA